>JAESGY010000168.1_pt1 | contig 51933 bp, 48 predicted proteins | sample 9269841 | NCBI WGS metagenome assembly JAESGY01 (sample SAMN17022865, study PRJNA683097) | algae metagenome | isolation source: Spirirestis rafaelensis WJT71-NPBG6 and co-occurring heterotrophs from... | place: USA: Pinto Wells, Joshua Tree National Park, Colorado Desert, CA | collected 2006-08-15 | reverse complement strand
AAAAACCTAGTCATTATTCAAATTACTACAAAAGGGGGTGAAGGGGCTGCCGACGGCAGCCCCTTCACCCCCCAAGAATGATTATCATTTTAAATAATGGCATAATTTATTTTTTGGAAGTCCCTAATACGCCACCTTTCCAAAGGTGGCATTGATGGAAAGATTTTACCGCGCCCTGAAAAATCTGAGATTTATCGACCGACCGACCCGACCATCCGACCCGACCATCCGACCCCAGCCTCCATCAATGAATTCATCTGGCTGATTTCCAAGCAACTCGCAGATGCCTAGCTATTCAGCTTCAGCACCCAATCTCTTATCTGTTCCCGTTTAGTGGCATCCAGTCCTTTAACAGCGGTCTTGAGGATAGATGTAGGAATAGCGCATTCTCGCAACTCGGCTAGCATCTCAATGCTTTCGCAGTCCGCCAACAAGCTAGTGACAGTCTCAATTTGTTCTGGCTGATTCCATAATTCATCATCTGCGGGTTGTTCCTCAACTGTGGGCTGTTGATTAGAGGGTGCTTTCGGGTCAAAAACCCCAATGGAAAGGTTTATCGTTAAGTCGGAGTCACCCCGACTTACTTCAGTTATTGGGGGCAACTTTTCTTTCTGGTTATATATATTAAATTCAAAGTTGCCCCCCAGGTCGAAGTCATTCTGAGTTAGCTGTGCTTCTAGCATCCGTTTGTTAAGCTCTACTTGCCGCTGATCCTCCGCTGCCTTTTGCAACCGCTCAACTTCCTCTGCCTTAGCAGCGATCGCGCTTAAGGAGACTTCCCGCGTTTCCTCTATCAGCGCCTCGGCTCTGCGGTTGGAGAATTGTAACTTGGCATCGCACCTTACCTTGCTTGGTTGCGATCGCACCCAATCTCAGATTGTCGAGCGAATTCTGATGCATTTTTCATTGGCTCATCACTTGGCTTTCCAGATGTGTGTATATCTAGAAATATGACACAATTTCACTATTCCAGCTATACACATTACCGCAACGATTTTTTGTGGCGTGGAAAAATTCTGGTATCCGGAAGTTGGACGCAAACCACCAACTTTCGGCTGGCGATCGCTTCTCCTGCTTTGGGAGGGGCGCAATATGTTAAGTCATGTAAATATTAGTCACAGGAAGGCAGCGATGCTATGCGATCGCTTCTGAACTCCGCTCAGATTGCCCTTGACGTTTTGCACAAAATACACCTGATAGGCGTTTGTCCTGGCTTGCTGAGGCTGCTAGACGGTGCTAATGCAATGTTAGCGTGTGGCGATGGCTTGGCATCGCTTTACCGTGGCGGTGGGGTTGTAGCGTGGGGGGCACTTTTGTATTCTCTCCAACAACAACAGCGGCGTGATGTGTTGTTTTCCCCTAACCCCACGAGTAACGGTTTTTTGCGCCCAAAGAAGGAAAAAATCCTTCAACCATGCACTTTACAGCGATTTAAAAATGGGTAACTTTCCCCCCACAAGGCGAAACTTACCCAAATTTACCCACAAATTATTAGGAATAATTCTCAATCGACTACCCCCTTATTGAGAATGAATAGGCTAAAAACAAAACACCCCAGCTACAACAGGCAGCAAAGGGTGTTTGAGGGAAATGATGGGGAATTGGGCTTAAGCGTGTTCGTTGGGTATGCCACCCTCATTCAAAGTCTCTTTCAGCTTGTCAAATGTTACTAGGGCTGGATGTGATAGTGAAATGGGTTTTGCTTTTTTACCTGAGCCTTTTCCATTTTCTACGGGGTTTTTAGAGCGTTTTTCAGTACGTTGTCTGTGGCGGTGGCGGTCTAGCTCATCAAAAGGTTTTGTAACGTCGTCAGCTATCATCTCGTCAACTTTCTCGGACATTAGTTTGAAGTTTAATGTGCCGTCATCGTTTAGAAAAAAGCTTTCTAAAGACTGCTTATCCTGTTCTTTCAGCTTATTAATGATGCCAAACCACATCATATATTGTTCGTAAGTTTTGAATGTGAATTGTGATAGTGAAAACTCTTGCATCAAGACAGTACGTAAAATACTATCTCCCGGTTCGATACCTATCTGGTCATATTTTCCAGCAAGATTTTTATAATCTTTAATTTTAAGTATGCCTGATTTAATAGCGGGAACTTGACGCTTAATAGACTCAGAATTATTTAACAGTTGATTCATAAAGTCTTTTGCTGGGTTGTTTTCTTTGCCATATCGGTCGCTATCAAATAAAGTGATTTTATCCTCTTCAGCAATTACCCCATCAACACTCTCATGTGGTTTACTCACATCTTGCACCTCACCGTACAAACCCGTAAAAGGCAAATAAAGAATACAAAAATGTGATGGAGATGAAGGGGAGATTTTAAGCCAAGCCAAGTAATATAATCAATCAGATTAACCCTAATATTACATAGAAAAGTTTCTCAAAGTACAAGATGCGAGGATAACGCTTTACGTCATCCTGTAGTGCGATCGCCAATTCCCAAGTGTGAATTTGCTTAGATCGCAGAAAATATGAGAAAAAGGGCGTGAAATATCGAAATCTTTTAAAGCAAGAACAATGCTTGCCCACGCTCAACAGTTAGTTTACACGTTGAAAGAGTTGATGCCCACCCAGTACCAAAAAGATAACCTTGAAGCGATGTTGGGGTTATTCTTAGAAGCGCAAGGACATCCGCTACCTGAACACAGTCAAACAAAATCTCCGAGTGCATTAAGTCGATTTTTAAATATTAATCCTTGGTCAACAAGGGAGATGATTCGTATAATTCGCCAGCAGATACTGCAAAAAGTTTTCAATACTTTATCCCAATCCGGCAAAGGGCGCAGACCATTTTTACAGGTAATTATTGACCTCACAACTCTAGAAAAACGGGGTAAGTTTCAAGATTTTAAAGATTTAATAAGAGTTTATAACTCTAAACGTGGTCTACATCTAGTAGTAGTTCCTCAGCGTTGTTGGCAAGTGGCGTATACCTTGGAGTTTCCGAGTATGGAGAGGCAAGGGTACTCCCTCACTTTTCCCAGTTAGGATTAAAGCTAGTCAAACGTTTGCCTAAATGTTTAACTCAAAAGTTTCAAGTGATGATTCTGGCTGATACTGCCTTTAGCAGCATTGAATTTCTTCATGGTATACGCAAGCTTAAATATCATGCAGTCACGGGTATACCGATTAACCGTAAATTAATTGATGGCAGAATTTTAAGACATTTACATAAGCAGGGACAACAGGTTCGCGATTGTTGGTTTAAAGTTTCCTGTTACCGTATCTTGGTATTACTTAAAGCGTGATAATGGAAAGCGAAGAATTGCGCTTTGTTCTGTCTACTCGACCAAATTATTGCTTCTACTCTCAAGTGGTGGGGTAAGCGTCGGACCGCAGATAGAAGGTTGGTTTAAAACTGCACTCGCATCGCTTTGGCTTACATCGTTTTGGGCAAGGTACTCTGCTTGGTATCTACCGCTGGCTCATCCTTTCTCTGACTGCTTACCTCATAGCTCACTGGACTTATCTCCAAATTCAGTTCCCATCGCTGCCTGATTGGGGTCAGGCTGCACAAACTGCACTTGAATCTATTTTCCCTCAAATAGTTGTGTCTCTTCTTTTACTTGAGATTGAACGATTAATCCCTCTTACACGTAGTTGTGGTTTTGACATCCATATTTCCAGGTGCAAGATGTGAGTTTACGACGCTTTGCGGTTGACCACTGGTATCGGTTTATTAAACAACGCTTGCATTGGACACTACCAAAGCTCTCTACTCCCCAACAGTGCGACCGATGGAGTGACCTCATGCCACTTATGACTTGGGAGTTATGGCTGGCTCGCGATCTTGTCAGTGATAATCCCCTGCCGTGGCAAAAACAGATGACTCAATTCACGCCTGGACGGGTTGCACAAGCGATGCCTGGGATTTTGGTCAGAGTTTCTACTCCTGCCAAACCACCAAAACCACGAGGTAAATCCCCTGGTTGGAAGACCGGACAACCCCGACAGCGTAGAATTCGCTATCCAATGGTTAAAAAACGTACTACTATTTCACGTAAAGCCGCCCAAAAAACTGCTTGATTTCTGATTTTTTAATTTTTTGGCTTTGCTTGTTTTCAACTCAGCTTCCCTGAGTCATTTTCTGCTTTTTAGTCTAAACTCCAGATTTTAGTGTCGCATTTGACTTAGGCAAAGCGGATGACCCGATTAAGTACTTCGCTGCCCCAGAGAATCAAGACTTAGGAGTAGTCAAAGCGCTGCGAAAGCCAGTCTCCAAGCTAGATTTATCGCCTTTTCCTGCACCCTCTTGACAAATGTGCAATTATCTTAACCTCTCACTGATGTAACTTATTACGCTTCCTTATATGATCGCTTTTAGTAGTGATAGCTATGTAATAATGGAACCTACGTATTAACTAAGGAGACACAGAAATGCTAATAAATTCAATGTCTAGACCAGATTTGGGACGCTCAGAGTATGATCCAGAGACAGGCCAGTACTTTAACGACTTCAGGGTGTACGATGATGCCGATGATAGTCAGTTTCTTGGAGGCTCTCGAGCAAGTAAAGTGTATGGGGGTGGAGGCAACGATACATTTCAACTGCAAGCTCTAGATGATTGGGCTGATGGACAGGCAGGTGATGATAAGTTTGATGGTGGCTCAGGCTCAGACATCATTTATGGTGGTGCTGGCAACGATGACTTGAGAGGAAGCCTAGACAAAGACTATCTGTATGGTGGCCTTGGCAACGATATCTTATATGGCAGTGGAAATACTGTGATTAGTACAGACGTTGATGATGGAGGAAATTACTTAGAAGGAAATGAAGGAGACGATACATTGTATGGTCATGGCAACGATACTCTTATAGGAGGTCTTGATAACGATGTTTATATTGTTGACACTCCTAGAGACACTATTTTAGAGAACTTCAATGAAGGCATAGATACGGTTAAGTCTTCTGTTGACTATATCCTAGGTAGTAACTTGGAATACCTTAACTTAATAGGTGAAAGCGCAATTAATGCCATAGGAAACAGTCTTAATAACTTCATTTCTGGTAATACTGCCAATAACACTATTAGAGGTGGTGGTGGAAATGACCAGTTATTCGGTGGTGACGGTAACGACAACATAATCGGTGAAGCTGGTGACGATCTGCTGTATGAGTCTTATGGCAGTGACACCCTAGCTGGAGGAACTGGTAACGATACTTACAGTGTTGGGGAATTTAGCGAACCTACTATCCGTGACTTGATAGTAGAGAACCTCAATGAAGGCACAGATACTGTCAATGCTTACGTTAACTACACTCTTAACACTAACATCGAGAACCTGAATTTAGCAGGGCGCACTATTAGTGGTACTGGGAACAGCCTTGATAATACAATCGACGGGAATGATGAGGCTAATTTGCTGGAAGGGAAAGGTGGTGCAGACACTATATTAGGAAGCTTCGGTGATGACACTATAAGAGGAGGAGATGGAAACGATACCTATCTTGCTGGTGGTCCGGGCAATGATTTCATATACGGAGAATCTGGAAATGATTACTTAACTGGTGCGACAGACTTAGATTACCTTGAGGGAGGAACTGGTAATGATACTTACGAAGTATGGGGTAATGTTAATGGTATTGATATTGCCACTATAGTCGAGTTTGCTAATGAGGGTATTGACACGGTTCGCTCTTATACCAGTTTTACCCTTACTAATACTAGCAACGTAGAAAATTTGGAGCTTATAGAGTTTGGTAGTGTCGATGTATATAGTGCTACAGGCAACAGTTTAGCTAATACAATTAGAGGTAGTGCAGCCAGCAATCTCCTTAATGGTGCCGCAGGGAATGACAATTTAATTGGATTTGGTGGAGATGATACCCTCGTAGGTGGCACAAATAATGACATTCTAACTGGCGGTACTGGCGTTGACACACTAACTGGTGATGCAGGGGATGACAGATTCGTCTTCAATACTGATGCTGCTTTCAACAAGGCTACTATCGGCATAGACAGAATCACTGATTTTACGAGGGGCGCAGATAAAATTGTTTTTGATAGAACAACATTTACGACGTTAAGTAGTATAAGCTTTGCCTCAGTTGATACTCTTACAAAAGCTCAAACTAATTCGGCTCAAATTACTTATATTCAGTCATCAGGCGATTTATTTTACAACCAAAACGGAGCGAGTAGCGGGTTTGGTACTGGTGGTCAGTTTGCTGATTTGACCAATGGACTTCTCCTTACAGCCTCAGACTTTCTTGTTCAAGCTTAGAGCAAATCGCAATTAAAAGAGCGATTTCTTGACGCTGCTATATGTTGGCATACTGATAACGTATAAGCTGAAGCATTGGTGACAAGTTAAGGAAAAGAGGAAATTGTCAAGCGTGGTGTTTGCAGTGGTCAAAAATAATGTACTTTACATTAACCTCTCACGGATGGTGGGTGGTAATGTCAGCATGGATGGTGGGCAATTAAATGCTAATGGCGGACGAGTTGAGTTAGGAGGATTGACCCAAGCTGGTACAATCTTTCTGAATGTAGATAGCGATAATCTCAGCTTGATATTTCCTGATAATGTTGCGCGATCTGAAGTATCCCTTACTAATAGTTCTGGTGTATTTGTAACTGGTACTGGTGGCGGTAGTATTGCTATAAATGCTCAGAACTTGAATCTGACACAAGGAAGTAAACTGGAAGCCGGGATAACGTCGGGGTTAGGTAATGGTGACACTAAGGCAGGCAATATTGAGATTAATAGCACTGGTAATGTCTCCTTTAATGGAGAAGGTAGTGGTGCATACTATCAAGTAAAATTAAACGCCATTGGCAACGCAGGCAACATTAACGTCACGGCGGGTTCACTGTCTGTCACCAATGGAGGTGAATTGAATACGAGTACTAGAGGACAAGGAAATGCGGGCAATGTGAATGTTAACGCCCGTGATACAGTCTCCTTTGTTGGGGAAAGTCCCAATAATCGTTCCAGCCGTGTCTACAGCCGGGTAGAAGAAAAAGGCGTGGGGCAAGCGGGTGATATCTATATTAAGACAGGGTCGCTCTCAGTGAGTGATGGCGCTTACCTAAGTGCTAGTACCTCTGGAATAGGGGATACAGGCGACGTGACTATTGATGCTCGCGATACAGTTCGATTTGATGGAGCGGGTCCTGCTGCTGACGATTTTTTTCCTAGTGGTGCTCGCAGCCAGGTAGAAGAGAATGCCGGAGGTAATGGGGGTAGTGTCAATATCACGACGGGATCGCTTTCTGTCACCAATGGCGCTGAGTTGATCGTTAGTAGCTTCGGACAGGGAGGTGCGGGCGATTTGATTATTAATGCTCGTAATACGGTCCGCCTGGACAACCAAAGTCGCATCGGAGCTACCACTATAGTGGGCAATGGGGGTAATATTACTATCGATTCTGGTTCGTTTTCGTTACGCGATGGCGCTTCTGTTACTGCCTCAACATTTGGACAAGGCAATGCAGGCACAATTAAAGTTAATGCGGCTGATTTTTTTATCATTTCTGGTAGCAGTTCTAACCTTAACACTGGCTTGTTCGTTAACTCCCAAAGTCCGACGCGTACTGCTGGAAATATTATCGTCACCTCACCTAGAGTTACCCTAGACAACGGTGGCAGACTCAGCGCCGAATCTGCGTCGGGTAACGGTGGCGACATAAACTTACAAAGTAATTTACTTCTTCTGCGTCGTAGCGGTCAAATATCTACCAACGCAGGCACGGCACCGGCTGGTGGTAATGGTGGCAACATTAATATTGATACAGGCTTTATTGTTGCTGTACCACAAGAAAATAGTGACATCACAGCTAATGCTTTCTCAGGTAATGGAGGCACTGTCACAATCAACGCTCAAGGTATTTTTGGCATCCAGCCACGGCAAGAACCCACCGAACAAAGTGATATTACAGCATCTTCAACAGGTGGGGGAATTAATGGGGTTGTCAATATAAATACACTAGATATTGACCCCAGTCGTGGGTTTATTGACTTACCAACAAATGTAGTTAATACATCACGGTTAGTGGCTCAAAGCTGTTCTGCTTTTGGTAAAGGGGGTAGCGAGTTTACTGTTACTGGACGCGGTGGTTTACCGGACAGCCCTGATGATTTCCTCAGTAGTGATGTGGTGTGGTCAGATACTCGGCTGACAGCGTTACCTGTTTCACGCAGTCCCCGTGTTACGCCATCAGTTCGCAAAACTGCTGAAGGTGTGGCGATTGTACCTGCTACTGGGTGGGTGTTTGATGAGAAAAAAGGGGAAGTTACGCTGATTGCTTCTAATGAAACTTCTTCAGGTGTGGGTTCCAATCAGGTTAACTGTGTTGTGCCATAAGAGGGTTTCACGCATTCAGGTAGCGCCTGACAGAAAAAGCACAAAAAGAGATATGCCTACATCCTCAAAAACGAGCCTTTGATACACTTCAACGTTTCCAGAATTACATTGGCGCATGTAGATAGTGACTAATAAGACATACTATTGAGAAGGCGGAGGATCTGGCTACTGTCTAAGTGATATTACTGCTTAAACTAAATGATTACTCGGCATCTAGGCAACTTGATTCAGCATCAGCACCCACTCTTTTATCTGTTGGCGCTTGCCAGCCTCTAGGCTCTTGGCAGCCGCTTTAAACACCGCAGGCGGAATAGCGCACTCTCGCAATTCGGCTAGCATCTCAAGGCTCTCACAGCTTGCTAACAGGCTAACAACGTTTTCAATTTCTTCTGGCTTATTCCAATCTTCTGTAGTATAGTCAACTACACGATTTTCCGTTGATTCTTCTGGCTTATTTTTACGGGACGTTGCCTCATTTTTTATTAAGAAATTATTCTCCAAAATCGCTTTTAACGCATCGAAGGGGGCTTAATGATGTATCGGGCGCTGTGATGGTCAATCGGGCATCCTCGCCTCATTTAGCGCGTTTGTAGCGATGGTTCCTCTTATCTTGTCTTCTTCATCTGTAGCATTTGTGATAGGAGTCATTACATCTGTTGCCTGATTTAACACATTTAAGTTCTTCATTAAGTCTTCTACGCCCAATGCTTTTAGTTGCAAATCGTATACGTCTTTTAAGCCACTTGTTATAGCTCGCATTAAGACCGAGGAATTTCGATCTGTGTCTAAAGATTGCATTAATTCTAAATATTTAATGCGAGCAGTTTCACTATCATGCAATAGATTTTGCTGGACTCGTATAATCTCGTTTAAATGTTGAGATTCTTCCGTTAAGGGGGGCATTTCTCTTGCTTGAGAAAATGAATTTTCTTTGTACTCAATTAAACTCTCCAGACTTGTTGCTCGCGAGCTACAGTCTTTAGACACCTTATGTAAGTCGGAAATAGTTTTGCCAATCTGCGTAAGCATTCTTGGCGGAATATTGTTTAAGTTTTCTAGTAAGTGGGCAATTATAGATTGGCAGATTGGAAATAAGCTTACAATTAGCTCGTCAGCCGATTGACCCATTTGCTTCTGCTTTTTAAGCTCTGCACGCAAATTCTCGCTTATTAGGGGTGTATTCCTCGACTCCTTTTCGCCCATAGCCGAATCGGTTTCCTCAGACAAGTCATTGAAAGAATCAGCCTCTGCGATCGCGGCAACAAAATCCGCCTCCTTACTCCAACGGATCACAGTTTGGCGTGAAACACCGCATTTATCAGCCGCTTCAGATTTGGAGAAGCCTTGCACCAGCAGGTATTTGACTTGTTTTCGCTGAGATTTTTTCCTAACTGGTGGTTCATTCATATGTGGCACAAAAATAACATTATTTTACAGAAGTTACATTTATTTTAGGCGTATTTTACCTTGAGTGAGTGTTTCTTACATAACTATGGCGATAAAGATTACATTACGGTGTTCGCATTTGACATACCGTTACATTCGAGAATTACAGCTAAGAGCGTTTGTAGGCAAAAGTTTATAGCATTAACGCAGTCACTCAGTATTTCGTTTGAATACTTAATTACTATGTGTAACAAAAGAAGACAAGATTAAAATCAAAACCCCCTCCGGAATTGGAAGGGTAGGGGGTTTTAACGATGCATTGGTTGGGAAGCGTTAACCCTTAACCCTTAACATCCCCGTATTTAGCGCGGATATCGTCAATGTCTTTGATTTCGATATCGCGATCGTAAGCCATAGCAGCGTCTCGACCCTCTAACAAAATTCTGGCAATGAAAGATTGTTTTTTCTCATTGTCCGAGTCGCTGAAAAGTTTCTCACAAACCTGGGCATAAATCTGACGGGTTAGATGTCCCTTGAATTTATTAACTGTTTTCCCGTCCTTGGTAAATGTCCAAGATTTGCCGTTGGTAATAGTAACAAGTGGGGTTAGCAAATCCATCTGTTCTGCTATGTAACGAGAGCATCTGTTATGAGATTTTTTAGCCGCTTCTTGGATAGCTTTGGCGGTACGTTCGCTGGGAATAGAGCGCTTATCATATTTCTCTAACCAAGCGATCGCATCAACTACTTGTCTGGCAGCATTACCTAGTACAGGGATTTTCTCAGGTGCTACCAATTCCTCTATGTGGCGTTTTAGTTGACCCTCAAAGACAACGTGTGAATCATCGACATACTCAAACACACCTGAAGCCATTACCTCTGATTGTCTTCTTCCAGTGAGTAACATCACAGCGATCGTAACTTCACGCCACTTGGCTGAGTTACTCCCAAGACTTGAAACTATGCCGACAGCCCAATCAATAAACGGCGCTACATTGATGGCTCTAACGTCGGCTTCTGCCTCTTCATTGCCTTTCGAGTACATCTTAGTTTTCAGAGAGGAAATGTCTCTAAATGCTCCTCGGAGTGCGTCATCAAAATCCTTGAAAGTGTCTAGTAAGGTGCGGTCGTTAACTGGGGGGAATTTATCATTGTCAACGTCTACAAATTCCTTGATATACTTTACAATCGCCACTTTCAAAGCAATGGTAGAGCCTGGGTGAGCCTTTCCGTTTGGGCTGACGCTATCGGCATAGTTTTCGATGATTACCCTAGACCGGGCTACTAAAATAGCGAATTCGGGTAGAAAATACTTATTTTGCTGACACAATTTGAGGTGATATTCTTGCAGTCCAGTAAGGTCATCGGATTGTGCTTTGCTGTAGTAGATTTTTTTGGCTATTGCCAACTTCTCAGATTCAGATTGGGTGTATTCTTCAACGATCGCAACCTTCACAGTTTCTACAGATTTAACTGTATCAATTATTTCTAAGCTATCAGTGGCAGCCTTAACTACTCCTATTACATCAGTGGCTTCATCTACTACTTTTACTGTTTCAGGTATGCATTCTGTTACAGGTTTTTCTGGCTGCCCTTTCCCTTCCCATAAGCTGATGTGTTGAATCATGTCAGCTACTTTCCCTTTCCTTCCTACTTCTCCAGCAGTCCATTCTTTACCCGCGACTGTATAGATTAGTTTAGGGTTAGCTTTCATCATATCGCGCACTACTGCACGTAAATTTTGGTTTTTGTAGTCGGCTCTAATTTGTTCTATTGACCGTGGCATAATCGTTATCAGTGTTTTTTGTTTGTCTATACCCCAATCTTACTACCCCATTTCGATAAAGTGTTGATATCAATATCAAAAGAATGGGGTATAGTGAATGGGGTAATAGAGTTTTCTCTATACTTTGGGCGATCGCCTGCAATTTATCGAAATGTCGTCTTAGCCATATTTCCCGACATATTGAGACTGCAAAACCCGCCAGTGACGCAGATTAGGGTGATTAATAGGGGGGGACTATTTAAGCTACTTTTCATTTATAAATGCTTGCTTGGGTTTTGTTGCACCTGTTGGTAGCTGGCGTGTGACTTGTAGGTTAAGATGTATGGTTTCTAAAATTTTATACAAAGTTATATTTAAATGTATCTAGGAATACAAAAAAAAATAATTCTTAAATGATAGTTTTTACGTAACTATACTGTTATTTTTAAGACAATAAGGAGAAAAAAAGAATAAATTATGAAGCATTTATTATTGAAGCGCATTACTGCTTTAATTTCTGTATCAGCTTTTGTTAGTTCTTTGGGTCTTATGGGTAGTGCTTTGCTCCTGTCCCAACCAGTGACAGCCAATACGCTAGAGTGCGGAGTTAAAGATAATTATCGTTTACCTTGCTGGAAGGATTTTTTAGATAGTAAGGAGGGTGCTGAATCCATGCCTCTTTATCCTTATGCCAAAAGACCTAATGGTTGCAGTATAGGTGAGAATCCGGGTGAGTATGACAATGTTGGCAGTCATGGCTACAACTTTAGCTTTAAAGAAGTTTGCAACGCTCACGATAAATGTTACTACACACTGGGAACTAGTCCAGAAGCTTGTAACGCGGCTTTTGCTGCGGAACTGGCTATAGTTTGCAGAGATAATGCACGTCAACTGCCGTCTATTAAAGTTGCCGTAGAAGAAGTTCTAAGCAGCGGAGGCTCTAGACTAGCCGCTATCAAAAACTGCTACGATAGAGCCAAAGTAATGACAGATGTAACAATTGCAGTACAGTACAAATATCACAAACTAGCCCAAGATAAACAGGCTCGGTACATAAAAAAAGTAAATGACTTTATTACCTCTTCCCGACCGCGTATTATTGATGGGCAACCTGGCTTTATTTTCACTGATGATTCTAGTCCTTTTATAGTTCCAAAACCAAATTCTGATAATCCTACGACAGTTTTGCCACCAGCAAATGGTCTATCTCTTGAGTATCGCAGATGTCTAAATGAGGCAGGAACTAATATTGGACAACAAAATTATTGCCATTGTGTACATATTACTGCTCGTCCTGCTTCCGATTGTAGGGCAAGTTTTCCTCCTTCTACCTTTGAAAGAGGTGACTACTTATAGCGACCTGTAATACTAATCGCTCAAACCTGCACTTTTCGACATTTACAAACCAGGATTATCTGCAACTATAAAAGTCACAAAAACGAACGTTTTCTTAACTGCTGTACTTGCAGAGGGTTAAAACTAAACCACTCGCGTGACTTGGCAAGCTTGACGTTTGAGTTTTTAAAAACGCGGTGTAATTTTCCCTCAACATTTGCTATATCTTCCACTGCAACGGTGTGGATTATTTTGATGTCACAACAGGGTTGTGCGTTGTGCAGTTGGTCTAAACGGTCTTGTGGACTGCGAGATAAACCGATTTTGTAACGCCCGATTAGAGCGCCTGGGATTATCCCGCCATAGCCGATAGCCTTCATAAGATAAATTTGCCCTGGTACATTAAGCTAATGAGCATTTAAGTTGCATAAAACCAGCGCTGAAGTCCTTACTTCAAGCGAATCAGCCTGGAAAAATCAATGGCGATTAGCTTATCATCGCGTTGTTGGTATGCCATAATTTGAAAAATCCTTCACTTTCGTAGAGTTTGTGTGGGATGGAGAACCTGAGAAGTTACACCGCTTCCCAGGTTTTTGATTACAAGTACTTCATGCCGGACACATTGATGATGTGGGGATTTTCCAACACTTCGCAGTTTCCAGAGCTAATCCCATTTGTGATATTTTCGATAATCTTGTGAGCGATAATCCCACTTGCGAAGCCTCCGCCAGTACAATAAATCGCCCCTCCACTAACAAGTATCTGAGATGATTTTGTGAGTATATCTGCAATACTTGGGTTGTCTGTAATCCAATTGCTCAAACCATCAACCACGCTTTCGGCTATGTTTTCAGTGCGACCGCCTACTCTGTAAGGTACTAGAAATTCCTCATTTTCGCGCTTGCAAGCCTTCAAAGCTTCAAAAATACTGTTTAGACTTTTAGTCTCTCCACCAATATCAGTTTTATTGAGGCTTACAAAAATTTGACTAGCTAAATTTTGCATACCACCGCAGCGTTTGTAATTTCATGGTTAATGTTATTTCTGGTTTAATTGCTTATACATACCAAGATAAAAAGCCTTCATTAAATCTAACGATAGAAGATTTAGATTCATTACAAAAGGCAAACTTTTTTCCTGATCAAACTTTGGCGCTTACTATCATCTAACCCACAACCATACAACCCTATTTCTGCCTGGATTAGAGACCTTTTTTTACGTCGAACTCAGGTTGATAACAGGATGTTGTTGGTGTGATGTTCCCAGAGGAGAAATATGGGCATCGCTTCCACAGGAAGATTGATTGTGAATTTTGCCCAGGTGGTCGCTGCGCTCGTATATTTGTCATTCTTTTGTGAGGTGCAACTTATCAGGGGGCTTGTGGAGAAATCCAAAAATAAAATACCCAGGTTGGAGGGACACATCTGAGTATTTTATTACTGGTAAATGCCTAGATTCTGCTCTGTTATTGCACAGTCTCATCAAAATTACCGTAGCCAGGATGGAAGTAGCTTAAAGCTTCCGTTGCTTTTGCTTTAACTTCTGAATTTTGATCAACAGCAAGCTTCTCTAAAGTTTTCGCTACTTGATCACCTTTAAAAAATCTCAAAGCAAAAGCTGCACGAGCACGCACTTCAGCATCTTCATGAGTTGTTGCTTGCAGGATATCTTCTAAAAATGTTTCATTTCTTGTATTACCTAGTAAATCTAAGAATGCTGACAGAGACTGAGAATTTTGGGGCAGAGTTGACTTTTTCTTTTCTAGCCAAGTAGTTATTTTTTTAGCTAAGGCTTGATTAGACTGATAAGCACGCTGTGATAAACCTGCAAGGGTTAATTCAGCATTCTCACGAAGAATTGGATTGCGGCTTTTATGAATAAAGATTTGAAGTTCACCAAATAAGAAATCCTGTGGTTCTTCAAGCAACATGATCTGTGGTAACAAGAGCATCACTTTTTCGGCATTCCAATGAAATGCCTGTAACGTATGAGATAAAGCCTGTTGCGCTTGAGGCGTTCCTTGAGAGGATAAGGCACCTACAGTTACTGCAAGTAAATTAATACTACTCTTATAATTTAAAAGTACTATATTTTCAACTTCAGGAGCAGCGTTTTCGTATTCTTGTAGAATCTTGGTGATATCTTGAAAAGCTCTATAGCGATTTTGTGCTTGGCTCAGGTCTGGATAATTGAGCAACCAAGAATGCACCTTTTGCTTAACTTCCACAGATGGAGATGAAACTGATGAAACAATTGGATGAACTTGGGAAAAAGGCTGCCAAATTTGGTAAAAACACAACGATACACTTAATAACAAAGATATTCCTAAAATCCAAAAAATATTAGTTTTGTTCTCTAATACTGGCTTTCTTTCAAGCTCCACAAATGTGAATATCATTAGTGACCTCTATCTAAACTAGATTTGATATTACAGGTAATATGTTCAAGAAAATTAAAATTTGTGATGCTCTTTTTAATGAAGGTAAAGAATAGCCAGAAATCATGCAAATTCATATGATATTAAGTTGCCAGATTGGGGTATTCTTTGAATATTCATCTTCATTTTTAAACAAAAACACGCACTATCATAGTTTTGTTCCTGGAGCTATCTTTTCAAATGCTTCTGGCGTTGACTCAATATACCAAGGCTCATGCTTATCTCTTCCAATGGGTTTAGGTGCGATTTTCTTGGCTGTTCCGGGTGAGCACTCTGATCCGCTAACTTTACCACCTACGCAAAGAATGTGTGTTGCTGTTAACTTTATACCAAGAGGATTAAATCCACCAAGTATACCTTCTTCAGCTTGTTTCCCATTTTTATAAGCTACAGAATTTGTTTTCAGAGAAGGTTTTCCGGTATCTTCAAATTTAAGCTCCAGCGTATTTTCAATTTCAGGTCTAGTTTTAATAAAAGTAGCTGTTGAGCTTAATGCAATTCTTCCAGAAGCTGAAGCACCTATTGATAACCTTTCAGGTATCAGGTTCCCCATTTGCAAAATTTCATTACTTATATCAACCCATTCGTTGACTTTGCCGCCTGTCTCCTCCAATTCCCATGCTCTTTTAAGTATTTTATTGGCAATTGGTTTACTGATGTCTTTCACTGGACGGAAAATATAATTTTTTGCAACTTGTTTGATTAATTTCTTGAATTCATCTTTAGCTTTTGTGCCATATATGTATGTGTTTTGAATGAGGTAATCGGAATATTTTTTTTCGAGATTTGCAAATTTTTCGGCAGTAGAGAATGGTGAAATCCTTGTTTGTAACTCAGAAATAATACTATTTAAAGGACTTATTCGATTACATAATTCATTCACTGCTCTAGATATCCTCCTTAAATTACACAAATTTTTTATAGTCTGTTTAGGAAGAAGTTTTTTCTTCAATGAAGCAAGCACATTATTTAATTCTCCTTTTTTTGCTTCCAGGTCATCTTTCCATTTTTTTACATCTGCTGGTTTGGGTAATTTACCAATTTTGTCTAATTTTTGCACGCGACATACTTGCAATAATGTCTGCATTGAACCTTGTAATTTGCTATTATTAAAACCTTTAATCTGTTTTTCAAAGGAAGAACAGGCATCTTTTATGTTTATTGATGAAACATTACTCGGCCAATTCTCTATAGCTGGATCAATCAAAGCAGGCAGTACATCAGTTTCTATTTTTTTTGCTAGCTTATTTACTAATTCTTGATCGCTTTTTGCATCATCTATCAGTTTGTTGACAAATTCTTCCATTGCCTTTTTTTCATTATCCTCCAAAGCTACTTTGTATGACTTTAATTCAAAATTTCCATACTTGTTTCTTGCATTACTACTATCTTGGAAATTAACTGCAATTTCTGATTGAGCATCTGCCTTAGCCCCAATATAGCCATTTGATTTAATGCTGACATCTGAATAAACAGCAGATTGCAATTTAAATGGCGGTACAAGTGCAGCTGTGCAAGTTGGTTTGCTAACATCAATTACTACATCGCCACTAATGCCAACACCAGCTTGTGCTGAACTTCCTGCTCCATTGGCTGAAACTCTTCTTTCAATAATGGGAAATTTAATTTCTCGAAAAAACTCAGGACCACAAGTAAATGTAGTGCTAAGAGGTATAGTTGCCAATTTTTGATATTTATCGGCAATATCTTTTTGCATCCTATCCTGTACTGTTTGAAGTTTATCTTGAGTGCCTATAAGATTATTTTCCAGTATTGGTATAAATGCTGTATTATAAGTTATCCGCGCTTGCCTGATTTTATCTTCAAAATCAGCAATTTCTCTCTCTAGTTTGGCTCTAGCTTCTGATAAACTACTGCTGTTTTTTATTACTCTGCCTAATATAAATGAAACTACATTTGTTGGCTCATTAGCTTGAAGTTTCTTGAGTTCATTTTGAGCATTTATCAGCTGTTTTTCTAATTCTTCTACATTTTCTGGGTTGGTTCCTTGTTTTGCCTGCTCTATCTTTGCCTTGAGTTCAGAAAAATTTTTTCTTAATGCTAATACTTCTTTTTTATCTGTATCTAACCTTGTTTCAATATTCCTCAGGTCATTCGATACTGCATATAAGGTACGCTCGTCTAAACTAGACGTATTTATATTTAATACTCTTTTTAATGCCCCCTTATCTGTAATTTTATTTGGATCTTCTTTATTTACTAGTTCTATCCCATATTTCTTAAATTCTCTTTGAGCAACTTTGCTATCTCTGAGATAATTAGGCACTCCTTTAAGCAACAAGCCTTCAAAAGTTAGCTCAATTTTTCCCATATTTCTGGACTTATTTGCAAGTATCTCTTGATCAGAAGCTTCAACATGAAAATTAATACTAAAATGAGGTGGCATACTGGGCACAATATCATGCCGAATCCGCAAAGCTGCATCAGCAGAAGCTTTATTGCCTGTTAACTGTATCTTATTAGCTAGTTTAAACTTACTTTCTGCCTCTAGAAAAACTTTTCCGAATCTATTCCACTTATCAAAGGGTTTTACTGGTAATAATTGCTTAGAAAAAGAAAAAGTTTTTTCGTACTGTTCTTTATTATCAAGATTTACACTAAAGTCTTCTTGATTAGCATTTTTTACTAAAAAATCTGCCATTTTTTGAGAATAGCTATCAATCCCTGCGAAAAAGGCTATATTATCCTCATCAGGTTTAGGCATAGAATTTTCGAGACTTAATGAATTTTGCAAACTATCTTGTCCAACAGCTACAGGAGTCCACCATAACCGTAAGAATAAAAATATGAATAGACTTAAAAGTACAGTAGTGATAAAGCGGAATAATCGAAAATAACTCATATTTAAGCTTTAGATAAATTTGAATATTTGACGTTATTACAAAAACCTTATTGCCTTTTGCAAACTTAGCTATTTATGTAATGACTCAAAATAACATATATGAATGCAAAAAAGTATAGTTTCATTTAAAATTGAGTATAAATTTGATTAATTTTTGAGTAAGTAGGTCAGTGATCGCATAAAATCTTTATGGATGGCGGCAGGCACAAGAAAACCCACCACAGGACGGGCGATAGTACTGTATAGACTTGGACGTTATCCAAACTTTAAAGCGATAGATTTTTTTCTATGGTTCTCTCTGACTCGGTTTCAGGCTTCTCACCTGGATTTAAAGCCTGTTGTTCTGCCTCAAAGCGCCTTCGTCCAATTTCAGCCGCTACCCGTTCTCGCATCTCTACTGACAATAATCTGTCCTCTTCTTTAGGGTAAGGCTCATCAGGGTACAACTCAGCCGAGACCTTACGAGAGCTTTTATCTATTATTTCTTCTGCCACCTGCCTAGGATACCCCTGTGCAGTTTAGTTAAGTAGCAAACCTTCATTCAGCACACGTAGCTCTTTTTTGATACTTTGTGTGATCGCACTAGTAAAACCTCAGAAATTTCTCAGAATTCATCGCAATAGTGGGAAGCACAAAGGTATTCATTCTTTGCCTCCGCCTCCAGTAGCACGCCTGGGGGCTTTTATAAAAATGTAGTCTAATTTACCGACATTTTCGCCAACAGGAGACAACATCGACAAAGACGCAGCGGCCCCTAAAACCTGCTCATCACTGACTTCCAAGTATTTCTGTAACTGCTCTAAGTTCCTATGCCCGGATATCTCCTGAATTACTCGTAAGGGAATGCCAGCATTGCTCATCTGGGTTAAAGCAGTACGCCTGAAGCTGTGGGTACTTACGCCAATTATCCCGACTTGTTTACAAGCCATACGTAAAATTCTTGCTGCTGAGTCATGGCTGATATGTCCGTTGCTGCGACCGGGAAACAGATAAATATCACCGCTAATTGGATAATAATTATTCAGCAATTGCCGTAAATCTTCAATAACAGGGATAGACCGCGTTGCTAACTTGCCCTTGGTGTTGGCTTTGCGAATTATCAGCCGTGGTCTAACTTTGCCGTTTGGGGTGTAAATGTCCTCAGTCAGCAGGGTACACGCTTCACGGATTCTTGCAGCAGTAAACAGGCACACGCCAAACAGGGTTTTATCACGCTCTGACTCTAACCCGTGACTAAAAACTAGCTGTATCTCTGACTGCCTGAGAATTTTAGCGCGTCCGTGCCTGTTTATTTTCATTGCGCTTAAACAAAAACTGCTGTAACCCACAAGGTACAACAGTTTGAGACGTTATTTTTACTTGTAATTAAACTACTTGTTGACGTTTAATTTCTTGTCTCAATACTTCACATCTATCAATAGCTTCTTTTGCTTGTTGCCTATACTGTTTGGCTTGTACTCGGTCAGTTAAACATAATTCCGTCGCTTTTTTACTGAAATTGACAGCTTGTCCGCTAAGTTCCTTAATCCGAGTTCTTAAATCTTCAATTGTCTTCATTTTTCTTCCATTTCTGAGATGATTAGTTCTAAATTTTCTACTTCTATATAAAGTCTATCGGCTCTACTAACCAATAAGCTAGCGTCATCATCATCATTATTTGCCACAGCATCATCATGGGCTTGATATAAATCTTCAATGATTTGGTGTAATTGTGCGTAAGCTTTTAACAATGCATCCCGTGTTTTTGGTTTCATTTTATTTTCTCGCTCTGCACCATTGGTAGATTTTAAGGATTTTCCCAGTACATTGTATTGTGGCTGAAAACTTTGCCTTATCAGCATTCCCACACCTAACAGCGCTATCAGTCCACCTGCGAACGCACATTTACTATAAGTTTTTCAAAGCTTAATATTGTAATAAACAAAAGAAGCTTTACGGCTGTCCCAATCAGCGCCTATCATTCCCGCATTTCTTAATTTCTTTAAACAATGACTGACATTGGATGCACTATATAGTTTTATCTCTTTAACTAATAAAGCACTAGTATATTTACATCCTGGGCGACGAAAGCATTCAATAACCGCTTCTATACATTTAATCTGAGTTTTAACAGGTTTTGATGTGACAGTAAGATATCTATTCATAGAGGTTAATTAAAAGCCGACTTTTATTATTTTTACATAAATAAAATCTATTATTTAAAGTGATTAAAACGATAAAAAGAATTGATTAATACCTCACCATATGGTGAATAGCGAGGTATTAGCAATCTATTTAATTTTCACCTTCTGTAACTTCGTTTGGCTTATCGGTTCGGGTTGGAAACTTTGCCCAATCAGCATCCCCACACCTAACAGCGCTATCAGTCCACCTGCGATCGCTTTCGTTGATATCGGATTGTGGGCGATAACGGGTGTTGACGCACTATCTATTTTTATGTTGTTTTTGTTCTGTTATTCAGCTACAGGCGATTTGGATCTATTTCTGTCTGAACACATTTTAAAAACACATCAGCATCTCCACTGTTATTTAACTTAGGTATAAATACAACTCTTTCAACATAACAATCACTAGAACCTTCTATCCCAACGTGTTTGGCAATAAAATCGCCTACTCTCGGTGTAGCTGCAAAATCTAATCTATAAGAATCTAAACAAACCTTTAATTCTTTATTCCGATAAATTTGAACTAGTATATCAATCATTCTTAGTTTGTTAGTTTGATGGTATACAACAAGTTTATTAACCTAAGTGTTATTACATGGGTTAAAAGTTGTATTTTTACGATAATTTAGCAATGATTTCACAAAGTTAATTTTCCATTGACGAAAATGTAAACCGTATTATTTTAATTTGACTGATTTTTCGATTCTTGTCCATCAGTGAGAGGTTAGAGTGATTGCACTTTTGTCAAGAGGGTGCAGGAAAAGGGGATAAATCCAGCTTGGAGACTGGTTTTCGCAGGGCTTTAACTACCCCTAAATCTTGATTTTCTTTGGCAGCAAAGTACTTAATAGGGTCATCCGCCTTACCTTTGTCATAGGCGACACTAAAATGGTACAAGCCACGAAAAATCATCTCCAAAGAAATGCGGTCAAATGGTAAAGCTAATTCATCAGCTATCGCATCTCCCAAGTCAACTAATACTGCATAAAACAGCCAAGTAGACCACACCTGTAATTTGACACCATTAATAGAGCCAGTCCACAAATAAGACAGCCCCAATAAACGTTTAACCGAGTAAAAAGCTTCTTCAATTCTCCATCTTCTTCGATATAAATCTGCCACGACATAGGGAGGTAATATTGCCGGGTCGAGAACAGAAGTAATGTAAGAATAACTAGTTTTACCAACCTTTATTTCAATTAAGCGTAAAGTTAAAACTGGTGCGCCACGACGAACAGTTCCAAGTTTAATCAATCGATCTTTGAGCGAATGGTCATAGCTGAAAATATTTAAGTATTTAACAGAAGCCTTGGCTTTTAAACGAGTAATAAAATTGACTTCTTGGTTAATAAGTTGTTGTAAAAATTGGAAATGATAAAAACCTCTGTCAAGTAAAATCAGAGTTTTGGCAGGCAGTAAATTTAATAATTCCGCTTCAAAATTAGTGTCCGATGCTGCTGGATTAGTGTGAAACCAAACTTCAACGGGTAAACGAGTTACCAAATCAATAACTGTACAAATTTTCCCGGCTAACTGTCCTGTCTTTAGGTCTTCCAGGCTTTTTAGCTTGCGAAATAAGGCTTCTAGGGTTGACCCATCAGCAATCCAAATTCGCTCAAAATTATGGAGTGCAAGCTTAACACTATCTGGTAGTGGTCGCCTGAGTCTTTGTTGCCAATTTAGTTGTAACCGAGGCAATAAGTCTTTAAATACTCGCTCAAATAATTCAGATGGGAATACTAAAAATCTTTCAGAAAGAGATTGTTGGGCAACTTTAGTAACAGGACACCATAATAAACCTTCTCGTGCTAACAGACGATTCAACTCTTGAATGCCAGGAACTTGTCGCCACAACAGTGTTAATACTGCTGCTATCATAAATGATAAATTCAGAATTCTATCTCGTAATCCTAACTGCTTATAATATTTTTGTTGAGCATAAACTGCTGGAGTTAATAAAGCCTCTAAGTGTTTGGCGATGACTTCATTATCTATAGTCGGAGTATGATATCGTTGTGCGTGGTCAGAGTTGACTTTTGGTCGCTTTGACATGGCGGTAAACCAAATTTTTCATTCCCTCGTTTGATAATTGAATTTACCTAAGAATTAAGCCCACTTTTGACAAATTTATTCTCTCGTTACAATACTTTTTCATCCCCTATTTAAGTTGTCAAAAACTTTAAAGATAATGATAATCAAATAGGGGGAAGGAGGCAAGCGGCGCTTGCTTCCTTCCCCCTACCCACGCACGATTATCATTTTCAATAAGACTATTTTGAGTATTTTAACTGATTGACAAAAGGGGCTTTATCTTAACCTCTCACCGATGATTCTTGTCTGATTTATCGCTTTGGTAGGTTCCGGTTGAAAGCTTTGCCCAATCAGCATTCCCACACCTAGAAGCGCTATCAGTCCCCCAGCGATCGCTTTTAGTGGAATTTCTGACGCACTCCACCGCCTAGCCTCATATTTATTAAAAGCCAGATGCACCATAACTACTTGCCACGGCAACAAATCAAACCATTCTCTACTTTTAGCTAGTTTGACGTTGTAAGCTTTAAATTGTTGGTGGATAGAGCTTTCAGCCGTCGCCATATCCTCAACTTCAATAATCCGAATAACTTCGTAATCTGTAGGCGGTTGGTTGCTAATTAATATGTCGAGTCTTGATTCTGGATTGCGGCTGAGACCGATTTTGTAACGTCCTAATACGCATCCAGGCAACCAACCATGAAAACCTTTTGCCTTAAATAAGTATATATACCCTTGGATGTTATCGTTTCGTTGATTCCATGCCATATGATTTAAGAATCCTTTGCGTAGAGTGTAGGGGATATTAGATTGAAAAATTAATTCAGGTAGAAACTTATGGCAACCGAGCAAGAGCTTCGATCTCTTTTTGATGCCTTAGATCGCGATCAAGATGGCAAAGTATCCCTTAATGAGATTTTTTTAAGTCCTGGCTTAAGTGCAATCCTCTCATTAGAAACAAGTACCAATACTCCTCAGGAGTTACTAGCACAGAGTAATTTAGACAAAAACGATAGTCTTACCTATGAAGAGTTAAAGGAAGTAGTTAAAAAAGCAGGTAATTTTAACTAGCAGTCAAAAAACAAGGATATTAATAGTAGTCTACTGGGAAGTTTGACCGCTTCCCAGGTTTTTGATTAAGCTGCAATATCAAGATGTTTCAAACCTGCCAAGTTAACGTCTTGCGGACTATCCAAGATTTTGACCCGCGCTCCATCAATACCGTTGCTTAAATATTTCATCAACCATTCAGCAATTACAGCCACAGCAAAACCACCGCCTGAACAGTAAAGGTATTCACCTTTGGCTAACTTTTGAGAGATAGAGTCAAACAGTTTTTGTATGGCGTAGTTATTTCCCACCCATTCAGACAGTGCCCCATCAACCTCTGATGAAATATCTTTAACTTTCCCGCTACTTCTTAGTGGTACATGCCAAGTGTTATTCTCACCAATCTGGGATAGCTCTAACGCTTCCTGGATATCAATATTTTCGGCTTGGATAGCGCCTCTGTCAGTCCGGGTCAAACTCTTAAATATCCGATTGATGATTGATGTCATCCCACCGCCACTAACAGGAGTTTTAGCAACTGTGCTTAGTTCATCCCCTCCCCATTCGTAAGTTGTAAAGGTAATAGTTCCACCGCCAAGGTCAAGCAAGTGAAAGCGCTCGTGATTGTAAAGTGTCACTACTTCCAGCGCCGCACCCTCGCCTTCATCAATGAATTCGCAAGCTTTGACATTAACTTTAAAATCTAAATCTTCCCAAGTGAAATCAGATATTTGCTTGAGCATCTTATCCAATTCTTTGCGCTGTGGACTGGAAAGAGTGACGACCCGTAGCCATAAGTTAATCTGTACGGGCTGAGTTTTCCTGCGACGTGACTCAACAGAAGTTTTTAAAACCTTGCGGTAGTGAGTCAGAGCGCCAAGTATCCAGACATCCAAGTGAGACAGCTTATTATCTTGGCTTGACACAATAAGAGTTCCGTTTACCCGGTCGATGGCAGAACCTACTACATAGTTACGCTTGCGATAACCAAAGCAACCATCATTGCGTAGAGGGACTTCTGACTTGATTTCTTTAGCCTCAGCAGGGAAAGATTTATAAACCCCATTGAGACGGCACTTGATCCGCTTGGCTCCTGCATCAATATCTAACCTGAAATCTACCGCTTTGTTGTTCGCCCCTCCTACACGCTTCTTAGTTATTTTTGGTGTAACTTCGGTTGATTCGACAGTTGACGCGGGATTGCTGATCTGACTGTTGCTTGCTTCAAAATTCATGATTGTTTACCAGTGATAATTGTTACTTTTTTTGTCTACTGACGCGCACCCGTTGCACATTTGCCCTTTATTGAGAATTTTTTGATTGCAGTGCGACTGAACTATTAGGAGAAAGTTAGGAACTTGCTGTTAGTGAATAAATGCTTTAAAACACAGTCGCCAAGGATAAAGTTAAATTCAACTAACATTAATTGGGAAAACCGCGTACCCCTACTATGCGTCGTCCCAATTGGGAACCCAACAAAAACCCAATACGTAAAATCAAGGGTTTCGGGCTGTTAGTTTGGAAATGTTGGGGAGAGTTTAGAAAATCCCAAGACTATTCCAAACCCTTCCCAACAGCTATAAATCCTTAATTACTGTTAGTTAATATGTCTGCTACAAAAGTTTTCTTACAGTCAACATTGAGGCATGAGTATCTATACTTATGCACATCCTTGACAGCAGAGTGCCTATGAAATTTTTCTGAACCGCAGTGTGGGCACTGGATTTGTGGCAGGGATACCGTAGGGGAGGGACTATCGACAGGCGATTCTTTCTGGACGGGGGTAGAGAGGGAATCAAGAAACTCATCAGCACTAAACAGTGGTAGCAGGACATAGTATTGCTTCTCCCCATATTCATCAATCAACGCAAAGCGGTAAGCACCCGGTTCTACTCGGTCAAGTCCCAATTCTAAGTTTTTACGGTCGCAGTAACGCTGTAGCAAGTCAGCTTGTTTTACCAACTTCTCTTTACTTTCGGGGTCGAGGTGGTCAGCAAGTCTGAGGTAGTCTTTTGCGTTCCCGTTGATGTGGATAGCTACTAAATTATTCCAGTCTCCCTTAGTGGTGTTGGGTATCTTGCCAGTGTTAGCGCCTTGCCCTAGATAAAAGACAGCTTGTGAGGTGTGGTCAATCTGGGTAATGATTGAGAGCATATTAGCGCTCATTGTTGGTTCCGGTTCCGGGTCATCTGCTGTCGGTCTTTTCTTACCGGGCGCTTGCCTTAAAGTGCTATCGACCTCATCGAATATCCAGATACCAAATGAGCCTTGATATTTGCGTCCACACAAAGCGGTTAGTTCTGCAATACCTCGAATGCTGTCTTGGTGATTTTTGCCAACACTGGGGAAACTCCAATTGTCTTTACGGCTACCAGCTTGCGGATTATACAGTTTGATAGCATCGACACCTTTAGCTTTCTTGTGCTGCAACTGTTCAGATATAATTTTTTCAGTTAAAGGAGACTTACCCGCGCCACTACCGCCAGTAATTCTAATGCGGTTCCACTTAAGAGCGTGTTTCTTCCAAGTGTCCCAAGACCGCGCTAAACGCTCAATTGCCTTATCAGATAATTCGTCAAGCTTTTCTTCTTTCTCTCTGGCTTTCCAGACTAATGAAGCTACCATCAAACCTTTATCAGCGTCCCACTCGAAAGTAATAGGCTTAAGAGTCAAACACAATTGCTGTAACGCTTCTGAATGTTCGTTAAGTTCTTTAAAAACGATGGTGCGCGGGTTGTTATCAGTGTGGAAGTAGATTTTCGATTCATAGACATCACCATTCGTAAAAGCCCGGTCAAGCTTTATGCCTTTACTCCAAAAATAGTTAATAATGATGTTGCCTTTTGTTAGCTCATTACTGCCTTGGGCAAGCCTCCAAGTTTGAGGCTGATTAAGTTTGGTTAGCTCATCTTTCAAGGCTACTTTCTCTAGAGATATTTGCTCTATTTGAGCGATTAAATCAAAGACTTGACCTCGCATTTCTGACAAAGAATTTACATTATCCTCTAACTGTTCGCCTAGGTTATTAAGCTGTTTTTTTTGAAAAGCGTTGTATTCGCCAAGTAAATCTTTAGCTTTGGCTATAGGTGTATGAGTCTTGCTCATGTCAGCTAAGGTATTGTAGGCATCTTCTAGAGAGCGTCTTTCATCAAGGTTTAATAAGTTTCTGAAGCGTGTTTTTAGTGCCTGTTGCTCATCTACGACGCGAGAATAAATGCTCAAAATGTCAGTGACAATATCAGGCAGATCACCGTCAATTTCATCTATGCTTCTGAGTAATTCGCAGTGAGTATCATAGTGAAGCTGTAGTTTATCTTTAAAAGGTATTAAATTATCATGGATAGCTTGGTAGTCTTCACTGTCGAGTTTTTTACTGATTGATTCATCTAAACTATTGAAAAACTTGTAAATTCTCTCGTTAAGATGTTCAAATATTAAGCCTTTAAAAACGTCGATTAATTCCTGATATCGCATGTCCTCTTGCTGTAGCTTGCTATCTAATTCTTGAGTTTTGACTTCAAAGCTAACAACTAGCTGGTTAACTTTGTCTTGCAAAAATTGGATGGTCTGATTCTGAAGAACAATCTCATCACTAGCTTTAGAAAACTCCTGCTGTAATTCATCTCGCAGCGTCTCAGTTTCCTTCAAAACCTGCGATTGTTGTTGATGCTTAGTGTTTAGGGTTTGCCATTCTTTATCATGTTTGGCAACAATGTCAGCCAGTTGGTTGTTAGCAGCGTCTTCATACCATCGGCTAGAGAATTGATTACAGAGCGCGATCGCACCAGATGCAACGATGATATTAAGTGCTAAAGGCTTCATTTTGGCATCGGACTTAATAAAGCTAAGAAAACCGCCAAGGCATAAAAGAGAAGCCACAACAGTAAGACTGCGGGATGCAGATTTTAATGAAATATTCATACAAGTCCCCAATAATTCATCTGGGGAGATATTCTCCCCTCTTGTTTCTAAACTTCAACTAACCGCGCTTCTAATTCCTCTCGCTTAATATCGTTGTCACGGTGAGAGCCTTCAATATCAAGTCTGAGTCTGTCATTTTTAGTAGCTTGTAGCTGGAATTTCAATTGCCACTCATCCTCAATGCCATGTGTAAGATTCATGGTTCCCTGTGTGGCGACACGTTGCTGATATAGCAGTTCTTCAGATTCTTCTAACTTGGATTGCTCTGTTTGGTATTTAGTATCAGCTATTTGATTTTTAACTACCTTGGTAGCTGTCTCAATACCCATAGTAGAGAAATCAACAAAATCACCAATTAATCGGCGTTGTTCCGTTGCTACCGCTACGACTTTTCTGCCCTGTTTAATTTTTTCTAACCGGACTTCTAAAGCATTGTTCTGACGCTGAATCTTAAGCTTTTCACGGTTAGCATCAGCCGCTTTCATCTCTGGAATATTTGCATCAGCAGCATAGGGGTCACTCCCTAATAAGTCGCTGATTTCAATCTCTTTAATGCCGTACTCTGATGCTATTTCAGATGCTTTATTAAGTGATTGTTTCGCGTCATCAGTTACAGTGCTACTACCACCGCTCACAGCTTGGCGTACAGTCCGGGCGGCGCGTTCAACACCCTTAACACCTTGGGCTACCGTTCTAACTCCGTCCGCAAGAACATTAACAGCGTTTTCTGGCTTTTGGAATCTAGCTTTGATTTTTTCCACTGCTTTGGCGTGGTTTTCTTGAGTCTGTTCCTCAACTGTTTTACCTTTTTCGGCTGCATAGCGCTTGCTACCAGTTAGCGAACCGTTTTCTCGTTTCTTAACTGCCATGAGATAATATCCTTAAGTTCTAATGTGGTCAAATTAGAATTGTGGCAGGATTGATTCGCGGTCTTTCCTGCCTATCAATTATTTGGAATCATTGAGATAGTTAGCGATCGCACTTGGTATCACGCTGGCATCTGTGCAAAATTGAGAGTTAGTATTTTTGCGGCGTCGTGCCCGTTAATGTGTAGCTTCCAGCAGTAGCAATCAAGCCTATTAGAATCAGGCTGTTAGTAATTCCTGAAAGTTGATTCAAAAAGGAATTATTTTCCCGATTTTCGGCTTCTAGACCTTCAGTAATACAATCAATAGCACGTCGTAAATCGGCAGTATTCTCACCAGCACGAGCCATACGATAAAGCTGCTGCTTAAGAATGATCAGCTTCTCTCTATCAGAAATAAACCCGAAATTTTCTAGATTTTTCTGCTGTTCTAAACAGTTAAAGTTTAAATCTTCAATCCAATTTAAGATGCGATTAACCATGATTAAAACTCCTCAATAAGTGAAGCCATCCGAGCGATGATTGGGTCGATCTCTAGTTGGTTGCGATCGCCTGCGGCGGGTCTTTGACCATCGCGAAGCGCGCCTACGGTATCGCTCTCTCTGATAGGTGCGAAGGCAGGCTCAAAAGCACTTGGATTGAAGCTATAGCCAATGGGGGCTTGTGGCTGCGGCGCTGTTGGTGCTGGCTTATCGCCGAACTTATACCCCAGCCCACGAATATCGGTGAGCAGATATGTCATCACAGAGGCTAGATTGGACTCATCCATCTGTTCTGCTAGCTCTTGTAAAAACTGAAGATTGCGACCGCTAATAGTGATTCGAGTTGATTTAGGCATGTTAGTATTTATGGGTAATTTTCCCAAAACGGGATTTTACAAGGCACTGGAAATCTAAAGGAAGGCGGGGGTAGGTAAGACTATCACCCGCTTTCTGGTTTAATTGGGTTGATTCAAAACGTACATCACCGAGTAAAGAACGTTTATTCCATCGTTCAAAGCTAGATCGCAGTCTTCGTAGACCAAATCATTCAACTTATTAAAACCAGCGGTATCAAGTTTTTTAAGCGAATCAATTTTCGTGGCTAGGATTTCAGCAGCGATCGCTATTTCAGCCAATGTAGAAGCTAACATCGCATCTTCTGTTTTCATGAACACCCCTCTCGGCGATCGCTACCCCGATAGCCACAATCAAATACTCTTGTGCTTTTGATATGTCCGTTGTTTGCCGGCTGGTAGTTATCTACAAGCACGGGGCTGGTTAAGGCGATGCCACAGGCAACGCGAAGCGCGATCGCGCTAATCAACAAAGCTGATAAAATTTTCATGGTTCAATGACTTAAAAATAGGTTGGACTAAACCGGGTAGCTTTCTCAGGGATGCCCGGTTTCAAGAAATCAAAGCTTAGAAGCCTTGTACAGCGCGGGTGTAAACTTATTTGCGGTAGTCAGTAATAATTCTTCAAAAAACCTCACTCATAATTGGGTACTGAATAAGCATCAAAATCTGCCACGAGAACTGGTTTAAGTTCTCGCATGGTGAGGATTTGATGTGATTGGGCTTTGACGTATTTGGATTTATAAGTGATAGTATATCCTAACGTTCACCCGTTATAACGTTGCCAAAAAAGAATGTTTCAAAAATATCGTGTGAAAATGGTAGAGAAAACTGTTGGAATTAATGATTTGGGCAGGAGAGAAAACCCTGAATATTCGCGTGTTACAGGGTTGGTAAACCGCGAATTAGCCAAAAGGCTTCGGGTATTTGTTGCAACCACAGAAACCACGATCTCAGAAGTGGTCGAAAAAGCGCTGCAAAAATATATTGATGAGTTTGAGGCAGAAGCTAATTCTACAGAAAACGCCAATTCTCAAGCCAAAGCAGAAGGAAAGGGCGTGGCATGAGTGGGAGTAATCAGCCAAACGACGATATAGAGCGGGTAGAGGGAGAGTTCGACTATTCGACTGAAGAAAGATACTGGCTACCAGCCGCATCGGAGGAACGCTGTAAAACGATAGGAAGAAAAAGGGGAATGCGATTAGTTAAAGTCATTGACACCAAGAAAAAACCTTTACCAATGATTTGTATTTTTGAGGACTATCCAGATGAGTGAAACAATTACCCAGATACCAGTTAGCGAATTAATCCCAATACTGTCCGCCATAAGCGATCGCAACTGGGAAAGTTTTAAAGAAGTTGAGAATCAGTTTGTCGCCATTCATGGTGTAGAAGCATGGGAAGATTTTTTTGCTTTGCGTCTCAAACCAGCGCTAGACCGAGAATCTGACAGATGGCTACTGCAACAGTGGTGTAGTGAGGGGATTATTTCGGTTAAAAACGTAGCCTAGCCAGCGTAATGAGAAGTGAAAATTGACCGCCACGGGAAAGCAAAGATTTTGTCTCAGTCAGAAATCCAGCGGTTGTTTACCGATGGCTTGCTTACTGCTAGGGACAAAACTCTGTGTGCTGTGATGCTTTACACGGCTTGCCGGGTTAAGGAATGCGTAACCTTAAAAATTAAAGATGTGTACGATTCAAAAAGGAGAGCAAGACCCGAATTGATTATCCGCAAAGGCAACACCAAAGGTAAACTTGCTACTCGTACCATTCCGGTTTTAGATGACTTGCGGCGGTACTTATCAGTTTACAAGCCGCCACTTTCCGCTGATGGCTACCTTTTCCCTGGTCGATGGGGGCGTGGTCACATCCATGAGGATTCTGCTGCTGCCATCTTTAGAGAAGGATGTAAACGGGTGGATATTGAGGGATCTAGTACCCACAGCTGCCGTAGAACCGCGCTTACGCTGATGAGTAACGCTGGTATCCCACTGCGGGTGATTCAGGAAATCTCAGGACACCGTAACCTTGAGCAGCTGCAACGCTATCTTGAGGTAGAACCAGACCAGGTTCGGGGGGCTATTGCTGCTTTGTCAATGTTGTCGCCTGTTCCGGATACCAGCATCGGGAAATGCCTATATCCCGATGTACCCGAAACCCTTGATGATTCAACGGCTTCGAGCTATATCTGACTAGGATAGATGCTTGTTTGCGATACATCTATTTTTCGGTTTCCCGGTGTAACCTTAATCCCAAATAATTCACACATTTCAAGCATCAGATAACTTTGGTTGATGCAGTTTTTATCATCTGACATTAGTCAAAAGGAGTGCTCCTGCTATTGTTGAAACGGTATAATTTAACTACAAAAGCTTACCAATTGTGAAGCCAAAATTTATTGTCGTTTTAGACTTTTGGAATACAATCAGATGCTTTCCCACAAAATTTACTGTACAAAAACTGAATTTTAAAATGAGTAAAAAAATCACTGTAGAAGAACATAACACCTTAATTAATACATTCCGCAACACCCCAATAATATTTCCAATACAACCGTTTGATGTCATGGTATGCCCTGATGAACAATCGATAATAATAGACCCTACACCTGAAAAGATTTCCCTCTTAATAGATATGGATCTCCGATTAGAAATAGCTCAAAATATTATCTCTCCTTGGTTTGGTGGTATAGATCACTTTCTTAAAGCTCATTGGAACTCCAAACATAAAATTAAAGGTAACCGCGTCTTTAAAACAGCAACTAGACCGAAAGGTTTAATTATTAAAAGTTTGTGGGAAATCTGTAAAGAAATCAAAGCGCCAGATTCGGATATCAAAAGGTCTACAGTTTCCTGGTTTGCTCGTTGTATATACGACCTTATAGAAATAAAAATTGAAGAGATTCTAACAAAATCTTTGGAAGTCGTTAATAACAACCATAAAAAAGCACTAGCAGATCGAGAGACTGAAAAAATTAACCAACTTCGCGACCTTCAAAATCCCTTTACGGAGTATACGAAAGCTGTGGAATTCAACCGTCTTATTAAAGCTTCCGTAGTACGAGCGGACAAATCAGATCGATTCGTTGAAAATTATTGGAGACCCTTAATTAGTACTTTAAGACAAGATGTGACTGAGCAGATGTCAGAGCGATGGGGATGGACACGGCTTCAAAATGGTTCGCTGTGTACACATATAGGTAGAGGTCGCCCAAAGAAGCAAAAACCCTCAAAAATGTCATTTAAATTATAAAATGTATTTTGTCATTAAAATTACTATTTTTGAAACCCTTGACTAGCAATGGTTTCAAAAGAAAACAACTTTTTTCAAGAACAATTTTTTTAATGCTTCAATGTAAAAAGTAAACAACGTGCCAGTTTCACTTACTGATTGGTTCCAGCATCTACTACATACACCGTTCCAAGCCAAAATAAGCTTCCCTAGGCACGAAGCTCACAAAACAAAGATATATAATTACCTTTCATGATAAATCTTTCTGAAAGGTGTGGGTAATAAATCGGTGTAAATCAAAATCTCAACGACCGCAGAAAAAGTGAAACTGTCACCCCAAATCTATGGAGTGACAGCAATGATAAGAAGCCCTATTATAGCGCCAAAATCACGAAATACCCTACATCTCACATCTCCCGAACTGGTCAGAGAAGATTGGCTGAGTTCTGGTATCGCCAACACAGATGCGATCGCCATCCCCGGTCTGACGGCAAACTACTGTCCAACTTGCGGGTGGATTGTCAATCGATCTAAACAGCAAAAGGGGGCAGGGCTATGAGCTATGCTCCTACCCGACACGGCAACCCTTGTATCCATTGCGGCGACTTTAAAGGCAAATGTCGGACACACAAAACCCGTGAAATGCACTTGTGCGCGGAGTTAGCTGGTTCCAAAAAAGGTGAGAAAAGCCAGGGATACGTAGTTATTGGGGACGAAAAGTTGGGCAGATGGTCACAACTTTTACCCGACACAGAAGAAGAATTTACTAGCGAAAAAATTAGAGAGCGAAAACTTGAATGGCAACATCAGGAGAACCTCGCCAAACAAAATCGATTAGCAGGCGAAATGCCAGTCGTAGATCGCAATAAGTATAATCGCGGAGTATTGGCTGAACTTACTCTCAACCCAGAGGATAAAGCCGATCTCCTACGTCGCGGTATGACTGAGGAGCAAATCGTTAAATCCAACTTTAGATCGGTTGGCAAATGGCAGAAGCTCAGTAAGATTTATCCCGGAAACCTGCCAGGTCTCAATCCCAGAGGTGACGGGCTACTCACTCACTCACCCGGCTCCCTTATCCCAATAACTAATGCTGACGGGCAAGTTGTTGGGTGGCAAGTCCGGAAACGGAATTTAGCCGAAGGGGAAAGCGATCGCTTCTACCACTTAAGTACAAACAGCAACATTCGAGTCAACGACGAACTACCCTTAGGAGTTTTCCCAAGCGATCACAGTAGTAAAATCGCCCTAGTTGAGGGCTTAGGGGTGAAGCCGTTCTTAGCTTGCGAAAGGCTAGGAGTATCGGTTATCGGAGCCTCAGGAGGGCAACATGCTAGCAGTCCCAGCCATTTACAGGATAGCTTAACCAAGCTTAAAGCAAAGCCCTCAGACGAGATTATCATTATTCCTGATGCTGGAAGCGTCTCCAATCCAAGCGTTGTGAGACAGTACGTGCGGACTGTTAAAGTCCTGCAATCGCTTGGTTACATTCCAGTATTCGCTTGGTGGAGCCAAGTTGATAAATCTTTTGGTGATATCGATGAACTACCGCCAGAAAGGTTAGCTGATATTCACTACTTGTCGGTTGACGAATTTAAAGCACTTTGCGTCAAATGGAGGGGCATCCCAGGTCAAGACCTCAAAGCTGCTCCAACTAATTATTCGGAACGTGTAGCGGAAGCCCAAAAGAGACTGCATAGTTTGTCCTACGCTGCTGACCTAATTTGCGATCCCTTACAGAAATATTTACCGGATTTGCCCGGTAAAATTCCGACTTCGGGACTTGTATGCATAAAGTCACCCAAAGGTTCTGGTAAATCGCGTCAAATCAAGTTGATTAAAGATTTATGTTGCGGCTATTGGTCAGAGAAAACTATTCATCCAGAAGCACCTGAACTACCTCCAGAGCAACTAGATTTATTTGCTAAATTCCAACAAGTTTTACCTGCCCCAGAACCAATAATTGAGCGAGTCTGGAATCTTGGACGGAAAATGAAGTTTATCAGCATCATTGCTCGCGTTGCATTGGGGCGAGAGCAGGGTGTTCGATGGGAGTTTACTTATATTGAGGACGTAGATACCGAAGGAAAAGGTGAGTTTGCAGGGGAAAAGTTAGCGACAAGATCCGTTATTGAAAATATCGACGAAATCGGCTTGTGTGCAGATTCTCTGGCTAAATTAAAGCATCGGGATTGGTCAAACACTTTGGTAGTTTTCGACGAAACCGAGCTAGATTTAAACCACATTGTGACTAGCTCTACATGCCGTGAAAAGCGCTCAGAGATTTTGCAAGTTATTGCTGATAAATCCAAGGAATGTCTTGATAATGGCGGGCTGATAATTTGCGCTGACGCTGATCTCACCGATATATCCGTAAATTATTTTAAAGCGATCGCACCTAATCACGTACCTTTTGTTGTTAAGCACGATTTCAAAGGCGACCCGTGGCAGGTTAAATACTACACAGATAAGCGCGACATAGTTTTGCGCCAAATAGAATCACATCTGGAAGACCCCGACTGTGAGCCTATCATCGTGGCGGTCGATAATCAAAAAGAGGCTGAGTCTTTGAGCATTCACTTAATACGAAAATACCCGTATTTAGGTAAAGAAAAAGGAGGTTTAATTCGGATTGATTCAAAAGAGACACAACAAGATTTCGGCAGAGAGTTCGTCAAACGTCCGAACGAAGGCATCCTGAAATATCTGCCCAAGATACTAATTCACACTCCATCACTAGGGGTTGGCTGCTCTCTTGATGTCCACTACTTTCGCCACGTTTATGGATTATTTTTTGGCACTATAGAACCATCGCAATGTCGCCAAATGCTAGGGCGAGTGAGACAGCCAGTACCGCGTACCGTGTGGTGTAAGGAGCGCGGTGGCAGGTCTGAAAATGAATCTACAAGTTATTTACCGGAAGAAATTAAGCGCAGAACACTTGCTTACCACGACACAGCGATATTTTCCTTAGAACAAATCCTTGCCGAGGCAAAGGCTCTCGCGAAGGCTTCTGGAATTGAGAACCCAGAGAACAAAGACATTTACCCAGCGATGATAGAAATTATCCAAGGAATGCAGAACGCTGATGGCAGTTGGAACAATCCACATATTGACCTTTACTGCGAACAGACAGCCAGGAGGAATTTTTCATTATCCCAATTGGCGGTGCAACTAAGGCAAGAGTTAATTGAAGAGGGGCATAACATCATTGATGAGGAAGGCGACGAGACAAACAATACAGGCGATGCTGTAACTGCTGGCAAAGAAGAAATCAAGCGACGCGATGCCACATTGACTGCGATCGCAGAAGATATCCCCTTTGAGGATGCTCAGGAACTTCGGCGCAAAGCAGCCCGAACTACCGAAGAGGAACACAAAGTCAATAAGGCTTTCCTAAAGCACGATCTGCCTGAGTTGGAAATTACACCAGAGTTCGTTTATAAAGCAGTCCACAAGGACAATGGAAGCTGGTTAACCGAGACTAAACTCTATTGGCACTTACAGAACCCCGAAGCTTTAGCTCACAAGGACGAAAAGCACTGGAAGTCCAAATTATTGCAATTTAGCAAAGGGGTAACTTGCCTCTGGGACGTGCGAACAGATGCCCCTAAAATTGAGGCAATAATTAAAAGTGGGGTACTAGATTGGATCAAATCTGACGACTTCGAGGCTGAATATAGCAGTGAATCGGACGGTGGTCAAAACTTCCTCAAAAAAGCTCTAGCCAGCAAAAAAACCATAAAAACCGCACTTGGTTTTACAGTCAAAGACGATATCCCTCCCATTAAGCTGGCTAATCGCCTCCTAGAGCGATTGGGGCTTAAGTTAGCATACTACAAGAAAAACAACAAAATAAAGTACTACAAGCTGGATGAGGAGTCGGTGAACGACCCAGACCGTCAAGCTGTTTTTAACGCTCTAAATTTGAAATGGAAAAATGAAGCAACGAAAATTGCTGAAACCCATGCCCAGATTGCTACCAACGGGGCTACCGAGCAAATCCTCTTAAGTAAGAATGAAGTTCAGTCTTATGAAAATAAGCCAGAAGAATTAGTCCAGAACCCTGTAGCAGAGGGCAATACGGAAGACTGGACAACTCCTGAGAAATTAGCTGACGCGGCGGTTTTACTGGGCGCTTGCGAAGATTCTGAAATGCTGGCAGGGGTTCGCGCTATTGTGCCGGACTATGGTCTCAAAGCAGCCTGCAAGTCATTGCTTAAGCCACGACTAATTCAGATTAAGCAGTGGGTTTTACGCCTTAACTCTATCCTTAACAATCAAACTGACGAGGCTGCAATAATTGCGGCTCAAAGCGAACTTCAAGTAGCTGATGCGGCGGCTTTACTCGGCGCTTGCGAAAGTTCTGAGATGCTGGCAGATTTGCGGGATTGCTTCTTTGATTCCGTAATTATCAAAGCATCAGAATTAGTCCCAGCCTCACTAAAGCAGTGGGTGCAGGATTGCATGGATTTTTGGCAAACGGAAGAAAGATATGCCTTGGCTCAAACTTAATCGTTAATTAACAGGAATTAAATATGGATGCCTCAAAACAAACAGTTTCTAAGACCCCTCGCACCCCGGATTTGTCGCTGCCTAGACAGTGGCTGGTGCATGATTACAACGAGACTACGAAAACTTACATGCTGACTACTGGAGAAGGTAAATCTCTCGTTTTAAGTTGTTTGTCCTGCAAGACCAAACTGAAAAATGACCAATACTACTTAGCGTATAAAAACGCCAAAAACAAAGAATTGGTACTCGTACCGCCTCGTATCTAAACACCGTTAACAACCAAACATGCAGTTAACACCCTCTCCCCTTCCAATTCCAGAAGGGGAGTTTCTCGCATGGGGTGCGATCGCTTTTAGCGACGGTTTCCGTATCGCAGCCAAATGAAATTTATGGATGAAGGTTGGGTCGCTGGCGCATCGCTGGCGGTCGCTGGCGGTCACTGGCGGTCACTGGGGTGACACTAGGTCATAACAGTCGTAGCGGTCGCTGGTGGCACAAAGAGCGGCTTATTGGGGGTCGGTCGGATGGTTGGTGCTTTTCTTCCTTCTGAGGCGATGCTAGCAGCCAGATAATGTACTACAAATAGGAGCTTTTGGAGGAGCAACCTTGAGTAACGGCAACCGACCTCAGAAGGGCTGAAGCGGGGTTTTTAGAAAAAAAATCATCGTCTCATTTTTTTGGATTCCAAATCGCTGAAACCCATGCCCAGAGGAGCTAAAGTCAACGGGACGAACAAGCGTATTTTCTTATAAAAAAATAAGGCTTCGTCCCGTTAAAAATAAGCCGGAGAAATTAGCCCCAAAATCATGTAGTTGCTCGTACTACGAAGGGCTGAGAGGCAAGCGATTTCCCAGCATTTCAGAAACATCCATCGAATGTACTACAAATAGGCGTTTTTGGGAGAGCAGTTCGGAGCGATCGGGGGCTGCCTCAGAAAGGCTGAAACGGGGTTTTTAGAAAAAAAATCATTGTCTCATTTTTTTTGTATTCCAAATCGCTGAAACCTATGCCCAGAATAGCTAAAGTCAACGGGACGAACGAGAGTATTTTCTTATAAAAAAATAAGGCTTCGTCCCGTTAAAAATAAGCCAGAGAAATTAGCCCCAAAATCATGTAGTTGCTCGTACTATGGAAGGCTGGAAATTAGCCAAGGAGGAATTCAATGGTGGTCGATGCGGTCGGGTCGGTCGGAGGTCAGATTTTTTTAGGCGGGAGAAAATCTCTCCATCAATGGAACTAAACGGAAAGATGTTGTGATCCGATAAATCCAAACATGGAACTAAACGGAACGAAACTCATGGGCGCAAGAAAAATGAATCCGAATTCTCTAGCGAATTTGAGATTGGGAGCGATCGCACGAAATCAAGGGAAAGTTCGCTGTCACTTATCGATTTCGCCTGAGTCAAAAGAATGGCTGGGTGCGACAGGCGATCGCAGTCGTCGGTTGGATGAACTGATTTGGAAAGTGCTTAAAGGGGAGTTAGTGGGGGTGAGGAAGGTCGAAGAATTGGAACTGCGGGTGAAAGACTAGAAGCTGAGGTTGCGAGACTGCGTTCCATGTGAGGTCATATCGACTGCGGTTGGTGGCTCGGCGGGGTCTGCGATCGCATCAAGATGTTAAAGCCAAATATATAAGTAGTATCCAGTGGCGAAAGTGCAGTGAGTCGGCTAGCGGTGGGTCGTTGGGTTTGTGTCCCGTATTCTTTTGTTACACACATAAGTAAGTATTCAAACGAGATACTACGCGACTGAAGCGATGCTATTAACTTTTGCCTACACAAGCTCGTAGCTGTAATTGAAAGTGTAACGCTGCGTCACAGGCTAGCGATTTAATGTAATTTTTATCGCTACATTTGTGTAATAAACACTCAAAAAGGCGGAAATCCGCTTAGAATAAATGTAACTTGTGTAAAATATAGGCATCTAAGTGCAACATATGGGTGAAACATCAGTTCGGAAAAAACATCAGCGAGAGCAGGTCAAGCATCTATTAGCGCAAGGTTTCACTAAGTCTGAGGCGGCTGATAAATGTGGGGTTTCACGCCAAAGTGTGATTCGCTGGAGCAAGGAAGCAGATTTTATTGCTGCGATCGCAAACGCTGATTTTGTTAACGAGTTGCTTGAGGAGACCGACCCAGCGAAGGGCGAAAAGGCGTCGTCGGGTGCCTCACTAAAAAGCAAGAATTTGCGAGTTGACCTTGACAAGCAACGAGAACTTACAATAGCTGCCGACGATATTGTTGTAGGTTTACTGCCGATTTGCCAAGCCATGATTACGCGCTTACAACAAAACCCAGATGATGTACCACCTCGACTACTACCTCAGATAGCCAAAGCTATTATCGATATATCTAAGTTAGCCAAAGAATCTAGATCACGAGCAATTACCATAGAGGGTCTGATTAGGCATGAGGAGCACGATTTACTATTTCAGACTGAGTTTGAGTCATTAACGGACACTAATCGGCATTTGGCTGAGATTCAACGCACCCAGAGAAATTTATTAAAAGATTGCGATTATGTCCGTAATAAATTTCTGGAACTGGTGGAATCTTTAGACCCTGATAGGAATTCTTCTACCCTAGTAAAAGCCTTAACGTCGGGGATAAACTCTGTTTATGATTTAAAAATGAAAGCTTTGGGTATGGAGGAATTACTACTAAATATGCCTAAGCTAACTCCAACCGAGGAAGTGATAATTGATGCGGATACCGATGACTCACAACACGACGATCGCTTAGTGGAGAATCGGGATTTAGTGGCTTGAGAGTCCTGCCTAAGAGTGGTCGCAACAACGCCACTCATAACCCACTGGTAACTGCTTACCTAGTCATTACATTGCAACTGACCTATATTCACCGCGAACGCGAGAATAGTCGGTATTTAGTAGTTAGACGACATTAAGCCAAAAGTGCCTAGAGTAAAGCATTCAGTGCCAGATTAACCCCGCATAAAAGCATCATCTTTATGTCAATGCGTAAGTTATAATTTCTTCTTTAATACAGGAGTTAAATTTTCTGGAATTCCATCTAGCTGAATAACATTGCACCCTAACTTATAAGCAAACTCTACAGATTCTCCAGCACATAGCGCACTATAAAAGCCTATTGCAAATTTGATTGCCGCTTTATCACCAATTGCCTTATTCATGCCAATGACGTAGGGAATATGTTGAGCGATCGCTATAGCTTGCACTTCTGAGTAACAAGCGTTGAGGACAACACACTCAATATTACCTGCAAACAACTTGAACAGTTCAGCCAGCGCAACGGTATCTACTAACCGCATCTTTCCAGTTTCATCTTCCAGTTCCAAACCATCATCCCCTGCACCATGACCACTAAAGTGGACAATTTGTGGTTTAAAGTCTAATAATGATTGGTAAATATCTTGAACACGCACAGCCCAGCGCTGCTTTAGGTCAAACAGTTCCCGTTTTTTAGCTCGTTGCAAACCAACATCAATTTCTCGGACTTCTTCATCCAATCGCAAACGTGGGGTGGTTTTTGGATTTGTTGCCAAAATCAGAATTGTTTTGGCATTGATATTTTTAGTTTCAGTTGGTTGTTCTAGAGCATTATTAGTAATATTACCGCCTATTTGATGAGCATTCACTGTCTCAGCATCGACAAGACCACCACCAAATTGAGCGCCTTGTAAGTTGAAGTTAGATTCTTTTTTAGGCATAGTGTCTCCTTGGTTATTATAAGTTTCTGCATAAAAATTAGGGCGCTCTAACGCTGTAACTATCATTGTTTCTAAACTACGAATTCTGCTATCTTTTTCTGCTATCAATAATTTAATTTCTCGTTCAGGTAAAGCTTTAAGGTGATTATAAGTATCAAAATATTCTGCACTCAGTTCAGATTTGCCAGCCGTTGCTGCGGTTTTAGCACAAAGTAGAAATTTATCCTGCCCTCGTTTTTCCATTGCCACAATTTCGAGTTCCGCATCGGGATTGTTTTCGGCTAGTTGTTTAAATGAAATAGCGATCGCACGAGGGTCAACGCCTTGGTTGTGATAAAGGTCGAGGGTGTCAAAAATAGGTTTGATAAAGTCTCCAAACTCGCCATCTGCAAATACTTCTTCTCTGTTGTCAGGTTTACGGTGTGGGTCGGGGTTTTCTTTGGTGGGCGATCGCATATACACGTACTCACACCTTACACCGTCAAACTTGGTGTTACTGGTAATATTCCAATCTTCGAGGTATGCTCCGGTGAGAGTAGCACCTGTAAAATCAGTTCCGTCGAGTTGGGTCTGCTTCAGATTTGCTCTGGATAAATCAGCATCTTGTAAGTTGGCTTCACTTAAATCAGCACCAATAAAACTGGTATCTACTAAATTAGCTGCTTGTAAGTTAATCCCTCGCAAGTCTTGACGGTCAAAGTTTTTGTCATGTCCCTCACCTGTAACTAACAATTCACGCACATATGCCTTTTTCAGGTAACTTTTTCCAGGACGAATACAGTCTAGCATTCTGGCGTGGTGAAAACGGGTACGGGTCAGAATAGCGTTTTTAAAATTTGTATTTTGGAGCAAAGCTTGTGTGAAATCGCTGTTAGTCAAGTCAGCGCCATAAAAATTCGTACCTTTAATAGCACAACTGGCTATGGCAAGTGACCTAAGCCATTCGTCTTTTTCGTCTCCAGCTAAACTACGCCGCCCAATATATTCACCTAGCAATATAATAATCAGGACGAAAACGGAGGTTGACCCAGCCATGAAAGCCGAACCTTTACTAATGCTAAAAGCAGAACCCCCAGCAGTAATCAAGCTCATGATTCTGATGAATCTCATGATTTTGATGTTGCGAGAGTTTTCAATTCCAAATAAGGCATAAATGAAAACAAAGTGGTAAGCGACCCCGACAGCTAAAGTGATGCCAAAGGCATAAGGAATGACGAAGGCGGAAGTCACGCTAAAGGCGACATCTAAGGAGTGGGTAGCGTTTATGGATAAAGCTCCTGTTAAAGCTCCAACAATGACAATGGTTCCAAAACTTACTGTTAAACCCTTATAAACAGTGATAATCATAAAAATTGCTTGTACAAATAGGCACACTATAACAGTGATAGTATTTTCAAAATAGGTCGTTTTAAAAATGTTTACTAGTGATACAGATGTAAAAAAAGGTAAGAATCCTACCAATGCAGACTGTAAACCGTTGGACATAAATAACTTAAAATGAAGAGATTGGTTTACACCTGCTTCAGCACCTTTAAAATCAGCATCTTTAAGGATAGCATTGCTAAAATCAGCACCTCTGATATCCGCACCGCTGAAATTAGCTCCCTCAAGGTTTTGACCTATAAAGGAGCGTCCTCGAAGATTTTGACCAGAGTAGTCTAATAACATAGCTGGGATGGGAAGATACTTATACTTAAGCTTTAACACACTGAGTATCCAGTTTTCCGGATTATAAAGCAATATTGCTCGTTAATAGCTTCTGCTAGTCGTTAAATGCCTCTAAGACGACATGTATGCCAATCGCAAGCGATCGCCTAAATCATAGAAACAAGTCTATATTAAAAGCCACTAGCAAATTTTTAATCTATACCAGTGCAAAGCGGAAACTAGAATTATTAATGAAGTAATAGCGAATTTATTGTAAAAATAGTACTTATTTATTCCGTAATATCACTGAAAAAATTAAACTTAGTAGTTACACAGGCTTAAGAGTGTAAAAAATGAATTTCACAGTCACACCAAGACTAAGTGATTTTATTAACAGGAGTTTAATAAATTGAAGTATGCACTTGTAGATGGAATTAAACAGGAACCTTTTCCAAACCAAAAAGGTATCTGTTGCTTATGTGGTAGTCCGACAAGTTCAAAATGCGGTAACAGTAAAGTTTGGCATTGGGCACATAAATCTTTAAGGAAATGTGATCCTTGGTGGGAAAATGAAACCGCTTGGCACAGATTATGGAAGAGCTATTTTAATAAAGATAATCAAGAAGTAATTCATTTTGATGAGAATACTGGAGAAAAACATATAGCTGATATAAAAACGAATAATGGAATGGTTATAGAAATTCAAAATTCACCAATAAATGAGGATGAACTACGCTCAAGAGAAAACTTTTATGGCAATATGATTTGGATAATTAATGGGGAAAAGTTTAAAAATAATTTTCATATATCAGAAAAGTTACCACGTCCTAATTTAAATTTTTTTGAAGATATAATATTTCACCCAGGAGGAATTACATATCATAAAGAATCCGATGATCCTAAATATTATGAAGATATTAAGTCAGCAAAACGTTATTTTCATATGATTGAAGCTCATTTCATGTCAGATATTAAAGAAGAGATTGAAAACAATTATATTGGACATCACCTATTTGATTGCAAGCATAAAAGAGGTGCATGGTTCAACGCTACAAAACCAGTTTTTATAGATTTTGGTGATAATCATTTATGGTTGTTAGAAAAGTATTATAAAGAAGAATATAAAAGTTTATGGAGTGTACAAAAAATTAGCAAAGATGAGCTAATTCTAAAAAATGGTGGCGGAATCAATAAAAATAGATAGTACGTCAATCCCCGTTATACCACTATCAAAATCTTACAAGCCCGTCATAGCGCGGGTTTTGCTATACACACTTAAATCATAGAGAAAAGTCTATATGAAACACATTAGCAATATCTAAAACCCGCTACTAAGATGGTTTTCCTGTTAACACTACCTAGAAAATCACTTGACGAGCATAAACAGCATCTGTTATAGTGTAAACAGCAAATCAGTAAGGGGTAACGACAATGACACCGGAAGACTTGAGGCAGGCAATCAAAGATTTAAAGACTGAAGATGAGATTAAAGCTGTAGCGATCGCGTTCGACAAGTGGGCGCGGGAGAAATACACCACTCTAGAGTCGCTTCGCACTCACATGACACCCTACAACAAAGTGGTTAAATCCTTCGATTTAATCGAAGGTAAAAACGCTTATTACTATAGAAAAGATAATGGTGAATTAGTTTTAAAGCATTTGTTTTTCAAGTACGCGGGACTTAAGCAAAAAGAATATCAACAACTAAATATCAAGAGCAACAACCAAAAAGAAGAACGTCTCGACAACGGCACACTTTTAGAACCAGAATCATATCTAGAAGATTTAGGCAAGCTGTTAACCAGTGATGAGGCTGATGAATTGGCACTCGGTTTAATCGGTGCTACAGGACGCAGACCTTGTGAAGTTCTACTGAGAGGTGATTTCGTTACAGCTAAAGAAAGTGATTTAACTTTCCCCCAGTATCAGCCTGTTAGTCATTGGCTTAAGTTTTCTGGTCAAGCGAAAAAACGCCGTAATACCGCTGTTAACTACACTCCTATAGCTGTGCTATTTCCTGCTGACTTCATTTTGAAATCTGTAAAACGGTTGCGGAAGATGCCGGAAGTGGCGACGGTCATCAAAGAGATCGCCATAGAAGTAACAGCGCTAGAACTTCCCAAGCTGAAAGAGCAATACTCTGGCGAGGCACTAGAGTATCAGGTTGCCATTAAAGAAAATGAGTATTTAGATAATCGCTTTGGATCTAAGCAAAATAAATTATTACAGACTCAGCTAAAATCTCTGGATGTCCGGCACGGTAAAAACAGCGTTAGCCGCTCATCACTTCGCGCCGCCTATGCTCGGTTAGCTGTTGCTAGGGATTGTCCGCCTGGGAAAAATGATTTAGTTTGGGCAAGTCGCTTGCTCGGACATATGGATGAAAAAGCCGATTTACGAGCAGTTTTAACAACATTAGGATATTTTGACTATTACCTAGAAAAAGATGCGGAAGTACCTTTACTGGATACCCCTAAGAGTGAGATTACAGTAGTCTTTCGCGGTTACGCAAACGATGTAGAAGCAGTGAAAGCTTTCCAAGAAAAATTTGATATCACTTCGCAACCCGAAACCTTTCGTAAGCTTTGGGAGTTAGCCCAAGAGACACTACAGCAACGCGAACGCCAACTATACACACAGGAGACAGAAGAAATGATTAACGATGAACTGCTAGCCAAGATTGATGAAATTGTTGAAGCCAAAGTTAGTAAGGCACTGGCTGATTTTAATAGCAAACCTGATGCGATGCCGGGTACGGCAACGCTAAAAGCGAACGCCCTCAACACTCCCACTGCTGAAACTCTACCAATTGAAACCACAAAAGTATCAACCTTAGAGCCAATAAAACCGCTAGAGAAAGACTGGGAAGCTATACCAAGTGAAGACCTTAAAGGAAAGCATACCCCAGGCTCGGCTGAAGAAAAAATACGCCGTACAGTCAAAGCAATCATGGATCACAATAACTACAAAGCACCAAGCAACAATGAGCGCTGGTTTTTGGGTGTCCGGTCAATCCAAGATTTATCAGGCTGCAATTACGCACCAATAAAGAAATATGTTGACGACCATAAAACAATGATTAATGACCATAACAGCAAATTCAGTCTAAGCAATCAGCACAATAAAAAACATAGTCAAAAGATATCAGATGTCATCACATGGTAGAGAGTAAACGCCTTAACATCAGTTAGGGCGTTTTTCATGTCTTCGTTAGGTTCAGCCCCTAATATGTCCGTAATTGTATCTAACTGTTAGAAAAATGATAGAACAATTGTCTCAACAAATTATCGAAACACTTTTTAATATCGCCACCGCTGATATTAGCGACTTTACTACGTGTAGTGCTTGCACCTTAAGAATAAAGGATATGTCCGAGATCGATCCTAAAAAAAGGAGTGCGATTCGCGAAATCACACAAAATAAAGGAAAAATATCAATCAAGTTGCATGACAAAACTGCCGCTCTAAAAATGCTTGGTGAAAGTTTGGGACTATTCGGTGAATTCAATCTAGCGTTAGCCACGCTGCGAAAATATGGAATTTTTCTTACTTTAGATCCCCAGACGAACACTTGGTCAGTTAGAGAAGAAATTACTCCGAGCCTAGTTGAGTAAGTTGTACATCCACATTATCAAATATCTGATTCACTGATGTGACCTGACTTGATTTAATCACTCCAAATTGCGCCAGTACATTCATTGCGTCGATGATGTTATTTCTTGGTTGATCCAGCGCCAGCAGCTTGCATCGACGCTCAGAAATTTTCAATAAAGTTTCGACAGCGCGAAGGCTACCACTTTCTACCATTGGGAGAACACAACTTAAAGCTAAATCCAAGTGTGCAATTTCTTGTAAAATTAGGTTTTGTTTCTGGGCGTAGCTAAACACTCGATTGGCATCTTTAACTAAATTTTCCGATGTCATTTTTACGGTTGTATCCGCAACCTCATGCAAAACGTCGTTTATTAATTTATTAAAATCGTCATCCTTTAGCCATCGTTGCAGCGTGCGAACAGAAATATTTAGCTCTGTTGCCACTGCTTCTTGTGTCGAGCCGCCAGCGAGTAACATCGCAGCCTGAATTTTTTTCTGATTAATCTTTTTTGAAAAACTCACGACATTTTACGTCAATTAGTGACAATCACAACTTAAATTTTATCCTTTTATACCAGTGGCGGTGTAGCGATCGCCTATATCAATGCCAAAAATGCTGTATTTCCGAAATAGTGGTTGTGATTGTTGTAGTTATCTTCATAGCATGACAAAGGTTGTGGGCGTTTAAGTTATAAAGAAAATCTTTAATGCGATTACCTATGCAAATGCAAATCCACTTCATTATTGTCATCTTGTCCAGTTAGGTCAATCCAAAATAGGAAAACTATTTTGATGCATAAAACTGAGCATAAAAGTTTGAGTAGGAGTAGACTATGTTAGAGTTAGCTCAAAAAATACTACTGTTATGCAATGATAAAAAAGGCACTTACATTTTTAGATTCTCCCGGCAAAAAGCCAAAACCCAAGGTTGCATAAAGTTGGTATCCTGGTCAATGACAGCAGCACTGGCACTAGGGTTGCTAGTTAGCATACCAGCAGAAGTAACAGGACAATCTCAGCCGCCATCAACACAACACTCAGCAGACTTAGAAGAAGCCAAGCGACTGAATCAACAAGTCTTGCAGTTGTACAACCAAGGTAAATATACTGAAGGAATCCCCCTAGCAGAACGCGCACTGGCAATTAGAGAGAAAGTACTGGGTAAAGAACATCCATTGGTTGCACAAAGCCTGAACAATTTAGCTTACCTATACGTAGAACAGGGGAGCTATCAAAAAGCTGAACCTTTGTTAGTGCGATCGCTGACAATTGACGAGAAAGCACTAGGGACAGAACATCCGGATGTTGCCATTGACCTGAACAATTTGGCTTCCCTATACGTAAAACAGGGGAGCTATCAAAAAGCTGAACTTCTGTTAGTGCGATCGCTAGCAATTAGAGAGAAAGTACTGGGTAAAGAACATCCATTGGTTGCACAAAGCCTGAACAATTTGGCTTCCCTATACGTAGAACAGGGAAGCTATGAAAAAGCAGAACCTCTGTACGTGCGATCGCTGGCAATTAGAGAGAAAGTACTGGGCAAAGAACATCCAGATGTCGCAAGTAGCCTGAATAATTTAGCTTCCTTGTACCGAGAACAGGGAAGCTATCACAAAGCTGAATCTCTGGTTGTGCGATCGCTGGCAATTAGAGAGAAAGTACTGGGTAAAGAACATCCAGATGTCGTAACTAGCCTGAATAATTTGGCAGAACTATACCGAGTACAGGGGAGCTATCAAAAAGCTGAACCTCTGTATTTACGATCGCTGGCAATTAGAGAGAAAGTATTGGGCAAAGAACATCCAGATGTCGCAACTAGCCTGAACAATTTGGCAACACTATACCTAGAACAGGGGAGCTATCAAAAAGCTGAACCTCTGTATTTACGATCGCTGGCAATTTACGAGATAGTACTGGGTAAAGAACATCCATCGGTCGCAAGTAGCCTGAATAATTTGGCTGAACTGTACTCTTCACAGGGGAGCTATGAAAAAGCGGAACCTCTGTATTTACGATCGCTGGCAATTAGAGAGAAAGTACTGGGTAAAGAACATCCGGATATCGCAAATAGCCTGAATAGTTTGGCAGAACTATACCGAGAAGAGGGAAGCTATGAAAAAGCGGAACCTTTGTATGTGCGATCGCTGGCAATTTACGAGAAAGTACTGGGCAAAGAACATCCATCGGTCGCGATTAGCCTAAACAATTTGGCAATACTATACCAAAATCAGGGAAGCTATGAAAAAGCGGAACCTCTGTTTGTGCGATCGCTAGCAATTAGAGAGAAAGTACTGGGTAAAGAAAATCCATCGGTCGCAAGTAGCCTGAATAATTTGGCTGAACTGTACTCTTCACAGGGAAGCTATAAAAAAGCGGAACCTCTGTTTGTGCGATCGCTAGCAATTAGAGAGAAAGTACTGGGTAAAGAACATCCGGATGTCGCACAAACCCTCAACAATTTGGCAGGACTGTATTATGCACAAAATGACATCACCCGTGCCACTGATTTTTTTAGTCGTGGGTTAGCAGTTGAAGAACATAATCTTGACCTCATCTTTGCTGTCGGCTCAGAACAGAGAAAACAAAATTACGCCAGAACTTTTACAGGGACTACCGATGGTATCATTTCCCTATCCCTTCAGCAAGCTACCAACAACCCCACACTCGCAAAGTTAACACTTACCACAGTACTACGTCGCAAAGGGCTTGTCCTAGATGCTGTTACAGACAACATACAAACGCTACGAAGTCAACTAGCGTCGAAACCAGAAACCAAAAAATTATTTGATGACTGGTTGAATGTTAATCAAGAACTATCAGCATTGGTATACAAAGGACAAGGAAAACAAAGTCCTACTGAATATAAAGCTAAATTTCAGCAACTCGAAGCAGAGAAAGAACGCTTAGAAGAAGCTATCACCACCAAAAGCGCAGAATTCCGTACCGCTACGCAACCAGTAGAGTTAGCAGCCATCCAAACTCAGATACCCAAAGATGCAGCGTTAGTGGAAATCGTGCGGTATCACCCATTTAATCCCAAAGCTAAATCGGGTGAAAAATGGGGTAAACCGCGTTATGCTGCTGCGGCGCTGCGTTCAGTGGGTGAACCAAAATGGGTTGATTTAGGAGATGCTGCAACTATTGATAAGTCTGTTGCTGATTTGCGAGAAGCTTTGAAAGATAGAAGAGTTTCAGTTAAGCAACTTGCTCGCACATTAGATCAGCAAGTCATGGCTCCCATTCGTCCACTGTTAGGCTCGGCACGTCATTTGCTATTATCACCAGATGGACAGTTAACACTAATTCCTTTTGAAGCGCTCAAAGACGAGCAAAATAAATATTTAATTCAACGTTATACTTTCTCATATCTTAGCAGCGGACGCGATTTATTGCGCTTTCAATTACCAGCTAACAGCCGTTCTAATCCGGTTGTATTTGCAAATATCGACTACGACCAGCAAGAAATAGCTACAGCGTCTGCTGTACGTGGTTCAGAAAATCGCCGTTCTGCGGATTTAGCTGACTTGCAATTTGGCTCACTTGGTAACACTTTAGAAGAAGCAAATAAAATAAAAGGGATTTTTCCAGATACAAAAATTATTTCTGGTAAGCAAGCCACGGAAGCTGTTATTAAACAACTTCAAACACCAAGTATATTACATTTAGCAACTCATGGTTTCTTTGTTCCCGACCAACAACCAGACCTAATAGCAGATTATTTTAATAAGCAATTACCAAATGCATTAAACCTCGAAAATCCCTTATTGCGTTCGGGTTTAGCTTTAGCTGGTATTAACAATCGCACCAAAGCTTTATCAAATAGTAACGATGGTGTTCTCACAGCTTTGGAAGTTGCCGGATTAAATTTACGGGGAACGCAGTTAGTAGTACTTTCCGCTTGTGAAACTGGATTGGGTGATGTAAAAGTTGGAGATGGACTTTACGGTTTGCGTCGTGCTTTGGTAATTGCAGGTTCTCAAAGTCAAGTCTTAAGTTTGTGGATAGTCAGCGATGAGGCGACAAAAGATTTGATGGTGAAGTATTATCAAAATTTAAAAGGGAGTAAGGGTAGACATGAAGCATTACGAGAAGCGCAGATGGAGTTGTTGAAAACACCCGGATATGAGCATCCTTATTATTGGGCAAGTTTTGTCCCTTCCGGTGATTGGAGTGCGCTAAAGAAATAGCTTTAATTTGTAACGTTTTTAAACGCTATTAATGGAAAGCTGTCATGTATCGAGTTTCCGGTATCGACCTTACAATCTATCATTAACCACATGAACACGCCTTTAAGCCTCGGTTTAGCGTCTTTACAACGATTTATCAGATGTCGGGTGTTAGGCGATCACATTTGGGCATTGGGTGTGGGTGCGATCGCGAATCTTACACCATTAACTGTGTCAAATGTCAAATAAGTCGTGTCCGCTTGTGGCGATTCAATCATGGAAGAGGATTAATTTATTACTATATGGAACAAGCGGACACGACTTTCTTGACTGATAATGCGAGATGTGATATATGACTCTGATAAGAATTAGTTTAATACTACAAACACTACAATACTGCATAAAAGTAATGACGGTCTTGCTCTGGATTTTCGTTGGCGACGGAGGTCGAGCGAAGCGATGACCGTTTGCGACGAACGCAGTGAGCAGTGAGGATGCTGATTGGGGATTGGGCATTGGACGTGATACCGAAGGCGCGCTTCGCGATCGCATACGGACACCTTCACGACAACACTAGTCGGACGGAAAAATCGGCATCCGCCTCGGTTGCTGCTGACACCCCGGAGGCTGTCGCTATCAGCTACGGATTGAAAGCGATGGTCATTCGCGTCGCGTAGCGTCTCGGAGAGAAAACCCGCCGCAGGCGATACCGTAGGCGCGCTTCTCTACGAGAGGCTGTGCCAACGCGATCGCGCTAAACGAGGCGAACGGTATCGCCTTGAACAATTTCAAACTTTCAATTCCTGCTACTAAGGCTGTAAACAGCAGTCGAAAATTAACGGCAACTGTCAACACCAATTCGATGAATAAAATCGGCAGTCGCCTGTTGGCGACGCCCTCGCGCACTCCGCTATCAGCCGATGGATGGAAGAGGCATCCGCCTTGATTGTTGGTGACACCCTCGCGCACTCTGCGCTTCCCCCGAGGGATTAAATCGGCGGTCTGCACCCAATTTTCAACTGTCGATTCCTGTTTACACTTAATTGGTAAACAACAACGTCAGTGTACACGGCATCCCGACAGGCAATTTGGGATCTGCCAATCCTGTTTACACTTCTAAAATGCCGTTGACACTGTTAATATAAACAGCAGAGATGCCGCTCACACTTGCGGGTATGCCATTAACACTTCAAGTACAAATAGCAATTCCGGTTAATATGGGCGTTATAGTTTAGTTGATAAAGCTTCTGCTAGTTACCCACAATACCTTTGCTGTGAGCTTAAAGGGGCTTATTTAGGGTTAGTTATTGGATTCATCATCACCGTTTGTTCAGGCGATCGCCTTCGTGCAGCGGACGCTTGCGTTTGCTAAGACTGTAAACACCAGAACTCTCAACGGTCGGGCAGAAGGCATCTGCCTCAATTGTTGGCGACGCCCCCGCGCGCTCCACTATCACCTGACGGATATAAAGGTCGCCTCAGTTGCTGGTGACACTCCTCCGGCTGTCGCTATCAGCTACGGATTGAAAGCGATACCGCAGGCGCGCTTCGCGATCGGTATCGCCTTGAACAATTTCAAACTTTCAATTCCTGCTAACACTCTTGGTGTAAACAGCAGTCGAAAATTAACGGCAACTGTCAACACCAATTCGATGAATAAAATCGGCAGTCGCCTGTTGGCGACGCCCCCGCGCACTCCGCTATCAGCCGATGGATGGAAGAGGCATCCGCCTTGATTGTTGGTGACACCCTCGCGCACTCTGCGCTTCCCCCGAGGGATTAAATCGGCGGTCTGCACCCAATTTTCAACTGTCGATTCCTGTTTACACTTAATTGGTAAACAACAACGTCAGTGTACACGGCATCCCGACAGGCAATTTGGGATCTGCCAATCCTGTTTACACTTCTAAAATGCCGTTGACACTGTTAATATAAACAGCAGAGATGCCGCTCACACTTGCGGGTATGCCATTAACACTTCAAGTACAAATAGCAATTCCGGTTAATATGGGCGTTATAGTTTAGTTGATAAAGCTTCTGCTAGTTACTCATAATGCCTTTATTTAAAGCCTAGAGAGGCTTATTTGGGGTTAGGGACGTGGATTCATCATTGCCATTTGTTCA
>JAESGY010000167.1_pt1 | contig 52238 bp, 41 predicted proteins | sample 9269841 | NCBI WGS metagenome assembly JAESGY01 (sample SAMN17022865, study PRJNA683097) | algae metagenome | isolation source: Spirirestis rafaelensis WJT71-NPBG6 and co-occurring heterotrophs from... | place: USA: Pinto Wells, Joshua Tree National Park, Colorado Desert, CA | collected 2006-08-15 | reverse complement strand
CGTTTACATGGAACACATATGTAGTTTTGTTTACCACGTTGTCGCCCATTCTTACGAATATGGATTGATTCACACCTTGGACATTTCATAGCGATCGCCCTAATTCATATTTCTATTCTGCAACGCCAAATCGTCGATATGTTTTGGGAGAGGTGATTGTGGGGACTACCCCTGCCATTATCTAACGCTGCTATCAAATCATCTAAAGAGTGAAGCACCTCGTTTGTAAGTCCTTGTCGGTGCAGCCGGGATAATTCCCTAACTGCTGGAATCAGGGGAGTGGGGACGCGGATCATCTCGCTGGGTTTGTTCTCGTTAGGCATAGTGATATCGCAATTGATAGCAACAGCTATCGATATCAAGTAGATAGCATTGCTATCAACATATCAGGAATGGGATGCTTAAAGCATTATTTGATTAACCGTTCTGGCTCAACACATAAGAAAGTTGGAGTGATTGTGTAGCCCCAACAGCCCAACCTCCAAAGCTCCGCCCTCTGGGAGCCCCTTCTGAGACGAGAGCAAACGTGTTAGGCTAATTATCGAAAATGAATCTTTTCGATAGTTTATGCCGCCACCAGATAATGATGGTTCACTCTCCAGGGCAAATCCCTTTGCTCTAGCTGTTGAACGCGACTTGTTGCAAGAGTTGTTGGTGGGCAAGCGCAATAAAAGCACCCGGCACGAGTATGCGAAGGATTTAAAGAACTTTTTTATGACGGTGTGCGGTCAAGAACCAACTGCGGTGTTGGTGGCGCAGTTTCTACAAATGGACAGGTTCTCGGCGGTAACGCTGGTTTTGCGCTATAAGGCGATGCTGGTTGACCAGGAATTGAAGGAAGCGACTGTAAATCGCAGGTTGGCGGCAATTAAGGCACTGGTTAATTATGCCTATAAGGTGGGCAAGTGCGACTGGACGCTTGCAGATATTAAGTGTGAGAAAGTAAAGCCCTACCGGGATACAACGGGGATTGGTCCAGAAGCATTTAAGAAAATGTTAGCAGTACCCGATAGGGAAACGTTGAAAGGGAAACGGGATTATGCGCTGCTGCGGCTGTTGTGGGCAAATGCGTTGCGGCGTGAGGAGGTTTCCCACTGCAATATTGAGGATTTGGATTTAGAAGCGCGAACGCTGGCTATCCTGGGGAAGGGTAGGGGAACCCAAAAGGAAAATATCGATTTGCACGCCCTTTCTTGCAATGCGCTACAGGAATGGTTGTTGGTGCGTCGGGAGTTAGACATCAAGCAACCGTTGTTTATTTCGCTGCGTCCGCATTACGGGCATCGGTTGACGGGCGATGGCATCCGCAAGATTGTTGTGGCGATTGCAAAGCGAGCTGGTATTTCTAAAACTATCAGCCCGCACAGAATCAGGCATTCGTCGGTGACGGCTGCGCTGGATGCGAGTAGTGGAGATGTCAGAAGTGTGCAAAAGTTAAGCCGCCATGCGAGTTTGAATACTTTGATGATTTACGACGACAACCGCACTAAGGCGCAGGGTAAAATCACTGCGTTATTGGAAGATTTGGTTTGAGATAATCGTTATTATAGAACCCATTTGGGATCTATCGATTTGCCAGTCGCTTGAGCATGAGTCTGATGAAGCAAAGATTAAGCTTCGCTGTGGCATGGGAGAGGGTTCTCTCAAAGTTTTTGACCAAACTTTTACAGCGTTCCATCCAAGCATTTGACCGCTCAATCACCCACCGGGTGGCTACAGGTACAAATCCAGTTTTCCCAAGGGCTGCTTTTTCGGCTTTGGTTGGCTTGGGTGCGAGTTGAAACCGGATCTTGGTCATGATTTGAGGATAGAGCTTTTGTAGTTCGAGTGTGAGTTTGTCTGGGTGATAACCGTGGTCAAGCAGGATAGTAATCTTCGGGATATTCACGGGTTTGGCTCGCAAGTAATCCAGATTATTGCTCAGTAGTTCAATCAAGCCCTGGTCATCGCTGACATTGGCTTTAGTACAGTGGGTAAAAAATGGTAAGCCGAGCGTATCAACGGCGAGATGTCGTTTGATGCCATTAGTGCATTTGTAATGACAGAACCCTTTGGACATAGCGCTGGCATTGCATGTATTCTTCACCGCTTGCGAGTCAATGATTAGTAGGGTTGTCCACTTTGGTTTTTTTTCGCGTCGCAGCGCACTTGCTCATGTAACGTCGTCATCATCTGCTTGAACGCTCCCGCTTCTCGCCACTGCTTGTAGTGCCAAAACACCGTTGAGTAGGGCGGTAAGTCTTTGGGTAAATCGCACCAGTTACACCCGTTCTTAAGTTGATAAAAGATGCCGTCTAAAATTTGTCGCTTTGTCCACTTCGGCGGTCTGGTTTGCTTCTTCTGGGGCAACAGTGGTTCAATGATTTCCCACTCTTTATCGCTTAAACTGCTGGAGTACGGCATTTATTTCTTATTTTACCCTCTCTCCTAAGATCCCAAATGGGTTCTATAAGATTGCTGAGGAATAAAGCAATTACTAGGACTCACTAATAAGAGGAGAGCTTTTGTAAATCTACCAAGATAACTTTGGTGATTTCTACAGCTGTTGCTTCGCTCGACGGTTTGTTCGGCACTCATTATTTTTATCCTTAAAAAAGTATGATTTTTTCGGAGTGCTTTTCTTACGCGCCTAGTTGTTGTTACTTGACAGAGCGCGTTATTATTTTCTATTTTTAGTTAAGTTATTAAGTTTGGTGAGACTAGAGCGAATATTACCCGCTTCTTTACGGCTTTTTAGGCGCTTTTTGGCATCTTTTACGACTTGCTTCATCACCGATTCCTTGTCCTTACAAGTTACGTAAAATGCTTCGAGTAATGTTTCGATTGTGACTTTCTCTCGATTACATAGTTCGTCAAGTTCGTCTTTAATTGGAGTTTCCAACCTCACGGGTATTCTAGCAGCGATTTCTGGAAAGTTGGCGAGTAATTCTTCTAATCGCTTGAGTTCTGATATTCCAGACGGGGGAAGTGCGATCGGCTCCGCCGGTGCAAGGTGGGCAATCGCATTCAACGTGTCATCAATCTTCTCTTGCTGCAATACATCAATACGTGGTTCTACGGTTGGTTGGGTTGCACGAGAGCGAATTTCATCTAATAGGCTCATGTCTAATTCCTAGTACTATAAATTACACTGTTTAGGGGATAAGTTTTGCGTACTGTTCGGCTAATGCTGGTTTTAGCTTCTGCGCCAATACTGAAATTGGATATTCCAATCCCGGTTGTCCTAAATCGCTTGGTGATACCCGTTGGTTAATGGCATTTTTATATACATCGGATTCAAGCAAGTGGGGTAACATTAACTCTTTTCCCACTATTTCACCCATGAGCGTGATACTGCTTTTAGTGGCTTTTGTTGGGTTTACGCCCGTCCACTTGGCACGAAAGGGTACTACTCCCAAGAGTGAGCCATAGGGTAAAGCTGGCTGAAATTCCTTTACCAGTTCGAGTGTTCTAACCAACGACTGCACTCCTTTGACGTTGGCTTCTGCGGGGATTATCCACTTGTCGCCAGCACCAAGGGAAGTTTGTGCCAAGTGCGATCGCTCTGGTGGTGGGTCTACAATAATTACGCCAAAGTTGTTGGCGATAGGCTGCAGGCGATTTCTCAGGATAAACAAACTAATGCCGCTGGATGCAAGCTTGTAATTCGCGTTCTCCAACCCATCGTCTGATGGTATTAAAAACAAGTTGGTGTTACTGATAGTGCGGTTGTCTAGTTGGACATCCGGTACAGGGGCGATCGCATCAACCAGTCGCGTTTTGTCTTCTGATTGCGTGATTACCTCCAGCAGGGTAGGGGTATTTGGCTGCACCTTGACCCCTAAAAAACTAGTAAGCGATGACTGGGGGTCGGCATCAACAAACAGTACTGGAATCCCCAACCGCCCCAGGTATCGACCGAGCATGAGCGCGACGGTACTCTTGCCCTGTCCGCCTGCTAGTCCCAAGGTGACAACTGTAGGAGTGTTGTTCTCCATTGTAGTAAAGCACAAACTTAGATAAACATAAAAAATCTAATCTATATTTGTACTTTACTAGATAAATACAATTGAACTTTTGTACAAAAGTTAATGAACGCAATATTCCTCGTATTTTACAGATACTCCAACCGTCGCGCTCATGGCACTCGGTTGGGTCAGGTTCATTCTAGAATAAAGAATCTAGAAAATCTCTCGGTATAAGGCAACTCTTCTGTGGTTATCCAGAGGTTTATATGAACTTGAAGGTAACGGTTGTATTTGATGCATTGGTAACAAGTTAAAAGCGAGTGAATTCTGTCAATACGTCCAAGTAGAGAAATAGGTTTATAAAGTCCCGCTAATCATCCAGCAGGGCAAGGAACGAACTGGCAAAAAGCGCTGCTTGGGTGCGATCACGTAAACCTAACCTACTCAAAATACTGGTAACATGATTTTTTACAGTTCTTTCTGAGATGTAAAGTGCCTGTGCAATTTCACGATTGCTCGCTCCAGAAGCAATTAACCGCAATACCTCCCACTCCCTAGGCGATAGATCCGCTAATTCAGGAGGAATGGCTGGGGCTGGCTTAACTGGCTCAGCGGTGCTTTGGTGTGGAAGTGCTTTTTCAAACAGTCCGGGTCCAAGATAGGTGTAACCTTGGTAAACTGCCCGAATAGCCATCGCTAAGTCCTCTGACGGAGTATCTTTGAGTAAGTACCCCTTCGCCCCAAAGCGCATTGCCTGCGAAACGTATTCATCGTCATCAAAGGTGGTCAAAATCAGAACCTGTGTTTCCGGAAAGCGTTGGTAAATTTGCTGAGTCGCTGCTACACCATCCATCACGGGCATCCGCACATCCAGCAACACCACATCCGGTTGTAGCGGTGTTCCCTGTAGGGACTCAAGCAGATCCAGTGCCAGTTGACCATTTTCGGCATCTCCAACGACCTGTAGGTCTGGCTTTGACTCTAGTAAGCTCTTGAGTCCTTGGCGAATGATAATTTGGTCGTCTACTAGCAACAAGCGAATCATGGCAGAAATTTCACAAGTGGAATATCAACAGTGATACGGCAACCCTTTCCTATTTCACTTGCTAGCTTGAAATGACCTCCTAGGGCTACCGTTCTTTCTTGCATTCCCTGAAGTCCAAAACCTGTTGTGTTTTGTTCTAGGTTGAAGCCTCTACCATTATCTTCAATCAGCAGATGTAAGTGTCTATGTATCGTTTGCAACTGAAGGGTAACTTGTGTTGCATCACTGTGTTTGCAGATATTCGTTAAGGCTTCTTGAACAATGCGATAGATAGCAGTCTTTACTTCAGCCGACATCGGATAGGTCAGGCTGATTGTGCAGTCTGGAGAGATGTTTGTCCTTTTGCGAAAGTCTTCTATGAGGATGGCGAGGGCTGCTTCTAGAGTTTTCCCTTGCAATGAGTCAGACCGCAGCCTAGAGACTGATTGACGAATTTCTTTGAGAGCTGTTGCTACCAATTGCTTGGCTTCGGTCAAAAATGCTTCGGTTTTATCTGGGTTGGAGTGACAAAATAACAACGCATTTTCTAACTGAATACTTTGAGCCGTCATTGCATGACCTAAGGAATCATGAATTTCGCGGGCAATTCGGTTACGCTCTTGTAAGGTCGCCTGGTCTTCTATCCGTAAGGCATATTGGCGTAGCTGGTCGTGGGCAAGTGTCAGTTTTTGCCGACTTTGGCGTTCTGCCAGCAATGCATTCACCAGCATCAACACGAACACTAATACCAATCCAAACAAAAATGCTGTGTTGATACTACTAATAATAAACCAAATCCTGATTTCGTTGAGCGTTGCAGGTTTGGGTTGTGTCAGTTCTTGTTGAATCGCTGGAATATCCTTTACCGAAATTACCAGTGATAGCAAGAAAGAGATAAAGACCAATCCAGTAGCTAACAGTCGTCCCGTTGGTTTAAAAATTAGGCAACTGCGGATGACGACAATTAGATAAGGAGACAGAAAAGATATACGCCAGCTTCCCAGGGCAGTTACGAGCCAGATTATTCCCAATTCCAGTGCAGTGTAAAGCCATTTGCTCACGGTTGTACCCTGTGGCAACCGCAACCCCATTAACCCGAAACCTACAATGCAAAGTATATTTAGCAGCCAAGAGTACGGCAGCAGTTTTGGTGTATTAGAAGACTCTCCCAGCAGCCTTTCTAGGTAGGGAATGTCTTCCCACGGTAGCTCACCCAGAACTGTAATTATCAACAAAATCCATTCCAAGTAGAGCAGTAAACGAAAAGGATGGGTTTTAAGTTGCAGAAGACGGTTCACGGTGTTGGCGGCTTCACAAAAGGTTCTCACCTGATACTGTACGCGATGGAAGTTTCTCTTTACCAGAGTCTTTGGTCGCGATTTACTTTAAGAGTATAGTACCAAGGTCCTATTAGTTGCAGTACTTTGGTCACAAGAGTTTTTGGGAACTTAGATCCATGTGCTGAACACAGGCAAGCTCCTACGATTGAGGCATTGAACCGAACTGGTTCGCTTCTCAATTCTCTTAAATAAAATATACTATGCAAATTTTACCGTTGAGTCGGGTGAAGAAGCTAAATCCTTGGATTTTCGGAATCCTGATAATCGGAGCTTTAGGAACCACCACAACAATTTACCTGCAGACTGAAGACACTTCCTCTGAGCAAAACTTAACTAACCAGACTGTATTGGTACAAACCAAAGATTGGGTGGTGCAAATCCAAGCCAATGGGGTGGTGCAGGCTGTGCGAAAAATTAACCTAAGTCCAGAAGATTCTGGACGCATTGCCAAATTATACGTAAGCGAGGGCGATCGCGTTGCCAAAGGACAAATCATTGCCCGTATGAGTAGCGAGAAAGTCCAGGCGCAGGTCAATCAGTATCTAGCATCACTGGAAAAAGCTGTGGCTGACTTAGAACTAAAGCGTGCTGGAACTCGTCTCGAAGAAATTGCTGAGGCAAAAGCCAGAGTTGCTTCTGCCTCAGCATCTGTAGCAGCAGCCCAAGCAAGGTTAAACCGTGCAACAGAAGAACTCAAACGCAATCAAATGCCAGCTCAAGAGGGTGCAATTTCCCGGAACGCCTTTGGAGAGTTTATTGCTAAACAACGGGAAGCTAAGGCAAATTTGGAAGCAGAGCTAGCGCGACTCAAAGAACAGCGAGAGGCTTTAAACAAAGCCCACAACGGACTGCGCCCTGAGGAAATTGCTCAAGCACAAGCCGAAGTGGCTCAGGCAAAAGCTCAACTTGCCTTTTATCAAAGCCAATTCAACAATACGGTTATTCGTGCGCCTTTTGCAGGCATCATCACCCGCCGCTTTGCTCAAGAGGGAGATTTCGTCACACCTACCACATCAGCCTCCTCCAATGAAGGAGCAACATCCACCTCCATTGCTGAACTCTCCAGTGGCTTAGAAATTGAAGCCAAAATTCCTGAAGCCACCATTTCTAAAATTCATCCAGATCAGAGCGTAAATATTCAAACAGACACCTATTCTAACGAAACTTTTAAGGGACAGGTTAGCCTAATTGCACCTAGGGCTGTGCAAGAAAACAATATTACTTCCTTTCGGGTCAAAGTGGCGCTCTCTACGGGGCAAGCAAAGCTTAAGTCAGGGATGAATGTAAGACTAACGTTCCTGGGTGAGCCAATTAAGAATGCTTTAGTTATTCCCCTGGCTGCGGTTGTGACTCAGCCTAATGGTCAAACAGGGGTGTATGTTGCTGATGAAAAAACTAAAACACGCTTCCAACCAATTAAGGTGAGCGCAGCCAGTGGTGACCAAGTTCAAGTGTTAGAAGGTTTGAAAAAGGGCGATCGCGTGTTTATATCTCCTCCAAGCAACGAAAAAATTGAGGGCGTAGATACTGTTGGATTTTAGTTTTGTTTCAATCCTGATATGCACCATTACGAGTAAACCACTAACATTTGCATGAAATAGTGTTTAAATATACTCCTAAATCAGTTCCAGTTTCAGTCCATTTTAATGGACTTAGGCTATAAGCGGCGGGACTTACAGTCCCGTGACGAGAACGGAGTCAAATAATATGTAACTACTGTGACATTTGTTTTACCAAGTGCAAGATGTAAGAATCCCTATAAACCAAAACCATGAACCTACTTGAAAGTACAAATATGGCAGTTAAAACGCTGACTGCCAACAAACTCCGTAGTACACTCACCATGCTCGGTATTATCATTGGCAATGCCTCCGTGATTGCGATGGTTGCTATCGGGCAAGGCGCACAGCAGTTTACTCAGCAAAAGCTGGAGTCCTTTGGACCAAATCAACTCTCTGTTTTTCCTGGTGGCGAGAATGCGGAGGGAGTGAACACTGAGGTTGCACAACTGGTTTTGGCAGATGCTGAGGCGATCGCAACGCAGGCACCTGCCGTCCAGGAAGTCGCCCCGCAGATGAGTAGCAACCTGCAATTATCCCGTCAGGGACGCATAAGTAAAGTAAATGTAACAGGTACAACATCGGGAATTCTTTATGTGCGAAACCTACGTGTTCGCCAGGGGCGCTTTTTTGACTCCATTGAGCAACAGCAAAATGCCCAAGTTGTCATCTTAGGACCAGCAGTCGCACGCAAACTCTTTGGTAGCGAAAATCCTCTTGGTCAGTCAGTGCAGATGAATAACTTGAGTTTTCAAGTGGTTGGGGTGATGCAAGCCAAAGGTGCTTTTATGGGTAATAATCCCGATGAGATAGCCTACGTCCCTATTACTACTATGGCAGGTCAGTTAGCAGGAAGGCGATCGCCCAATGGCATTCCCATTGACTATCTAGAACTTTCTGCCAAGGACAAAGCTAGCGTCCGGGCAGCAGCTTTCCAAACCACCAACATTCTCACGCGCAGACATGGCAAGAAAAACTTTACAGTTGCCGCGAACAAGTCGGTTCAGGATCTTGTAAATCAGGTGACAGGGACGCTGAGTTTCGTCTTAGCAGCAATAGCGGGTATTTCCTTACTGGTTGGTGGTATTGGCATCATGAACATCATGTTAGTGTCTGTAACAGAGCGTACACAAGAAATTGGACTACGGAAGGCAATAGGAGCAACTCAACAGGCAATCCTCACCCAGTTTTTGATTGAGGCAATTATCCTCTCAGTAGCAGGGGGCTTAATTGGCACAGGCATTGGCGTCAGTGGTGCACTCGTTGTTGGTATCCTCACCCCTTTGAAACCGACAGTACCCGTGGGGGCAATTATCTTAGCAGCAGGCGTTTCCGGTAGCATTGGTTTAATTTTCGGCGTTGCACCGGCGCGACAAGCTGCTCGACTTGATCCTATCGCTGCGTTGAGAGGTGCATAACCATGAGCATTCAGTTAAAAAACATTACAAAAGTTTATGGTTATGGAGAAACCACAGTTCATGCTCTTGCTGGTGTGAATTTGACTGTAGAAGCAGGAGAATACTGTGCCATTATGGGAGCTTCTGGATCGGGTAAGTCCACCATGATGAACGTCATTGGCTGCTTAGATCACCCCTCTTCTGGAAGCTACTATTTAGATGGAGTGAATGTTGCCCATCTGGGTGACAAAGATTTGGCACATATCCGTAATTTGAAACTAGGTTTTGTCTTTCAACAGTTTCATCTGTTACCCCAGTTGACTGCTTTGGAGAATGTCATGCTACCGATGGTATATGCCGGCATTCCTCTAGACGAACGGCGAGATTGGGCAACTGAGGCGTTGATGCGAGTGGGACTGGAAAAACGTTTGCACAATAAACCCAATCAGCTATCGGGTGGACAGCAACAACGAGTGGCGATCGCTCGTGCTATTGTCAATAATCCAGTTCTCCTGCTTGCAGATGAACCCACTGGCGCATTAGACTCTCGTACTACAAAGGAAATCCTCAATATTTTCACTCAGTTAAATGCTAGTGGTATGACGGTGGTGATGGTCACTCATGAATCAGAGGTTGCCTGTTGTACCCATCGCGTCATCTGGTTTAAAGATGGGCAGGTGGTTCATCCCTATCTTGCTCCAGAGGAGTTGGGACGTGTAACTGCGGCTTAACTAAGTATCGTCGAACTCACGTTATTGTCAGCTTGTAGCGCTGTCCAACTATATCTAATTAATTTTTTCAGAGTACTTATAATCAGTTTCAAAACTACTCATTAAGACCAAAGAAATATCCTATCCTACCGCAAGATTTTCCATTGAGATTGAGTGGATTACCTCTTACATTAATAGTGTGGTTGATAAATTCAACTACAAACAAACGTAAATCTTTTGGAGAATCAAGACATGACTAAAAAACAATACTCTAAACCACAATTACTTCAAGTAGGTGACGTCATTAAAGAGACATTGGCGTTCAGAGTTCCGAATCAGCGTGAAATACTTTTCAATAGAGGTAGAATTTTCTTCTAATTTAAATAATTTTAATTTGGAGAACGTAGCACTTTAATCATAGACTGTTGATTCATTCATCAGCCTATGATTAAAGTTTACTCAAGACTACCAGTAACTAGGAGAGAGAAAATGATCACTAAGAAACAATACTCTAAACCTCAAATGATAGAGGTGGATGATGCGATTAAGATAACATTGGGGATTGGTTGGCGATCTCGCGAAGTATTGTTCAATAGACGTAGAGTTTTGTTCTAATTTAGATTTTTTTGATTAGGATAATCTAACAGTATAATTTGAGCTATTGAATCAATCAATAGCTCATTTTTTTATTATTTAGCAATAAAAAAAAGTGTTATGCAGCTATTATCATATTAAGAAACCACATTTTTCTTACACTTGCTCTCATGTAGATAAATTTCAAAAACAAAATATTTATAAACCTAATTTTTTTAAGAAACTAGGTTTATAATGTAGTAGGTATTATCTTTAATTTGTTTATAAAATTAGATTGTAAACAGCTTATTGAAAACCTGTTCTACGTATTCGGACTCACGGAAAGATTTACCATTAAGCTCGACCCATGAATGAGCTCGAAATGGTTCATTTGCCACACCTACACAGCAGGTTGCCGATAGACCTTTAGTAAGAGCAAAAAGAACAAATGCCAACGATAATTCTAAGCAAGCTACCCTTCCTAAAAAGAAAAAACTAGATTGACGCACTGCTGCCCACGCGATATCTGCTTCTTCAACCTCTATTTCACGCCAGCAGCGACGCTTTGCTATACCGACAATTTTACAAATCGTCGAAAGTGACAGCCAACGTAAAACTATATAAGCAATGATTACAGCAAATATACCCTTCAAACGTTCTATCAAACCAAGCTTAAAACTAATTTTTTGTAGGGTCATTTCAGTGTTCATGATATTTCTCCAATTTGATAATGAAAAGGTCGGTTGCTAATATCTTCTTAGGATGACATTGTATTTTTCGATTAATTTATAGTTAACTTTGCACCCTCTTAAGCAGTCCGGCATGAAGAAGCGAGTCAACTAATTCTTCCATATCTTTTCTAATCAAATCTGAAGAATAGTCATACAATTCCAACACTTCATTTAGCGCACTTTCAAACGAACCCTTCTCCATGAAGGATTTCCAAAAATCGGCACCAGTATTATTTAATGCGTGGTAAGAGTTTGTTCGTGCATCTAATATTACAGCAGTATCTTTAAAAAATGTTGTAGAAACGTGTGATGGAACGCAAATTTTTTCCATGAAATTTTCTCCTTTTATTCTTTAAAAAGTCAGTTTGGTGGATTAAAACGCATTAATGTATGGAAGCTAAGATGTTGCGCTTGACAATTCTCACTTCCAAGCTTCTAGATATTTAGCCCTTGGGAGCTTTCGTCATCTGTTTCCACTACAATGCTGCCTGTAAATTGCCCTCTGACGGTACATTTGCGAAAGCTGAATGCTCCCAAAAAATGTTCTTAGCATCTGCAATGCGGCGTAACCAAAGCTCAACTGTCAATGTCTGATTGAAATGAAATGAACCAGTCGCCAGTCCCATACTAAGCTGTTTCATGTAATTATGAAATTCTCTGATATCAATCAGACCCAGATCAGCTAAGAAAGAGGTCTGAAAAAATTCATAGATGATCGGCAGATTTTGCTGGAGTCCGACAAATTCACCTGCTGTGTAATCACCTTTGGTAGTCCGTGTAAAAATACTTTTGGGTAAATCGTGCTCAAGTGCTCTAGAGAGAAGTGGTTTATATGCAAATGGAGTTGTCCGCTCTTCTGGCTTTGCACTAAAACAGGCATCAATTACCAACGAATCAAAGTAGGGAAATTCTAAATTGGCATCGTAAGTCTCAGCTAGTTGCTGCTGAATTAGGCTGGTGAATCCAGTCCCTTGTATCAGATCTATAGAACAATGTTCTCCAGGAGATTTGGCTAAAGGAATTGCGACTGTTGCCCACCTCTGAGCTTCTGTGACAACTAAATCCAAGGAACCTTTTGTATACCATGTAGCAGGATTCAAAGTATAATGCCATCCCATAACTGTACTTATGGGCTGCTTGCTTCTAAGGGGCTGATGCGATTGTCCAGTCAAAAGTTTTTTAGCTTGTTGATGTAACCACTGACGATATGAAGTGAAACTTAGTCTTGCAGCACTACTCATTAAATCTAGTGGCGACAAGTTATTGACTCGGCACAACCCATAAATGTGTTGGAGGAATACTCCTACCTGTCTACGTTTTAGTAAATCTGCTAAATATGAGGGATGTGATGCAAGAACGGGATCTCCACCCTCTCCACTCATATGAAGTTGAGATCCTTTCGACTTGACAATTCCCATTGAGTAGCTAATTAAACCGAGAGAAAATACGACTGGATCTGGTGCATCAGTTAGAGGGATTGACTCCAGGTCACTCAACTCCGCAGGATACTCGTGACTCTCAATCATCACAGATTCAATGTTTGGGTAAAGACTAGCTGCGTGCTTCGCCCATTTAACGTCTTCAGATTCAGTAGATGAAGTGCCCTTAATGGTTATTGTATGAATCTTCTCACCCTGCTTTGCAAAGCTCTTTGCTGCTATTAGAGCCAAACTGGTTGAATCAAAACCACCGCTCAAATCGCTGGTTACATTGCCGTATAAGCGAACTCTACCTTCAACAGCAGTTAGTAGCTGCTCACGCAACTGTTCAGCCGCTTCAGAAAAGCTACAGTATTTCTGTGGTGCATTCCAATACCGCTTACAAGTCGGTTTCCCAGAGGTTATTTGTAAATAGTGACCAAATGGAACAGCTTGTACATTGCGGAAAGGAGAGCGGTTTTGTACTAAGTTTGGTGCTGTAAGTCCTGTTAAATAATTAGCAATCCAGCACGGATCTACTTCTGCCTTGATCAATTGTTGTAAAGGGACACCTAAGGAGGAGTAAACAATACAAGAGCCATATTCTGCATAAAACGCAGGTCTAAGACCAGCTACGTCTACAAACACATAAGTGTCAGCCTCGTCTTGTACAATAAGGTTATAGCTACCAGGCAATCGCATTAGTCTGCTGTAGTCGTGATTTCTGACAGCGTTTTGGAACAATTCAACCAAAGTTTCGTAAGGTTCTAAGCAAGTACCAACAATAGCTAGCCGCACAGGACCTTCAAAGAGCGTAATAATTTGCTGTTTGCCCCAATTTCCGCATACCCAAAAAGGGTTCGCTCCCTCCCAAAGCATTTCTCCATTAAGCGGTTTAGGAAGGGTTGTCAGAGAACTATCAATTGCTGATGAAAAGCCACAAAACCAACGTTTCATAATTTTTTATGCTGTTACTAATTGAGTGAATTAATCGTGTTGCACAATATTTTCTTGGGACGCAAAAAGTTCTTGCCAAACAGAAGTGATATCTACAATTGGAGTCATTAATCACACTATTAAATTTAAAGGGTACGAAACTCAGTCTCAATGGAAAATCTCTCGCTCAAATGGGATATTCCTTCGGTTTTGCTCAATGCCAAAAGGCTCTGTCAAATTATTTGAACACCATATTGCTCAGCTTGCATATTCCAAAGCGTGGCATACTCTCCTCTGCGTCGCAAAAGTTCCTGGTGGGTACCCTCTTCGATGAGCCGCCCGGACTTCAGAACCAAGATGCGGTCAGCCATGCCTACTGAAGCCAATCGGTGGGTAATCAGAAGCGTAGTCTTACCTTGAGCTAGTTCAACAAAGCGGCGGTAGACTTCGTACTCGCTGCGGGGATCAAGGGCTGCTGTTGGTTCATCGAGGATGAGTAACTGGGCTTGTTCTCGCATGAAGGCTCTGGCGATCGCTAACTTTTGCCACTCTCCTCCAGAAAGTTCTGTTCCGCCAAACTGCTTACCTAAAGGAGTAAACTCTCCCTGAGGAAACTTTTCGACCAGTTCAGCTATACCAGCTTTTTGGACTGCACGTCTGAGGCGTTCTGAGTCATCCAGTGCTGCAATGTCTCCTAAAGCAACGTTCTCTCCCAGCGTGAGTGCATAGCGACTAAAGTCTTGAAACACCGCAGCTATATTTTGCCGCCACGCATCCAAATCTAATTCCCTCAAGTCTACACCATCGACCAAAATAGCTCCCTCTGTAGGGTCGTATAATCGGGTAAGCAGTTTTACTAGCGTTGTCTTGCCTGCCCCATTTTCCCCTACCAAAGCTACTGTTTCACCAGGTTCCAGAGTAAAGGAAACGTCTACTAAAGCAGACCGATTGTCTGGATAGCAAAAGTGCACTTTGTCAAAAGTGATACCCGAACGAATGGGAACAGGCACTGGTTTGCCAGGAATGCACACAGGCATTATTGGTTGGCTCTGTAGGAAACCAAAAAACTGCTGCATATAGAGCAGGGTCTCAAAGGTAGTTAAGGAGACACTGATACACTGTTCCAGATTCTGTTGCAGGTAAGCCAGTGATTGCACGAAAAGAAGTACACTTCCTGGGCTAATTTCCCCTCTAAAAGCCTGCTGCACCACCCAATAAAAGGCAAAGCCATTCCCCAAAGCACTCATCACAGACAAACGTGCTGCCCAAAAAGCTTGTTTCCCCCGCAAATGGCGCATAGTTTGATGCAAAGACTGAAATTCTTTGACATATCGACTAATAAACAAGGAACCAAGCTTAAACAACCGCACTTCCTTGGCGTAGGTGTCAGTAAGCATCACTGACGAGCAGTACTGCATCCGCCGAGCTTCTGGACTTTTCTCATACATGGCTCCCCAAATGATCATTTCATACTGGAAGGAAACATAAATTTGGGGTAGGGTTGTAATAATAATTACAAACGGAATCCAAAACCCAAGTGGAATCAGCAGTACTACCATAGTTACCAAAGTGAATAAACTGCTGCCTCCCTGAGCCAAATTTCCAATAAAATTCATTGGCTGGTAGTTTACTTGTTCCTGGAGAATCCGTAGCTCGTCATAAAACTTTTGGTCTTCAAAACGGTTCAAGTCGGGAAAAGTGTCAGCTTTACGCATCAAAAGCAAGTTAATGTGAGCCGTTAGCTTTTCGCCCAAATTTCCTTGAATTGCTGACATCCAAGGTCGCAGGAGAACCTCTAGCAGCAAAGCCCCAACCCATGCTGCTACCAAGCTAGCGAGGAGTACAGAGCTAATTTCTTTCCCTTGGTTTAAAGCTGTTGCCACTGCATCTACCACTTGCTTGGTAATCCAGACGCTGATTGCGGGGACAGTTCCCTGCAACAACACACCAGCGATCATCAAGATTGTTTCTCTTGGTGCTGCTGTCCACAAAAATGGTAGAGAACGGCAGAAAGTTTTTGTGTAGCTACTTACAACGTCCAGCACTTCTTTAAACATAAGAGTTGTTGCGAAATAACCTAATGTATATGCAACGGGAACAACCTAACTAGCCAGAGAACAACACAACTATGGACTATCGATTAGTTCAACAAATTTATATGCCCTAAAGCATTAAGTTTAAGTGCCCCCACACCTCATTTCAATGGAAAATTTTGCTGTAAAGTAGGACATTTATTCTTTTACTCAGGATTGACGGGACTTCTTTGCTAAGCGCTCCACAATACCACAATCTTACTTTTCACTCTTATCTGGAAAACCTCGCTTCCATTCCTCTCTCCTGCTTTTTGAGAGGCTTTAAATTCTCCCCATTCCCTCTTAGGGAAGGGGGCTGGGGGGTTAGGTTTCGCGTTGGTTTTTCCACATAACGTGAAAAGTCAGAACCACAATGGGTCAGTTTGGGTAGCGCGACGGGCTGGAACTACGTTAAAAATTACACCAATGCTGCCAGAGATTTCCGAAGCAGGGCGATCGCGCAGCGTGTCCGATAGGCGTTCGCCCTTGGCGTGCGCTCTGCGCTTAGCCGTGGCGTCAGCCATAGGACTCTCGCCAGTGGTGAAACCCCTGCCTCGTCAATACTTCGTATGCCATTGAGCTTAATTTATTCCGTCTTGCTGAATGCCGAACTGGCAGCGATGTATATTTCTCCACTCTTTTGGAGGTACACTATAGAGCTGGCGAAACTGGCGGATAAAATGACCTGGATCTGGATAGCCTACTGCCGCAGCAATTTGATTCACGGGTTGGTCAGTCTTTAGAAGCAAGGCTCGCGCTTCTGCCATCCGGCGCTCGACAATCCAGTTGTGTATAGTCCGTCCAGTTTTAGATTTCACCTGATTGCTTAAGTAAGCCGTAGAGTAACCAACTGCCTGGGCTACATCGTACACAGTAATGTGTTGACCATAATTGGCTTCGATGAAGTCGAAGACTTGATTCAGATGGGGAATTGATGGCCAGAACGAATGCGGGGCTGCTTCTTGTTCCAAGGTCTGGCGAGCTTCTACAATCTCACGGCAAGATTGTTCTTTCGCTTCTTTCAATTCAGCAGTCAGCTGTTGGACTCTGCATTCTAGCTCTTTAATCGATGTCTTTAGGCTTACATCTAACTGCTTACTTTTGTTGATATTGCGAACAAAAATACAGCCATACTCCTTGCCAACGTGTTCCAGATAAGGAAGAGGATAGATAACAATGTTTTCTACCAGAAAGCTCCAACTTTCCTGAGTCCGACACACAGATTCAAAGGTGAAAGAGCCTTGCTGCCTAAGTGTTCTCCAATACTTTGCCCAAATTTTTGCTGAAAGGTTAGGGTATATGTCGTGCATAGTCATCGAGAGTAATTGCTCACGGGAATACCCAGTTAAGCTACAAGCCGCATCATTGATAAATAGAAACCGTGCGTTTGTATCCACCCAAAAAACCCCATCTTCGACAGAAAACTGCAAGTTCTCTTGTAGCTGCAGTGTGACTTGAGAATTGCGTTGCTTTGAAATGCAGTTGCCAAAAACCATAGTTCGATTCCCTGCAATTACTAAATGAGCTTTAAAAAATTAGTCCTCATCGCCATGCCCCTGATAGCGTATTAACTCACGCGACTCTTGCCGAACTCTCCCAGCCATCGCTGCTTCCTGCAAAGTCATAAAAGCGTTTAAATCTTCCAAGTCATACTTTGTACTCAGAAGTTGTCGCAATCTTTCTTCTGCGGAAACCGTCAGATAACCAGTCGCTATAGCCTGTTGAACAACGTCACGAATTAGCACCATACTCAAAACCTATCTGGTGTCGATACGACCCCGTTGAAAACCGATGTGTTGCTCTAACTATTTCTCTTGCGAGTGCGACTTCTTTTCTGCAAAGCTGAGGTTTTTCTTTACAAAAATTAATATTTACTGCTGGTGTTCCGCCCCGATTAGATCAATTGTCCCCTTTCAATAAGTCCTACAGTATGTTCTATGCCTAAGTATGCAGTTGCTTTGCAATTGGGTTATTAGACAAAACAGCGCGAATTGTGTTTCATCTTTTCCCTCCGTATGTTTTTGTTTATAAAACCGCTTAGTTGGTAGTCCCTTATCGGTGTAGGAAGTGCTAACACCTACTTGCCACCACACCTCTAAAGTACTGTCTTGTGCAAGGCTTGACGCCACATTGTTGGCGCATCTTTGGCTCAGTTCCTGGCTAACTGCTTTTGCCAATATGTCAAAAGTGATTCAAAATTTAGGGGTAATTCCTTGGCGTTACACCTCATTGCTAACCTCATTCAAGACTTCTGGAACAAAACACCTTGATTCTTAACTTAGACTCAAAATGTAAAGAAATGTAACAAATTTACGAGTTTCGCATAAAGTGCCCCAAAGGAGTGCGAGAGAGAAATAGAGATTCACTTCCGCGCCAGAGATCACGTTTGGAGTCTCAAATGACGAGAAGAGATGAACTAGATTCACATCTACTACAGCTAGCGATTTCGGCACAGCGACACCCGCCGCGTTCTCAGGAACGGCAACTTGCTTTAACAAAGCTGGTTAATGGTATTGTGCGCGCCGGCAAGCTTTGCCGTCCACAAAGAAATCAATTCCCCGCAGGTGTTTATGAAGATATTTACAACGAAGCACGTCAGGAACTTTTCTTGTATATTTGTCAAAATATTGACAAGTACGAACCGGAACGCGCCTCTGTCATGGTATGGGTCAATGTTCTATTGGAGCGACGATTTTTTAAAGACGCTATTCGTAAAATCCAGACTCATCATCGCAGAATGAAAATGACTATTGCTGATCTGGATAATTTTGCTTCACCTGAAAAACCAAAAGACCTCACAGAGATACTTAAAAAATATATAGAATCAGACCCGGAAGACATTTTTAAGAATGAACACATAGAAAAATGTCCTCAAGCAACATTTCAAGCATTGGTGAAGCGACGAATGTCTGGAAAATCATGGAAAGAGATTTCAGCAGAATTTGGAATGAAAATTCCCACAGTTAGCAGCTTTTATTACAGATGCATAAAAAAGCTATCTCCAAAGTTAAAAGAATACTGTAGCAACGAGGAAAATTAAGTAGTAGGTGGTGAATAAACTATGAAAAACTTCTCAGAACCTTTAACCTTTACTGTACCGCTCAACTTAGAAGCACGCGCATTAGCAGAACAGTTTCTTAGAAAACAGAGAAACCCTCAGAAAGCTAAACAGGTTTATCTCAACACTTTGGCAGTGTTTGCTGTAAATTTTTATCTGCGTTGCATGGGAATTCAAACTTCTTGGTCAGAAAGTTTAAGTTGTCACCCAGCCATACAAACTCTCATGGATATTGCTGATTTAGAAGTTATTGGTTTAGGGAAAATAGAGTGTCTCCCGGTGTTACCTAATCAGAAAGTTATTTATGTTCCACCAGAAGTTTGCTCAGATAGAATTGGTTACTTAGCTGTACAGTTTGACTCATCGCTTGAAGAAGCAACAATATTGGGATTTATGAAAACAGTCCCTTCTTCTTTTGAGTTACATCTAAGCCAGTTGAGTTCCCTTGAAGATTTGCTCATACACCTGAACCAACTAACCAACAGCCAAGCGTGGCATGAAGATGCCATAAAAGTGCAACAGCCAATTCACTTGAGCCAGTGGTTCATGAATGTTATCGATACTGGTTGGCAGACTATAGAATCGCTTCTGAATCCGCAACAACAAACAGAACTCGTTTTTAGATTTAGAGGGACTGAACACAGTTTAGCTCTTCACCCAGAAGATTCAACGTCTTGGGTACAGAAAGGCAAACTACTAGACTTAGGACGAGATTCAAAAAGTCAACCAATCGCCTTAGTGGTAGGACTGATACCAGCTTCTAGTGAAGAAATAAATGTCGGTATCAAAGTGTACCCAACTGGTAGTCAAAATTATTTACCAGAAGAACTCGAACTGGCAGTATTAGATGAAGCTGGTATCTCCGTGATGCAAGCAACGGCAAGAAATACAAAGAGTATTCAATTAAACTTTAGTAGCGAAATTGGAGAAAGTTTTAGTGTTAAAATTGCTTTAAGTGATGTCAGTTTTACAGAGGTTTTTCTTACCTGAATTTCCAAATATAAAAATACTGGTGCTGCTTGTAATAGTCACATTTTCAAGATTACGGAGTTAACTTAGTGTAAAAGACTTTACTATAAAGTCGTGTTATTTTGATACTCCAAAACCCCAATTTTTAAATGGGTATATGGCGAAGTTAGTTGTTCTCAAAATGGATGGTGATTTATCACACCAAGGGTTTCTGGTGACGCTAGAAATTGGCTCAGATTTTGCTCGCCCAGAAATAGAAATCTCTGGTAACTTGCCACCAGATCCCGACTTGGCTACCTGCTTAAGCCAGTGGCAAAAGAAGTATCGCTCTTTAGGGATGCCAAGTCGCATTAAACCCCAAGAAATTATTTACGATGGGTCTATAAGAACGCGAATTTCAGAATGTTCTCAAAAAGCCAAGATATTGAGCGATCGCCTACAAAGATGGCTTGACTCTAAGGAGTTCCGCTGTATTAATAATACATTACGTGAAGAATTAAAACGAAATGAAGAAATTAGAGTATTAATTCGTACTGATAATAGTGAATTACAAAGAATTCCCTGGCATTTGTGGGATTTTTTTAATAGATATTCATTAGCAGAATTTGCTGTAACAACTACAGCGTCACAAACACCTCCAAAACCACTACAGAAACCCAAAGTCAGAATTTTGGCGATTCTCGGCAATAGTCGTGGGATTGATGTTCAACTAGACCGTCAATTGCTAGAAAATTTACCTAATGCCGAAACTGTTTTTTTGGAAGAACCGCAACGCAACACCCTAAATAATTATCTTTGGCAACAGTGGGATATTTTGTTTTTTGCAGGACATAGTGAAACAGCTAATGATATTGGTCGTATTTATATTAATAAAACAGATAGCTTAACAATTGAAGAATTAAAGTATGCTTTAACAAGAGCGATCGCACAAGGCTTACAGCTAGCAATTTTTAACTCCTGTGATGGTTTAGGGTTAGCACGGCAGCTTGCTTCTTTACATATCCCGCAAATGATTGTTATGCGGGAACCAGTACCAGATGAGGTAGCACAGGAATTTCTAAAGCATTTTCTGGTAGCATTTTCAAGTGGACAGTCTTTGTATCTGGCTTCACGGGAAGCAAGAGAAAAGCTCCAAGGCTTGGAGGATAGATTTCCCAATGCAACTTGGTTACCAGTCATTTTCCAAAATCCCAGAGTTGTTCCACTGACTTGGAAACAATTAAGCACTCCAAAAACCGAGTCTAAACGTCAAATTCTTACTATACTGATGGCGAGTGTGCTAATTACAGCAAGTCTCATGGGAATACGTTATTTAGGAATGCTACAGCCTTGGGAATTGCAGGCTTACGACCATCTTATGCAGTTGCGACCAGCAATTGAAAGGACAGATCCACGTCTTTTGGTAGTGACTGTTGATGAAGCAGATATTCATTATCAGAACCAGAAGGGAATGAAAGGGATAGGTTCGCTATCGGATCAAGCACTCGTTCAACTGTTACAAAAACTTGAGCAATATCAACCAAAAACTATTGGTCTAGATATTTATCGTGATTTTGGTGTGGACTCTAATTATCCAGATTTAGCTCATCGTTTGCAGCAGGATGATCGTATTTTTGCAGTCTGCAAAGTTCCTGCTGAATTTGATAACCCATCCGATGGCATTCACCCCCCTTATGAAGTGCCACCAGAACGTCAGACTTTTAGTGATTTTGTCGCAGACTATGATGAAATTCCTCGTCGTCAATTGTTGCATTTAACCCCTCCCCCGAAGTCTCCTTGTACAGCAGAATATGCTTTTAGCCTTCAGCTGGCACGACATTACTTGCATGACAAAGGCATCAACGCAGATATTACTCAAGAAGGGTACTTACAGATTGGCAAGGTTGTGTTTCAATCATTAAAGGAACATTCTAGTGGCTATCAAAGAGTAGATACATCAGGTCATCAAGTGCTACTGAATTATCGTTCGCTGCTTCCTCAAGAAAAAATTGCTGAGACTGTACCTCTTAGAGATATCCTCAGTAACAATGACCAAATTAACCTTGAGTCATTGAAGAATCGTATTGTCCTGATTGGCGTGACTGCACCAAGCACTGCTGATCACTGGAAAACTCCCACTAACAAAAAGAAAATTCCGGGAGTGTTCGTGTGCGCGCACATGATAAGCCATATCCTCAGTGCCGTTCTTGATGATAGACCTTTGTTGTGGTGGTGGTCTGGATGGGTGGAAGCTTTTTGGGTTTGGGGATGGTCATTGGTGGGAGGAATCATAGCGTGGCGCTTTTCCAAACCGTTGCACCTTGGGCTAGCTATTGCCCTTGCGCTGTTAACACTATTTATCATCTGTCTTGGCATCTTTACACAAGCTGGATGGATACCACTTGTCCCTCCAACATTGACACTGATGGTAACGGCTACGGCTGTTTTGTGGATAATACGAGGATTGAATTTCAAATCCCAGTCATTAAGTTCCAATTATGCAAATAGCAATATTAGGCATTTGGATAGTTCATTATGAGCAAAAATCATTTACCTAACAACCGGACAAAACTTGGTTATGTCATTTTTTTAACACTATTAAATGTTGCAAGTTACTCATTACCAGTACAGGCACAAGTTGCCCAACCGACTAAAAACCCTAAAGCTAATACACAAAACCGCCTGGAGAAACTGAACTTTCCACGTAACGGCGCACCTACAGGTCGTCGTCAAGGAGGGGCAAGGCGTAACGGCTGCCCAAACTTGAATCAATCTGTGACTGCGTTAGTCCCAGGTGAGGGAACTGTCAATGAATCAACATCTTCCTTAGCATTAACAGTCTCTGAGTATCCAACCTTTTGGGTTTATCTTCCCGACTTACCGACAAATCTACGTTCTGGAGAGTTTATATTTCAGGATGAGAGGGGCAAAAATATCTACAAGACACCTTTGACATTGCCTGAAAAGTCTGGTGTCATTGGCATTAGTTTGCCACAAAATCCGCAGTATGCCCTCCAGACAAACAACAAGTATCAATGGTATTTTAAAGTTTACTGTGGAAATCCGGAAAATACATCTGATTATTATTACGTTAAAGCATGGGTGCAAAAAGTTGCGCTTACCCCGAATCTCGAAAGTCAGTTAAAGGCGGCAAAACCAGAAGAATACACTGCTTACGCTGTTAATCAAATTTGGCAGGATGCTGTCACGAATTTGGCTGATATGCGGCGTACTAATTCAGGTTCTACGGTGCTTGCACAGGATTGGATAGGTTTGTTAAAAGCTGTTGGGTTGCAAGAATTTGCTACTGCGCCGATTGTGCAGCGTTATGGTTTGGAACGATAATTGATTGTTGCGGCTATATTGACGATTTCTGCATGGTCAAATTATTGGGCGGGAACTTTCTGCTCAGGTATATGATGAAGTTTGATAAAGAAACGTGATTTGCTAATTATGGGAGATAACAGGCGATCGCAATAGTAAAATCCCTTAAAGGAGAAAAATTGAAGAAAAAAAGGATTAACGAAATTATTGCAATCTACTTTATTGTTTTCTTGGTGGAAAGTATAACTTCCAGAATCAAGACTTTTGCTTTATGAACACCATCAAAACTCAACCACTGAGAAAAAGACTACTGATTCCTATTTTGCTTATTGAAATAGCGGCTATGGGAGTAGGACTGAGTTTCCCGGCTCAATCAACTTCGCCAAGAACCTTTCAAAGCACAAGTATCACGGTGAAACCGAAATCCACACATATACTTATATCGAGGCTAACCCGATGTATGAAAGACCAGCCTGAAGACAAACTAACCCTGCAGGCACGACCTATACCCAAACCCACATCCTCGCCCACGGACCAACCATCAAGACCGCCGAAGCCGAAATGTTAATGGATCATCTGTGAGCGATAATTCCGTCCAATAAGCGGTGGCGGTACAAATTGAATGGTATGTTTTCGGAGAAAGTATTCCAAAAACATCGTTTTGTATCTGTCACCCGTTAACATGATCCTGTCAGATATACATAACATCACCGACCTTTCCTTACCCTAATCAAAATTTAGTGACACTGACGAGAGCGTAACTATTCAAAATTTTTAAATGGTTCGACAACTTGCATAATTTTTACCCTCTCAAAGTTTTTAAACATCCTCTAATCTTCTAAAATAAGTATTTTTTGTGATGCTTCAAAGCTGTAAGAATTGGTGTTGGCAGTTAGATCTTGCGAATTTTTTAATAATTAGTGGAGCGGTTGTTGCTATATCAGGGGGAGATTATGCTCTTGCTCAAAATAATATCGTACCCGATAGCACCTTAGGCGCTGAGAGTTCTACTATTGCACCCCTCGCTCCAGGTTCTCCCATTGATGAGATTCGGGGTGGAGCTATTCGGGGTACGAATTTATTCCATAGTTTTTCGGAATTTAATGTTGGTGAAGGACAAGGAGCCTATTTCTTTAGTCCTAACGCCAATATCCAGAACATCATAACTCGCGTTACAGGTAGTAATCGTTCCGAGATTTTGGGAACCATTAGCACATCTGGTAACTCTAATCCCAACCTGTTTCTAATTAATCCCCGTGGGATTATTTTTGGCAAAAATGCCAGCCTGAATGTCGGAGGTTCATTTGTTGCAACGACTGCGAATGCCATTGCGTTTGCCAATCAAGGTTTTTTCAGTGCAACGAATCCTAATACTCCTCCACTGTTGACGGTCAATCCTTCTGCCTTGCTATTCAATCAAATTGCTGCAGCGCCAATTCAAAATAACTCAGCAGCACCAGCAGGATTAGATCCATCAGGTATAGATTCATTTGGTCTACGTGTTCCCGATGCTGAGAGTTTGCTGCTAGTTGGCGGCGACATCAGCATGGATAGTGGCAGATTGAATGCATTTGGTGGGCGAGTGGAGTTAGGAGGATTGGCAGGAGCGGGAACAGTTGGGTTAAATGTGAATGGCAAAGAGTTGAGCTTAAGTTTTCCAGATGCAGTGCAACGGGCAAATGTGTCTTTGGGCAATAATTCCAGGGTAGATGTACGTGCTTCTAATGGTGGCAGTATTGCTATTAATGCCCGGAATCTGGATATTTCGGGAGGCAGTAACGTTTTTGCTGGAATTGGGGAGGGGTTGGGGACAGTTAGCAGTCAGGCGGGAGATATTACGCTCAATGCCACAGAAGCAATCAGAATAAGACAGTCGAGCATAATTGCAAACGATGTAGACCCTAGTGCTACTGGAAATAGTGGTGACCTAATTATTACAACTGGATCACTTTTTGTAACGGACAGTAGCCTACTGAGTGTCAGTACCTTCGGACAGGGCAATGCTGGTAGTGTTCTAATTGATGCCCGCGATACAGTCTCCTTTGATGGAAGTACTGCCTTCAGCACGGTGGAATCTGGAGCCGTGGGCAACGGGGGCGGCATTGACATTAAAGCTTTTACGCTTGCTTTGAAGAATGGTGCTGCACTAGTTGCCAGCACCAGTGGGCAAGGTGATGCAGGGATTATTACAATTAATACCCGTGATATTGTCTCCTTTGATGGGGTGGGTAGCAATGAATCCTCTAGTGGTGTCTTCAGCACGGTCAACTCTGGAGCTGTGGGCAACTCTGGCGACATTGACATTAAAGCTGGGTCGCTCTTTTTGCGTGATGGCGCTCAACTGCAAACCATCGTTCGTGAAGCCTCCGATACACTTCCTGGTGGACAAGGCAATGCTGGAAACATAAATATCGCTGTCCGCAATACGGTTTCCTTTGATGGTTTTGGTAGCAGTGGATACCAAAGTAATGCATTCAGCAGTGTGGAATCTGGAGGTGTGGGCAAAGGTGGCGATATCAACATCACGGCTGAGTTCCTTTCTGTGAGCAATTACGCCGGATTGATTGCCCGTATGTTAGGACAAGGCAATGCGGGCAGCATCAACATTAAAGCTGAACAGCTTTCCTTGAGTTCAAATGCTTTACTTGAAGGCGATTTAGATGTAACAGGAATTGGACGAGGGGCAAATATCAATTTAGATGTCAAAGGTACGATCTTGCTCATTGGAGGAGAGACTGCTCCGACTGGGGAATCGACCAGAATTACCCTAGGTGTGCTGCCAGGGGGAATAGGTTCAGGTGGAAACCTTAACATCAAGGCTGGTTCTCTAGTGCTAAAAGACGGCGCTATTATCAAAGCCAGTACCCAAGGAGAGGGCAACGCAGGTAATATACAGATTAATACCGATGTTGTTGATATCTCAGGCAGTGTTTCCAGTAGTGGATTACCCAGTGGATTATTTACCAGTACCGATACCACTTTTGAGGCTGGCGACATTAACGTTGATACTCGCACATTCCGGGTGGCAGACGGGGCAGCTTTGAGCGCCCGCAGCAGAGGGGATGGGCAAGGTGGCGACATCCGGGTGAATGCCACCAGCACATTTGAGGCAGTGAATGGCGGACAACTGGTGACTACAACATTTGGTAAGGGAGAAGCAGGCAATATCTTTGTCAATGCAAAAGACCGAGTAACTATCTCTGGTAGCGACCCGAATTACTCCAACCGCATTGCTAAATTTCCCAATCCCATCGATTCACAGGTTGCCAACGCTATCAGAGAAACGGGTGCTACCAGTGGCTTATTTGCCAACACAGAGACTAACTCCACAGGTCAGGGAGGAGGCATCGAGATAATAACTGACCAACTGATTATTCGGGATGGCGCACAAGTCACGGTGAGCAGTGCAAATTCAGGTACTGCAGGCTCATTAATTGTGGACGCTGATTCTATCCGTCTCGACGACAAGGCAAAAATCAGCGCTGACACCAGAGGAGGAGGAGGGAATATCAACCTGCGTTCTTCTTTATTAGTACTGCGTCGTGGCAGTAGTATCACTACTAACGCACAAGGAAGCAATATTCCTGGCGGTAACATCAACATCGATGCTAAGAATGGCTTTGTTGTCGCTATTCCTAACGAAAATAGCGACATTCGTGCCGATTCTACTGAATTCTTTGGTGGTAATGTGACCATCAATGCTTTTGGCATCTTTGGCACACAATTCCGAGATGTGGAATCTGATAAAACAAGTGACATTACCGCCACAGGGGTAAGCCGTGAGTTTAGTGGTACCGTAGAACTCAACACACCCGAAATTGATCTCAACAGCGCCTTAATCAACTTACCAACAGTACCAGTTGACACGGAACTTGCCCAAGGCTGCAACTCCCCCAACTACGCCCAAAGCAGTTTCATCATCACCGGACGCGGCGGCTTACCCCCCAACCCCAAAGACATTCTCACACCTGACGCCGTAGAGGTAGATTGGGTAACTCTCAACCCCGAAATAGACAAAAACTCTAGAACAAATATTTCTACCAATCCAAATACGACTCCACCAGCCCCAATAGTTGAAGCCACTGGCTGGGTATTCGGTCCCAAAGGCGAAGTGATATTTACAGCACAAGCCCCAACACAACAGCAGAATTCTTGGCAGACATCACCAAAGTGCCATGAAAAGTAAATTTCCAAACAAGCTAGCAGTCCACCATACAAGCTTTACGGGGTTTGTCGTGAGCGCTTTAGCCCTAAAGCGCCAACTACAAGCTACGTACTTACAGATAAGTATAGTTGCATTGCTGCTCATCATTCCTGAACGCCTCACAGCACAAGTTGTAACTCCTGTACAACTACCAGATGGCAATTCTTTCCAAAGTCAACAACTCCCTCTGCCGCAGGATGTGCAACCACCCCCGCCTACTCCAGTTCCCACACCCAAACCGCCACAGCCACTTCCTCCACTGGAAGATTTACTTCCACCTTCTCAGCCAACTCCCACACCGAGTGAACCTATCCCTGGCAAACTTCCTGAAACTATCATTGTTAAACGATTTGAAGTTATTGGCAGTACTGTATTTAGCCCGGAAGAGTTAGCCAAGGTACTCGCTCCCTTTACCAACAGACCTATCTCACTAACTGAAGTGTATCAAGCTCGTACCGCCATCACAGAACTTTACTTCAAAAAGGGTTACATCACTTCTGGAGCGTATCTCCCACCTCAAACAATGGAGTCCGGTGTTGTCAGAATACAGGTGGTTGAAGGTACATTAGAAGACATCCAAGTCACAGGTACCAGGCGACTAAGACGCAATTATATACGCAGTCGCCTAGGTAGAGCAACCGAGCCGCCTCTTAATAGAGAGCGTTTGCTAGAAGCCTTGCAACTGCTGCAACTTAACCCTTTGATTCAAAACCTATCTGCTGAACTCACTGCTGGAACACGTCCAGGTGCAAGTATACTACAACTGAAGATACAAGAAGCACAAACCTTCAGTAGCCAAATCGTTCTGGATAATAGGCGATCGCCTAGTGTTGGTAGTTTCCGCCGCCGATTACAAGTTAACGAAGCTAACTTACTTGGATTTGGAGATGGTCTGAGTTTAGCATACACCAACACCGATGGCAGTAACGCCTTTGATGCTAGCTACACATTTCCCCTCAATCCCCAAAATGGCACTCTCTCTTTTTACTATGGCACAACATCCAGCGACATCATTGAACGTCCTTTTAATTCCCTAGATATCGAATCAGCTTCCCGCTACTACGAACTGATATTCCGTCAACCTGTTATCCAAACTCCTACGCAAGAATTTGCTCTTGGCTTTATCGCCTCTCGACGAGAAAGTGACATATCTTCCCTGTTGTTCCAACCAGAATTTGGACTTCCCCCGAATGAACTTTCGCCTGGGGCTGATGAAGAGGGACGTACTCGCGTATCAGCTTTGCGGTTCTTTCAAGAATGGACGAGTCGTAACAGCCGTGAAGTTATCGCCGCTCGCTCTCAGTTTAGCATTGGATTGGGTGCGTTGGGTGCGACAATTAATGATGACCCTCCCGATAGCCGCTTTTTCTCATGGCAAGGACAAGCTCAGTGGGTGCGTCTTTTGGCTCCTGACACCGTACTGTTGCTTCGTGCAGATATACAAATGGCATCAAGAGCACTCCTACCCATAGAACAGATTGGCTTAGGTGGTTTGGATAGTGTGCGCGGCTACCGTCAAGATTTTCTACTTACGGATAACGGCGCTTTTGCTTCTGCTGAAGTCCAAGTCCCAATTTTTCGCGTACCGCAAATCAATGGCGTTTTACAAATCATCCCTTTTGTTGATTTCGGTGTAGGCTGGAACAGTTCAGATAGAGAAAATCCAGATCCTAACACTCTAGCATCCGTCGGTCTTGGTTTGCGCTGGTCACAGGGCGATCGCTTTACTGCTCGTCTTGACTGGGGTATTCCTTTAATATCTGTTGATTCAAGGGAAAGAACATGGCAAGAAAACGGTCTGTATTTTTCCATACAATACAACCCTTTTTAATATCTAAGCGTTTACGTAAGGGTTGGTTGAGTCGGTGTGTCTTGGCGCTGCTTACCGCGTTTCTGTGCACAGTACTTTCACCTGTTTTAGCAACCGTTGTTGCTGTTAATTCTACTACCCAAACAACACTAAACAACACGGCTCAAACCGAAAAATCTCTACAACAAGGCAAAGCACTGTATGAGGCTGGACGGTTTGCTGAAGCGCTCATGGTTTTGGAACAAGAAGCTGCTGCTTTTAAAGCCAATGGGGATAAACTCAATGAAGCTATGGCTTTGAGCAATCTTTCCCTAGTTTATCAGCAACTAGGACAGTGGACTCAAGCAGAAAAAGCAATTATCCAAAGTCTGAATTTATTAAAAAATAACGATAACTCAAAACAGCGTTTTGCAATCCTCGCCCAGGCTCTAGATGTGCAAGGTCGGTTACAATTGGCACAGGGGCAAACTCAAGCTGCACTCTCGACTTGGCAAGAAGCTGCAAAGATTTACAAGCAAATAGGCGATTCGGCGACTTTAATCCGCAACCGCATCAATACTGCTCAAGCTATGCAAGCTTTAGGGCTTTACCGTCAGGCTAGTAAGATTTTAACAGAGGTTCAGCAAACCCTCACAAGCCTAAGAGACTCGCCACTCAAAGCAACAGGATTGCGTAGTCTCGGTAATATCCTTAGAGTCGTTGGTGATTTAAATACATCCAGAAAGGTCTTAGAGCAAAGTTTAGCAGTTGCACAGCGCGTAAAATCTCCAACAGCTACTGGTGATACTTTGCTGAGTTTAGGTAACACGGCTCTCGCCCAGGGGAAAACTCAACTTAGTCTGGACAACAAAGCTGAGGCTGAAAAAGAAACTCAAGCTGCATTAAAATACTATCAACAGGCTGCACTTGTCGCACCACCCAACACACGCATTCAGGCACAATTAAATCAACTTAGCCTACTTGTGGAAAAGAAGCAATTTCCTGCTGCATTAACTTTGGCGTCTCAAATTCAACCAGAAATTAGCAAGTTCCCACCCAGTAGAACTTCAGCGTATACCCGGATTAACTATGCTGAAAATATAACACGATTAAAAGAGAAAAGTAACGCAGATAACCCGTCATGGCTAGATATTGCTCAGATGTTGTCCACCGCTCTTGAACAGGCGCGAAGTTTAAAAGACGCGCGAGCAGAATCTTATGCCCTCGGTACTTTAGGCGGGTTGTACAAACAAACGGGGCAGTTATCTGAAGCACAAAATTTGACCAAACAAGCACTTATTATAGCCCAAACTCTTGAGCCACGGGACATTGCTTATCAGTGGCAATGGCAGTTGGGACGTTTGCTCAAACAGCAAGGAGATATTCCAGGAGCGATCGCATCATACGATGAAGCATTCAAAACCCTTGAGTCTCTGCGTAGCGATTTAGTCGCTATTAATCCAGAAATTCAGTTTTCCTTCCGCGAAACTGTGGAACCTGTTTATCGGGAGTTGGTTGATTTGCGTTTGCAGAATCAGGGAAGCCCTGAAACTATGCAGTATAATCTTACGCAAGCCCGGAATGTGATTGAATCGCTTCAACTGGCGGAACTGAACAACTTCTTTCGCTCACCCTGTGTGGAAACCAGAGTCGAAATTGACACCGTGGTTCAGCAAGACAAAAAAGCAGCAATTATATATCCAATTATTTTACCAGACCGCATAGAAGTTATTCTCACGTTGCCTGAACAAAAGGAACTTCGCAAATATACAACGGTCATACCCCAAGAAAAAGTAGAAAACATCGTACAAGATTTGCGGAAAAGCTTATTAGATGTGGCGGGAACTTTTCAGGTTCAGGAGAAGTCGCAGGAGATATATAATTGGTTAATTCGACCAGCACAAGCAGAATTAAGCAAGAGTGGCATCAAAACCTTAGTGTTTGTTCTGGATAGTTCGTTGCAGAATATCCCGATGGGAGTTCTTTATGATCAACAGCAGCAGAAATATCTGATAGAGAAATATGCTTTAGCTCTCACTCCTGGTTTACGACTTTTTGATCCCAAACCATTGCAACAGGTACGGCTAAACGCTTTAACTGCGGGAGTGGGCGAAGAACGCTTTGGCTTTCCTGCATTGCAAAATGTCCCACGGGAGTTAAAACAAATCCGATCAGAAGTTTCTACAAGTGAAGAACTTTTGAATCAAAAATTTACTGAAATCAACTTGCAAAAAGAACTGCAATCAGCGCCTTTCTCGGTGGTTCACATAGCGACTCACGGCGAGTTTAGTTCCGATTCGGAAAAAACCTTTATTCTCGCTTGGGATAAACTACTTAAGGTAAAGGATTTTGATAGTTTACTGCGAGTGAGCGATTCTAGCAGGTCAAGCAACATCGAATTACTTGTCCTGAGTGCTTGCAAAACTGCGTTAGGAGACAAGCGCGCAGCATTAGGATTAGCTGGTGTGGCTGTGCGGGCGGGCGCACGTAGTACACTAGCAAGTTTATGGTCGGTAGATGACCAGTCTACCGCAGATGTAATGAGTGAGTTTTACCGAGAGTTACAGACAGGGATGACTAAAGCCGAAGCACTCCAGCGTGCTCAACTTGCGGTTTTTAAGAAGGATAATAGTCCATATCATTGGGCACCTTATGTGCTGCTGGGCAATTGGCTGTAACAGAATTTTTGACTTCTCTAAAATCTAGCTACGGCACTCAGCTGACTTGTTCCAAGAATTGCGAGGCGTGGTAGGTGCATCGGCTGTGAAAACTACTTGACCTTTGGCATTGAACACCCACCCGGTAGCTTCAACTATCGGTTCTGGCGTGGGCTTTGTTGGTGTGGAAACAGAGGGACTTTTGCGGTTGTCAAAGTTTGGGTTGAGAGTCACCCAATCTACTTCTACGGCGTCAGGTGTGAGAATGTCTTTGGGGTTGGGGGGTAAGCCGCCGCGTCCGGTGATGATGAAACTGCTTTGAGCGTAATTGGGGGAGTTGCAGCCTTGGGCAAGTTCCGTGTCAACTGGTACTGTTGGTAAGTTGATTAAGGCGCTGTTGGGGTCAATATCGGGTGTGTTGAGTTCTATTGTGCCGTCTAGGCCAAATTCTGAACTAGCAGTGATGTCACTCAGGGAAGTTGGATTTTGCCGAGGTTGAATGCCATAGATGCCAAAGGCGTTAATGTCTACTCTACCACCAGTGCCTGTGAAGGCATTAGCAGTGATGTCGCTATTTTCTCTTGGGACGGCAACGATGAAGCCCGAAGGGGCATTGATGGTGATGTTACCGCCGTCTCCAGGTTGCTGTGCAGTACCTGCGGTGGTGGAAATTTCACTGCCACGGCGCAATAGTAATAAGTCTGCAACGTCTAGCTTAAGGTTGCCGCCATTGCCAAAGAGAGTTTGTGCTGTAATCTTACCGTTGTCGAGTCGCACAGAGCTAGCGGTGATGCCAAAGTTGCCTGCCACACCTTCTCCACGGCTACTGACTGTAGTTAGTGCTCCATCAGAAATAAGTAACTGCTGTGTAGTAATAGTCAAGTCTCCTGCCTTTCCTGTCCCTTGAGTGCCAGCAATCAAACCACTGGAAAGCTGACCATTGGCGGAGGTTCCAATCAGCTGCACTTTGTCAGCTATGACAGTCAAATTTCCGCCCTTACCAGCACCCAATGTGCTGGCACTTACCTGTGACCCACTCTGAACCAGCAACTCACCAGCATTAATCCTCAAGTCTCCCGCATTTCCGGTTGCGCCTCGGGCAGCTTGAACAGTTAATAAACTACGACCAATCGCTTGCACTTTTTTGGCAGTGACAGTCAAATTCCCACCCTTGCCACCACCCAATGTGCTGGCACTTACCCATGCCCCATCAAGAATTCGCAACTCACCAGCGTTAATCCTCAAGTCTCCCGCATTCCCGGTTGCGCCTCGGGCAGCTTGAGTATACAAGCCGCTGGGAAACTGACCATTGGCAGAGCGACCAATCACTTGCATTTTGTCAGCTGTAATGGTCAGATTCCCGCCCTTGCCACCACCAAATGTGCCAACACTTACCTGTGCCCCATTCTGAACGAGCATCTCACCAGTGTTAATCCTCAAGTCTCCCGCATCCCCGGTAGAGCCTGGGTTAGCTTGAGCAGACAAGTTGCTGCTAGACTGACCGTTGGCAGAGCGACCAATCAGCTGCACTTTGTCAGCTGTAACGGTCAAATTCCCGCCCTTGCCACTACCAAATGTGCTAGCACTAACCTCTGCCCCATCTTTAATCAGCAATTCACCAGTGTTAATCGTCAAATTCCCGCCTTTGCCATCACCAAATGTGCTGGCACTTACCACTGCATCATCCTGAATCAGCAATTCACGGGTGTTAATCGTCAAGTCTCCCGCAGCCCCGCTTGCGCCTCGGTCAGCTTGAACAAACAAGCCGCTGGCAATCTGACCATTGCCGGAGATGCCAATCAGTTGCACCTTGTCGGCTGTGACAATCAAATTCCCGCCCTTGCTACCACCGAATGTGCTGGCACTGATCTCTGCCCCATCTTCAATCAGCAATTCACGGGTGTTAATCGTCAAGTCTCCTGCATCCCCGGTAGAGCCTGGGTTAGTTTGAGCAGACAACTTACTGCTAGACTGACCATTGGCAGAGCGACCAATCAGTTGGATTTTATCTGCTGTGACAGTCAAATTCCCGCCCTTGCCACTACCAAATGTACCAGTACCTACCTGTGCCCCATCCTTAACAAGCAATTCACCAGTTTTAATAGTCAAATCTCCTGCATTCCCGGTTGCGCCTCGGTCAGCTTGAACAAACAAGCCGCTGGCAATCTGACCATTGCCGGAGATGCCAATCAGTTGCACCTTGTCGGCTGTGATGGTCAAATTCCCACCCTTGCCACCACCAAATGTACCAGTACCTACCTGTGCCCCATCCTTAACAAGCAATTCACGGGTGTTAATCGTTAAGTCTCCCGCATCCCCGATTGCGCCCTGCTCAACCTGAGCAGACAAGGTGCTAGCAGACCAGGTGCTGGGTTGACCATCGGTAAAGGTACCAATCAGTTGCACCTTGTCGGCTGTGACAGTCAAATTCCCGCTCTTGCCACTACCACGTGTGCTAGCACTTACCGCTGCCCCATCTTCAATCAGCAATTCACCAGCGTTAATCGTCACGTTTCCTCCGTCCCCGGTTGCGCCTCGATAAACTAGAGCAAGCACGCTGCTGAAAAACTGACCATCAGCAGAGCTACCAATTACCTGCACCAACTCACTAGCCTTTACAACCATTGTTCCGCCTTTGTCTGCTCCCAAAGTACTTGTTTGTATCTGGGAACCATTGCTCAGGGTGACTCTCCTGCCTACCACCTGTATATCACCACCACCTGCGCCACTCGCATCAACTGCCGTCTGTTGGGATAGTTGAATGTTCCCAAAGTTTTGCACAGCATCATAGCCCAAGGAAAAACCTTTGTTGATGGCGGTGAGGCTGACTAAACTGTTATCCCCCACACTGCCCAATTCTATGTGTCCGCCAGCGGTCTTGAGTGTTGCCCCTTCTAAACTGACATCACCACCTACCAAAGCTAAGGTTTGATTTGGTTGCACCCGCAACCCAGATGTAGTATCAATCAGTTCAGATGTTGTCCTTATCCCCTGTCCATCGCCCTGCACCTGAATCTTTCCTGGATTCGTTCCATATTGCAAACCAATGGGAACACTCACAGTCAGCAGAGGTTTGCTTTGGGCAGCCTTTGCACTAAACTCTGTACCATCCGCAAACTTCAAACTACTCGCTGTACTCGCAACAAACGAACCCCTAACATCCAAACTGGCATTTCGTCCAAAAATAATCCCATTTGGATTAATCAAAAACAGATTAGCATTACCCAAAACACCAAGTTTCCCAAAAATCCTGGATGCGTCACTCCCCGTCACCCGACTCAGAATATTCTCAATCCCACTTGGGTTTGCAAAATACGCCTCTCGTCCTTCACCGATATTAAATTGCGAAAAACTGTGAAACAGGTTAGCTCCGCGAATCGCTCCACCATCAATTCTGTCAGCTTGCGGGCTTGTTGGTGTCACCAGAGAACTTTCTGCTCCCAGCGTATCATCAGCTATGGGCTTGAGTTCTTGAGCGAGAGTGGATGCAGAGAATACCAGTGTCTGCAACACGGCGGCGCTGAATGCACACACCGGAGCAATCCCTAACCTCAAGAATAACCTGCACACAAGAGCATTTATCCCTAACAAGTAGCACCCCCTAGCACTGCGAAAGCAGTTGCATCAATGTTAAGTAAATCACATTTACTGCCAGTCCTAGTTACTTATACTTACTTCTCAGCTTCCGGCGCACTAGTTTTATGCAAACTTCACCAATTCTTTACAATACTTCATTAACTGAGTGATAAGAGAAACCCCGCGCTGTCAGATAACATTGCAGGGAGTGTTGTAATTGGTGAGCCAGCGCGTTGCGGGGGTTCCCCCCGTTGTAGCGACTGGCGAACCCGAAGGGTGTCGCGGCATCTACTTACTTCTCAGTTTAGAACGATGAGTTTTACGCATAATTTACCATTTCTTTACAAAACTTCATCCGATATACCGATTACCCCAATCAGTCAAGTTCCACCTGCTGCTCCTGCCTTTGGTGCATTTGTTCTACTTCTAAAAGCTTTTGCATTTTTTGCCAGCGCGAAATATCTTCAAAGCTGACAAAACCTACTCGCACTGGTTGATATGTCAACTGTCCAGAATTCGTGCGTTTTATCTCAACCCGGAAAAGTTCGCCACGCTCAAAGTGAGTGAACACCAACTCCGAATCCTGCTTCTCCAAGATGGCGTGTTGGAATCTGTAACTGGTTTGCCCAGTTGTTCTGTACAGGCGATTAATAAATTCTACACCAACTGGCACTGCTATTTTCAGTAGTTCTGCTGCCCGAAGCTGCTGTTCTTCATCAGTAGTATTCCTTAGGGCGGGTGGTTCAGACAACTTGCCCCAAACATCTTGCTGATGCTCTACGTTTGCTATTGAGATTTTATGCAAATGCTCTGGCTCTGAGTCGGGCAGCAACGTTGGTGTATTAGCTGCGACCTCTATGATTTGAGTATCAGGACAATGAGTGGAAGAAGTTGTGCTGGTGACATCTTCACTGGCGTTCAAGTCGGCTGCTTCCGTCTTAACTAGCAGTTGTTCAGTAGGTAGTTCAACTAACTGTCCGGCTGCTGCTCTTTTGAGTGCTAGTAGATCACGTTCACTGTCGTAGTTTACGCCCCGCCAAGATTGAAGTCCGGGGAAGCTGTAAGCCTTGCCTAGTTTCCAACCAGCTACTTTCACCCCATCCATCTCAAAGGCGATCGCTTCTTTAAAGTTCCCCTGAGTGCTAAACTGCGGATGAACCACAACGCCCTGCTGCTGAAGACGACCAATCAACTGAGTAACTGTAGGCTGGTCAACTGTTGCCGCATCTATAACATCAGCCAGCAGTTGGGTAACGGGTGGCTTTAAGCTTGTGTGATGTTTCTGCTTTTGGGTTTGGGCGGCTCGGTGCGAGACGGCGGCTTCAATGCCTAATTCCTCTTTAACTCTCGTTGCAACTCGTTCGCTGCTACAGGGCGCAGCTGACAAGCCAAACTCTTTCTCCAACTGGCGCACAACCACTTCAGAGCGACGGTAGTCCCAGGAGTCCGACACAACGGAAGAGTCCATACGAATGCGAGAAGCTATTATATGGATGTGTTCATGGTCGGTATCATGATGACGGGCAATCACGTACTGGCTTTGGTGAAGCCTTTCGCCCAAGAACTTCATTTCTTTTAGCCAGCGCTGGGCGATCGCTACATACTGCTCATCATCTAAATGTTCATGGTACTCCCCTTTTTCATGGTCAGCACTGCGGTGGGGAATTGATAAGATAATATGTCCGCAGGCGCGTTGGAGATTGGATCGCAGTCGTCGAGAAGCCCCAAATTCTTTTGCTAACTGCCTGGGGGTAGACCCGCCCATGTTACTGTCGATGATGTTAGCTTTCTCTTTGCCGAGTACATAGTCCAAGGTGGAACGGAAGCTTTGATTTTTAAACTGCTTGGCAATCAAGCTGAGTCCTCCTCGTCGTCAGTTACCCCGCATTCCAAGAGCTGCATTTGAGTTTCTTTAATGGACGTACGCAAAGAGTCCACCAATTTTTGTAATTTCTCAACATCAACGTTCACACCTTGCCCTGACTTGACAGCAATGTTTGCTGCTTTGGCTAATTGATTTAAATTAACACCAATAGAATTAAGCTCCTCATACAATTTCCAATTCAATTGTGGTGGAGGCGGTGGTTCCACAACACGACGACGTAGTGCAGCACGACGAATAAATTCTGATATTGACACCCTAGCTTGGTACGCCTTCTCCTTCAATTGCTCGTACTCATCAGCCGCAAACCGCACTGGATGCGTAATTTTTCTCGCGACACCATCATCTCTTTTGGTCTTACTACTCATCGCCACCCACGTTCCTGTGCTACTGCCCTCCGCAGGAGCCAGCCGTCGCCGTCGCCCCTGTGGGGCGATATGCGCGTACAGCGCATATAGGCGACATGGCTGGCGTTAAACCACCATCAATGGCACTACACAAGAGTCTGGCTCAACTCTGGGCGTGGTGACTACCGTAAAATACCTTAGTTTTTAAGGGAACTCCGCCTAAAAAGTCTAGAAGTATTTCGGATTACTTACTTCAATAAGTCGGTTTATCAATAAGTTATGGTTCAATATTTAGTATTTTTTGCCTAGTTTCTGCCTACTCTAGCAGCTAATGTGCTCTGCTCCCACTAAATTTTTACTATTTTTTACCTTGGTTTGAACTATTTAAGTCCTAAATTCTGACTCCAAAATAACTGAGTATTTCTACTTATGTGGTCAATGAAAGATAACTTAGATCCACTTCGCCTAACGTTGTGCATCGATATGGGAAAATCGCTCAATAAGGTGGTGTACTCTGTGGAACCAAACGGACCACAGAAACTAATATTAATGGAACCGGAGGTGGCAAGTTTATCTAAAAAGCTCTTGTCAGCACTCTCAATTGTCAACTGTAATCCGGAAGATGATGCTTGGATAAAGTTGAAGGATGGAACGGGACTGGCTTTTGGACTTTTGGCTCAAAAGCCTAATTATCGACTTCAGTCAAGTAGCAAAAAAAAAGAACAAAAATTTGAGATGGCTGCATGGCGATGTGGTGCGATTATCTGTGCCATAGCTGAGAAAGAGGGACTTGGAAGGAATTGCTATTGCGGCACGCAATATTTGTATAGAAGGGTTCGAGTGGCACTTGAAGTGCTTCTGCCACTTTCCGAGTATTATCTGCACAAAGAAGAGCTGATGTCCAGTCTCTTGGGTGAAGATAATGCATTTACACTTAATTTTCGGTCAAATATATATGAAATTCAATTTAGTTGTTTGGATGTTAAGCCAGAAGGTGCGGGACAGTTAATGATTAGGCAGGCTGACGAAAATGCACTGCCGTTTAAGGAGCGTAATATTCTTTGTTTAATTTTCGGTCACTACAATATTACTGGCATTTTGTATCGTCGGGGGCAAATTCAGCGTAAGGATTGTCCATCTTTGGGGTTTTTCCAAATTGTTGAAAGTGTTGCTGCTAATGCTGGTTTGGATAAAACTAATATTCCGGAAGCACGGTTAGCGGAAGCTGTTTATTTTGGACGCGATAAGCCGGAATATATTCGTGCGTTTTTGTTGGGAAGTTTGTCTAATTCTAAAAATCTGTCTTCGATGACTGAGCGGATTTTTCAAGCTATTGAGCAAAGTACTTTGGATTATTGGGTTTTAGTGGAACGATGGTTGAAGGATTTTCTGGCAGAGGATTTGGTGATTGTGGATGAGGTGTTGGTTACTGGTGGTGCATCTTATAAGTTAGAGAAGCAGTTGAAGGAGTTTTTTGCTCACGCTTTGGTGGTGCGAGGGGGTAGTGGTGGCGTTGTTAAGGCTATTAGAAATAATTTTAATCTTAAGGCGAATGACCCTTTGATAGACCGACTTGTGGAGTGTTTTGGTGTGCACACGGCTTTGTTGCAATTGGTTAAGAAGAAACAACTTTTAGAAAAAAAATGATGGTTGGGGTTATGGGGCAGAAGATGGTAGAGTTTAGGATTCAAAAGGTAGATTTAGATAGTCCTTCGGGAAGATTAATAGAGTTTATTAAAAAGGGAAGGCTTGGGGGTATATCTTTGCCACCAGTTCAAATCGCTCTGTCTATGCTCAGTATGTGCTTGCAGCCATATGCTGATAAGGATAGTGTTAGCGATGTGGAACTGAAACAACGTACGAGTATGGCTGTAGAATTACTGCTGCTTCACTGTAAAAATTTGTGCTGTTGGGCTGGGTTAGATTTTGCTTCTTTTTTTGCTGGTGGGGGAAATGTGCATGGCAATGGAGTCGGCAATAGGGATGTTGATATGAGTGAGTCACCAAGCCTGATAAAGTCTGATGAAGCTCTTGATGAAGAGGAGGACTCGTTGGATGCAAAAGCGGTTTTTTCGTTAAAGAGCGCCAATTTTCATGATTTGGGGCTTTAGACTGATATGTAGCTCTTGGGGACAATTGCAACGTGGAAGGATAAACAGTATTCGTTGCGGTCTGTGGGGTTGGAGCGAGAAATATCGATCTAAGTGAGAAAGTTGGGGTTGAGAGGAGCTTAAAGATAAGATACTTAAAATGCGCTGCTTCGATATAATCAATAGGACTTACGCAAGTGTCATATTTTTTCGCAAAAATTGTCCCTAGTCACACATTCACGCATTCCAAAAACCTTAACTTTTGACTGTTGACTGTTGACTCTTAACACGAAGATATGTGCCAGTTGCGTAAGTCCTGATCAATATCAACAAACATTTGCTTTGAATTATTATTGAGATTTTCCCGTAACTTCAGTAGGCATGGAGTCAATAACATTTTTGTAAACTTCACTTGCCAAAGAGTATGCTTTCTTCAATTCTCCAGGGGTGGGATTAAAATCTTCTGTTGCTTCCATCGGGTATCGATACGTCTGGTTGTACTGACTCAGGTATCCTGCTTCTTTTAATACAGTCGCCAATTCTGGTTTAAATACGGAAGCCAGTTTTACCAAAGTGTTAATGTTATGTGTGTCTCCAGAGTCTTGATCGTGGAGAACCAGAAACCCCTTAAGCGCTTTTTCTGCTGCTTGCTGGCAATGATATATAGCGATATCTGGGAGTTCCGGGGCTAATTTTTGTGCAGCAGGCTGCTGCACGCTGGGCTTTTTTCAACCAGAACTGTATCAAAGTGCGCTTTGCCTTGTCCATATAGTAATTTGCCTTTTTCTACTATTTTTCGTGTTAGGGAAGCCGGGACTGTTTTAAAGGTTTCAACATCCAAACGGGTTTTGATTAAAACATCTACATCAACCAGCAAATCGTCCAAAACGTTTAATGCCCGTACTCCCCATTCGATGCGGTCAAATTCTGGAATGTCATTCGGTAAAATGACGCATAAATCCAGGTCGCTATACTGATGGGGTGTTCCCCAAGCATAGGAACCAAACAGAATAATTTCTTCTGGGTTGAGAGAAGCGACTAGACGACGGATGATTTCGGCAATCAGTTCATTGGTGATGGGTGTCATTAAACAGCAAGAAAAGGGAGGTTCTCCTTTATATTGACGTTTTCTTCTCTTTATGAGTTTTAGTTGCGTAGAAAATGCTAAGAGTGAAAGCAGAACGTCGTTTATTCTAATAAGCGCAATTTAGAGAGCAAAGAAGAAATTTCTGTAAGTTTTAGTTTTAGTTCGGTTCTTCGTTCCGGATAGTTGACATAGCAAAGTTGTGGATTTCCTGGGTGGAATCGGGTAATTTTACCACGCCAATGATAAGACTTACTTTCAGGATCGTTACTGGCTACCACATCTCCAACTTTTAACTGCGGTATGGCTACGTTCGCAGTTTGGTGGGTAACAACGGTTTGGTGAGTAACAACGGTTTCGTGTGTAGCAACGGTTTCGTTAGTAGCAGCAGTAGAGTTAGTAGCAGCAGTAGAGTTAGTAGCAGCGTCGGAGTGGGTAGCACCGCGATACTGCTTTAATGTCTGTCTCACTGAAGACAGTTGTTCGTGTGTGAGGTGCAATCGCACTGCTGCAAATTCTGACTCGCTCCACATACTAGTTAAATCAAACAGCAACTCACCCGCATTTGATTCAGTGAGGGTATTTAACACTACCTGCGCGTTTGCGAATGAATCAAATGGGAGTGTATTAGCAATTTGTCCTGAAAAAACGCACTTGACGGCAGTTGACTGAAACCCAGTACCAGAGGGACTGTCCAGGGTGTCCATATTTTGTCCACCCACTGTTATCGGACTAGAGGAAAAATTCGTTTCAAAAGAGTGATAATTTCGCTGGGTCACTTCATTATTTTTTTCTAAATCGAAACCTGTACCCTGGACAATTGGACAGGGTGGACACCCTTGATATTGCGTTGTTTCAGCCTGTCCAGGGTATGGGGAATGAAAAATTTCCCCCTGGACAGCCTGGACAGTCTTGCTGTGACTGGCTTCTGGGCTTTTTGGTGGATTATTTTCCACAATTTCACCCCGGAAAATCGGTGGATTGTTGGGAGTGGGAGAAGTAGGGGTGTTAACTCCCGATCCCGAACCGTTACCGCCATTACTGTTACACCCATTGCCCGAACCGTTACCGCCATTACCGCCATTGCCCCCATTGCCCGAATCGTCTGGGGGTTCGGGCGGACTCCAGAAATCTTCAAAATCCATCAACCCGCCTTCATTACACTCGGACTTAATGCAAATCCAAATTGGGTTTTGTGGTGGCGTCGGTCTTTCCCCGCTGTCCCTACCCTCTGGAGACCATGAAACAAATACCCCAGGTAGCGATACGAGATTGGACCAATGTGCCTGAATCCGATCGCGTTTTCCGTTGATCGTTGGCGACCATCTGCGGTCAACAGAGTTTCTCGGTAAAATGGTCTTTAAGTGAGAAATAAATTTACTCATCCCCAATGGGTTGTAGCCATGTTCCTTGCAGTAAGCTACATACCAACTGTGCAGCAGGTGATTCGGAACAAAACTCGCCTCTGGTGACGGACGCAAGCACAAATCTACAAAACTCTTAGTAGAATCTGCGTACAAAGCTGCGTCCAGCGCCAAATTTATTGCTCGTTCTGATTCGGGTCGTGATAGCAGTATCCGATCCCGTTCGTCACGAGGCATTGCTAACGCCCAACTGATAACATCAGCCTTTGCTGCTTCTAATTTCACCCGCAAGTCGGGGTCTGTTTTAATATCCCTGCTTTTTACGGGAATTGGGTAAGCGCGTCGCACCCAGCCGTCCCCAGCATTTTCAATTTGCAAGTGGTCTACTGAGGCTAGCCAAAACCGCATGTACCACTGTTTGTCGTATGCTACTGGGTTGAATAATGCCCTGCCAGTCATAGAACCATTGTCAACTAGTTCGTAGAAAGCCCGTACCCCTTCGGCGTAGCCACCCATATCAGGGAAACCAAATATTCGCTTGCCAGTTAAATACTGGTGTCGCCCTTCAGGAGTGGAAATATCCACAAAATTAGCGGCACTGCCAGAACCTTCTTTCCCAAATAAACTACCCCAGAACCGTCCCAATGTCCCCTTGCCGCCGCCACTTTGCCCAATTAGATGCGGGAATCTGCCATAAGGAGCGGTTGGGTCAAGAAACATACTTGTAAATGCGCGAATTACCGGGAGCATGTCTTCACCAAAAGAGTCAACTATAAACTTATGGAAGACTTCGGGACATGGTTTGTTGGGTGAGTAGTCGTGCGGTATCAGGTGAGTCAGGTAAAAATCTTTACTTTTGGGCAACTGCTGCCCGGTTCGCACGTCAACAGCACAGTTGTTGAATGCCAGTAAATGTGTATTTGTTGGCAGTGGTTCTGGACGTTCTAACTTGCTGCGGCAGAATTTAAAGGCTGATTCTTTGTGACTATTTGTTTCATAAGGCTTAGTCACCTGCCAGCCAAATTTGTCTGAGTGTTTGAGTTTAAATGCTCTTTCCCCAGCGTCGGCAACGAGAGTGTAAATACGGTTATCTGGTTGGTGCTGCCAAACTTCAACTGACTCTGACCAACGATAAAACGCTGAATCGATAACCCGCCAGTTTTGAGCACTATCAAACACATTGCGATAAGCCCAACCGTCAAAAGTGGTGGAGGTTACGCAATTAGTAAGCGATAATCCCAGTCTCTCACAAATGGGTTTGTAAAAGGATTCTGGGTTTTCTGGGTCGTAATGAGATATTTGGAAGTGACGAGCATCTTCAAGTTGTTCTTCTCGTTCTTTTTCTTGTTGTCGTTCGAGCGATCGCTTGGCAACAGCAGCATGAATTTCTTCTTCCAGTCTGCGGATAAAGTCGGGTACTGACATTTGCCCTAAAATTTCCTTGATATCACTTGACTTATATGGTAAGTCAGGGCAAATATCATGGGGGTTAATGGTGATAAATGCAATTCCTACTTTATCGGCGCATTTTTGGCATAGTTGGGCTTTCTTCAATCCAGCGTCGTCGGAGTCGTGGAGGAAGACTATTAGCCCTATCCCAGCGGACAAAGCGCGTTGATATTCATTTGATATAGTCTTTTTATCCCAACCGCTACCTTGAAATGTGAAGCCGGCGATCGCACTTACTCTACCGATTTCAACACAACCCTCACCCTCGTGTTGAAGTAAAATAGATACTCCATTCACAGAAGAAGCCGCAGCTATAGCTTCTGTTAGCCGATATGCCTTCCAGGGTTTATTCCCCTTATTCCACCTGGTTTTACCGCTGCTGTCAACGTGGCTTTGGCTGAAGGATTTAGCGCGTCCTTTATAGTGAGCAGCACACGGGCTTTCAAAGCGATGAACTGTTTGTCCATTGCCATAATCATAGGTGGTAACGGTAATTTCCTTTAATTCTGCTGCTGTTGCACCATCTGATTTTAGTTTGTCGATTACTCTGTCTGGGACAAACTGCGGTTTTTGGGGAGAGGGTACATCAGTTGCTTCTTGCGCCAATCTCACTACAATTAGTTCACCTTGCGGGATTGGGGCTGGTTTGGGCGATTGTTTGGAAAAGCGCGATTTGGGGTAAAGAGTGTTTGTCCATTGTGAGCGATCGCTTCCCCTCTTACCAACAACTTCAGCCCAAGGTGATATTGCTTCCCGGATATTGTCGCACTGACAACCGTTGAAGCATTGATATTTCCCATTTTCTGGGTTAATCCCTAAGTTGTGTCCGTCGCATACGGGGCAAATGTACTTGTTTTTCTCTTTGGCTGGGGTAAGCCGGTCTAGGAAGTTGCGAATGTCAAAGGTTTCTGACTGATGATCCGAGTTAGATGATGATGCGTACATGATACTCTCCAAAAGTTTGTGTAGATTTTGGAGCGGGTTGTATGTCATTACACAGCTACATCTTGGCGTAAAGTCATATGAAGAGAAACTTCCCGACAACGAGCTTTACTAGATTGCGTTTATCTGGTTTCGCCTTAGGGAGAACCATAAAAATAAATCTCCAGCCCGAAGACCGATTAGCCGCACAAGCCATGCGAAAAAATTTACGCATCAGGCGGTCGATTTATTTACGCTTATGTGGCTCAGATAAGAAAAACTATGGCGAAACAAAAATTTACATAAAGTTGATTCTACTTTTTTTGTAAATTAGCAGCAAAAAGTGGCGAATCAGCATATAAATCTGGACGCTATCCTGTAAGATGATAAGTGTGAAGACGCACTACTCGCGTAGTGTAACGACGAAAAACACGCGTGCTCGAAAAACGCGCCGCGCTGATGAATCGTTCCCTTGACTTAATCAGATACACAAGGTCGCCAAACACAAGGGTACTGATATAAGTTGCAGGAAAGGTTCGCTAACCCGCACGACAATTGAATAAACTGTCGCAAATTGATCTTACAGCCAAAATGTCACTCATGGAACAATGAGTGGCTATTTTGGCTGAAATTTTTTTTAAAGCTTTTTGCGTAATTCTTACCTCCTCCCATCTGTAATACGCAGCCCATCTTTGAGCAAGGTTAACGATTTTAGCGATGTATAGAACACTTTTGCCCTGCACCGCAAAATAAGTAGCTGAACAGTTTGGCAAGCGCGATAGCTCCGCGCTGCGCCCTGCTTGGAGCGAGTGCTCGCTTAATGGAAGTAACGGTAGTGTAAGTGGGTTGATAGAAATTGCGTTCATTTGCCATCACCCTTATTTTGCTTTTTGTCAACCTCCTGACGTTCCTTGACAGCCTGACTCAATAGGTAGGCTGCAAGGTTAGCTAGGGGTCTTTCTTCACGTTCAGCCCAGTCAGAGAGATACTGATAGACATCCTCCGACACGGTTAATGTAATTCGCGGTCGTGCCATTAATTCAGAACTATTTGCCGTATACAGCATCGATCTTACTCTCCAAGCGCATACAAGATAAGTTTTACACTGTTAGCAGCCAAAGAAGTATTTGCACTATTTGCACTGATAGTGTTAGCCTAGCGTTTATAGACCAAAAACGCCCAAAATCCTTGCTGCAAGCCAAATAGCAGTCCAAGTTGGGCGACAGATTTGTATTGTCAAAAATCGCCTCAATCCCAGTCATGGCTTCATATTGAGTGCTGACCACCCTACTATCTGGAGAAATTAATCATGATACTTACTCAGCCACCAAAGGCTGAAACATCCCAAACTAGCCCAACCATTGCCGTTGGGGTCGATTCTGGGGCAGGACTTACCAAAGTCTGCTATCGGGACTCTTCAAACCAAATCAAAGTGCGGACACCCTCGAAAGTGTTGGAAATCAAGGAAGAATTACACGATATCCTCTCTTCAAACGAGGGTGGACACTTCTTCTACCACTCAGGCGACAGGTTGGATTTAGTCGGGCGGGAATTCCTCACAGGTACACTTGCCTGTTGGAAAGCTCCAACAACCCATATCAAGCTCAGTGACGACCCAACGTTGAAGGCTGAATATGGCTTGCACACGTTACTTGGGGTGTTGGCTACCCTGCCCTATCGTCCAGAGTGGAACCTACATCTGGTGCTATCTATACATAATGTGAAGCTTTTCAAAGATTTGTTAACCGACCAAACCAACGGCAGTCACAGAGTCAGCTTTAACGGCAAAAATACGCCACTCTCACAGGTCAATTTAAACGTGAGTTTAGTTGTACCCGAAGGCGCAGGCTCTTATAGCTACTGCGTTTCAGTCAAACCTGAGCCATTAATTGACCGCAGCGCTCATGCCATCGCCATTGATTTTGGTACTTCTACCGTTATTCCCACAGTTTTTGCCCCTGGTGGTGCAATTATCCACCGCCAAGTGTTGGAAGTTGGTGGTTGTATTGATTTATTGGATGCGATCGCCAGTGACAGTGAGTTAATTCAATTTTTAGGCAGTGGCAAAGCTGGAAGTGTGGAGATTATCCGCCAGGGTATCGAAAATACGACTTTTCAGTATGGCACTCGTAACTTTAACTTCCGCCATATTTATGCCCGACATCTCAAACCTTGGTTATCGGATCGCCTGCGCCTAGCTTTTAAGGAAGTGGAAGAGTGGAGAGATGCAGCACAAAGCTTTGTTGCTTGGGGTGGTGGTGTAGAAATGCCTCTCGTCGGGAAGATGTTGCAATCGCAAGGGATTACCCCAGTGCCATCCGGATGCTGGGCAAATGCTTTGGGGTTACAGCGCATGGCATTTGGTCGGATGCAGCGGGGGAAATAAGCAATGGCTGAAAACAAACGAGTACGCCTGGAGCCACATATTGAGGAGTATCTCAAGTCCCATGCACAAAGGGTTTTGGACAAACCAGGGAATGCAACCACAAGCGCTGACCTAACAACCCTCACCAACGCCCTTTTGTACGAGCATAAATTGGCACAGTCGATGGCGAAACAGATACCGTTCGCCAAACTGTTTGGTTGGCTCATGAGTTGGGTTCCAGGTAACAGAATTGTTGGATTGACCCAACAGGCAGATTCCCCAACACTTAAAACATATATACCAGAACCAGACAACTTTGAATTTGATGCAGACCTGGGTGACTTGTTTGAGGAGGAGGCAGCATGAAGATTCTTGATCAATTAAACCGCACCCAAGTGTTAGGACTGGGAACATTAGCATTTTTAACCCGAAAAGAGCATAGTACGTTGGTTTACCAATGGAAGGAATGGAACTTTAACGACATCCCATCCGAAATAATTACTGAATGCGAATTTTGCACAGATGAAGAGTTTTTGAAACTGGCAGTGGAGATTGCCAATCGATTATCAGCACAAAGAATGGAGATTATATAAGCGCAGACACGCGTAAGCCTCTGCGAGATTATACCCAACAAATTGAAAGCAGCAACGAAGCCAGATTGGACTTGGGAGCGCGTTGAAACGCAACCATCTGGGACGAACTGATTGCTCCTGGACGCGCGGGTAGGAAGAGAGGCAATTATCCGGTATTTTACCGAACCACGCGCCACTTGGACACGACCATTTAGTTTAAGGCACTTACAAGTAATAAAATATCCAGCCGTGTATAGCCATTGGTTGGTTGCGGTAGTTCAATCTGGGTTATGCCTGTTGATATTTTATTTTTTGGATCTCCCTAAGAAGAAAAGTTGAAACAAAAAAAAGGAGAATTTATGGACTTTGGAATCTCTAACCCAGCAATGGGGCATAGCTCCCACATTGACGAAAAATCCCTCGCCTGGGGTGGTGTAGACGCTGACATTTTGGCTTATCTCTCAGATGTCAGCAAACTAGAACAATTTGCGGACATGTCGCAGAACGCCGACCAGCTAGCCCAGTACCTCGACCCGTTTCTGGAAAACGCCAAGACCTACTTTGAGGCAATGCAGAAGCTGGCAGACGGGCAGGTTACGTGGACGGAACTACGGAAGCAGTTCGGCTCCAAAGTTGCTTCAGCTATCGCCAAAATCCGCAAACTTAACAGCGAATTTGACGCGGAGATGCAGAAAATCGACGCGCAAGATAGGGCTGACTTGCTGCGGATTGAGCAAAAGCGGAAGAATGCACTAACCGAGATAGCCACGCAACTACACCAAGACTTGCAGGCTGAACTGTGGCGGCATGAAAACAAGATGTCTTCCATCGAGAGTCGCCACCAAATTAGTGAGCAGCGGCAAACCATCCAGGAGGGATTGAGAGCCAGAAGGCAGGAATTACTTGCTCGTGCCAGACACGGTTCCAGGGCGTTGAACCCTAATCTTGAGCAACCGGAAACGATACCAGTATCAGTTGCTGACAGTACTACACCAGCCAGTTCCGTATCAGCAAGCGGTACAGTTCGGGGTTTTGGGAATTGGTGGACTAATTTCTGGAATGGACTAGGAAACCGCTAAAAGGGGATGCTGGATGTTAGCACGGAAAGAACCTGAAACCCCAACTAATACCAGCCCTTTCCAATATACGGGGCTGGTTCAACAACAACAGAAATCCCAACAACCCAACACACAACAGAAACCACTGCCAGAAAACAACCGGGAGAGGACATTTAGAAGGGCTGGCAATCTATGCGAGATTGTAGCGGGTGCATCTCTTAATTCGGCTGTTATTTTTACCTTCCACCTGCTACAAGTCCACCCTGTTGGAATGTTTCTCGCTTTAGGGGTAAGCCATTTTTACTTTACCGCAACAGCTTGTGGTGAGGGGAAACACTTCAGGATCGCCAACATTATGACAGGTGCAAGTGCTTCTGTTGCCTTATTGTGTTCGCTCTCTGAACCAGTTTCTGAATGGGTAGAGGCAAGTACATCAAAAACTGTGGCACAAAGCGAAATCCAACAGATGTACGCACCCCCAACTCAGGGGAACAACTGGATGCCTCTCTTGGGGATTGCACTAATTATCGCGATTATGTTGGCTTTTATGAAGAGTGGCAGTAGGGGGAGAAGATGAGCTACTTGACAGAACAACACGAACAATTAGCTCTTCAGCAGCAGTCCAGCTTTATGCGGTGGTTTGGACAACTGCCTTTTGACAAGAAGATTGCCAGCATCGGGGTTTCTCTCACCATTGGTGTTACCTTCTCGGCGATCGCTTGGACAGGTGAATCAACAGAGCGCATTTATTTCTGCCTTCGCACTCCCCAGAACGAATTACGCTGTGTCGATAATCACAACCGTCCCTACCGCATGACCTTGTGGCATTGGCAGCAGTGGAAGAAAGACGGAATGCCCACCACTGTTGTACCCAATCTCGGTATTTCACCCAAAGGCTTAGTTAAAGCCAGTAATCCCCTGAAACCACTGTGGGCAGTGGGTGCATTCGTTGGGTTTGCCTCTGCCGGTTGGATGTTGCGTCACCTCCAGGATGACGAGCGCCAACTAGCCAATTTCCAGAATATTGCAGAAAAACGCGATGTAGCACAAGCTGAACTCAAAGCACAGTCAGAACTAATGGACGATTATCGTGAAGTGGCAGTCAAGCAGGTCGAATTGCAAGCCGACTTGGATCTCGTTGCTAACGATCGCACTGTGGACATCCAAAAGGCTGAAATCCTAGGTGAAACCGAAATCCTTATCACCCAAATGGAGGCAAAAGACGCGGTGTTTGAAGCTGAAACTGCTGGGATGAGTGAAGAACAACGCCAAGAGTATATAAACTTCCTACGACAGCAGAAAACCCCCTACTTGCAAGGAACCCAGACTTTACAGGGAATTGTTGACCCCAGAGACAAGGTAGAGGGAGAAGGAGACAAGGGAGCAATTGTAGAGGGTGAACCTCAACAAATTGAGCCGACTCAGGATAAGCCCCATGACAGCCCCAGTCCCACACTTGAACCACTTAACAGAATCCTGGCTGCAAAGCGCTCAACACTCATTGTCGGCGGTACTGGTGCTGGTAAAAGCGTAACTGAGTCGTATATGCTGACCAAATTTAACGAGCGATTTCAAGGAGCCTCAGTTTGGGCGATCGCACAGAAGAATGACAGCTTCTGCGGCTTAGACAAAAAAGGTCGGGTGCTTTTATTCGACCCCCTAGAACCACAACTGGCGATGGCAGCCATTGACCAAGTTTACTCTATTTACGATCAGCGCCGCCGAGTTCCAGAACATCGCCGCCACGAGTTTGACAACCAACCAGTAAGGTTAATCCTCGCTGATTGGCATTCTCAATACGAAACAGTTAAGGACGAACAATGGTTTCAACCTTATCTCAAGAAAATCAGCACCATTATTACAGTTGGCAGGGAACTGAATGTTTGCCTGATTATCGACACTCAATCGTTTAATTTAGCTGCCTTGGGTATCGGTGACAGCAATATTAGAAAAAACCTCTACATCATCGCCCAAGGTAATTACAACGTTGAAGCAGACGGCACAGTTAACGATAGCTATGGCGTGCTGTACAACCTAATAACTAATGCCAAGATTGTAGAAGATGCAGTACTGCGTTCCTCATTAAAAGAAAGATTTACCGAGCTAAAAGCACAATCCAAGCAACTAGGACAACCGCTAATATTTATCTCAGTTGACCCGATGCAGCTAGATATTCTGCCAGACATCACCAGTTATAAGCCAGGAATTAAACCAGCTATTCAACTAGATACTGTAAGTCCGGAATATCTTGATAATCTACTGAGGCTGGAATTTGATATTGATGTATCCACGACTAGTATAAATAGTCCGCTTAATCAAACAACCAATCATCGTGTTGATGAAAATGCTAGTGATGATAATCAAGCAAGCCCAGACATTAAACTAACCGAAATTCAAACCAAACTGGTTGATTATCTCAAGGGGAAAGGTGCAAAGACTCCACGTCAAATTAAACAGAATGCAGGTAGTAAATTCAAGGGTATATCGGAAGTACAAATACGCGACGAACTCAACCTACTTGTGCAAAAAGAGAAAGTCATTTGTACAGGCGAAGATAGTTACAGATTAGTCGATTAGGTTGGACTGTTGGTTGGGTTGGATAAATAGCACTTTTTGGGGAATATATGCACTCTTCCCCAACACATCCAAAACCAACCTACATACCCAAAAGTATTGACATATCGAAATTACAGCATCCAACACAAATCCAACAATTCACTCTCTTCCCCAACACAAATCCAACTTCTAAGTAGTAGATAATCCATCCGGACAGCAACATAGCTTGCTACTCACCAAAGGTTTTTTTGAGCTACTCGAATCCACTGTTAGGTGAATATGTAATGGATCTCTGATGGATTTGTATTGGATCTCTCATGGCATAATCTTTGTCAATAGTCAATTTTTGTTGCAATGACAAATTATACATAAAATACGTATGTCATACAAATGGATCTTTATTGGATCAACATTGTCACTGTAATGAATCTGCAATGGCTCATTTGTGGAACTGGCATGGATCTGGGATGGCACACTTTTCTAAATCGAATTTCTTAGCAGAAAAGTAACGACTTAATTAACAGCAGCGAAAAAAATAACCAAATCCCATCTTTACCAATACTGAATATACAAAAACTGTGGTTTCCGATAATTCAACAATGGTTAGCTCAAATTTTTCAAGCAAATCAGTCAATATATTTAGCAATTGATAGAACTAATTGGAAAAGAAAAAAATTACTAGTGATTAGTGTAATGTATCAAAAAAGAGCTAGAGCATAGCTTTATTAAAATAATCATCGCTGTCGGGTTCAAGTAATTGGATGATACAATCCCGTTTTCTGATTAAATTCCCAGCCAATACCAGAAGTATCCTTGCGCTTAGACCATGCGAAAAAAAGCGGCGCGGGTTGACTTTCTCTTTCCTTACGAATAGTTTCTGGAGTTACCCCTAACCTTGAAGCCAAACTTTCTTCTGTAATTGGCTGAAACTTAACAGGTTGCCCTTGATTATAAGAATTGCCGTAGTATGACTTACCCCGCCTTGGTTGATTATTAATATTACTTTGAAGCTGCATAATTACCTCGGCAAATTGTGCTAGCCGATTATTTATAGAGTCGATTTTTTGTTCTAAATCGGCGATATGCTGGTTACTGGATGCATCGCTACTAATATCACCCGACAAACGTAATTCTAGATTATCCAGACGAGAGCAAATCGTCGGCGTTGCTGAACCAAAATATGAATTGTGCGATCGCCTTAAGCTTGTGGGCGCATAGCGCCCGCAACCGCCACTGACCCATAGTTGAGATAATGTATTACCAACCTAATTGAGTACTTAAGCATTT
>JAESGY010000166.1_pt1 | contig 52427 bp, 42 predicted proteins | sample 9269841 | NCBI WGS metagenome assembly JAESGY01 (sample SAMN17022865, study PRJNA683097) | algae metagenome | isolation source: Spirirestis rafaelensis WJT71-NPBG6 and co-occurring heterotrophs from... | place: USA: Pinto Wells, Joshua Tree National Park, Colorado Desert, CA | collected 2006-08-15 | reverse complement strand
CCAAGCCCCGCGGCCTGGCGGTGCGCGTGAGCGCCGTGCACATGTGCAAGACCCAGCGCGGCGTGCGCGCCAGCCGCCGCAGCCGGATGATCAACACCTATTACTGGGGCGAGATGGCCAAGGATGCCGGGCTGAAGAGCGAGTTCATGCAGGAATGCGTCGCCCTCGACCGCAGCAGCGCCGAATAAGCCCGAACCGCCTCGATCCCGGAGAGCCCCCCATGAACATGTCCGTCGTCATCCCGGCGCTCGATCCCGTCGCAACGGCCAAGCCTCGCGAGATCTACCGCTCCACCAAGTCCTACGATCACAGCGAGGGGCTGTCCTGCTGCTTCCGGCAATGGCGGGCCACCCACTCCCATTGCCGCCTGATCCACGGCTATGCCCTGGCCTTCAGGTTCGTGTTCGCCACCCATGAGCTCGACGAGCGCAACTGGTGCTTCGATTTCGGCGGCCTGAAGCCCGTGAAGGCTTGGCTCAAGGAGATGTTCGACCACACCATGCTGGTGGCCGAGGACGATCCCGCGCTGGCGCGGTTCCGGGCCATGCACGAGGACGGGCTCATCGACATCCGCGTCCTCCCGGCGGTGGGCTGCGAGGCGACGGCTAAATACGTGTACGACTACGTGGCGCGCTACGTTCAGATCGAGACCGGCGCCCGGGTCTGGCTCGAAAGCGTCGAGGTCAAGGAGCACGGCGGCAACTCGGCCATCTACTCGCGCTGAGGGGCGGCGGAAAAAGAGGCGGCGCGGCTTCAAAGCCGCGCCGCCTCTTTTTATTTACAAGGGCTTCAGGCCCGCCTCGATCTCGGCCCGCCGCGGCTCCAGGAAGGGCGGGAGCGCGAGGCGCTCGCCGAGGCTCTCCATGGGCTCGTCGGCGTCGAAGCCCGGGCCGTCGGTGGCGATCTCGAACAGGATGCCGTTAGGCTCGCGGAAATACAGGCTCTTGAAGTAGTAGCGGTCCACGGGGCCGCTCGACGGCGCTCGCAGGGCCTGGAGGCGCTCCCAGCATTCCTGATAGGTGGCCTCGTTCGGGGTGCGGAAGGCCACGTGGTGCACGCCGCCGGCGCCCGGATGGGCCGGGGAGAGATGGGGCTCCACCGCCACGTGCAGCTCCGCGGCGGGCCCGCCCTCGCCCATGGCGAACACATGCACCGGCGTGTCGCCCACCCGATAGTCCCGCTCCGCCCGCATGTCCATGCCCTCCGTGAGCACCCGGGCGGTGCGCTCAAGCCCCGGCACGCTGATGCGGATCGGGCCGAGGCCGCGGATCTGGTATTCGGCCGGCACGGGGCTGCGCTCCCAGGGATGGGCCTCGCCCCTCCCGCCGTCGTCCACGAGGCTCAGGCGCTGGCCTTCGGCATCCTCGAAATCGAGGGTGAGCCGCCCGTCGCGCTCGACGATGCCCTCGTGCCGCATGCCCCGAGCGGCGAAGCGCTCCTTCCACCATCGCAGGGCGCCTTCGCCGTTCACCCGCAGGCCCGTCTGCGAGATGCTGTGGGTGCCGCGGCGCTCGCGCCCCACGGGCCAGTCGAAGAAGGTGATGTCCGTTCCGGGCGAGGCGAGGCCGTCCGCGTAGAACAGGTGATAGGCGCTCACGTCGTCCTGGTTCACGGTCTTCTTCACGAGCCGCAGGCCCAGGGCCTCGGTGTAGAAGGCGTGGTTGCCGGGGGCGTCCGCGGTCACGGCGGTCAAATGGTGAATTCCGGTCAGCTTCATGGCGCTCTCCATGGCCGGAGCAGGATCTATCGGATCCAGCCCCAAACCGTCCTGGCTTGCCGCATTCTCTCTCGCAGAACCGGTTCCACGTCTGCGGAGAATGCTCGGTCACCCGCAAGATAGGACTGCGCCCCGGCGGGCGCGAGCCCGGCGGCCGCCAAGGGGATCTTGCCGAAATGCAAAGGGCGCGCCGATGGGCAGCCGCCGCGCTTGCAAGTTTGGGGTCGGAGACGGTCAGGCCGCCTTGGCGCGCAGGTCGTCCGGCGTCACGTCGTCCGGGATCGGGCAGACATAGGCCCTGCCGCCGGTGCGCTCCCTCAGCTCCGCCTTGGCGCGGGCGAGGAGATCCGGGTTGCGCAGGCAATCGGCGGCGGTGGCCGCCATGGCCTTGGCGGCCAGCACCATGCCCTTGTGGGCGGCGGGCAGGTTGCCCTGGGCGACGAGCTGCCAGGTGTGGAAGGGCGTGCCGATGGCAAAGCACGCGGTGTGGCATTGCACGGTGGGCACGATCCAGCTCACGTCGCCCACGTCGGTGGTGCCCATCATCACGTCCTCCCGCGCCGGCATGGGCAGCACGCCGTCGTGCAGGATCTTCGTCCGGAGCGAGGGATCATGCGGCTTCACGCTCGCCAGGACGTCCTCCTCCGTGAGCGCCGCCCGGCGCAGCTTTTCTGCGAAGGCATGATCGCCCTCGTCGAAGAGCGGCGGGCCCAGGCGCTTCATGTTCTCGTACATGGCCTCCTGCAGGGCCCTGTTGGGAACGATGTTGGAGGTGGCGTCCGTGATCTGCACCGTCACCCCGGTTTCCGTCATGAGCGCCGCGCCCTCGGCGATCTTCTTCACGCGCTCGAACAGGCGCTCGGCATCGGGCAGATGGGGCGAGCGCACCAGGTAAAGCGATTCCGCATGGGCCTGCACCACGTTCGGGGCATCGCCGCCCGTGTGGGTGACGGCGTAGTGCACCCGGGCGTCTGAGGGCATGTGCTCGCGCATGTAGTTGACGCCCACGTTCATCAGCTCCACCGCGTCGAGGGCGCTGCGCCCCACATGGGGCGCGGCGGCCGCATGGGAGGCGCGGCCCTTGAAGCGGAAATAGGCCTGGATGCAGGCGAGCGACGACGTGGTCTGCACCTCGTTGACCACCGCCGGATGCCAGCAGAAGGCGGCGTCGAGGTCGTCGAACAGGCCGGCCCGCGCCATGAAGGTCTTGCCTGAGCCGCTCTCCTCCGCGGGGCAGCCGTAATAGCGCACCGTGCCGGCGATGCCCTCCGCCTCCAGCGCGTCCTTGAGGGCCACGGCGGCGAGCGCCGAGCCGGAGCCGAGAAGGTTGTGGCCGCAGCCATGCCCCGGCGCGCCGGCCTTCACGGGCGCGTGGGCGGTCGCGCCGGATGCTTGAGCAAGGTCCGGCAGCGCGTCGAACTCGCCCAGGATGCCCACCACCGGGCCGCCGCTTCCGGTCTCGGCGATGAAGGCGGTGGCCATGCCGCCCACCTGGCGGGCGATGCGAAAGCCCTCGCGCTCCAGCATGGCGATCTGCTCCGCCACGGAGCGGTGCTCCTCGAAGGCCAGCTCCGGCATGGCCCAGATGCGGTCGCTCAGGGCGCAGTAATCGGCGGCCTTGGCGTCCACGCGCCGGGCGATTTCATCGAGGCTCAGGCGGTCGTTGTGCATGGCTTGCGACTCGGGCTGTTGGAACGGGTTCGCACCCTACCGATGATCGCACCGGGGCGAAAGCGCCTAGGCCCCTGCATCCTGCACGCCCCGGCGCGGCGTGAGAAAACCGCCGGACTAGCGCGACCAGAGGCCGGCATAGAGGCCGCCCCTCTCCAGGAGCTCCTCATGGGTTCCCTCTTCCACGATGCGGCCCTCGTCCAGGACGATCAGGCGGTCCATGAGTTGAAGGGTCGAGAGGCGGTGGGCGATGGCGATGACGGTCTTGCCCCGCATGAGGGTGGCGAGGGACTCCTGGATGGCGGCCTCCACCTCCGAGTCCAGGGCCGAGGTGGCCTCGTCCAGCACCAGGATGGGCGCGTCCTTGAGGATCACCCGCGCGATGGCGATGCGCTGGCGCTGCCCGCCCGAGAGCTTCACCCCCCGCTCCCCCACCTGCGCCTCGTAGCCGCGCCGCCCGCGGTGGTCCACCAGGCGCTCCACGAACTCCGCCGCCTGGGCCTGGCGGGCCGCCTCCTGCATCGCGTCGTCGCCGGCCTCGGGGCGCCCGTAGAGGATGTTCTCCGCGATGGAGCGGTGGAGCAGGGAGGTGTCCTGGGTGACCACCGAGATCCTGGCCCTCAGGCTCTCCTCGCGGGCATCGGCGATGTCCTGCCCGTCGATGAGGATGCGGCCCTCCTGCGGCTCGAAGAAGCGCAGGAGCAGGTTGACCAGGGTGGTCTTGCCCACCCCGGAGCGGCCGACGAAGCCGATCTTCTCGCCGGGACGGATGGTCAGGCTCAGCCCGTCGATCACCGTCTCGCCATCGCCGTAGGAGAACGCGACGTTCTCGAAGCGGATCTCCCCGCGCGGGACCGCCAGGGGCCTGGCGTCCGGCCGGTCCTGCAGGGTGAGCGGGCGCGAGATGGTCTTCATGCCCTCCTGCACATTGCCCACGTTCTCGAAGATGCTCATCACCTCGAAGGCTACCCAGCCCGACATGGACACGATCTGGGTGGAGAGCAGCAGGGCGGTGGTCATGGTGCCCGCATCCACCAGGTTATGGCTGAAGAGCCACACGGCCACCGCGCCGGTGGCCACCAGGAAGATTGCGTTGAGGAACACGAGGCCGGCCACGTAGATCGTGTTCACCCGCTGCTGGCGCGCGAAGGCCTCGTTGAACCGGGCAAAGCCCTCGCTGATATAGAGGTCCTCGTCGTGCCTGCGGCCGAACAGCTTCACGGTCATGATGTTGGTGAACGAGTCCACCACCTTGCCGGTGACGGCGGAGCGGGCGTCGCTCGCCGCGCGGGAGCGGCTCTGGATCCGCGGCAGGGACACCGCCAGGAGGGCGGCGTAGAGCACGAACCACGCGGCCATAGGCAGGGCGAGGCGGATGTCCTGCGTTCCGAGCAGCCCGATGGAGGCCGCGCCGAAGATCAGGATCTGCCACACGGCGCGGGCCACCGACAGGACGGATTCGCGCAAGGGGCGCGCCGTCTGAAGCACCCGGTTGGCGATGCGGCCGGCGAAATCCTCCTGGAAGAAGGCGAGCGGCTGGCGCACCACGTGCCAGTAGTTCTGCCAATGGACCATGCTGGTGAAGGACACGGCGAGCGTATGGTTGACGATCAGCCGGAACAGGATGGTGCCGAGCGGCCGCACCAGGACGATGATGGCCGCCATGGCCAGGAGCAGCGGCCCCGCCTCGTGAAAAATGCCCTCCGGGGAGGTGTGCGACAGGGCGTTGACCAGGCGGCCGATGAGGTAGGGCACCAGCGCCTCCACCACCGCGAGCACGAAGCCGACGGCGAAGAGCGCCCCGAACACGCCCTTGGCCTGGGAGACGAAGTGCCAGTAGAAGCCCGGGAGCGTGTCGGGCGGCGAAGCGTCGGGCGGTCGCCGGGTGAAGTCGATCCGGGTCTCGAAGAAGCGGAACATCGGCAGGTCTCGCGGTCCCCTGTGAGGAGATCCTTCGGATCCGTTCCTCAATAGGATTGTCTCGTCCTGCCGTGTCCCATCGCACAGGAGCGGACAGGCTTCAATCGAGGCCGGCGTCGCGTTCCAGTCGATCCAGCCGCCGCTCGAGGCGCTCGATCATCCGCTCGGCCTTGCGCATCTTCATGTGGCGGATCTGGCGGCGGCGGATCATGAGGATCATGACCTTCAGCCTGAGAAGAAGCCATTTCGGCGGCACGAGGCGGGCAAGGGCGCTTGCCTGGCGCGCCGCCATGATCTCCGCCTCGGCGGCAGGCAGCAATTGCCGGATCTCGCGGAGCCGGACCGGTTCGGCGGTGGCGAGGTCCATGGCGCGGCGCTCATGGCGGCGGGCGATCGCGAAGGGGTTTGCTGACATGGCATGCTCCTCGAATGCCATTGTACAACATTCTATCCCACCGCAAACAGGTCGCGGCCGTCCGACGTTGCCTGCGGCTCCTCGAAGGCATTGGGGTCGCCCGGGGCCGTCTCCCAGCCGAGATCCGGGAGCGCGATGATGCGAAGTCCCCGCGGGTCGGCCCGGGTGACCACGATGTTGCGGGTCTCCAGATAGGCGACGAGGCGGCGGGCGCGGCCCGGGGAGCGGCTGCCGCAGGCGCGGGCGATCTCCCCGTCCGGCGGGCAGGGCGAGCCCGCGAGGGCCGCGCGGGCCAGGAGCAGGTAGACGCCCTGGATGTCCTCCGGGAGGTCGCCCGCAAGGGCCACGGCCCGGTCCCATTCGGAGCCCGCGGCGGTGGCGGTGTCGACGCCGGCGCGGGCCACCGCCAGGCGGCGGCGGAAGGCGGGAAGGTTGGGGGGCTCCCCGCCGACCCGGCGGATGCGGCAGCGCACCAGGAAATCCTGATACAGCACGGCCACGGAGCGGAAGGCCGCCTCGGGATCGGCGAGGATCTCCCGCAGGATCGCATCAAGCGCAGCCTCGCGCTCCGCCTTGGATTGCGGGCTTGCCTCCGCCTGGGGCTCCGGCGCGGCGGCGGGGCGCGTGCGGGCGAGCTGCGCCAGGAGGTCGTTGGTGGAAGGGGCCGGCGGCGGCGCGCGGCGCTGCACCGCGGGGCGGGCGGGCTCGTCCTCGCCGGCCTTGAAGATCAGGCTGCGGGCCTCCTCCTTGGGCTGCTCGGGGAGCGGCACCAGGGTGAAGGTGCCCGTGCGGGTGGAGGTCTCCACCGGGCCGATGCGGATCGGCAGGGGGCGGCGCGACAGGGCGGGCCCCAGGGCGACGAAATGGCCGCGCTCCAGGTCGCGGAACATCTCGGCCTGGCGGCGCTCCATGCCCAGGAGGTCGGCGGCGCGGGCCATGTCGATGTCCAGGAAGGTGCGGCCCATGAGGAAGTTGGAGGCCTCCGCCGCCACGTTCTTGGCGAGCTTGGCGAGGCGCTGGGTGGCGATGATGCCGGCGAGCCCCCGCTTGCGGCCGCGGCACATGAGGTTGGTCATGGCCCCGAGAGACACTTTTCTCGCCTCGTCCGACACCTCGCCGGCGGCGGCCGGGGCGAAGAGCTGCGCCTCGTCCACCACCACGAGCATCGGATACCAGAAATCGCGCTCCGCCTCGAACAGGCCGCCCAGGAAGGCCGCCGCGCAGCGCATCTGCGCCTCCGCGTCCAGCCCCTCCAGGCTCAGCACCACGGAGACCCGGTGCTGGCGCACCCGGGCGGCCACGCGCTGCAGGTCGCCCTCGCCCCGGGAGGCGTCCACCACCACATGGCCGAAGCGGTCGGCGAGCGTCACGAAATCCCCCTCCGGGTCGATCACCGCCTGCTGCACCAGGGAGGCGCTCTGTTCGAGAAGGCGGCGCAGGAGATGGGACTTGCCGGAGCCGGAATTGCCCTGGACGAGCAGGCGCGTCGCCAGAAGCTCCTCCAGATCGAGCCGAGCCGCCTGCCCCGCGGGGGCGGAGGACGCCACCCCCATATCGATTCCAGCCTTCATCAGCCCTCCTCGTTTCGGCGCCGGCCCGCCTGGGTCCTAACACGGGGCGGGGGCCGGAAGTGCCAAGGCCGATGGAATGCTCCACAGGCTTGAGGCCCTATCCCCAGGCATCAGGCCGCAGGACGGGTGAACAACGGCGCGGGCCGGTCATTGACGCCTGAACCATCAGGACAGGATCCGATCCATGCCGCCATTCAGCCGAATCGCCCGCGAAGCCGCGCTCCTCCGGGAGGACGGCTCGGGCCTCGTTCTTCGCACCCAGGGGGCGGGCGATGCCGGCGCGCGGCCCCTGCCCCCCGGCACGGAGCGGGTGGAGGGGGCCTTCGAGATCCTGGGCCTGATGATCGCGGGCCTCATGGTCCTCTTCGCCGTGGTGCTCCTGGTCATGAGGGCCCGGCGGAACCGGTGATCAATCGGCGATGGCGGCCTCGGCGGCCCGGCCGGCGCTGCCGCGCAGGGGCCGCTCCTCCATGCGGAAGAGGAACGCCAGGGCAAGGCCGAAGCCCGCCATGGTGGCGATGAACACCCAGGCGAAGACATCGGCCAGGTCGACGCCGCTCCCGGCGGCGCTCGCCGCCAGGGTCTCGAAGCTCACGGCCCCGCCCATGCCGGTTCCGCCGAGCACGATGGCCCCGAACACCGCCACGATGAAGGCGCCGCCCAGGGAGCGGAAGAAATTGGCCGTGCCCGTGGCGGTTCCCATCTCATGGGGCGGCACCGCGTTCTGGGTGGTCACCAGGGTGACCGGCAGGAGGGTGCCGAGCCCGACGCTGATCACGGCGAGAAGGACCTCCACGGCGGAGATCGGGAGATCCCGGCCCATGGCCGCCAGGGCCCCGGCGGCCCCCATGGCGACCAGGAGGCCCGCCATCGGCAGCCGCTTGTAGTGCTTCACCCGGGCCATGGTCTGGCCCGACAGGGTGGCGCCGCAGACGGTGCCGGCCATGAGCGGGATCAGGGCGAGGCCCGAGAGGCTGGCCGGGAGGCCGCGCACCGCCTCGAAATAGACCGGCAGATAGATGGTCAGGCCGATATAGGTGCCCATGCCGAAAAAGGCCGAGAGGGTGCCCATCCGCACCACGGGATTGTGCAGCACGCCGGGCGGGATCAGGGGCTCGGGGGCAAGGCGCATGCGAGCCGCGAACAGGACCCAGAGAACGGCGGAGGCGGCGAAGAGGCCCAGGACCGGCCCGGAGAGCCAGGGATGGCGGATGCCGCCCCAGTTCAGCGCCATCAGGAGCGAGACCGTGGCCGAGACCAGGAGAAGCGCGCCGAGCAGGTCGAGCCGGCGGGGCCGGTCGTGCCGGGGCAGCTTCTTGAGGCCGTGAAAGGCGATCACGAAGGCGATGGCCCCGAGGGGCAGGTTGATCCAGAAGATCGCCGACCAGTGCAGGTGTTCCGCGATGAAGCCGCCGAGCACCGGCCCGAGGAGGCTCGCGGTCATGAACACGCTGGCGAAATAGACCTGATAGCGCCCGCGCTCCTTCGGCGGGATCACGTCGCCCACGATGGTCTGGGCCAGGGCGATGAGCCCGCCGCCTCCGATGCCCTGGAGGGCGCGGGCGAGGATGAGGAACAGCATGGTGGGCGCCACCGCGCAGGCGATGGAGCCGAGGATGAAGATCGTGATGCCGGTCAGCAGGGTGACGCGCCGGCCATGGCTGTCGCTGATCTTGCCGTAGAGCGGGGTCACGGCCGTGGTGGTGAGAAGATAGACCGTCACCACCCAGGGCAGGTGCTCCAGGTCGCCGAGCTCGCGGCCGATGGTGGGAAGCGCCGTGGCGATGATGGTCTGGTCCAGGGCGGCCAGGAGCATGGCCAGCATGATGCCGAAGATGATCGTGCGGATTTCGGCGGGGCTCAGCGCCTGGGCGGGGCCGAGCCGCAGGCTCTCGCCCGGTGATTGATCCATGGTGTCCATCGCGTTCCAGCCCACGAATCTAGGGGAGCCCGCCGCGCTTTGCCTTGTCGCCCGCCGCAGGGCAGATATGCATTCCTGCCGGAGAAAGGTTCGAACGCAAGACCCAGCAACTCCTGTGATCCGGAGCGAGCCGTCGGGCAGCGCGCGTTCCCCTCCCCCTTGCGGGGAGGGGGAGGGAAGAGGGCGCTCTATCCTGCACGCGATCCCCTTCCCTCGCTTCGCTCGCCGGGGATGACACCAAGCCTCACACGCCCAGTGTCATCCCCGGCGAGCGAAGCGAGGGAAGGGGATCCACAGCCTGCCGCACCCCTCCTGCACTTCCCCGGGGATAAGCATGGCCCGGGCCGGGTTGCCGGAGCTCTGGCGGTGGCGCTCGAGGCGCATGTTCCGGTATCGTTCACCCATGGCCCCCCGCACCAAGCTCTCCCTCGCCCAGGCCCGCCGCATTGCGCTCGCCGCCCAGGGCTTCTATGAGGCCCGGCCCGAGGCGTCGGGGGCGCGCCAAATCGCGCGGGTGCTGCAGCGCTCCCATCTGCTCCAGATCGATTCGGTCAACGTGCTGGTGCGGGCCCATTACATGCCCCTGTTCTCCCGGCTCGGGGCCTATGAGCGGGAGCTTCTCGACCGCAGCGCCTACCATCCGAGGAAGCGGGCGGCCTTCGAGTACTGGGGGCACGAGGCGTCCCTGATTCGCCTCGACCTGCACCCGCTCTTCCGCTGGCGCATGGCGCGGGCGGCGCGGGGCGAGGGCACCTATGGGGGGCTCGCCCGGTTCGGGCAGGAGCGGCGCGCCTTCATCGAGGAGGTGCGGCGGGAGATCGAGGCGCGCGGGCCCATGGGCGCGGGCGAACTCTCCGCCGGCGGCAAGGGACAGGGCTCCTGGTGGGGCTGGAGCGACGGCAAGCGGGCGCTGGAATGGCTGTTCTGGGCCGGCGAGGTCACCACCCGGACCCGGCGCGGCTTCGAGCGCATCTACGACCTGCCGGAACGGGCCCTGCCCTCCTCCATCCTGAACGCGCCGACCCCGCCCGAGGACGAGGCGCAGCGGGAGCTCCTGCGCCTGTCGATCCGCTCCCTGGGGATCGCCTCCGAGCGCTGCCTGCGCGACTACTTCCGCATCGAGCCGGGGGACGCCAAGGCGCGCATCCCCGAGCTGGTGGAGGCGGGCGACCTCGTTCCCGTGGCGGTCGAGGGCTGGAGCGGGCCGGTCTATCTCGACCCCGGGGCCCGCCTGCCCCGCCGCATCGAGGCGCAGGCCCTGGTGTCGCCCTTCGACCCCATCGTCTGGGAGCGCACCCGCACGGAGCGGCTCTTCGGCTTCCGCTACCGCATCGAGATCTACACCCCGGCCGAGAAGCGGGAATTCGGCTATTACTGCCTGCCCTTCCTGCTGGGCGACCGGATCGTCGCCCGCCTTGACCTCAAGGCGGACCGGGCCGGGGGCCGCCTCATCGTCCATTCGATCCACCCGGAGGCATCGGTCGCGCCGGACGAGATCGCCTCGGCGCTAGGCGACGAGCTTCGCCTGATGGCCCGCTGGCTCGGCCTCGGCGAGATCGCCGCGCCGGAGGATTGGCGGAGGCGGCTTCAGGTTTGAGTGGCAGAGCCACTGTCATTCCGGGGCGGCTCTGACGAGCCGAGCCCGGAATCCATCGCCGCCAGGGGTTCGCGACGGGCAGACCGGCACCGCATCGCTCTTCTGCATGACGTCGCGTTTATGGATTCCGGGCTCCGCTGCGCGGCCCCGGAATGACAAGAACAATCAATAGCCCGACGCCCTCGCCAGATGTCCTCCGCCTCCTATCTCATGGTGCCATGAAAGCGCTTCTCACCCCCGCCTCGCGCCTGTGGTTCCGCCTGCGGCTCAACGAAATCGGGCCCCTGCTGTCGTTCGCCGGATGCGGCTTCTTCGCCTGGGCCTTCGTGGCCGTGGCCGACGAGGTGCGCGAGGGCGAGACCCACGCCCTCGACAGCCGGCTCCTGATGGCCCTGCGCGATCCCCAGAACCCGGCCAATCCCCTCGGCCCCTCCTGGCTGGAGGAATCGGCCCGGGACATCACCGGGCTCGGCGGCTACGCCATCCTCACCATTATGACCCTGGCGGCCCTGATCTATCTGCTCATGTCGGGCAAGCGCGGGGCGGCGCTCCTGGTGATCGGGGCCATCGTCGGCGGGATGCTGCTCTCCACGGCGCTCAAGTTCGGCTTCGAGCGGCCCCGGCCGGACCTGGTGCCCCACGCCACCCGCGTCTATACGGCAAGCTTCCCGAGCGGCCACGCCATGCTGTCGGCGGTCACCTACCTGACCCTTGGGGCGCTGCTCACCCGCGTGCAGGAAAGCCGGCGGGTCCGGGCCTTCATCATGGGGCTTGCGGTCGCCATCACCCTGCTGGTGGGGGCAAGCCGCGTCTACCTCGGGGTCCATTGGCCGAGCGACGTTCTGGCCGGCTGGTCCGTGGGGGCGGCCTGGGCCTCCCTGTGCTGGTTCGTGGCGCTGCAGTTGCAGCGGCGCGGCCAGGTGGAGGACCCGGGCGGGACCTCTTCGCCGCAAGCGGCGCAGGCATGAGCGACGAGAAGCCCGTCCGCAAGCCGCCGCGAAAGGTCACGCCCGCCTATCTCCAGCGGGCGGCCCTCTCCTATCTCGAACGCTACGCCTCCTCGGCCGAGAACCTGCGCCGGGTGCTGCGCCGCAAGGTGGTCAAGCGCTGCCGCCTGCGCGGCGAAGACCCTTCGGAATTCCACGACGCCATCGACGAGGTGGTGGCGAAAAGCCTGAGCAGCGGCCTCATCGACGACGCGCGCTATGCGGAAGGCCGGGTCGCTTCCCTGCGCCGTCGGGGCGGCTCGGCCCGCTCCATCCAGGCGAAGCTCTCCGCCAAGGGCGTGGACCGCACGACCATCGCGGCCGCTCTCGAGGGGGAGGACGGCGACGAGGCGGCCGCCGCCCGCGCCCTCGCCCGCCGCCGCAGGCTCGGCCCCTACCGGCCCGGCGAGCGCGCGCCCTATCGGGACAAGGACCTGGCGGCGCTGGCCCGCGCGGGCTTTCGCTTCGATGTGGCGCGCGCCGTGGTCGACGGGGAGCGGGAGGACGAAGAGGCTTAAGAAGCCTCCCGCACGAACATGATCGTCGGCTGGTCCTTGTAGGTGGTGCGCCGGAATTCCCGGTAGCCGCATCTTTCGGCCACGCGGATCGACGGCCCGTTCTCGGGCGCGATGATGCAGGCGGTGCGGATCGGTCCGAAATGCCCGTCGCCCCAGGCGAGGGCGGCGCGAACGGCCTCCGTGGCATAGCCCCGGCCATGGCTATGGGGCGCCACCACCCAGCCGATTTCCGGCACCCCATCGAGGGAGGGCTCGATATGGCGCTTGAAGTCGGCGAACCCGACCTCCCCGACGAAGCGCCCCGACGCTTTCTCCGTGACCACCCAGTAGCCGAAGCCCAGAAGTGCCCAGTGACCGGCATAGCGCAGGAGCCTCGCCCACACCTCCTCCCTGGTCGACGGCTTGCCGCCGATGAAGCGCGTCACCTCCGGATCGGTCCAGAGGCTCATGCAGTCGGCGAAATCGTCGACCCGGTGCCCGCGGAGAATGAGGCGCTCCGTTTCGAGCACTGGAACGATGTCAGGCGGGGGAGAGGAGTGAGACATAGGCAGTCCTGATGGCGCCGGCGGATTTCAAGCCGATCGGGGTTTGTCGTTCGGGAGCGGAACCGGGCCCGGCCTTGTGCACCGGGTCGTCAGACCCGGCGGGATGCTCTAGATGTGGCTCTTGTTCTAGCAAGGAGACCATCATGAACCGCAAGGCAAGAGCCGTCTGGCAGGGAACCGGCAAGGAGGGCACGGGCCATCTCACGTCCGACTCCGGCGTCCTGTCCTCGACGCCCTATTCCTTCAAGACCCGCTTCGAGAACGAGCCCGGCACCAACCCGGAGGAGCTGATCGCCGCCGCTCACGCGGGCTGCTTCACCATGGCTCTGGCCTTCCAGCTCCAGGGGGCGGGCTTCACCCCCACGGAACTCGCCACGGAAGCGGTGGTCTCCCTGGAGCAGCAGGGCGCGGGCTTCACGATCACGAAGTCGGCGCTCACCCTCAGGGCCAACGTGCCGGGCATCGACCGGGCCAAGTTCGAGGAGGCGGCGCGGGCCGCCGAGAAGAACTGCCCGGTCTCGAAGGTGCTCAACGCCGAGATCACCATGGATTTCACCCTGGCGTGAGCCTTCGCCCTTCCGTCATCCGGAGGCGCCGGTTCCCTCCCCCTTGCGGGGAGGGACAAAGGGTGGGGGTCGCAGGGTCAATGCTCTGCTTACCGATAGACAAGCTCGAAGGCCGATACAGCGCCTCACTCTCTAACCGTCTGACCCAGCCTTACCACCCCCACCCCTAACCCCTCCCCGCAAGGGGGAGGGGAAAGAGGTCAGCGGTTCCGCTTCTTACGTCCCCGCCTTCTTGTAGGCGTCCACGATGGCCTGGCCGTCGGAGCCGGCCTTCTTGAGCCAATCCTGCGTCAGCTGCTCGCCCACCTTCTGCAGGCCCGACTTCAGCTCGGCGCCCGGGGGAAGAACCTTCATGCCTTTCGAGGCGATCTGGTCCGTGTACCACTTGGTCTTTTCCTGAGCCAGCTGCCAGCCGCGCTGCTCGGCGCTCCTGGCGGCCTTCAGGATGGCCTCCTGGGCAGGCTTGTCGAGGGCGTCGAAGGCGGCCTTGTTGACGAAGGTCATGTTCTTCGGGATCCAGGCCTGCGTGTCGTAGAAGTGGGACAGGGATTCCCACACCTTGGCGTCGTAGCCCGTGGCGCCGGAGGTCATGAAGGTGGTGACCACGCCGGTGGCCAGCGCCTGCGGCAGTTCGGCCGCCTGCACGGTGACCGGCTGCGCGCCGACGATCTCGGCGATGCGCGAGGTGCCCACGTTGTAGGCGCGCCACTTCACGCCCTTCAGGTCCTCGACGGTGTTGATGTCCTTCTTGGCGAAGATGCCCTGCGGCGGCCACGGCACCGCAAACAGCAGCATCAGGCCCTGGCTGGCGAGCTTCTTCTCCACCGCGGGCCGCTGCACATCCCACAGCTTCTTCGACTGGTCGAAGGAGGTGGCCAGGAACGGCACCACGTCGAGGCCGTAGACCGGGTCCTCGTTCTCGTGGAGCGACATCAGCACCTCGCCGGCCTGGGCCTGGCCGGTCTGGACCGCGCGCTTGATCTCGGGCGCCTTGAACAGGGACGCGTTGGCGTGAACGGTGATCTGCAGCTTGCCGCCGGTGGCGTCGGAGACGTCCTTGGCGAAGGCGTTCAGATTCTCGGTATGGAAGTTGTCGGCCGGATAGGCGGCCGGCAGGTTCCACTTGGTCTGCGCCAGGGCGGGAGCGCTGAGCAGCAGCGCGCCGGCGAGGCTCAAGGACAGGCGTGTCATCGGTTTCATCGTTTCTTCTCCCTCTGGTGATGATGAATCCTACTCCGGAAAGGCGAGTCTCGGCAGGAAAAGCGCAATGTCCGGAAAAGCCGTGATGATGGCAACCGCCACCACGAGCAGAAAAAAGAAGGGCAGCGCCGCCGTCGCCACGGAGAAACTGTCCCGTCCGCTCATGTTCTGCAGAACGAAGAGATTGAAGCCGACCGGCGGCGTGATCTGCGCCATCTCGACCAGGATGATGAGGAAGACCCCGAACCAGATCAGATCGAAGCCCGCCTGCTTGACCATGGGCAGCACCACGACGGTGGTCAGCACGATCATCGAGATGCCGTCGATGAGGCAGCCCAGGATGATGTACATGACGGTGAGCGCCGCAATCAGCACGTAGGGCGAGAGATGCAGCGCCTCGACCCAGGCGGCGAGCGCCGCCGGAATGCCCGTATAGGCCATGGCGGCGGTGGTGAAGGCCGCGCCGCCGAGGATCAGCATGATCGTGACCGTGAGGCGCGTCGCGCTCAGCACGCTCTGGATGAACGTGTTCCAGGTGAGCGTGCGCGACCACGCGGCGAGCGCCAAGGCGCCGGTCACGCCCCAGGCGGCGCATTCGGTCGCCGTGGCCCAGCCCAGGATCAGGGCCGAGAAGATGAGCGCGATGAGAAGGAGGACCGGGAACAGCTTGGCCGATTGCCGCAGCTTGAACACCAGGCTCGTGCGCGGCTCGGGCGGCGGCGACCGGCGGGGATTGAGAAGCGACCAGACCAGGATATAGCCCGAGTAGAGTCCCATCACGAGAAGCCCCGGCAGGAAGCCCGCCAGGAACACCTGAATGACCGAGACATTCGCCGCGATGGCGTAGACCACCATGGGAATGGAGGGCGGGATGAGCAGGCCGAGGGTGCCGGAGCCGGCCAGGCTCCCCAGGCTCATCTGTTCGTCGTAGCCGCGCTTCTTCAGTTCGGGCAGGGCGATCTTGCCGATGGTGGCGCAGGTGGCGGCGGAGGAGCCCGACACCGCCGCGAAGATCCCGCACCCCACCACGTTCACATGCAGCAGGCGGCCGGGGAGCCAGTTGAGCCAGGGGGCCAATCCTAAGAACATCTGTTCGGACAGGCGCGTTCGGAACAGGATCTCGCCCATCCAGATGAACAGCGGCAGGGCGGCCAGGGACCAGGAGGCGGAACTCGCCCACACGGTGGTGGCCAGAACCGAGCCGACCGGCACGGAGGTGACCATGACGATGGCCGCGAAGCCCACGATGAGCAGCGCGATGCCGATCCAGACCCCGAGCGCCAGCAGAAGAGCCAGCAGGCCGAAAAGGATGACCGCGATGGTGACGAGCCCGAGATCCGCGAACATGGCCTAGAGCCCGCTCTCGGCGGCGCGGTCGACGATTTCCTCCGGGGTGGCCGGCGGCGGCTTCTCGTAGCGCGGAACATGGCCCCGCAGCACATGGATCAGCTCGTCCAGGAAGGCGGCGGCGAGGATCGTCAGCCCCACCGAATACCCGAGCTGGGGAATCCAGAGCGGCACGGCGAGAACGCCCTGCGCCATGTCGTTGAACCGATAGCTGTCATAGGTCATGCGCAGGGCGTGCCAGGCGAAGAAGCCGATCACCGCGGCGCCGATCAGAAGACAAAGGGTCTCGACCGCGCGCCGCACGGGAACGGGCCAGCGCTCCAGGACGAGCCCGATCCTGATCAGCTCGCCCGATCTGAACGTGTGGGCCAGCCCGAGAAACGCCATGGCGGCCATGGACCAGGCGGCGAAATCGTCCCCGGCCGGGATGTTGACGCCGATGCCCCGCCCCAGGGAGAGCCCCATCATCAGCAGGAAGATCACGATGAGGAACAGGCCCGCGAGATAGCCGGCGAAGCGGTAGAGGCCGTCGAGAAGGGAGCGGAGCATGCAGGCTGCTTGGGTTAAGCCCTCGGCAGGAAGGCGCGCCTGAGTTTAGGGATGCTGGCCGCAGGAGCAAGCGGGTTCTTGGGCCCCGGGGGCGAAGAACGGACCGGCGCGTTCACGGCCGCGCCTGCCCGGCCGGGCGCATCCTCCCCCGTCCCGGCAGGCCCATGAGGAAGGGGCCTGGCGACCCCTCGCCGTCGCTTACGATTTCTGGTGGGCGATCACCCTGTCCTTGATGGCGTCGTAAGCGTTCTGCGGGATGATCTTCTTGTCCACCAGTTCGTTCTTGGCCCGATAGGGGCGTCCCTTGATGATGGCCTCGGCCCGGGCCGCTCCGATCTGCGGCAGCTTGTCGAGCTCGTCCTTGGAGGCGGTGTTGATGTCGATCAGGGCTCCGTGGGACGGCGTCGTGGCGGGAGTCGAGGGCTTTGCCGCCGTGCTCGGCGATGAGGCGCCTGGCGATGAGGCGCTTGGTGATGAGGTGCTTGGCGCCGCGGTCTGGGCGAGGGCCGGAGAGGCGAGCAGCAGGCCGAGAGCCGCAAGGGCTCCGAGATGAGACAGACGCATGGAATTCCTCCTTTGACTCGCGGGCCATATGTTTCCGGGGCCATGTGCTCCCGGGGCCACGACCCCTCGACACATCGCCCGACAAACACAGCCCCGCTTGTGAACAACCCGCTGGCCTCCGTTCAGTTCGACAGGCGGGCCTCCCGAGCCTTCGGAGCCGCACGGCAGCCGCGCGCCGCGCCCTCCTCCCCTGCTCTCGGCCGTGGCGGGCGCCGGCAGGCCCATGCGACCTCCCGCCCCGCCCGCGGCCCTCGCCACGCCACCCCTCCCGTGCTAGAACAAAACACGAACAATTCTGCGGAACACCCATGGACGAAAAGCTTGCCAAGAAGCTGCGCATCCTGGCGGACGCGGCCAAATACGACGCCTCCTGCTCCTCCTCCGGCGCGCCCAAGCGCAAGGCGGACCCGGACGGCCTGGGCTCGACGGTGGGAGCCGGCATCTGCCACGCCTACACGCCGGACGGGCGCTGCGTGTCCCTGCTCAAGATCCTGCTCACCAATTACTGCCTGTTCGACTGCGCCTATTGCGTGAACCGGCGCTCCTCCAACGTGAAGCGGGCAAGGTTCTCCGTGGACGAGGTGGTGACGCTGACGGTGGAGTTCTACAAGCGCAACTACATCGAGGGCCTTTTTCTCTCGTCGGGGATCATCCGCTCGCCGGACTACACCATGGAGCAGATGCTGCTGGTGGCCAAAAAGCTGCGCCGCGACCACGGCTTTCGCGGCTACATCCACCTGAAGACCATTCCCGAGGCGAGCCCCTGGCTCATCGAGGAGGCGGGCCTGTGGGCCGACCGGCTGTCCATCAACCTCGAACTGCCCACGGAAAAGAGCCTGGAGCGGCTCGCGCCGGAAAAGGACGGCGCCTCCATCGAGGGCGCCATGGCGCAGATGCACGAGCGCATCGAGGAGGCGCGCGAGGAGCGCCGCCACTACTCGCCCGCGGGCCAGACCACGCAGATGATCGTGGGGGCGGACGACGCGACCGATGCGGACGTGCTGCGCACCTCGGCCAAGCTCTACGGCCATTACGACATGCGGCGGGTCTATTACTCGGCCTTCAGCCCCATTCCCGACTCGAGCGCCATCCTGCCCCTGAAGGCGCCGCCGCTCCTGCGCGAGAACCGGCTGTACCAGGCCGATTGGCTGCTGCGCTATTACGGCTTCAACGTGGACGAGATCGCCTCCGGCGGCGAGGAGGGAATGCTCGACCTGGACGTGGACCCGAAGCTCGCCTGGGCGCTCAAGAACCGGCACGTGTTTCCCGTGGACGTGAACCGCGCCGAGCGGGAGATGCTGCTGCGGGTGCCGGGGCTCGGCGCGCGGGCGGTGGACAAGATCGTGGTGGCCCGCCGGCACACGTCGCTGCGGCTGGAAGACGTGGCCCGCCTCACCTCGGGGCTCAAGCGGGCCAAGCCTTTCCTGGTCACCGCCGACCACCACCCCAAGGCCCGCCTCGACCGCCTGAACCTGCGCGAGCGGCTGATCGAGCGGCCCGAGCAGTTGAGTTTGTTTGCGTGAGCCGTGCCGTGAACTGTCATCCCGGGGCCGCGCAGCGGAGCCCGGGATCCATAACCGCTGACGGTGCAGGGAGAGGCGCAGCTGTTGCGGCGTTCCCCTTCCCGACGGCTGTCGCGTTTATGGATTCCGGGCTCTCGTTTCACTCGCCCCGGAATGACAGCGGAGAACCTTCATGACCCTCCACCGCATCACCCTGCATGAAGGCGCGGACCTCGACGGGTTTCGCCGGGCGGTGCGCTGGCTGATCGCGGAGGAGCTTGCGCCGCAGCACGTGGTCTGGGCCATCGAGGATGCGCCCGGCCTGTTCGGGAGCGACGCCGTTCACGATGCGCCGGCGGTTTCGATCCCCAAGGGCGTGGCGGGGCTCATCGAACATGCGGTGTGCCATCACGACCCGGAGCGCCATGCCCTGCTCTACGGGCTCGTCTGGCGGGTGCTGAACGGGGAGCGCGACCTCCTGGAGGTGGCGAGCGATCCCCTGGTGCACCGGATCGACCTGATGGCCCGCGCCGTGCGCCGCGACCTGCACAAGATGCACGCCTTCGTGCGCTTCCGCCGGATGGCGGGAGAAAGCCCCGAGCGCTTCGTCGCCTGGTTCGAGCCGGAGCATTTCATCCTGGAGGCGGCCGCCCCCTTCTTCATCGACCGCTTCCGCTCCCTCGACTGGACCATCCTGACGCCCCTGGGCTCCATGCGCTGGAACCGGGCAGCCTTGAGCTTCGGCCCGCCCGGGCGGCGGGAGGACGCGCCGGACGGGGACAGCTTCGAGGAGGGCTGGCGCGGCTATTACGAGAGCGTGTTCAACCCGGCCCGGGTGAACCCCACCGCCATGCGGGCCGAGATGCCCAAGAAGTACTGGCGCAACATGCCTGAGACCGCCGCCATCCCGGGCCTGATCCAAACCGCCTCCCGGCGCGTTGAAACCATGATCGAGCAGGAGGCCACCATGCCCGCCAAACGCACCCCTGAGCGCGCCCTGGACGCCATGTGGGACCAGGAGCCCAAGACCCTGGACGAGCTGAACGCCATCATCGCCGGGGCCGGCCCCCTGGTGCCGGGCGCCACCCAAGCGGTGTTCGGCGAGGGCCCGAAGCATGCGGCGATCATGTTCGTGGGCGAGCAGCCTGGCGACCAGGAGGACCTGCAGGGACGGCCCTTCGTGGGCCCGGCCGGCAAGCTCCTGGGAAAGGCCATGCTGGAGGCCGGAATCGACCGGTCCCAGGCCTATCTCACCAATGCGGTGAAGCATTTCAAGTTCGAGCAGCGCGGCCACCGGCGCATCCACGCCAAGCCCACGGCGGGCGAGGTGAAGCATTACCGGCCCTGGCTCATGAAGGAGCTGGAGCTGGTGCGTCCGAGGCTGGTGGTGGCGCTCGGCGCGACCGCCGTGCTGGCGCTCTCGGGCAAGGCGGCGCCGGTCTCCCGCTCGCGGGGACGAGCGCAGTTCGGACCCAACCTCGGCTATGTGACCGTGCACCCGTCTTACCTGCTGCGCCTGCCCGACGAGGCGACGAAGCGGGAGGCCTACGCGGCCTTCGTGGACGACCTGCGCCGCATCCGCGACCTGGCCGAGGCCGATCGCGACACGGGCGAGCTGCCGCTGGCGGCGGAGTAGCGTCTCGGATCGGGGCCGGCGCGAAAGCCTGCCTGCGCCCCCTCAGCGTGTTTTGGCGAGACGCCGGTCTAGCCATGCCTCGGCCGCCTGGAGATCGGCGAAGGTCGGATGGTCCGGTCCGTCGAGAGGGCCGAATCCCGCCTCCAGGAACCATTGGCCGGACGCGTCGCCATGCCGGTCGCAGAGACGGGTCAGAACCGCCACGAGGCGCTGCTTGTCGTCGAAGACCATGAGGCCCTCCTCGTCGAAACCCGTGGCGACCAGCACCGGCTGAAGCGTGAGGGTCATGCTGCGGACTGCTCCTGCCGGAGGTGAAGGTAGGCGGGATCAAAGTCGCCGGCCTTCTCCAACTTCTCCCAATCGGGAACGGTCACCGTCGTGCCCTTCATCTCGATCAGGCCATCGGCCCGCAGGGACTGGGAGACCCGATTGACGTGAACCGTCGAGAGACCGAGGGCGTCGCCGAACTCGGCCTGGGTGATCGGCAGGTCGAAGCTATGGCCGTCCGCAAGGCCGACGGCCCTCAGGCGCACCATCAGCTCGCACAGGAGATGGGCGATCCGGGGATAGGCTTCGCGCTGCCCGATGCTGGTCATCCATTCCCGGAAGACTGCGGCGTCGATCAGGGTCTCGCGCCAGAACGCGGCGGCAATCCGTGGATAGCGCGTGCAGATGTCGTGCAGGGCTTCATGGGGGATGAACCCCACCCGGCACTGGGTGAGGGTGCCGACGCTGTTGTCCAGAACCCTCAGGTGGAGGCTCTGCAGGTCGGGAACGTCGCCCGCGATGTTGAAGGCCATGATCTGGCGCCGGCCTTCTCCCGTCACCTTGTAGATGCAAGTGAAGCCGCTCAGAAGCAGGCAGGACCGGGAGGGGCTGTCGCCCTCGCGCACGATGTCCTGGTTCTCCTTGAGAACGGTCACCTGCATCGGCAGGCTCAGGATCGCCTGCCGTTCGTCCTCCGTCAGCGTGAAGACGCTGTCCAGCTTGCGGATAAGCGGGTTTTCATGGAAATCGAAAGAATTAGGCATGATGCTCCCCTCTAGTCTCAGGCGGGAGCTCTCTCATTTCTCAGCCATCAGCGCCTATGATTTCGTTGCTGACGATAATAAGACCATGTCACATGCCCGAAGGTCTGTCACTGATCTATGTTATTATTTACAGTTTCGGCGGAAAAACTTTGGCTCATCAGAATCTATGCCCGGGCGGCGATCTTTCTGCGCCTGTCGAGGTTGCGCATCACCGGCGTCACCGTGACCCCGTGGAGCACGATGGACACCAGGATGATGAACCCGGTCACGCTCCACAGAAGGGCGGCATGGTCGAAGGCCTCCTTCTGGAGGGCGTAGGACAGGTAATAGATCGAGCCCAGGCCCCTGATGCCGAAGAAGCTGATCGCCATCTTCTCGTCGGCGGGGCGGTCGGTGCCGAGAAGCCCGATCCAGCCCGCGAGCGGCCGCACCACGAAAAGCGCCAGGGCCGCGAAGGCCGCCGCCTCCCAGGTGAGCGCCTGGAACAGGTCCGCCCCGGTCATGGCTCCCCCGAGCAGGACCAGGAGCACCATCATCATCAGGCGCTCGAGCTCCTCGGCGAAGTCGTGCAGCTTCTGGTGATACTCGTGCTTCGGCTCCGTGGCGCGAAGCGCGAGGGCCGCCACGAACACGGCCAGGAAGCCGTAGCCCCGCACCATCTCGGTGCCCCCATAGGCGAGCGCCGTGATGCCGAGCGCCACGAACCCGGAGCCCGTGCGGGACAGCTTCGCCCGGTTCGGCAGGTGGAAGGTCAGCCAGCCGAGCACCCGGCCGACCGCATACCCCACCCCGACCCCGGCGGCGATCTTCCAGAGAACCGCGTAGACGAACCACTCGGCCACGCTGGTCGCGCTGATCTCGTGGGCGAGCGCCACGGCGAGCAGGATGAACGGAAAGGCCAGCCCGTCGTTGAGGCCCGCCTCGGAGGTCAGGGTGAAGCGGACCTCGTCCTCCTCGCCGCTGCCCGGCGGGCCGACCTGGATGTCGCTGGCGAGAACCGGGTCGGTGGGGGCGAGCGACGCGGCGAGCAGGATCGCCGTGGCGAGCCCCAGGCCGAGCAGGCTCTGGCCGAGAACCGCCAGGGCCAGGATCGTGATCGGCATGGAGATGCCCAGCAGCCGCCAGGTGAGCTTCCACCGCCCCCAGCCGAAGGGCCGGTCGATCTTGAGCCCCGCCCCCATGAGCGAGATGATGACGACGAATTCGCTGGCGCGCTCGACGATGGCGAGCTCTTCCATGGGGTGGGGCATGACCCCGGGAATGTCCGGAAAGGCGAAGATGAGCGCTCCCAGGCCGACGCAGAAGATCGGCAGGGACAGGGGCAGCTCCTTCAGCACCATGGGCAGCCAGGCGGTCAGCAGAACGACCAGCCCGAACACGGCGAGGACGACGATGTAAGCGCTCATAAGGGGGCGAACGCCCGCCGATTCCCGGCAGTTCCAGGAGAGCTCCGGCTTAACCGCCCCTTAAACCGCCATAATTACGGTGCTCCAGAGCAGGACAAGGCCGGAGGATGCCGGCTCAGGGAATGCGGGGTTGAATCATGGCGAACGGACGTGACCGGCGCGAGCCGGTTTTCGATGCGCCCGCCGCCGATGCGGGAGAGCTGGATTTTCGCCTCTCGCCCGAGGACCGGGCAGGGGGAACCATGGCAAGGCAGAGGGCTTCCCGGAACGGCGGCAGAGCGTCCCGCCCGCCTTCCCGCGGGAAGGCCAGGCGCCGGAGCGGCCGCTCCCTGGCCAGCAGGCTGGTCTATGCGGGGCTCGTTCTCTGCCTCTGGGGCGTGATCGGCGTGGGCGGGGTGGTGGCCTATTACGCCTCGCAGCTGCCCCCCATCGACCAGCTCACGGTGCCCAAGCGGCCCCCCAACATCGCCATCATGGCCAGCGACGGCTCGCTTCTCGCCAACCGCGGCGAGACCGGCGGGCGCACGGTGTCCCTGAAGGAGCTTCCGCCCTACCTGCCCAACGCCTTCGTGGCCATCGAGGACCGGCGCTTCTACAGCCATTTCGGCATCGACCCCGTGGGCATCACCCGGGCGGTCTACCGCAACCTCGCCCGGCGCGGCCTGGCCCAGGGCGGCTCGACCCTGACCCAGCAGCTCGCCAAGAACCTGTTTCTCACCCAGGAGCGCACCGCCTCGCGCAAGATCCAGGAGGCGATCCTGGCGCTCTGGCTCGAGCGCAACTACAGCAAGGACCAGATCCTCGAACTCTATCTCAACCGAGTCTATTTCGGCTCCGGCGCCTATGGGGTTGAGGCGGCGGCCCAGCGCTATTACGGCAAGTCGGCGCGCAACGTGTCCCTGGCGGAGGCCGCGGTGCTGGCGGGCCTCGTGCAATCCCCCTCGCGGCTTGCCCCCAACCGCAACCCGGAAGCCGCCCAGGCCCGGGCGCAGCTGGTGATCGCCGCCATGAACGAGCTCGGCTACATCACCCCCGGCATGACCAAGACCGCGCTCGGCGCGCCGGCCGAGCCCGTGCGCCCGAACGGGGCGGGCTCGGCCAATTACGCGGCCGATTACGTGATGGACGTGCTCGACGATTTCGTCGGCACCGTGGAATCGGACATCGTGGTCTCGACCACCATCGAGCCCGGGCTCCAGGCCGCCGCCGAGCGGGTTCTGGTGGACGAGCTCAACGCCAAGGGCCAGAAGTTCAACGTGAGCCAGGGCGCCTTCGTGGCCATGGAGCCGGACGGGGCGGTCAAGGCCCTGGTGGGCGGCCGCAACTACGAGGCGAGCCAGTTCAACCGGGCCACCACCGCCCGCCGCCAGCCGGGCTCCGCCTTCAAGCCCTTCGTGTATCTGGCAGCCCTGGAGCGGGGCCTCACCCCCGATGCGGTGCGCGAGGACGCCCCCGTCAACATCAAGGGCTGGACGCCGGAGAACTACGACCGGGGCTATCGCGGGCCGGTGACCCTGCGGGACGCCCTGGCGCTCTCCCTCAACACGGTGGCGGTCAAGCTCAACATGGAGGTGGGCCCCAAGGCGGTGGTGCAGACGGCCCAGCGCCTGGGCATCGCCTCGCCCCTCCAGGCCAACGGTTCGCTTGCGCTGGGCACCTCGGAGGTGACGCCGCTCGAACTGGTGAGCGCCTACGCGCCCTTCGCCAACGGCGGCATCGGGGTCATTCCCTATGCGATCAGCCAGGTGAAGACCACGGACGGCAAGGTGATCTACCGCCGCCCCGCCTCGGGAGGCCTCGGCCGGGTCATCGATCCCGCCGTGGTGGCGATGATGAACGACATGATGCACAGCACCTTCGTGATCGGCACCGCCCAGAAGGCGGGGATTCCCGGCTGGCCCATGGCGGGCAAGACCGGAACCACCAACGACTACAAGGACGCCTGGTTCGTAGGCTTCACGGGCAACCTGGTGGCCGGGGTGTGGCTCGGCAACGACGACGGCGCGCTCACCAGGCGGGTGACCGGCGGCAACCTGCCGGTGGAAACCTGGCACAATTTCATGAAGATCGCCCTCAAGGACAAGCAGCCCGTGGGCCTGCCCGGCGGCGAGCGCTTCCCGTCGGGCGCGCCGGTGGCGGCCGCGGGCGCGCCCCGCTACGCCAATGCCGGCGGCAACGACGGCTGGGTCCAGCCCGCGCCCCCGCAGCGCCAGCGCGGCGAGAAGAATTTTCTCGAGCGCCTGTTCGGGCTGTGAGAATGGCCACGCCCTGTCATCCCCGCGCAGGCGGGGATCCATAAACGCTGACGATGAGGGGAAGATGGCGGCGGGATCGCCTGCGCTTCATCCTCGACCGTGAGCGGTTATGGATCCCGGGCTCCGCTGCGCGGCCCCGGGATGACAGGGATGCCCTGCCTCATCTCTAAGCCCGCCGGGCCCGCCCCGTCATCGAGAACACCAGGAGCGCCAGCACCCCTGTCATGGCGATGGTGGCGGGCAGCGGCAGGACGGACCCGCCCAGATTCTGGCCCAGCGCGATGCCGAGGATCGCCGCGAAGGTCATCTGGCAGATGCCCAGCAGGGACGAGGCCGCGCCGGCGCGGTCCGGGAAGGGCATCAGCGCCGAGGCCATGGCCTGCGGCATGGTGAGCCCGACGCCGAGCCCGTAGACCGCCATGGGGGCGGAGATGGCAAGCGACGAGGGAACGCCCAGGGCCACCAGCGCCAGCATCGACACGCCCCCGAGGGCCAGGCTTGAGACGCCGAGCCTGATGGTGCCGTCGAGCCCGCGCCGCCCCACCAGGGCTTGGGCGAGGGCCGTGCCGCCGATATAGCCCGTCACCACGAAGGCGAAGGAGAACGCGTAGGCGAGCTCGTCGAGGCCGTAGATCCCCTGGAGCACGAAGGACGAGCCCGAGATGAAGGCGAAGAGCCCGCCATAGGTGAGCATGGCAAGACCCACATAGGTGCGGTAGCCCGGGTGCCCGAGGAGCACCCTGAATCCCCGCAGGATCGTCAGGAACGAGACCGACTGCTCCGATCTCCGGCGGATGCTCTCCGGCAGGCGCAGGAGCACCGTGGCGGCGAGCCCTGCCCCGCACAGGATCATCACCGCGAAGATCGCCCGCCAGTGGGAGACCTGGGCGATGAGGCCGCCCAGGATGGGGGCAAGCGCCGGAACCACCCCCATGATCGTGCCCATGCGCGACAATTCCCGCCCCGCGCGGGATCCCTCGTACACGTCGCGCACGATGGCGCGCCCGAGCACGATGGGACCGGACGCGCCGAGCGCCTGCAGAAAGCGGGCCCCGATCAGGGTCTCGATGTTGGGCGAAAGGGCGCAGATGAGGCTGGCCAGGGTGAACAGCCCGAGCCCGAAGAGCAGCACGGGCCTGCGCCCGACCCGGTCCGAGATCGGCCCGTAGAAGAACTGCCCCGCCGCAAAGCCGAGCAGGAAGGCCGAGAGGGTCATCTGCGCCTGCCCCGTGCTCGCCCCGATGGCCGGCAGGGACGGCAGGTACATGTCCGTCGACAGGGGCCCGAGCGCGGTGAGCAGGGCCAGGACGACGGTGAGGGCCAGGGTGTCGGGTTTGAGCATGGGGAGGAGCCGGAGGACGGGAGGGCTCGGACTAAGCCGAAACGGCGCGGCTGTCACGCGTTCCGATGATCGCCGCTTCCTCCGAGTTCTCCCCTGGAAGGGGAAAGGCTGCGGGCGCTGCTCTGAAGATGTCCCCTCACCCGATCCGATGCAGGGCGCTGCCGTAGGTCTTGAGCCAGGCTTCCGCCTCTTCCGTGTGGGGGCAGAGCTGGTGGGTCAGCTTCCAGAAGCGGGGGGAGTGGTTGAGTTCGCGCAGGTGCGCCACCTCGTGGGCGGCGAGGTAATCGAGCACGAAGGGCGGGGCCATGATCAGGCGCCAGGAGAAGTTGAGGGCGCCCCCGGCGGAGCAGGAGCCCCAGCGGCTCTTGGTGTCGCGCACGGTGATGCGCTTGGCGGACACGCCGAGCTGGAGGGTGTGGCGCTTCACGGCCGCCGCGAAATCGCGCCTTGCCTCCGCTTCGAGGAAGTCCCGCACCCGCCGGGCCACGTGGGCGGCCTCCCCGGCCACCGCGATGATCGGCTCCCCCGTGCTGCCGCGGGCCGCCTGGGTGACGCCGCGAATGGCCGACCAGTGGACGATGCGATGGGGGACGCCCCTCAGGGGCACCAGGGAGCCCGCCTCGAACAGCACCCGCTGCGGCACCCGGGCGATGCGGGTGGCGATCCAGTGGCTGTGGCTGTCGGCGAAGCGCTGGGCCAGGCCCACCTCGGTGCGCTCGGGGATGGTGAGCACCACCTCGCCGGTGGCGTTGGAGACCCGCAGGGTGATGCGCTTGGCGGTCGGACGCCGCTTCAGGGCCACCTTGAAGGATTGGCCCTGGTGCAACACGCGCAAATGAGGAGGGTCCGCAGGAACGCGGCGGAACAGAGCGGGTCTCATGGCCGCAATCTGCCCCGCCAAGCCGCGCTTGTCAGCGCAGCCGTTTGCCGCTGCCGGGAACCGATCAGGAACGAAGTTCGGCCCTTGACGGCTTGGCCCGGGTCGGTTCTCTGTCGTGATTCTCAATGAATTCAACGATTCGAGGAGCGATCTGAGCCCTGAAACGAGACCCGTTGAAGACACCATAGTGACCGACCCCCGTCTGCAGGTGGTAGAGCTTCTTGTGGGGCGGGAGGTTGGGGGTCAGCTCCAGGGCGGCCAGGGTCTGGCCGACCCCTGAGATGTCGTCCCGCTCGCCTTCTATCGCCATGATGGCGCAATTCCGGATCGCCATGAGGTCCACAGGCTTGTCCCGGTGCATCATCTCGCCCTTGGGCAATTCGTGGTTCACGAACACCTTCTCGACGGTCTGGAGGTAGAACTCGGCGGTCAGGTCCATGACGGCCAGGTACTCGTCGTAGAATTCCCGGTGCTTCTCGGCCGAATCGCCGTCGCCGTCCACGAGGTGGTTGAACATCTCCCCATGGGCGGAGAGGTGCCGGTCGATGTTCATGGCCATGAAGCCGGAGAGCTGCAGGAAGCCCGGATAGACGTCGCGCCAGAAGCCCGGATAGGTGGGGGGCACCTTGGTGATGCAGTTGCGCCGGAACCATTCGATGCCCCGCCTCTCCGCCACCAGGTTGACGGCGGTGGGGGACCGGCGGGTGTCGATGGGCCCGCCCATGAGGATCATGGAGCGGGGCGTGCAGGGGTCCTTCTCGGCCTCCATGCGGGCGATCGCCGCCGCGACCGGCACCGCCGGCTGGCACACGGCCATCACGTGGAGGTCCGGCCCGAAGGAGCGGAACATGGCCATCAGGTAGTCGATGTAGTCGTCCAGGTCGAAGGGCCCCTCCGCCAGGGGCACCAGCCGGGCGTCGGTCCAGTCGGTGATCATCACCCGATGGGTGGGCAGGAAGGTTTCCACCGTGCCGCGCAGCAGGGTCGCGTAATGGCCCGACATGGGCGCCACGATCAGGAGCTTGGGCTGGGACCCGGCGGCCGGATGGTCCCGGTCGAAGGAAACCACGTTGCAGAAGGGGCGGCTCCAGACGATTCGCTCGCTGACCTTGACCTCCCGGCCCCCGATTCGGGTGGCGTCCAGGTCGAAGACCGGCTTGCCGTAGCGGCGCGTGGTGCGCTCGAACAATTCGCAGGCGGCCGTGACCGTGCGGCCGTAAGGGGTGTTCGTGAGCGGATTTCCGGGGTTTTCAAAGATATGCTTCGTTACGCCGGAGGCTGCGCGGGCGGGACTCAAAAGCCAATGCGCAGTCTCGTACCAGTAGTAAGAAAGGTTCATCACTATCCCCAAAGGCGGGCGCCCTTTTCTCTCGCAGCATGCGGTAGGCTTATCCTCAACCGTAATTTTAAGATTAAAGTTCCTCATGGCGAATTGCAAAGCTCTTTGTCGCACCCATTCGACACTACCCCCGAAGGGATCTTTGCCTACCGCCGGTCCCGGCCAGGAATAGGCACCTAAGGTCCCTTGCTTGGCGAATGCGGCCGGAACCCTATTCTGTTGCCCCATGACCGAGATCGAACCCAAGCGCCTGGCGCGCAAGGCCAGGCATCTGCGCCTCGACACCCTGGTGCGCCTGCGCTGGCTGGCGATCGCCGGTCAGGCGGCGGCGGTGGCCGGCGTGCGGTTCGGCCTCGGCTTCCAGCTCCCCTTCGCCCTGTGCTTTGCGGTGATCGCCTCCTCGGTCTGGGTCAACCTGATCCTGCGCATCCATTATCCGGCGAGCCACCGGCTCAGCGACAACGCGGCCTCGGTGCTGCTGGCCTTCGACATCCTGCAGCTGGCGGCCCTCCTCTACCTCACCGGCGGCCTGGAGAACCCGTTCTCCATGCTGTTCCTGGCCCCGGTGCTGATCTCCGCCACCGCGCTCACCCCGGAGCGCACCCTGGGCCTGGGGCTGCTGGCGGTGGGGTGCGCCACGTTCCTGGTGCTGTCCCACCGGCCGCTGCCGTGGTTTCCCGGCCAGCCCTTCAGCCTGCCCTTCCTCTACGTGTCGGGGATCTGGACGGCGATCCTTCTCGGCACGGCTTTTACCGGCACCTATGCCTGGCGGGTGGCCGAGGAGGCCCGCCAGCTCGCCCAGGCGCTCGCCGCCACGGAGCTGGTGCTGGCCCGGGAACAGCACCTGTCCCAGCTCGACGGCCTCGCCGCCGCGGCCGCCCACGAGCTGGGAACTCCGCTGGCCACCATCGCCCTGGTGGCCAAGGAGCTCAACCATTCCATGCCCCAGGACGGGCCCGTGGCGGAGGACCTGAGGCTCCTGCGCGAGCAGGTGGACCGCTGCCGCACCATCCTGACCAAGCTCACCTCCATCGGGCAGGACCAGGGGGACTTCCTGGAGAAGGTCTCCCTCTCCCATCTGGTGGAGGAGATCGTGGAGCCGCAGCGGGCGGTGGGCTTCGACGTGCGGGTCGTGGCCGGGGGCGAGGGGCCCGAGCCCATGGGCAGCCGCAATCCGGGGGTGATCTACGGCCTGTCCAACATCCTCGACAACGCCGCCGATTTCGCCGAAAGCCAGGTGATCGTGGAGGCCTCCTGGTCGCCTCACGAGGTTGTCATCGAGATCCGGGACGACGGGCCGGGCTATGCGCCCGACATCCTCCTGCGGGTGGGCGAGCCCTACGTGACCACCCGCAGCGCCGCCACCCGCTCGGAAACCAGCGACGAGGAGGGCGGATCGGGGCTGGGGCTGGGGCTGTTCATCGCCAAGACCCTGCTCGAGCGGTCGGGGGCGCAGCTCGCCCTCACCAACGCCGCCGCCCCCGCCACGGGAGCCGTGGCGCGGATCATTTGGCCCCGTCACGCGTTTGACCGGGGTGCGGCGATATTGCCGCAGGGAGATTCCTGACGGAGCCTCAAAGATCGGGGGAAGAATTCCCATATGGTGGATGGGCCGGATCGGCCCGTTTCACGAAGGAGTCTTCCCGAAATGGAAGGAGATGTTCTGATGGCCGACGCGCCTGTGGCGTTCGAGGATCGTGCCGACAGGAGCCTCTTGATCGTGGACGACGACAGGCCTTTCTCGACCCGTCTCGCCCGCGCCATGGAGACCCGCGGCTATCAGGTGCGCGTGGCCGAGAGCGTGGCCGACGGCCTCGCGGCCATCGAGACCGAACCGCCGGCCTTCGCGGTGATCGACATGCGCCTGGGCGACGGCAACGGCCTCGACGTGATCGAGCGCCTGAAGATCCGCCGGCCCGAGGCCCGCGGGGTGATCCTCACCGGCTACGGCAACATCGCCACCGCGGTGACCGCGGTGAAGATGGGCGCCTTCGACTACCTCGCCAAGCCCGCCGACGCAGACGAGATCCACGCGACCCTGATGGCCCAGCCCGGCGAACGGGCCCTGCCGCCCGAAAACCCCATGTCGGCGGACCGGGTGCGCTGGGAGCACATCCAGCGGGTGTACGAATTGTGCGGCCGCAACGTCTCGGAAACGGCGCGGCGCCTCAACATGCACCGCCGGACCCTCCAGCGGATCCTCGCCAAGCGCGCGCCGCGCTAGGGGTTGGTCGTCATGGGTGGTTGGTGCTTCCACCAACCACCATTCACCGACCCAAGACCTTCCAGCTCCCTTTCAGAGCCCTCCGTCCGGAACGCCGTCCGGGTCCGCCAGGGCGTGCAGGGCGGACGCGGCCGCCTGCGCGAAGCGCAGGGTCACGGCCTTGCGGCGGGCTCCCGCCAGCGGGTGATGGGCCGCCTGCCGCAGGATGGCCGCGCCGAAGCTGTCGGCGACGATCAGGCCGCGATCCTCCGGCAGGATGTGGAACGGCACGGTCTCGGGAACCGCGAAGTAGAAGTGATCGCAGAAATCCTCGTAGTCGGGCCATTTCCGGTCGGCCCGGAAATCGGCGACGCTCGACTTGATCTCCACGATGGTGAGCACGCCCCCGGGCGAGAGCGCGATGATGTCGGCCCGCCTGCCGTTGGCCAGGGTGAATTCCGGCATGGTGGCGTGGCCGAGCTGGGCGAACAGGCGGCGCACGCCGCGCTGAACGCCGGAGGCGATCGGCGACTGGCGGCCATCGGCGGGAAGCAGGGAGGGAGAGCGGCGAAGGGCGGACGAATCGGACATGCCCCACAGAGTAAGCCGTTCAACCTTGCCTGCAACGCCGGCTTTGTGGCGCACCGGAGCTCGGGCGGCTTGCCCCTACAGGCGCGCGGGTATATATCTGAAACCGTATAGGGATATATGGATGAGCTATCTCATCAAGGACGAAGAGGTTCTGAGCACGTTCAGGCGGCTTGCCAAGGACAGAGGCAAGACCCTGGCCGACCTCCTGCGCGACCTTGCGCGGCAGGAGGTCGAGCGGGAGGCCGCAAAGCTTTCGACCCTGGAGCGCCTGGAGCCGGTTCTGGCGAAGGCTCGCGCCATGGGGCCCCGCGGGCCCGTCGACTGGGAGGCCGAGAAGCGCGCCAGCGACGAGATGTGGGAAGGCTGATGTATCTCGATGCCTCCGCCATCCTCGCCCTTGTGCTCGAGGAGCCCGAGGCTCCCGGCCTGGCGCGGCGGATCGACGAGGCGCGAACGGGCCTCATCACCTCCCCTGTGAGCGTCACGGAAGCCGTTTTGCGCTATGCCTCGGTCAAACGCCTCGCGATCCCGGCAGCGCAGGAGCTGGTCGGCGACGCCCTTGCGGCCCTGGCGGTTCAAAACGTGAGCATCACGCCCGAGATCGGGGATGCGGCCATTCAGGCCTATGCCCGATACGGCAAGGGGACCGGACACCCGGCGCAGCTCAATCTCGGCGACGTGTTTTCCTACGCCTGCGCCAAGGCCCACGAGGTTCCTCTGCTCTACAAGGGGAACGACTTCGTCCATACGGATCTCGCCTAGGCCGGAGCTGGGATCACGGCCTCCTCCCGCCGGTCGTCTCAGTGCAGCATCAGGTTGCGCGGGCTCAGGCCCTCCAGAATGTCGCGCAGCTCTTCCAGATGGGGATTGATGGCAAGCGCGATCTGGAAGGCCGCCCGGGCCTCGTTGAGGCGGCCATGCCGGAGGCAGATGTCGCCGAAGCCCGAGATGGCTCCGAAATGGCGCGGCTCCACCTTCAGGGCCTCGGCGATGTCGCGCAGGCTCTCCGCATCGCGCTTCTCGATGAAGGCCAGCGTCGCGCGCTTGTTCCAGGCTTCCGCCCAGTCGGGATAGGTTGCCACCAGGTGGTCTAGCAGGGGCTTGGCCTTCTGCAGGGCCCCCGACGCCATGGCCTCGATGGCCGCCGCCATGGTCTCCTCCGCGACCCGCTCCTTGTGGGAGGTCCACAGGGCCCAGATCATGTCCTCGATCTCCTCCGCCGGACGGGCGGGTTCGGCCAGGGACAATTCCCGGAAGAGCCCCGTCAGCCGCTTCGGCAGGCCGGGACCGGGCTTGCGCCGGGGCGCTTCGAGAATGAGCTGGAAGACCGGATCGACCGGCAGGGCGGATGTCATGGCCGGCCGCATCCTCCTCCATGAGACCTTCGCGAAGAGAAATGACATAGAGGCCGAGCGCCGGGTGGCGAGGGGAGGAACGCAGGTTTGCTCTGGCTGTCCTCGCAAGGCTTCGCTAACGTCGCGTCAACCGATCAATCCCTGGAGCTGTCATGGAGCGCGACCCGTTGAGGCTGGCCTGGAAGACCAGTCCTCTCCGCCATCTGTTCGGATTCCTTCTTCTGGCCCTTGCCGGGCTTCTTCTGCTCCTCGGCCTGGATCTGGTCCGCACAATGGTGGACCGGGCGGTCGCGGGAGCCTGGAGGGAGCCCGCGGCCCTGCTGAGGGTCACCCTCACGCCGCCCGCAAGCCTGTGGCCGGAGCCCCTGGTCCTGTTCCCCGGCTTCACCCTGGGTCCGGACGGCTTCGCCCTGGCGTCCGTCGGGGGCGTGATCCTCCTCCCGGTCCTCATCGGCCTGATCCTGGTGGCGGTGGATTGGATCGTGGTCGGCATCGGCACGGGCGTGACCAACCGGGTGCGCTCGGCCATCCTGGACGCCATCCTGGCATCCTCTCCCTCGGGCTCCTCGGCCCAGGAGGAGGTTTCGACCCTGACGGCTCTGGCGGGCGGGGCGCTCGCCCGGGAAAGCGGCGTGCTCGGCGCAAGCCTGCTCGTTCCGGCGCAGCTCGGCGGCATGATCGGGCTCGCCTTCGCGTTCGTGCTCGTCCTGAACTGGCCCCTGGGCGCGACCCTGGCGGCGGTTCTGGCCCTCGGGAGCCTCCTGCACGCCCGCCGCTACGTCCTGCAGCTCGGCGCCGCCCGGGCCCGGCACCGGGAAGGCGAGGCGACCGAGGGCGTTCTGGCCGATCTCGACCATCGCATCCCGGCTCTTCGCGCCCACGGCACCGCCGCCTTCGAGCGCAGCCGGGTGCGCCAGGCCCTCGTGGAAAGCCGTCATCCGGTGATCGGGCGGGAGCGTCGCCTGGCGCTCGCGGACGCGGCCGCGTCGGCCGCGCTCATGATGGCTCCGCTCGCGGTGCTGGCCCTGGGAGCCTGGTTCTCCCGGACCCGGCCGATCACGGCCGGCGAGGTTGCGGCCTGCGCGCTCGCCGCAACCCTTGCGGCCTACGGCGCGCGCGAGATCGTGCAGTGGCACCGCCTGAGCAGCCGGACGCGGGCGCTGCTCACGGACGTGGCGCAGCACCTGGCCGCCTTGAAGCCCCGCGACCAGAAGGCGAGAGCGGCGGCGCTGCCCGCCAGCGGCTCCCTCATGGCGCAGGGCGTCTCGGCCTACGACCCCGCCAGCGGCGCGAGGGTGGCGGGGGTCAATCTCAACCTCGCCTTCCCGTCCCATGTGGCCCTGGTGGGCGACGGGGACTCAGGGCCGCGCCTGCTGGCGGCGCTCCTGGGCGGCCAGCTTCACCCCTCCACGGGCCGCCTGATCTACGGCGGCGTCGATCTTCTCGCCGCCGACCCGGTGGAGCGCAGCCCGCGCATCGCCTTCGCGGGCGACACGGTCCTGATCCCCGGCAGCCTGCGGGACAACCTTCTCTACGGCTGCGCGGCTCCCGAGGGCGAGCGCGAGCACCGCCTCTCGGAGGCCGTGGCGGCGGCGGGGCTCGACCGGCTGACCCACGCGCGGGGCCTGGCCGGCATCCTCAATCCGCGCCAGGAATCCGCGGTTGCGGCGGCGATCGTGGACGCGCGCCGGGCCGTGCAGGAGGAGCTCGCCCGCCAGCGGCTCGACCGCTTCGTGGACCTCTTCGACTCCGGGCGCTACAACCGCTACGCCACGATCGGCGAGAACCTGCTGTTCGGAAAGCCCATCGGCGACACCTTCCGGGAGGACAGGCTCTCCGGCCATCCCTTCGTGCGGGCGATCCTGGAAGCGGAGGAGCTCACCAAGCCCCTGGCCCGGATCGGCCTGTCCATCGCCACCAGCATGATCGAGATCTTCGCCGACGTGCCGGACGGGCATCCGCTCTTCGAGCGCTTCTCCTTCTTCTCCGCCTCGGACCGCCCCTACTTCCAGGACCTGGTCGAGCGGCGCAACGAGCAGCGGCGCAGCGCGCGCACCGCCCGGGATCAGGAGCGCCTGATCGGCCTGGCCCTTCGTTACAACGAAAGCCGGCACCGCCTGGGGTTGCTCGACGCCGCCATGGAGGGGCGCATCCTGGCGGCCCGCGCCGACTTCGCCCGCATGCTGCCCGTGAGCCTGAAGCCCTCCATCGAGTTCTACGAGGAGAGCCGCTACTGCGCGGCGGCGAGCGTGCAGGACAACCTGCTCTTCGGGCGCATCGCCGCGGACCAGGCCGGAGCCGCCGGGGCGGTGCAGGAGGTGATCCGCACCGTTCTGACCGGCAGGGGCCTCGACGGCGAGGTCTCGCGCATCGGCCTCGACATGCCCATCGACATGGGCGGCGGCGACCTGACCCTGAGCGACGTGGCGGCCATCGACCTGGTGCGCTGCCTCGTCCGCAGGCCGAGCATCCTCGTGGTGCAGCGGGCGCTGGACGGCCTGCCGGGCGCCGCCGCCGACCGTCTCGTGGCGGGCTTGCGCCGCTCCCTCGTGGGACGGGGGCTGATCCTGGTGACGCCGGCCCTGTCCCCTGCCATGGATCAACCGCCCTTCGACGCGGTTATACGATTCGAGCGCGGCGAGCCGGTGATGGAGCGGCGCGCCCCGCAGCCGGAGGCGCTGAGTGCGTGAGAATCCATCTTGCCTCTTGACCATCCGCCCGGCTCGCAGTCAGGTGATCCGGTGCGGCGCCGCACATGAAATGGTATCTCGCTCGGTTATGATCGCACAATGGTAAGCCGCGTTCCATCCTCCGACGACCTTCGAATCCGGTTCTGGGGCACCCGCGGCTCGACCTGCGCCTCGGGTCCGCAATTCGTCGAATTCGGCGGCCATACGGCCTGCGTCGAGATCCGGTGCGGCGAGCGCCTCTTCATCATCGACGCGGGCACGGGCATCGCCGCCCTCGGAGCCGAGCTCGGCCCCTCCGCGCCCGAGACCATCGACATCCTCCTCAGCCATCTCCACCTGGATCACGTGGGCGGCCTTCCCTTCTTCAAGCCCGCCCTCCTGAGCAAGACGCGGGTGATCCGCACCTATTGCGGCAACCTGGACGGGGACAGCGCCATGGCCCCCCTGGAGCGGCTGTTCTCGCCGCCGCTCTTTCCGGTCCGCCTCGGCCAGCTTCCGGCCCAGTTCGAGCATACCGGCTTCAGGGCCGGCGAGACCCTGACCTTCGAGGACGGGGCCGTGGTCCGGACCCATTCCCTCAACCATCCCGGCGGGGCCACGGGCTACCGCTTCAGCCATGGCGGCCGCAGCGTCTGCTACATCAGCGACCTGGAGCACAGCGAGCCCTGGCCCGATCCGGACCTGATGGCCTTCGTGCGCCAGGCGGATCTCATGATCTACGACGGCATGTTCTCCGAGAACGAGTACCCGAACTGCCGCGGCTGGGGCCATTCCACATGGCACAAGGGCGTGGAGCTGGCGCAGGCCGCCGGCGTGAAGGCGCTCGCGATCTTCCACCTCTATCCCGGCCATGACGACGCTTCCATCAAGGCGGCCGAGGCCGAGATGCAGGTTCTGATGCCCACGGCCTTCGTCGCCCGCGAGCGCCAGTGCGTCTCCCTGGCCCCCGTGCTCGGGGAGGCCATTGCGGAACGGCCAAAGGCCGCTAAGGTGCCCGCCGTCTAGGCAATCGTGCGCGGGACCGGAGCCGGTTCCGCCGCGGCGCCGTCTGTTCTCACCCGGGCCCGTTCATGTCAGCTCCCATCCTGGTCACCGGTGCGGCCGGCTTCATCGGCTTCCACGTGGCGCAGCGCCTCCTGGCGGAGGGCCATCAGGTGGTCGGCCTCGACAGCTTCACGCCCTATTACGACCTCTCCCTGAAGGAGGCCCGCTTCGCCCGGCTGCTGCCGCACAACACCTTCGTCGGCGAGCGCGTGGACCTGGCCGACGCGGAGGCGACGCGCGACCTATTTGCCCGCCACCGCTTCGAGCGGGTGGTTCACCTGGCCGCCCAGCCGGGGGTGCGCTTCGTCGATCCCCAGCCCTATGCCGCCTCGAACCTTCTCGGCTTCATGAACATGCTGGAGGCCTGCCGGCACGGGGGCGTCGGGCACCTGGTCTACGCCTCGTCGAGCTCGGTCTACGGGGCCAACGGCAAGCTGCCCTTCTCCGAGCACGATGCGGCCGATCACCCGATCAGCCTCTACGCCGCCACCAAGAAGGCCAACGAGATGATGGCCCATTCCTACGCCCATCTGTTCGGGCTTCCGGCGACGGGCCTGCGCTTCTTCACGGTCTACGGCCCCTGGGGCCGGCCGGACATGGCGGTGTACAAGTTCACCCACGCGATCGCCGAAGGCCGGGAGATCCAGGTGGCGAACGGGGGCCGGGTCTGGCGCGACTTCACCTATGTGGACGACATCGTGGAAGGCATCGTGCGCCTCGTGGAGCGCGCGCCCGCCGCCGATCCGGCCTGGAATGCGGCAAAGCCCGATCCGGCCATCAGCCCGGCGCCGCACCGGGTCTACAACATCGGCAACGACAGGCCCGAGGAGGTGAACCGCCTCATCGGCCTCATCGAGGAGGCCCTGGGCCGCAAGGCCAACAGGACCGACGTGCCCCTGCCGCCCGGCGACGTGCTGGAAACCCGCGCCGACGTGTCCGACCTGCGCCGCCACGTGGGCTTTGCGCCGGAGACCTCGCTGGAGGAAGGCATCCGCCGCTTCGTCGCCTGGTATCGCGGCTATCACGGGACGTGAGATGGCAGCGCCCTTCGAGTCCGCCGGATCGGCCATCCTCCTCCTTGCCACCATCGGCGCGGCCGTTCTTTCGGCCGTAGGGATCGTGGTCTTGAAGCCGCTCCTCGTGCGCTACGCGCTGGCGCGGCCGAACGCGCGCTCGAGCCACAAGGTTCCAACCCCTCAGGGGGGCGGGATCGCGGTGGTGGGCGCGAGCCTCGTCGTGGCTGGCGCGATCCTGGCGGCGTTCGAGCCCGCGGAGCCTTTCCTCGTGGTGGCGGCCGCCGCCATCGGGCTTGCCCTGGTGGGCGCGGTGGACGACATCCGCCCCCTGCCAGCGGGCTTTCGCCTTCTGCTGCAGGTCGCTGCCGTGGCCACGGTGGTGGCCGGCGGCGGACGGGTGCTGCCGGGCATTCCCCTGCTGGCCGAGCAGGCCATCCTCACCTTCGGCGGCGTCTGGTTCGTCAACCTCGTCAACTTCATGGACGGGCTCGACTGGATCACCGTGGCCGAGATGGTGCCGATCACCGCCTTCATCGCCCTCCTGTGGTTCACGGACGTCCTTCCGGCGCAGGCCGCCATCGTGGCCGCCTCCCTGTGCGGCGCGCTTCTGGGCTTTGCCCCCTTCAACAAGCCCGTCGCCCGGCTCTTCCTCGGCGATGTGGGCTCCCTGCCCATCGGGCTGCTGGTGGGCTGGATGCTCCTGCACCTTGCCCGCGGCGGAGCGCTCGCCGCCGCGCTGCTGCTGCCGCTCTATTACCTCATGGACGCCACCATCACCCTGCTGCGCCGCCTCGGGCGCCGGGAGCGGGTGTGGGAGGCCCACCGCAGCCATTTCTACCAGAAGGCCACCGACAACGGCTTCTCGGCGCTTTCCGTGAGCGCCCATGTGTTCGGGCTCAACCTTGCCCTCGCGGCCCTTGCGTCCATGACCCTCGTCTGGCGCTCGGGGGCCGCGCAGGTCGCGGCCCTCGGCCTGGGCGCGGTTCTCGTCGGCCTGGTCCTCAGGCGCTTTTCGCACAAGAGAGAGGTTTCCCGATGAACGCACCCCTGATCGCGCTGACCGGCGCCACGGGCTTCATCGGCCGCCATCTGCTCGCCGAGCTGCCCAGGCGCGGCTACCGGGTGCGGGTTCTCCTGCGCCGTCCCTCCGAGGTGCCCGAAGGCGCGGCCAGCGCCGTGATCGGCGACATCGCCTCGCCCCACAACATGGCGGCGGCGCTTCGCGACGTGGACATGGTGATCCATTCGGCGGGCCTCGCCCACGCCATGTCCGGGCGGCCGGAGGACGATTACCGCGCCATCAACACGCAGGCGACCATCAGGCTCGCCCAGGCCGCCGAGCGGGCGGGAGCCAGGCGCTTCGTCTTTCTTTCCTCCATCCGGGCGCAGAGCGGGCCGGTGGCGAAAGCCGTGCTCACGGAGGACCAGGAGCCTCAGCCGACCGACCCCTATGGGCGCTCCAAGCTCGAAGCCGAGCGGGGCCTGAGCGCGCTGGGGCTCGACTGGGCGGCCCTGCGCCCGGTGCTGGTCTACGGGCCGGGGGTGAAGGGCAACATGGCGGCCCTGCTGAACCTCGCGCAATCGTCCTGGCCCCTGCCCCTCGGGGGCCTGAAGGGGCGGCGCTCCCTGCTGTCCCTCGACAACCTCGCAGCCGCCGTGGACACGGTTCTCAAGGCTCCGGGGCCCCTGAGGCGGCCCTTCATCGTGGCCGATCCGGAGCCGGTCACCGTGCCGGAGATCATCACGGCCCTGCGGGCGGGCCTCGGCCGCGAGCCGGGGCTCATTCCCCTGCCCCTGTTCCTCATCGGGGCGTTTGCCCGGGCCACGGGCCGGCAGGAGGCCTATGAGCGCCTCTCGGGCTCCCTGGTGGCGAGCTCGGACGCCCTGAAGGGGCTCGGCTGGCAGCCGGTCATTTCGACGCGAGACGGGCTTGCGGCACTGGCGCGGCAGGCGGGAGGTGCTGCCTCCGGCGCTTGAACTCCGGCACCGCGTCCTCGAACACCCGCTCGGCCGCGGCGCGGTCGCCGGCGACCACGGCCCTGGCCAGGATCGCCAGCCATTGGTCGACCCGGGCGCGGTCCGCGAACACGGGCTTGGCCGCCATCACCCCGTCGATGCCGATCTCGGCGCGGGGCTCCTCGCGGGCGAACAGGATCTCGTGCAGCCTCTCGCCGGGGCGGGTGCCGATGACGTTGATCTCGATGTCCTCGCCGGGCTCGTAGCCGGCGAGCCGGATCATGCGCTCCGCCAGTTCGTAGATGCGCACCGGCTGGCCCATCTTCAGCACATAGACCGAGGCGCGCTCGTCCTCGTTGGAGCCCTCGGTGATGACGCGGCCTTCCGCATCCGCGTGGGACGCGGAGGTGAGCACCAGGTCGGCCGCCTCGCGGGTGGTCATGAAGTAGCGCACCATGTCCGGATGGGTGACCGTGACCGGCCCGCCCCGGGCGATCTGCGCCTTGAACTTGGGCACCACGGAGCCCACGGAGCCGAGCACGTTGCCGAAGCGCACGGCGATGATGCGGGTGGCGCCGTTGCGGCCCATGAACTCGGCGTCGAGCGCCTGCCCGTACATCTCGGCGAGCCGCTTGGTCACCCCCAGCATGGACACCGGGTCGATGGCCTTGTCGGTGGAGATCATCACGATGGCGCCGGCCCCCGCCTCCACGGCGGCGTCGGCCACGTTCACGGAGCCGAACACGTTGGTCTTGACGCCCTCGGTCCAGTGCCGCTCGAGATAGGGCACGTGCTTGAGGGCGGCGGCGTGGAACACCACGTCGGGCCGGAACTCGCCCATCACCTCCCGCACCCGCTCCCGGTCGCGCACGTCGGCGATGACCCCGTCCACGTTCGTGTCGCTGGACAGCAGGGTCGGGTTCTCCAGGATGTGGTGCAGGGACGGCTCGGAGCTTTCCAGGATCATCAGGTCGCTCGCCCCGAAGGCCACGGCCCGGATGCAGATTTCCGACCCGATGGAGCCGCCGCCGCCGGTGACGAGGACGCGCTTGCCGCGGATGAAGGCTTCGAGCCGGCCCCGGTCGATCTGCACCGTGGGGCGCAGGAGCAGGTCCTCGATTTCCAGAGGGGCGAGCTCCGCGTCGCGCATGCCCTCGCCCAGGCTGGTGACCCGCACGAGGGGCAGGCCGAGGCGGCGGGCGCGGGCGATGAGCATGTCTGGATGCGCCTCGGGCACCAGGGCGCTCGGGGTCGCCACCAGGCGGCGGATGTGAACGCCGCGCTCGTGGAAGTCCTGCACCACGTGGTCGAGGTCCGAAAACGTGCCGAGCACCGGCACGCCGCGGATGGACTGGCCCAGATCCTCGCTCCGGTAGGACAGGACTCCCTTGGGCTGCGTCTTCTTCACCGCTCCCGATTCGATGGCCCGCAGGAGCATCTCGATGTCGCTGCCGCGCCCGAGCAGCAGGGTCGGGGTGCTGGCGTCCCGCTCCAGGGTGTGGCGGGAGCGGGCGTATTTCAGGTAGCGGAAGGCCAGCCGCGGCCCCCCTAGGAGCGCCATCTGCACCAGCCAGTAGAGGGCCACCGTGATCTTGCCGAAGAAGTAGAACCCGAAGAACTGCGGCGAGACCAGCACGTAGTCGGTGATCAGCAGCCCGAGGGCCAGGACGGTGGAGGCCCGGAAGATGTTGGACAGGTCGGGCAGGGAGGCGAAGCGCCACTTGGAGCGGTAGAGCTGGAAGTACCAATAGACCAGCCCGGCGAAGACCACGAAGGGCGGCAGGAACAGGGGCAGGTGAGGCAGGCGCTCGTCGAGGCGCACCCCGTCGAAGCGCACGAAGAAGGTCGCGAGAACGGCCGCCGCCGTCATCACGAGATCATGCACGATGATGAGGGTTTTTTTGAAATCCTGCCGATTCATGGATCTTGCCAAGCGCTGATGGGGGTATCTGCCGGGCTCATCCCTTTGTCAATGTAAGGAAGATGCACAACCCTCGATCCTCCCCCTCGCCTGCGTCGCCAGGGCGCGGGGGCAGCGGATCGCCGGGCGGAAGCTCGGCGGGAGGGCGGCTTTGCGATCCTGCCCCGCGAGCGGCGTCTCAGATTCTCTCCCATGGGGATGCAGGGATCCTTCTCCATCGGCAGGCGGCCTGAGGCGGCGGGTTGTCGCGCAGCGCTGCTGCGGAGCCCCCATGGACCGCGCGCCGGGCGCCCATCTGCGGGACGGGACCTGGCCCGAGCGAAGGCTCCGGTCAGCTTGACCGGGGTTCTCCAGGGCGTTTTGCCAGCCGTTGGGACCTGGGACCGCCTGCACGGCCATGGCTGGACGGTCTGGGCGCCGGGTGGCTCACCGCGTCGCTTTGCGCCCGCGGGCGTTTCCATACGCATCGTCCTGACCGACCGCGCGGCAACAAAAAAGGACCACCCACGCTCACGTGGATGGTCCTTCGAGACTTGCCTGTCGCTGGGCCGATCAGATGATGAAGAAGTCCTTCTCGGTCATCAGCAGCTTCTTCGAGATGGTCGCGATCTGCACCGCAGCCTTCGCGCCCGTGCCGTCGGCATCGTAGTAGAGGATGCCCTTCTTGTTGTCGTAGATGATCCGGTCGTTCTTGTCCTGAGCCTTCGAGCCGATCACGAAGGCGTCCTTCTTCATCTTCGCCGGCTTGAGCTCCGTTCCTGCCTTGCCGAGCGCCTTGAACACCGCATTGTCGAGATAGATCGTATCGTCCTTGACCTTGAAGTCCTTGATCGCATCGACGTTGGTCTTCTTGTTGGTCTTGGCGTTGAAGCTGTCGAAGACGAAGAAGTCCTTTCCGGCATTGCCAGTCAGGGTATCCTTGCCGTCCCCGCCCCAGAGGTAGTCATTGCCTGTGCCGCCGGAGAGCTTGTCGTTGCCTATGCCGCCGTAAAGCTTGTCGCTGCTGGAACCGCCAGAGAGCGTGTCATTTCCGACACCACCTTTGAAGATGTCGGCAAGGGGAGTGCCGGTCGTAAATTCGCCCATCCAATCCGTTACGGAAATGGTCAGGGACTTGTCATAGGTTGCACCTGAGCTATCGGACACCCGAACCTTGACGACGTGCGATGCCGCCTGCTCGAAGTCGAGCGCGAAGCCGTTGTCGACTAGGAGCTGCGACCCATTGAGCCTGAAGCGCCCGCCTGCATTGTCCAGCAGGGTATAGGTGAACCCAGCCTGGTCGTCCGGATCCTGCGCCGAGAGCGTTCCCACGACAGCGCCTGTGCCGGAAAGCTCCATCACGCTGGAGCCCGCCAGCACAATGTTGGTCGGGGCGTCGTTCTCGTCATCGAGAATGACGCCATTCGCGGAAGGAACGGTGATCGTTCCCGTGCTGGGATTGGACAGGGTGACGGAGAAGTCCTCATTACCCTCGGCAATCGAGTCGCCGATGACCGGCACGACAATGTTGATGCTGGCTACACCATCGGGGAAATTGATCGTTCCGGTCATACCCGCAAAGTCTGCTCCTGATGCCGCTTTGTTGCCGGTGCCCTGGGCTGTCCAAGTGATCGTGGCAGGTCCGGAAGCACTACTCCTAGTGACGGTGAAGACGAAGTCCGTCGTACCTGCGTTGCCCTCAAGCTTTGAAGCGTCTTTAGGAGTAATAGTCCAAGCTACTGGATTCCCCGCCACGTCATCGTTGTTGATGGTGCCACTGGCGCTGGCTGTGCCGATGGTTGCCTTCTGCGGGTTCGTGAGGGTGACCGTGAAGTCTTCATGGCCTTCAACCGCCGTATCGCCGTTGATGAACACGGTGATGGTCGCGCTGGTCTGATTCTTGGCAAAGACGACTTGGCCACTGGTCTGCCCGGCGACATCGTCCGTTTCGGCGGGGTCGATGATTCCAGAGCCGCTGAAGATCCAATCCACCGTGGAAATATCCGAGGTGTCGCCGGTGCGGGTCACCGTGAAGGTAAACGCGGTCGTGCTTGAGTCACCCTCGTTCTTTACCGCATCCTGAGCGGCAATCGACACCGTCGGGGCGGCGGGAGGAGCATCGTCGTTGGTGATGGTGCTGCTGGCGCTGGCCGTGGTGATCGTCGCGTTCGACGGGCTGCTCAGAGTGACGGTGAAGCCCTCGTCGGGCTCCACCACCGTGTCGCCGTTGACGAATACGGTAATGGTCTTGGTGGTCTGACCAGAGAGGAAGGTGACTTGACCGCTGGTAGGCCCGGAGAAATCGCTCGGATCAATTCCGATGCCGCTCAGAGCCCAGTTGACCGTGGAGTCGGATGTCAGATCGCTGCCGCTGCGGGTCACCGTGAAGGTGAACGGGGTCTGGCCGGAGTTGCCCTCCGCCTTCGAGGCGCTCGTAGCCGAAATCGACAGCGTAGGCGCAGGAGCCCCCGCGACGTTGAAGATGACTGTCTTGGTCACCTTCAACGTCGGCTGATCGGGATCGTAGGCTTCCACGATCAGCGACACCTGTCCGGACGTGTCGATCTGCTCATTTGTGCTGATCTGGCCCGTCGAAGGATCGATCTTGTATTCCCCGCTCACCAATGTCCCGTTCGAGAACCGATACATGTTGTCGGCAAAATCCGGATTAGCGAAGGGGTCGTCCTCGTCATACCACGTGGCCTTGACCACGTTGACGTTGGCGCCCATCCCGGCCTGCACCGGCTGCACTGGACCGAAGGTGATGTCGCTCGGCGCGTCGTTCGCGTCGCTCAGCAGGAACTGGAAGTTCGCCGTGTAGGTGGCTTTCGGAACCCAGCCATTCTTACCCGTGACCGTGAAGGTGACCTCGTGGGTTGCTCCGTCGGTCGGGCCGTCTATGTCCTCGTAGTTGAACTCGACAGGACCGCCATTCTTCACGCGTACGACCCAGTCGCCCACAACCCATTCGGGGCCGCTGCCGTTGTTGGGGCCGTTGCTCGTCGCCTGGACGATCTCGTAATGGCCTAGATCGTCACCTTTCGAGCCCGACGGCGTGAAGACCAGCTGGGACGGGTTTTCGCCTGCGGCGAATCCGACGATCTTGGCGACGATTGTGCCACTTGCCACGTTCTCATTGATGAAGAGAGTGCTGTTGTTAGGATCGAACGGATCGAGAGAGGAGCCGTTCACGGCGGCGAGGTCGAGAGAGCTGATAGCCATTGTTATCCCCTAAAAACTGTTTTTTTAACCTTGGTTGATCGGCGCCGGTCGGACATTGGCTGCCCGCCCGGCGTGGTGTTTCAGATGATGAAGAAGCTTAAGTGGTCGAGGACGGGCTTGTTCTCGAAGACCGCGATCTTGATGGCCGCTTGTTGGCCGGAGCCGTCCCGGTCGAAGTACAAGGAACCGTCCTGCTGGTTGTAGAGGAAGCGCTCCTGCGCCTTGGTGGCCGTCGTGCCCAGGACGAACATCGTGCTAGGCAGCGGTCCTCCCCATAGATTGTTGGGGATGCTGAAGAGCTGGCCTCGGATCTGGATCACGTCGCCCTCGCTGACCGTGAAGTCCTTGATCGTATCCCATTGACCCGTCAGCGGCTGATTGTTGAACACGAGCGTGTCCTTGCCTGTGCCGCCCGTCAGCACGTCCTTGCCCACGCCGCCCGAGAGCGTGTCGTCGCCCCCGCCGCCCCCCAGGGTATCGTTGCCGCGCCCGCCGCGAATGACCTCGCTCTTGCCGTCTTGTCCGGTCACCTTCTCGTTCACTTTGTCGGCGATCTGGATGGTGACGCCGAACTTGTCCGTCAGGCCGGCTGCGTCGGTCACCGCGATGGTGATCACGTGCGAGTCAGCCTGCTCGAAGTCGATTGTATGCGGATCCGCCAGCTGCAGGGTGTCGCCGTTGATCTTGAAGCGCCCGTCCGTGTCGACCAGAACATCCTGCCCCTGCGCATCCTTGATAACGATCTTGTAGATCAGGGTCTCGCCCGCTTGTTCGGCGTCGATCCCCTGCAAGGTGGCGATCAGGGTGTCGGGATCTGCGCCTTCCCGCACCCAGTTGTCCGACAGCTCCAGTCCCGTCGGTGCCGTGGTGGCCGCCCCATTTCCGTCCTCTTGGATCACCTTCTCGATGCCCGCGGCGGCCAGATCCAGCAGCAGCTGAGCCAACTCGTCCTGGGTGTAGTTGTCCTTGTAGATGTGGGCGGTGTCGGCGCCGCCGCTGTCCTTCAGCACCAGGTCGTTCTTGTTGCGCAGATAGTAGACGTCGTCGCCCTCGCCGCCCTCGAAGGTGTTGCCCGCGCCTTTGCCGCCGTCCAGCGTGTCGTTGCCTTTGCCGCCGATGATGGTGTTGGACAGGTTGTTGCCGGTGAGCGCCACGCCCGTGTCGACCGCCGCCTTCAGCACCTCGACGCCCACGTTGGTTCCCAGGGTGTAGCTTCCGGCGAACACAAGGGCGGTGTCGATGCCGCCCACCAGGGGATCGGGGTCCTCCACGATCACGTCGTTGACGTCGTGGATGTAGTAGGTGTCGTTGCCGGCGCCGCCCGCCATGGTGTCCTGACCGGGGCCGCCGTCGAGGGTATCGTCGCCCGCCCCGCCGACCAGGCTGTCGTTGCCTTCGCCGCCGAGCAGGGTGTCGTTGCCGTCGCTGCCCTTCAGGGTGTCGTTGCCCTTGCCGCCGTCGAGGCTGTCGTTGCCCTTGCCACCTTCGAGGCTGTCGTCGCCGTCGTTGCCTTCGATCGTGTCGTCGTCGTCCATGCCGTGGATGGTGTCGTTGCCTTCGCCGCCCTTGAGGGTGTCCTTGCCGCCGTCGCCGATCAGCACGTCGTCGTCGATGCCGCCGACCAGGCTGTCGTCGCCCTTGCCCCCCATCACAGGATCAACGATGACCGTCTCGATCTTGAGGTTCTTTTGCAGATACTTGATAGCCACTGCGAGAGCCTCGTCATCCTTGAAGTTGGCGCGGAATATGTAGGCCGTGTCGTCGCCGCCTGCGTCCGGCTGCACCACGGCGCCGGGGCTGCGCAGGATGTAGGTGTCGTTGCCGAGGCCGCCCTCCAGGGTGTTGGATGCTCCCGCGCCGCTGTCGAGCCAATCGTCCCCTGCGCCGCCATTGATGCTGTCGTCGCCCGCGCCGCCTTCGAGGCGGTCATTGCCTTCGCCGCCATTGAGGGTATCGTTGCCGGAGCCTCCCTCGATCTGGTCGTTGCCGCCGCCGCCGTTCAGGGTGTCGTTACCGGAGGCGCCGATAAGCGTGTTGGCCAGGTTGTTGCCCGACACCGTGGCGCCGGAGGAGACGCTGGCGTCCACCTGCAGCACCTCGATCCCGATGGTGTCGTTCAGCACGTAATCGTTGATGAAGATCACGCCCGTGTCGATGCCGCCCACCAGCGGATCAGGGTCTTCCACGATCACGTCAGCTGCGTCGCGGATGTAGTAGGTGTCGTTGCCTGCGCCGCCGGTCAGCGTGTCGCTGCCCGCGCCGCCGTCCAGCGTGTCGTTGCCGCCGCCGCCGTTCAATGCGTTGGCGTTGCCGTCGCCAGTGAAGTTGTCCGCGCCCGATCCGCCGGTCAGGTTCTCGATGCCCGAGAGGGTGTCCTCGCCCTCGCCGGTCGCCTGGCCGGTGCTCAGGTTGGCCGTGACTCCGCCGGCGGCGGCGAACACTGCGGTGTCGATCTCGCTGCCGCCGATGAGTTGGTCATTGCCCAGGCCGCTGTCGAGGGTGTCGTCCCCGGCTGCGCCATCCAGAGTGTCGTCGCCGTCGCTGCCGACCAGGCTGTCGTTGTTGTTGCCGCCCAGCAGCGAGTCGTTGTTGAGGCCGCCGTCCAGGGTGTCGTTGCCGTCGCCGCCGTCCATGGTGTCGGAACCTTGGCCGCCGGAGAGGGCGTCATTGCCCTGTCCTCCACTCAGGGTGTCGTTGCCATCGTTGCCGATCAGGGTGTCGTTGTCGTTGCCGCCGATGAGCGTGTCGTCGCCCTTGCCGCCGTCCAGGGTGTCATTGCCGTTGCCACCGTCGAGGCTGTCGTTGCCGTCGCCGCCGAGCAGGCTGTCGTCGCCGTCGTTGCCGAACAGGGTGTCGTCGTCGAGGCCGCCCTTCAGCGTGTCGTTGCCGGTGCCGCCCTTCAGCGTGTCGTTGCCGGTGCCGCCCTCCAGGCTGTCGTTGTCGATTCCGCCGTCCAGGCTGTCGTTGCCGGTGCCGCCCTTCAGGGTGTCGTTGCCGCCGAGGCCCTCGATGGTATCGTTGCCGCCGCCGCCGTCCAGCACATCGTCCTTGGTGTTGTTTCCGTTCAGCACGTCGCCGCTGTTGCCTCCCAGCACAGGGTCGACGATGACGGTCTCGATGCCTTTGTTCTCTTTCAGGTCCGCAATGGCGGCCTCGAGTTCGGCCGGGCTGCCGTAATTGCTGCTGAACAGGTAGGCGGTGTCGGTGCCGCCCGCGTCCGGCTCCACCTCGGTCTGGAGGTTGCGGATGATGTAGGTGTCGTTACCGGAGCCGCCTTGCAGCGTGTTGGATCCTGCGCCGCCGTCGAGCCAATCGTCCCCCGCGCCGCCGTCCAGGCTGTCGTCGCCCGCGCCGCCGAGAAGCACATCGTCGCTTCCGCCGCCGTTGAGAGTGTCGGCGCCTTCGCCGCCGTCGATCTGGTCGTTGCCGCCGCCGCCGTTCAGGGCGTCGTCGCCCGAAGCGCCGATGAGGGTGTTGGCCAGGTTGTTGCCCGTCACCGCAGCGCCGGAGGAGACGCTGGCGTCCACCTGCAGCACCTCGACCCCGATGGTGTCGTTCAGGGCATAATTGCTGATGAAGATCAGGGCCGTGTCGATGCCGCCAACCAGGGGATCGGTGTCCTCCACGATCTTGTCGCCTGCATCGCGGATGTAGTAGATGTCGTTGCCGGCGCCACCCGTGAGCGTGTCACTGCCCGCGCCGCCGTCCAGCGTGTCGTCACCTTCGTCGCCGTTCAGCTTATCACTGTCCGCGCCGCCCGTCAGCGTGTCGTTGCCCGCACCGCCGTTCAGGGTGTCGTCGCCGGTGCCGCCATCCAGCGTGTCGTCGCCCGCGCCGCCGTTCAGCAGATCGTTGCCGCCGGCGCCGGAGAGAGAGTCATTGACGCTGGTTCCGGTCACCACATCTTGGCCAGGGCCTGTGGAATTGTTCACGACGATGATGTTTTCGATGTATGCGGCCTTCAGAGCCGCGATGGTGGCCTCGAGCTGGGCATCGTCCTTGTAGAGGTGCCTGAACAGGTACGCGGTGTCGTTGCCGCTGGTTTCCGTTTCCCCCGTCACCAGCACCGTGTTGGTGCGGATGATGTAGGTGTCGTCCCCAGCGCCGCCGGAGAGAGTGTCATTGTCGAAGGTAGCGCCGATTCCGCCGCTGTCGAGCGTATCGTTACCCCCTCCGCCCACAAGCGAGTCGTTGCCGCTGTTGCCGTTGAGGACGTTGTCGGCGCTGTTGCCGATGAGCGTATCGCCGCCGGTTCCGCCGGTCACGTTTTCGATACTTGTGAGAACATCTGTTCCGGTGCCTGCGCCTGTGTTTTGAGCAAACGTGGTATTCAGGTCGACATGGACGGCCCAGCCTGTGTTGTACACCGCCGTGTCGTTGCCCGAGCCGCCCTCGAGGGTGTCGTCGCCGGCGCCGCCCTCAAGGTGGTCGTCGCCGCCCCGGCCGAAGAGGTGGTCGTTGCCGGAGGCGCCGATGAGCGTGTTGGCCAGATCGTTGCCGGATAAAGGGGAGCCGGACGAGAGGCTGGCGTCCAGCCTCAGCACCTCGATGCCCACGGCGTTGCTCAGCTGGTAGCCCTTGGTGAAGATCACCGCCGTGTCGATGCCGCCGCTGGGGTCGATGGTCTCGACGATGAAATCTTGGCCGTTGAAGATGTACGTGTCGTTCCCCGAACCGCCTTCGAGCGTGTCGATCCCCGTACCGCCCACCAGGGTGTCGTCGCCCTCCATACCTTGCAGCAGATCGTTCCCGTCGCCGCCGTCGATCGAATCGTTCCCGCTGGTGCCGACCAGCGTATCGTTGCCCGGACCTGAGGGCAGAGCATCGACGAAGATCTGTTCGATTCCGGCGGCCGCCAGATCGGCCTTGACCTTGATGAGCTCGGCCTCGGTGTAATTGCTGCTGAACAGGTAAGCCTTGTCGGCGGTGCCGCCGCCGGTATCGGTCACCTTCGTGGTCTTGCTGCGGATGATGTAGGTGTCGTTCTTCAGGCCGCCGTCCAACGTATCGTTGCCGCTGCCGCCGTCCAGCGTGTCGTCACCGTCGCCGCCGTTCAGCACATCGTCGCCTTCGTCTCCGTTGAGCCAGTCGTTCTCGATGCCGCCGGAGAGCGAGTCGTCGCCGCTGCCGCCATAGAGGGTGTCGTGGCCTGAGGCGCCGTTCAGCGTGTCGTTCCCCCATTTCCCATGAGAATATTCCAGGCGCTATTGCCCGTGAGGCTGTCGTTCCCCGATCCGGTGATCAGGTGCCAGATGCTCTCGTTCGCGAAGGTATCGAAGCCGTAGCCCGTGCCAACGTTCTGAGCAGTAAGGACGGCCAGGTTGGCGGTGACGGCCTGCGACCCGTTATAGATCACCGTGTCGCCGCCAGCGGTGCTGTGGAAGTAGTCGTTGCCGGCTCCCCCTTCGAGCGTGTCCTTCCCGACGCCCCCATACAGGCTGTCGTTGCCGGCGCCTCCGATGAGGTAGTCGTCGCCGTCCGAGCCATGCAGAGCGTCGTTGCCGGAGGCGCCGATGATCGTGCTGCTGGCGATGTTGTCCAATATCGTGGCGCCGGACGTGACGCTGGCGTCCACCTGCAGCACCTCGAGGCTCACGCCGGAGCCCACCGTGTAGCTGTTGGTGAAGATCAGGGCCGTGTCGAAGCCGTTGCCCCCGTCCATCAGTTCGATGATCTGATCGCCGGCGCTGTCGATGATGTAGGTGTCGTCGCCCGCGCCGCCCGCCATCGTGTCGCTGCCGGTCCCGCCGTCCAGCCTGTCGTTGCCGAAGCCGCCGAGGAGCGAGTCGCTGCCCGCGCCGCCATACAGGGTGTCGTTGCCGTCAGCTCCAGACAACGTATCGTTGCCGCCGTTGCCTGTAAGCACATTGGCGGCATTGTCGCCGGTGAAGTTGTCCGCGCCGGTGCCGCCGGTCAGGTTCTCGATGTTCTTGAAGGTATCCGTGCCGTAGCCGGTCGCCTGGCCGTGTGCGGTGTTCAGGTTGACCGTCGCGCCCGCCGCCCCGCTGAACACCACCGTGTCCGTTCCGGACCCGCCATCGAACGAGTCATTGGCCAAGCCGGCGCCGCCGTCGAGGGTGTCGTCGCCGGAGGCTCCGATGAGCGTGTTGGCCAGGTTGTTGCCGACCATCCATGCGCCAGTGGCGGCGCTGACGCTCGCCTGCAGCACCTCGACGCCGACGGTATCGCTCAGCACAAAGGTGCCGGTGATCCGGACCGTATCCCAGCCGCCGCCCACATCGGTATTTTCGATGACCTTGTCGCCGGCGCTGTCGATGATGTAGAGGTCGTTGCCGGTTCCACCCGTCAGGGTATCGTCCCCGAGGCCGCCGTCGAGGGTGTCGTGGTGGGCGCCGCCGGAGAGCACATCGTTGCCGCCCTTGCCGATGAGCAGGTTGGCGTTGCTGTCGCCGGTGAACGTGTCCGCGCCCGATCCGCCGGTCAGGTTCTCAATGCCCGAGAGGGTGTCCTCGCCCTCGCCCGTCGCCTGACCGGTGCTCAGGTTGGCCGTGACTCCGCCTGCGGCGGCGAACACCGCGGTGTCGATCCCGCTTCCGCCGACGAGGCTGTCATTGCCCAAGCCGCCGCTGAGGGTATCGCTGCCCGCGCCGCCGTTCAGCGTCTCGCTCCCGACGCCGCCGCTGGCCTTGTCGTTTCCCCCTCCGAGATCGACTATCCCCGTGACGAATCCTGCCTTGCCGTCATAGGTGTCGTTGCCGTCGCCGAGGGAAACGGAGCCGTTGATCTGCCCGTAGTTGGCAATAGACTCGCTGCCGGATCCGCCCAGGATGGCGGTGCCGCCGCCGCCGGTGATAACCGCCTCGTTGATGATGGAGACGACGTCTCCCTCCGCCGACGGCGAGTCGATGGCATATCCGGTGGTGCCCTTGACGAGGCCGGACGTCGTCAGGGTTGCGCTGCCTTTCAGGACGACGCCCGTGTCCTGTCCCTCAATCGTCCCGGTGTTCTCGATGTAATTCCCAAAGGCTTCAGCCGAGCCGACAACCAGGCCGTAGGTCTTGCCCCATAGAATCCCTTCGTTGGTGATCGTGTTGTTGGACCCTGCCGCATAGATTCCATAGGTGGCGGTGCCGGTGACCGAGCCGTAATTCTTGATGTCGTTCCCACCCTGGCCTGCAAATATTCCGGTCGCTCCTGTGAGCTCTGCGCCATTGCCTACGGAAATAAGGTGCAGGCCGCCCAGGAGATGAAGCGCGTTGCCGGTGTTGCTCTTGACCTTGCCGTTGAGCAGCAGGGACGTGCTGGAGATGCCATAGATTCCCGCGCCGACGGTGGCACTGATCGTTGCGCCACTGCTCAGAAGGACGCTGTCTCCGAGCGCGAGATTGAGCCCATTCCCCGACGACTTCTGGTAGTCCGCCTGGTTATTTAGATCGATCTCGTAGTACATGAGAGGCTCCGGAAAGTCGTCGTGCGCGGGGCACCGGGAATTGGGTCTGTCAGGGCTCGGTCGTTAGGCAAAACGTTCAGTCGGTCCGCCCTTGGTGGCTGCCCCCCACGTAAGGTCATGTGCTCCGGTAACTTCGGCCGTGCTGCTGTAGCTTTTGTTGCTGGCGTCGAATGACATGACGAAACCTCAAGAGCACAGGTGCGGAGCCTCGAAGTTGATACTTCGGAGGTACCCATGAGGGTAGGGCGGTTGCCTGGCGGGGTCTCAGCGAAAGACGCCCTCCGGGTTTGCAGAAGGTGAACCCAAATGGCGCTTTTGGAGTAATGCGCGGCCTATGATTGAAACGCCGTAACATCTGTTCAACTTCAGGTGGATAAAGCTCCGGATTGAAGATCTGTCCATGACGATTTCCTGCTGCCATACAACGCACCGCGCTCTTCGAGACATGGAGACAAGAAGTAAATGTTCTCACTTTGTTCTTGACAGCTCACACAAGCTAAGCTATATCCTGGCTCAGTTCTGTTCCCCGAGGGGCGCGCTCGCGAGGCGTCGTTGGCTGTG
>JAESGY010000165.1_pt1 | contig 53483 bp, 45 predicted proteins | sample 9269841 | NCBI WGS metagenome assembly JAESGY01 (sample SAMN17022865, study PRJNA683097) | algae metagenome | isolation source: Spirirestis rafaelensis WJT71-NPBG6 and co-occurring heterotrophs from... | place: USA: Pinto Wells, Joshua Tree National Park, Colorado Desert, CA | collected 2006-08-15 | reverse complement strand
CTTTTGCAAGCTCAAGCACTTCCGCCGGATCGCCACCCGCTTCGACAAGCTCGCCCGCAACTTCCTCTCAGCCCTCGCCCTCGCCGCAGCACGCCTCTGGACCAGACATTATGAGTCCACAACCTAGCCCTCCGCCGTCAGCGCCTGTTCGGCCCGCGGGTTGGGCAGGGTGAAGGTGACGGCCGCTGCGGCCACGAGATAGGCGGCGAACCCTAGGGCGACGGCCTCGATGCCGACGCCGATGTCGAACAGCGGGCCGGCCACCACGGGCCCCAAGGCCGATGCGATCACCATGATGGCTCCGGCCAGCGCCCGGATCTTGCCCAGATGGCGGGTGCCGTAAATTTCGGCCAGAACGGCTGCGATCACCACATTGGTGCAGCCCGTGGTCAGCCCGATCAGCCCGAAGAACAGCAGGGCCACGACGGGGCCGCTCGCGGTGGCCAGGGTGATCGACGCGAGGATCATGCCGAGAAGGTAGACGTGGCTGAGCCGCACCGCGCCGAAGCGGTCCACCAGGGTGCCGGCCGTCATGGTCACGGCCACGGACACCAGGGCGAACAGGGTGATGCCGGTCGCCAGCAGTTCCAGGGGCCAGCCCTTCGCCTCGGCGATGAAGCGCTGATGGAACAGATAGGCGGTCATGATCGCCGGATAGCCGATCATGGTCGGAACGAGCGCGAGGAAGCGCCCGTCCCGCAGGAGGTCGATCCAGCGCGGTCCCGCCTCGGGTGCCGCGCTCCCGGCCGCCGCATCCGGAGCGCTCGAATCGCGGGGCGCGAGGACGAAGCCAAGGAGCCAGCCGATGCCGAGGCACAGGAGCGCCGCGCAAGCGGCGGTTCGCCAGGCGCTCGTCCATCCAAGGGTGGCGATGAGCGCCACCGCGATGCCCGGGAGCAAAGCCTCGCCGGCCGAGAAGCCGAGGGTCGCGACTCCCACCGCCCGGCCGCGAATGCCGGCCGGCAGGCGCGCGGTGCTCATCACCCCCGCATGGCCCAGCATGCCCTGGCCGCACAGGCGCAGGAAGAACAGGCTCAATCCCAGCACCGCAAGGTTCGGGGCCAGCGACAGGCTGACGGCCGCCGCCGCCAATCCTGAGAGGGCTGCCGTCGCGTAGAGGCGGATGCTGACCCGGTCGATCACGCCCCCGATCCAGATCATCAGGATTCCGGACGCCAGGGTGGCGACCGAATAGACGAGCCCGAAGCTCCCATGGGTGAGCCCGAAGGCGGCGCGGATGTCGGGGCCTGACAGGGAGATGAAGAAGGTCTGGCCGAAGGAGGACAGGAACGTCAGCGCAAAGCCGAGACCGATGGCGCGCCAGTGGCGGCGGACGAGTTCATGGAATTTCATCGGGTGCGGCCAAGGCGAGGGATGATCGAGGAGGCCCGTCATGATGAAGCGTCTCATCACGATGTCGAGGGCGAAATGGGCATGGCAGGGCTGCCTTTGCGGCCATGAACCCGCATCCGGGCGGAAATTGGCCCCAGGGGCGGGGTTGCGGCCGGGCATTGACCCCGGGGGCTCCCCAATCCTAGATGCGCCCTAAATTTCCCATCCCGCCTTGGCCTTTTCCCCAAGCTGCTTTCGCAAGGAGACAGATCCGATGACCACCTGGCCTGTTCATGCCCGCATCTCCGGCCCGATCGTGATGATCGGCTTCGGTTCGATCGGCAAAGGCATGCTGCCCTTGATCGAGCGGCATTTCGAGTTCGACAGGGGCCGCTTCACGGTCATCGATCCCAGCGACAAGGCGGACGGCATCCTCGACAAGCGCGGCATCCGCCTCGTGCGGGAGGCCCTGACCCGGGACAACTACCGGGAGATCCTGACCCCGCTTCTGACCGCGGGCGGCGGGCAGGGCTTTTGCGTGAACCTGTCCGTGGACACCTCCTCCCGCGACATCATGGAGCTCTGCCGGGAGATCGGTGCCCTCTACATCGATACGGTGGCGGAGCCCTGGGCGGGCTTCTATTTCGACAGGAGCGCCGGGCCGTCCCAGCGCACCAACTACGCCCTGCGCGAGAACATCCTCGATGCCCGCCGCCAGAACCCCGGCGGCCCCACGGCGGTGTCCTGCTGCGGCGCCAATCCGGGCATGGTGTCCTGGCTCGTGAAGCAGGCCCTGCTCAACATTGCCAGGGACACGGGCCTCGACCACCAGGAGCCCGGGTCCCGGGAGGAATGGGCGCGCCTGATGCAGCGGGTGGGCGTGAAGGGAATCCACATCGCCGAGCGCGACACCCAGCGCACCGACAAGGCCAAGCCCATGGGCGTATTCGTGAACACCTGGTCCGTGGAAGGCTTCGTGTCCGAGGGGATGCAGCCGGCGGAGCTGGGCTGGGGCACCCACGAGACCTGGATGCCGGAGAACGGGCGCACCCACGAGACCGGCTGCGGCGCGGCGATCTACCTGCTCCAGCCGGGCGCCAACACCCGCGTGCGCTCCTGGACCCCCACCGCCCAGGCCCAGTACGGCTTCCTGGTGACCCACAACGAGTCGATCTCGATCCCCGACTTCTTCACCGTGCGCGAGGGCGGCAAGGCCGTCTACCGGCCCACCTGCCACTATGCCTATCACCCCTCAAACGACGCCGTTCTGTCCCTGCACGAGATGTTCGGCCAGGCCGGCAAGGTGCAGGAGAAGCACCACATCCTCACCGAGGACGAGATCATCGACGGGATCGACGAACTCGGCGTCCTGCTCTACGGCCATGCCAAGAACGCCTATTGGTACGGCTCGCAGCTCTCCATCGAGGAGACCCGGGGGCTCGCGCCCTATCAGAACGCCACCGGCCTCCAGGTGACCTCCGCCGTGCTCGCCGGCATGGTGTGGGCGCTGGAGAACCCGGAAGCGGGCATCGTCGAGGCGGACGACATCGACTTCCGCCGCTGCCTCGAAGTGCAGACGCCCTATCTCGGCCCGGTGGTGGGCGTCTATACGGACTGGACGCCCCTCACGGACCGCCCCGGCTTCTTCCCGGAGGACATCGACCCCTCGGATCCCTGGCAGTTCAGGAACGTTCTGGTGCGGTGACGCCCTGCGTCATGGCCGGCCTTGAGCCGGCCATCCACGCCTTCTATGCCTGAGCGAAGCCAAGGGATGGAGACCCGGGACAAGCCTCGGGCATGACCCAGAAGGGAGCGAACCGCGATGCCCCATTTCGAGGAATTCTACGCCAACAAGCTCCTCGGCTCCCTTGGGATCGTGGACGCGGAGGCCGTGCTCGACCTGCGCGGCGCCTCCCGGGACAAGGCGGCGGCCTCGATCCAGGACATGCTGGAGCGCAGCCGCTTCGCCCAAGGCAAGACGGTGGCGATCCGCCTCGATCCGCCGCCGGAGGGCGGGGGCGAGACCCTGTTCCAGCCGGTCGGCAAGGCGCTGCTGGAGGCCAAGAAGCGGGGCTGGATCGACCGCCTCCAGACCCTGCCGGCGCAGGACGGGCTCGGGTTCTATATCGTCCTGTCGGGCAAGCCGGAGCGCGGGGCCTGAACCGCGGCGCGTCGGCGGGGCCGCCTCAGGAGGCTGCGGATGAAGCCCCCCAGCAGCAGAAGCCCGCCCCACACGGCCACGAAGCCGGCCAGGGCCGACAGGAGGCCTTCCTGGGTCACCGGCACGGCGGGCTCGAAGCTGCGATAGGCGGCTTCCATGATGTCCGTGTCGCCCTCGCGCAGCATGAGGGCGACCCGCGAGAACGATCCCGCCTGCTGCATCGCCTGCTGGTGGGCTTGGAGCCGGCCCAGCCGCTCCACGTTGCCCTGCATCGCCGTGCCCTGGCGGCTGGCGAGATCGTCCGCGTTGCCGCGCAGGCGCGCGATGGCGCCCTCCCGGGTTTCGCCGGTGGCGCGGGAATCCTGGTCGAAGCGCTCGACCACGCGACCCAGTTCGTCGATGGCGCCGCCGAGGCGCTGGCGGTACTGCTGCGCGTATTCGGGGCCCTGGGAGGCGACGACGCCGCCCAGGAGGCCCAGCCCGAAGGCGACGATGCGAGTGATCCGCGGCAAGGCTCAAGCCTCCTCACCGGTCAAGCGCGTCGCGGATGTCTTGTTCCGTCACTTCGTCCAGGGGCTTCATCACCTTGAGGGCGCGGGTCTTCCGGCCGGGCTCCATGACGAGGACCACCGTCTCGATGCCGGGGCAGGCGGGGTCGTTGCAGGCGATCTCGTTGACCGCGAAGGCCGTCCCCGGGGGCGCCTGGAGCGCCCTGCGGGCCAGGTCCTTCACGCGCTCGATGGCCTGCCGGTCGGGCTTCGGCAGGCCGAAGGACCCTCTCAGGAACGCGCCGAACAGGGTCAGGGGGGACCTCATGCGGGCAGCGTCAGGAGGCCGGCCTGCCCGTCCTCGCAACCGAAGGCCAGGCGCTTCCCGCCCTTGTCCCAGGCGAGCGCCGTGACGCCGCTCTCCTTGACGGAGGGGCGAACCAGGAGTTCCGAGGCGTCGGCAAGCCGAATGAGCAGGATACAGCCGTCCTCGTAGCCCACCGCCAGCACATAGGTGTTGGGATGGAACGCCACCCGGCTCACCTTGGCCGGGCGCACGCCGCATTCCCGCGGCTGCTTGCCCATGGGGCCTTCCCTGGACTCGAAGGGCCAGATGATGGCGGCTTCCGCCCCGGAGGTGGCGAGCCACTTGCCGTCATGGGACCAGGCGAAGGAGCGGGTCTTGGACGGGTAGCCGCTCATGCGCATGTGGCCCTTGTCGGGAATGAGCCGCCAGCCGTGGAGGGCGTTCTCCTGCATGGAGGTGACCACGAAGCGGGCATCCGGCGACCAGACCACGTCGAGATGCGAACCCTTCCAGTCGAGCAGTTCGGGCTTGGCCTCCACGTTGGGAAACCACAGGGTCGCCCCGTTGTAGTGGGATATCGCCAGCCGGTAGCCCTTGGGCGCGAAAGCGAGGCCGCGGGCGGTGGAAGGAACTTCCAGGGTCTTCTCCCGGCCCCGGTCGTCGCGGGCGATCACCCGCTTTCCGGCCCCATAGGCGAAGGCGCCGCCGGGGCTGAGGGCGAGCGAATCGATCCAGGCGCCCTTGGTTTCCGCGAGCGTCCTGGTGGAGCCGTCCGCGCCGGTCACGGCGACCCGGCCGTCGTCGCCCCCGGTCACGAAGCGCTCGCCGTCGCTGGCCCCCACCAGAACTCCTGCATCCGGGTGAGCCACGACCCGATGGGTCTCCCCGTCCTTCGCCAGCACCACGCCGCCGTCGCCGAGCCCGAAGGCAGCCGTGCTCTTCAGCCAGCCGAGAGCCGTGACATGCGCGCCCACTTCGAAAGAGGCGACGCTTTGGGCAAGGGACGGGGCGGTTCCGGCTGTCATCGAGGCGATCCCTTCAGGGGAGCGATAGCATGATTTCTAGGGTTCCTGTCACCCGGGGCGAGGCCTTCCCCTCCCCCTGTGGGGAGGGGCGGGGGTGGTTCGGCTGGGTGAGACGCTCAGGAAGGAAGGCGCTGTAGCGGCCTTGGCGCTCTTCGTTGAAGCAGCAGAGCTTTGACCCTGTGACCCCCACTCTCGATCCCTCCCCGCAAGGGGGAGGGAAGTGCGCCTAGGCCGCGCAGGCCAGAAAGCCTTCCCGGATCGCCTTCTCGTTCAGGTCGCGGCCGATGAACACCACCTTGGAGGTGTGCTTCTCGTTGGGCTTCCACTCGCCCTGCACGTCCCCGTCGAGGATCATGTGGACGCCCTGGAAGACGAAGCGCTTCGGCTCGTCCGGGAAGGCCACGATGCCCTTGCAGCGCAGGATGTTCGGCCCCTCCACCTGGGTCAGGTTCGAGATCCAGGGCATGAACTTCTCCGGGTCCACCTCGCCGTCGAGATGCACGGCCACCGACTGCATGTCCTCGTCGTGGTGATGGTGGTGGCCCTCCTCCAGGAAGTCGGGCTCGATCTCCATGATGCGGTCGAGGTCGAAGGCCTTGCGGTCGAGCACTTCACCGATCGGAATGGCGCAGTTCTGCGTCCGGTGGACCCGTGCATAGGGGTTGATGGCGCGGATGCGCGCCTCCACCTCGTCGAGCTCCTGCGGGGAGACGAGGTCGATCTTGTTGAGGACGATCACGTCCGCAAAGGCGATCTGGTTCTTGGCCTCGGGGGCGTCCTTCAGGCGGTCGGAGAGCCACTTGGCATCGGCCACCGTCACCACCGCGTCGAGGCGCGCGGCGTCGGACACGTCCTGGTCCATGAAGAAGGTCTGGGCCACGGGGGCGGGGTCGGCGAGGCCCGTGGTCTCGACGATGATCGCGTCGAACTTGCCCTTCCGCTTCATCAGCCCGTCGAGGATGCGGATCAGGTCGCCGCGCACGGTGCAGCAGATGCACCCGTTGTTCATCTCGAACACCTCCTCGTCCGCGCCCACCACGAGCTCGTTGTCGATGCCGATCTCACCGAACTCGTTGACGATGACCGCATATTTCTTGCCGTGCTGCTCGGTGAGGATGCGGTTGAGGAGGGTGGTCTTGCCGGCCCCGAGATAGCCGGTGAGAACGGTGACGGGGATCTTGTCGGTCATGGGAATCGTCCGCAATGTTCATCCTCCCGGACGGGAGGGCAAGGACAGGCTCAGCTCGACAGTGCCGCGCTGAAGGCTCTTATATTGTGTCGCATCATGTCAATGTAAGTCCCGGCGGGGCCGCCCGGCTCGGAGAGGGCGTCGGAATAGACCCGCTCGCCGATCCTGGCGCCGGTTTCCTTCGCGATCCGCTCCATGAGGCGGGCGTCGGAGACGTTCTCCACGAAAACGGCGGCGATCTTCTCGCGCCGGATCTGCTGGATGATCCTTCCAACGTCCTTGGCGGATGCTTCCGCTTCCGTCGACACCCCCTGGGGGGACACGAAGTCGATGCCGTAGGCCGCCTCGAAATAGCGGAAGGCGTCGTGGGAAGTGATGATCTTGCGGCGCTCCGGCGGGATCCTGGCCGCAAGGCTCTTCGCCTCCGCCTCCACCTCGTCGAGCATGGCGAGGTAGGCCGCCGCCTGGGCCTCGTAGGCGGCCTTGCCCTCCGGATCGGCGGCGATCAGGGCGTCGCGGATATTGGCGGCGTAGATCTTCCCGTTGCCGATGCTCTGCCAGGCATGGGGATCGGGGCCGCCGGGCCCGTGGCCGTGCTCATCGCCGGGCAAGGGCTTCACGCCCCGGGCCGCCTCCACCTTCGGGGCCTTGGCGCCGGAGGATTTGATGAGCCGGTCGATCCAGCCCTCGAAGTTGAGGCCGTTGGTGAAGATGACCCTCGCGTCCGTCAGGCGGCGGCCGTCCGCGGGCGTCGGGGAATACATATGGGCGTCGCCGTTGGGGCCCACGAGGGTCGTCACCTCGACCCGCTCGCCGCCCACCTGGCGCACCAGGTCGCCGAGGATCGAGAAGGTGGCCACGGCCCTGATGCGGCCAGCGCCCTCCGCCGCGGCGGGCAGGGGCGACGCCAGCAGGGCCAGGCCTGCGGCCAGGGCGGTTCGTCTCGTGAGCATGGACAGGCTCCTTTTCAGGGATGTTCAGGCTTCCAGATGCTTTCCCGGCCAGGCGAGCCATAAAAGCCCGCCCTCGCGCCCGAGCAGGACCGAGATCACGTAGACGCCCCCCGCCGACAGGATGATGGCGGGCCCTGCGGGCAATTCCGCGTGGAACGAGAGCAGCAGGCCGGCGAAGCCCGACGCGATGCCGATGAGAACCGACACGATCATCATGGCGGTGATGTCGTTGCTCCAGAACCGGGCGGCGGCGGCGGGCAGCATCATCATGCCCACCGCCAGCAGGGTGCCAAGGGCATGGAAGCCGCCGACGAGGTTCATCACCACGAGGCCGAGGAAGATCAGGTGCGTGGGCGTGCCGGCCCGGCTCACGGATCGCAGGAAGGTGGGGTCCACGCATTCGAGCACGAGGGGGCGGTAGAGCAGGGCCAGGGCCAGCACCGTGAGGCTGGAGATCGAGGCCAGGAGCAGGAGGGTGCCGTCGTCCAGCGCCAGCACCGTGCCGAAGAGCACGTGCAGCAGGTCCACGTTCGAGCCCTTCAGGGACACGATGGTGACGCCGAGCGCCAGGGACAGCAGGTAGAAGGCCGCCAGCGACGCGTCTTCTTTAAGCGCCGTGAAGCGGGACACGAGGCCCGCTGCCAGCGCCACCACCACGCCGGCCGCCAGGCCGCCCACGGTCATGGCCGGGAGCGACAGCCCCGCCAGCAGATAGCCCACCGCCGCGCCGGGCAGGATGGCGTGGGCCATGGCGTCGCCGGTGAGGCTCATGCGCCGCAGCATCAGGAACACCCCCACCGGCCCGCCGCCGAGCGCGATGGCGACCACGCCCACCAGGGCGCGGCGCATGAACTCGAACTCCGCGAAGGGGCCGTAGAAGGGGTCGAGCATGGGGCGCCCCTAGGCCACGTGCCGGTGGCAGACATCCGCCTGGGGGTCGTGTGCCTCCACCATGCGGCGGGCCTTCAGGAGGTTCTCGGGGCTGAGCACCTCGGCGGTTGCGCCCCAGGCCACCGGCTCGCGGGCGATGAGCAGGGTCTGGGGAAAGGCGCGCCTGACCATGTCGATGTCGTGCAGCACGGTCACCACGGTGCGGGCCTCCCGGTGCCAGCGGCGGACGATGTCGAGAAGGTCGGCGGTGGTGCGGGCGTCGATGGCCGTGAAGGGCTCGTCAAGGAGGATCACGGGGGCGTCCTGGAGCAGCAGGCGCGCGAAGAGGGCGCGCTGCATCTGCCCGCCCGAGAGGGTGGAGAGCGGGCGACGCTCGAAGCCCACGAGCCCCACCGCCCCCAGGGCCTCCTCGACCTGCGTGCGGTCCCGCGCCGAGATGCCACCGAAGAGGCCCGACCGGGACCACAGGCCCATGGCCACGAGATCATAGACGGAGAGGGGAAACGACCGGTCGATCTCCGCCGCCTGGGGCAGATAGGCGATGCCGGAGGAGCCCGCGAGGCGGATGCGGCCCTCAAGGGGCTTCAGGGTGCCGACGATGCCCTTGAGCAGCGTCGACTTGCCGGCCCCGTTGGGGCCCACCACCGCCATGAGGCTCCCCGCCGCGATCTCCCCATGCAGGTGATGCACCGCGGGCCTGCGGCCGTAGCCCAGGGTCACCTCATCGAAGCGGATGGCGGCTGACGGTTCGGCCATGGCTCACCCCATCACCCAGAACACCAGCAGCCACAGGCCGCTGAGGCCAACGCCCGCCCCGGCCAGCCGCTGCCCGGCCGAGAGGCGCAGGAGCGAGAAGGTGGGTTCGGCGGCGATCACGCGGGGGGCGTGGTGGTGATGGTGGTCGTGCGGCATGGCTCTCAGATAGAACGGAAATTCAGAGGTTTCCAGGGGGGTATAGTATTTTATACGCCCCCCTTTGGCAATTGTGCGGACGAGGCCTGAAAAGGAGGGCTTCCCTCGCTTCGCTCGCCGGCACGATCCGAAGGATCGGCAGGATGACACCCAGTCAGACCCGCAGTGTCAGATCCTCTCCGTCATGGCCGGGCTTGTCCCGGCCATCCACGCCTTCAACCTGCGGAAAAGACGTGGATACCCGCACAAGGCCGGGCATGACGAAGAGCGCATGTCATCCCGGCCGCTGGAGGAAGCTCAAAACGCCGGGTGGTACTGGTACAGCCAGGTCTCGCTCAGGACCTCGTCGCCGTTGCGCAGGTAGCAGCGCATCTCCACCGGCTCGGTGCCCGTGGCCGTCAGGTCGAACTGGGTGCGCCAGTGGCCGGGCACGTTGTCGGGCACGGCTTCGGTGAGGATGTTGGCGAACTCGCCGCGGGAGGCGGTGAGCACCGGGCGCGGGATGACGCCCTCCGGGAGCTTGGCCAGGGGGGGCCCGAGGAACTCGACCAGGAACTTACGCACGCCCTTGGGCCGGGCGGTTCCGGCCTGGCCGCCGTTGCCGAAGCGGGTGGCGACGATCCGGGCGAGCGGCGTCGGGTAGGGCTCCTCGGCCGACCAGTGCATCCGGTAGCGCAGCTCCAGGGCCTGGCCCGCCCGGACGGGCTCGGCGGGCACCCACATGGCCACGATGTTGTCGTGGATCTCGTCGTCCGTGGGGATTTCCACCAGCTGGATCGAGCCCCGGCCCCAGGAGCCCTGCGGCTCGATCCACAGGGACGGGCGGCGGTCGTAATAGACGCCGTCGAGGTAATGGTCGAAGTTCCGGTCGCGCTGGAGCAGGCCGAAGCCCTTCGGGTTCTCGTCCGAGAAGGCCGAGGTGATGATGCGCGGCGGGTTGTTGAGGGGACGCCAGATGCGCTCGCCGGCGCCGGTCCACAGGGCGAGCCCGTCGGAATCGTGGATCTCCGGGCGCCAGTCGATGGCGGTGATCTTGGCCTTCTCGGAATACCAGTACATGGAGGTGAGCGGCGCGAGCCCGAGGCGGCTCACGTCCTGGCGGAGATAGAGGGCGCTCTCCACGTCCATGATCACGGCGGCGGCCCGCTGCATCACGAAGCGATAGGCCCCCGACACGCTGGGCCCGTCGAGAAGGGCGTAGACCATGACCGTGTTGGACCCGGCCTGCGGGGTCTCGAAATACACATGGGTGAAGTCGGGGAATTCCTCGGTCTTGCCGAACACCGCCACGTCCACCGCCAGCCCCCGGGCGGAGAGGCCGTACTGGTAGAGCTCGCCGATGGCGCGGAAATAGGACGCGCCCAGGAAGGCCACCCAGTCGTTCCTGCGCCAGTCGAGCTTGCCCGTGCGCGCCTCCTGGAACCGGAAGCCTGCGAAGCCCGAATTGTCCGGCAGCTCCCGGCCGGGGGAATCCGCCGGCATGTCGAAGTAATCGTTGTCGTAGACGATCTCCCGGGCCTGTCCCCCTTCCACCACGTGCATCCGCACGGGCCTCTGGAAGAAGCGGCCCATGTGGAAGAACGTGACCGGAAACTCGCTGGGCCCGCTGGCCCAGAGCGCCAGGTCCGTCTTGAACCTGATCCTGCCATGGGCGTCGTAATCGATCCGCTCCAGCACCTCGGGGGAGGGGCGGTGAGGCGCCACATAGGCCGCCCCCGCCATGTCCCGCGCGCGCTTCTTCAGGGCGTCGAACGAGAACGGCTCGGAGGCCCCCATGGTCAGGCCCCCCTGCGCCAGGGCCGGGGCGGCGAAGCCCGAGGCGGCGAGGCCCGCGGTGGCGGCGGCGACGTGAAGGAACTGGCGGCGGTTGAGCATGGAAGGGCGCATTCGGTTGTGGAGAGGCGACCCCTACCGACCAAGGTGGCAGGATTGAGTCCCTCTTATCCTCTTGAGAAATCCTCGTCAGCCGTCAAACTAGGCTCACACACAGGCGCGGCCATGACCGCGCCGGTAAAGATAGGGAGTACGCCATGCACAGAAAAGTGATGCGCCGCCTCATGGGCGCCGCGACGGCCCTTGCGCTTGCGGGAGCCGCCCTTCCGGCCCAGGCCCAGGATTTCATCAACGTGCTGACCGGCGGCACCTCGGGGGTCTATTATCCCCTCGGCGTCGCCCTGTCCAAGGTGTTCAGCGAGAAGGTGACCGGCAGCCGCCCCTCCGTGCAGGCCACCAAGGCCTCGGTGGAGAACCTCACCCTCCTGCAGCAGGGCAAGGGCGAGATCGGCTTCACCCTGGGCGACAGCCTGGCCCTGGGCTGGGCGGGCGACGAGGAGGCCGGGTTCAAGGGCAAGCTCGACAAGCTGCGCGGCATGACGGCCATCTATCCCAACTACATCCAGGTGGTGGCCACCAAGGAATCCGGCATCAAGTCCCTGGCGGACCTGAAGGGCAAGCGCCTCTCCGTGGGCGCGCCGAAATCCGGCACCGAGCTCAACGCCCGGGCGATCCTCGGGGGCGCGGGCCTGTCCTACAAGGACCTGGGCAAGGTCGAGTACCTGCCCTTCGGCGAATCCGTCGAGCTCATGAAGAACCGCCAGCTCGACGCGACCCTGCAATCGGCCGGCCTCGGCGTCTCCTCCATCCGGGATCTGGCCACCTCCGTGCCGATCGTGGTGGTGGAAATCCCCGCCGCCGTGGTGGAGAAGGTGGGCGCCCCTTACGTGAAGGTCTCGATCCCGGCCAACACCTATGAGGGCCAGACCGCGGCGGTGCCCACCGCCGCCGTGGTGAACTACCTGGTGACCCATTCGGGCGTGAAGGACGAGACGGTCTACCAGATGACCAAGGCCGTCTACGAGAGCCTGCCGGATCTCGCCGCGGCCCATGCGGCCGCCAAGGACATCAAGCTGGAAGGCGCCCTGGCCGGCATGCCGATCCCCATGCATCCGGGCGCCCAGCGCTACTTCGACGAGAAGGGCGTGAAGAAGCCGGGCTCGTAGGAGGCGGCTCCCCGCGCGGCTCTCATCCTGAGGAGCAGCCGTAGGCTGCGTCTCGAAGGATGATCCAGGAGCGCGGGAAACGCGACGGAACTCCCTCTCCCGGGTGGGAGAGGGGCAGGGGTGAGGGAAGGCCCTCTCCGAACAGAGCACAAGCCGTCGTGAGCTGAGGCTCCGGTGCTTCACTCGTGACCCGCCCTCACCCTGCTCGCTGACGCGAGTGACCCTCTCCCACCCGGGAGAGGGGATCAGTGCATACCGGAGACGCCCATGAGCCAGGGTGCGAACACGTCCGAACTTGCCCAGATGGAAGCGCCCTCCGAATCCGTGAACCCGGAGCACGGGCTGCCGGAGAGCTTCGGCGAGGGCCTGCTCGGCCGGCTCCTGTTCTGGATCGCGGTGTCGTTCTCCACCTTCCAGATCGTCACCTCCTTCGGCGTTCCCCTCGACCGGCCGTTCCTGGCGGGCCTGACCCTCAACCATTTCCTCGCCGTGGTCATGGCGGCCTGGGCCGCCTGGCTCGCGGCGCAGGGGGCGCGGCGGCGCAGGATCACGGACGGCGTGCTGGCCTGGCTCGCGGTTGCGGCCGCCTTTGGGCTCATCCTCCGGTTCGGCGGCAGCGTGCCGAGCCAGGTGGTGCGCGCCATCCATGTGGGCTTCCTGTGCCTGGTGGCGGGCGCGATGATCGCCAACCACCGTTCAGGCTCCTCCGCCTTCCGGACCATGGGCTGGGTTGTGGGGCTCGCGGGCTTCGCGGTCGGGCTCTACCAATGGGCGCTCTACGAGGACCTGGTGGTCCGCTCCGGCGACCTCACCGCCGCGGACCTCGCGTCCGGCATCGCGGCCCTCGTCATCCTGATCTACCTCGTCTGGCGGGTCATGGGCCCGGCGCTTCCCATCGTGGCGGGCCTGTTCCTGTCGTACTGCCTTCTCGGCCACTGGCTGCCCGCGCCCCTGGACCATCGCGGCTATTCCCTGGAGCAGGTGATCGAGCACATGTCCTTCGGAACGGAGGGCATCTACGCCACCCCCACCCTGGTGTCGGCCACCTACATCTTCCTGTTCATCCTGTTCGGCGCCTTCATGGAGAAGGCGGGCGTCATCGACTTCTTCAACGACATCTCCATGGCGCTCTTCGGCGACAAGCAGGGCGGCCCCGGCAAGGTCTGCGTGGCGTCCTCCGCCCTCATGGGCACCGTGTCGGGCTCGGGCGTCGCCAACGTGGTGGCCTCGGGCCAGTTCACCATCCCGCTCATGAAGCGCTTCGGCTTCCCGTCCGCCTTCGCGGGCGGCGTCGAGGCCACCTCCTCTATGGGCGGCCAGATCATGCCGCCGGTCATGGGCGCGGTGGCCTTCATCATGGCCGAAACCATCGACGTGCCCTATGCGCGCATCGTCGAGGCGGCGATCATTCCGGCCGTTCTGTACTTCGCCGCCTGCTACCTCGCCGTGCACCTGGAGGCCGGCAAGCGCCACCTGCGCGGGCTGCCCAAGAACGAATTGCCCAACTTCATGACGGAGCTGAAGAGGAACTGGTTCCTCATCACGCCGCTCGGGGTTCTGGTCTACCTGCTGTTCGCCGGCTACACGCCCCTCTTCGCCGGGGCGGTGGGCCTGTCCCTGACGGTGGCGCTGATCCTGGGAACCGCCATCGCGGCGGGCCTTGCCGCGCCGGCCCTGCGGATCGCGTTCTGGATCGGGCTCGCCCTGGTCTCGGCCTGGTCCCTGGCCTCCTCCGTCACCCTCGTGGTGGCGGTGGTGGCCGCGCTCTGCCTGTGGAACGCCTTCTCGGGCCGCGGGCGCACCACCCTCCAGGCCTGCGTCGACGCCATGGCGGACGGGGCCCGCCAGGCGCTTCCCGTGGGCCTTGCCTGCGCGGTGGTCGGCCTGGTCATCGGCACCATGACCCTGACGGGGCTCGGCACCATCGTGGGAACCTGGATGATCTCCGTCGGCAAGGACAACATCTTCGCCGCCCTGGTGCTCACCATGATCTTCAGCCTGATCCTAGGCATGGGCATTCCGACGATCCCCAACTACATTATCACCTCGTCGCTGGCCGCGCCGATCCTGCTGCAGCTCGACGTGCCGCTCATCGTCTCGCACATGTTCGTGTTCTATTTCGGCATCATGGCGGACCTGACGCCTCCCGTGGCGCTGGCGGCCTTCGCGGCCGCGCCCATGGCCAAGGAATCGGGCCTCAAGATCGGCATCCAGGCGGTCAAGATCGCCCTGCCGGGGTTCATCATCCCCTACATGGCGGTCTACGATCCGACCCTGATGCTGCAGCCCGTGCCCGGCCTGGACGGCGCCGGCTACTGGCTCGCCGTGGTCTACATCGTGGCCAAGGCATCGCTGGCGATGGTGCTCTGGGGCGTGGCGTCGGTGGGGTACTTCCTGAAGCCCCTGGCCTGGTGGGAGCGGCTCTGGGCGGCGGCGGCGGCGGGGTTCCTGGTGGCGGCCGTTCCGCTCACGGACGAGATCGGCTTCTGCCTCGCGGCGCTGTTCGTGGGCCTGCACGTCTGGCGCACCCGCCGGGCCGCCGCTTCTCCGGTGGCCGGATGATCTGCCTCTGGGCCGGCAAACTCGTCGCGCCCCTGATGGCGGGCGCGATGACGCTCGCCTGGACCCATTCGGTGGAAAGGATCGGCTGGGAGGAGGATTGGCGCGCCGGCCCCGCCGGGCTCGAACTGGCGGAGGCGCGGGTGCGCGGCTCGGGAGCCGGCATGGAGCCGCCGCCGGAGGCGCGGCTCATCGAAGGGGTTTGGGCCTGGAAGCCCGGCCTGCCGCCGCAGCGGGAGGTGGTCCTGCGCCGCTCCGGCGCGACGGCGGATTGGCGGATCTGCATCTCGGGCCGGTGCTTCCCCATGGAGGCCTACCTGCCGGCCGAGGCCGACCCGGTAGTGATGAGGGTGTGCGAAGGGCCCTAGGCCGGCCCGCTCAGCGGCTCCACGGCCACGCAGCGGCGCCAGAGCACCACCAGCACGTAAAGGGCGAACAGGCTGAACAGACCGATGAGGATGTAGCCGACGACGTCCCCGAGCTCGAACAATCCCGCGATGGCCCAGCCGGCCGAGATCGCAACCCCGAACACCTCCGCCCCGACCAGGATCATGATGCTCACGACCGTGATGAGGTTGCGCCAGTTCGTGCGGTTCGCCTGAGCCAAGGTGGATGCTCCCTTCTTCGCCGGAAGGCACTACCCTAAACACCCCCTCGGGTGCAAGGTCTGCTCCCCTTCCCCGTTGTCGCGTCCTCCAGGAGATGGCATCAGGACCCATGGCCGAAACACCCGTCTTCTCCACCGCCGCCGTCGCCGCCCCCCACAGGCTCGCCGCCGAGACCGGCCAGACGATCCTCGCCTCCGGCGGCAACGCGGTCGAGGCCATGGTCGCCATGGCGGCCACGATCGCGGTGGTCTATCCGCACATGAACGGCCTCGGAGGCGACGGCTTCTGGCTGGTGCGCGAGCCCAGGGGCCGCGTCCACGCCCTCGACGCCTCGGGACCGGCGGGATCGTCCGCGACCCCCGGGCGCTACCGGCAGAAGGGCTACGACGCCGTTCCGGCCCGGGGGCCCGATGCGGCGCTGACCGTGGCAGGCGCGGTGGGCGGCTGGGGGCTGGCGCTCAAACTGGCGCGGGCCCTCGGCGGCAACCTGCCGCGCGATCTCCTGCTGGCGGACGCTATCCGCTTCGCCCGCGACGGCTATCCGGTCTCCCGCTCCGAGGCCCGGTTCAGGACCCGGGAGGAGGAGGCCCTCCACGCCGCGCCCGGCTTCGCAGGGGCCTTTCTGGTGGAGGGCAAGCGCGCGCCGGAGGGCACGGTGCGGCGGATGCCGCGCCTGGCCGACACCCTGGAGCGGCTGGCCCATGCGGGCCTTGCGGATTTCTACCGGGGCGACGTGGGGCGCGAGATCGCCCTGGACCTGGAGCGGATCGGCAGCCCCATCGCCCGCCGCGACCTGGAGACCTACCGCGCCCGGGTGGTGGAGCCCCTGAGCCTTCGGCTCAGGCATTCCGCCGTCTACAACCTGCCGCCGCCGAGCCAGGGGCTGGCCACCCTGCTGATCCTCGGCATGGTCGAGCGCCTCAAGGGCCTCCGGCCCGAAACGCCGGAGCACCATCACGGGCTCGTGGAGGCGGTCAAGCGCGCCCTTGCCATCCGCGACCGGGCGGTGGCCGACCCGATGAACCTCGACCGGGACCCGGCCTCCTTCCTGGCGCCGCAGGCCCTGGAGCGGGAGGCCGCCCTCATCGACCTGCGCCGGGCCGCCCCCTTCCCCCTGCCGCGCCCCGTGGACGGGGACACGGTCTGGATGGGGGCCATCGACCGGGACGGGCTGGCGGTGTCCTACATCCAGTCCGTGTTCTGGGCCTACGGCTGCGGCTGCCTGCTGCCCGCCACCGGGGTTCTCTGGCACAACCGCGGCGCAGCCTTCTCGCTTGATCCCGCAAGCCGCCAACGGCTGGAGCCCGGCCGCAAGCCGTTCCACTCCCTCAACCCGGCCCTGGCCGCGTTCGACGACGGGCGGGTCCTGCCCTTCGGGGCCATGGGGGGAGAATCCCAGCCGCAGTTCTTAAGCCAGATCTTCACCCGTTACGCTGATGCCGGCATGGGGCTGGCGGACGCGGTGGAAGCGCCGCGCTGGCTCCTCGATGCGAAGTCCCGCGGGGACGAGGCGGTGCTGAAGGTGGAAAGCGGCTTCGATCCGGGCCTGATCCGCGGCCTGTCGCGGCTCGGCCACCGGATCGAGGAAGTGGACGAAGCCCTTGGGGGCGGGTTCGGCCATGCGGGCATGCTGGTGCGGCATCCCCGCAACGGCCGGGTCGAGGCCGCGCACGATCCGCGCTCCGACGGCGGGGCGATGGGGCTCTAGCGCCCAAGGGGAAGATCTCGTCCCCTGTCCTTCCGGGCTCGCGCCAAAGGCGCGCCTCGGAAGGACAGCAGTGGTCCCCTGCGCCCTAACCGGCGGCCCAGAGGCCCATCAGCAGGCTCACGCCCAGAACCAGCACGAAGGCGGCGGCCAGGAGTTCGATGGCCGCGATGGCGAGGGCTCCCGAAGCCCCGCGTCCGCCCGCGGCCTTGAGGGCCAGCGCCTTGGCGAAGACCGCCAGCGCCGCGATGGCCCCGGTGGTCAGCGCCGTGCCGAGCGCCATGGCGAAGGTGGCCGCGACCCCTGCGGCGAACAGGCCCTGCGACAGGGCGAACACCAGCACCACGAGGGCGCCCCCGCAGGGGCGGATGCCGGCGGCCACCGCCACCCCCGCCATGTCGCGCCAGCGCCGGAGGCGGCCCAGCTCCTCCGGCGGCGGCAGGTGCACGTGGTCGCAATCCTGTCCCCCAGGGGAGGCCAGGGGATTGCGGCTCAGGGCCAGCACGCCGAGCACCTTGCCGGCCTTGCGCCAGGTGATGAGCGCGCCGAGAAGCGCGATGGCGATAAACCCCGCCAGCTCCACGTGGGCGGCGAGCCGGTTCATGGCGCCCGCCGTGGCCCGCAGCATCACCGCCGCCACGCCGACGATGGCGATCGCCGCCAGGGCCTGGACGAGGGCCGCCGCAAGGCTGAGGGCCATGCCCTTGCGCAGGGCCTTCCCGTCGGCCACCAGATAGGCCGAGATCACCGCCTTGCCGTGGCCCGGCCCCGCCGCATGGAAGACCCCGTAGGCGAAGCCCAGGAGCAGCAGGGAGCCCAGGGCCCCGCCGCTTTCGCCCAGATTCCGGATGCCTGCCTGAAGGCTCCGGTAGAAGCCCGCCTGGATTGACAGGATGGAGGCGCCGAGGGCTCCCGTGGGGGCGGCTTCCCGCAGCCCCATGCCGAAGGGATTACGCGGGGGCGGCGCGCTCATGGGGCCGAGCAGCCAGGCGAGGGCGCTCATGGCAGCGGCCACGAGGGCGACCGCCGCCAGGGCGCAGCCGAGCCGCCGCCAGAGCCGCCCTGGGCGGGCCGACGGAAGGGCGAGGGGTTCCGACGTCAGGGACATGCGACGATGGCCCTGTTGGCGTATTGGGCCGCGCCGCTCAGGGACGGCGGGAGCGCCCCTTCCGCCTGGAGGATCTGCTGCATGGCGGCGTCGAGGGGCTTGGCCTTGGCGATGGATGTGGCGCAGCCCTGGGGGGCATTGGTGAGGGTGATGGAATCCTTGCCCTCCGCAAGGGTGAAGTAGACGAAGAAGCTGGGGTCGTCGATCTCCATGGCCACCGCGCCGGAGGCAGCCGCCGGCGTCTTCAAGGGCAGGAAATAGGACATGACCACCTGGCTCTTCTCCATGGCCATCCGGGGCTCCCGCGGCGGGTCGAAGGCCTGCTTCCGGCCGTTCACCTTCACGGTGGTGAAATAGCCGAACTCCTCCAGGGAGCCGGTGTTCTCGTCGGCGAGGGGCTGCAACTCCTCCGGGGTGAGCTTGCCGTCGCCGTTCCGGTCGAGGCCCTGGGTCACGTAGGCCGTATAGGCCTCGTCGAAGGTCCAGGCGTGGCGGATGCCCGTCACGCGCCCGTCCGCGGCGAACACGATCTCGGCCTTGGCCGTGACCCACACATGGGGATGGGCGAGGGCAGGGGAGACAAAGGCAGGCGAGACGAGCCCCGCCAGGCAGGCGGCGAGAGCGGCTTTGAGACCAAGACGGCGTGTCATGCGTTGACCTAGAAAAGCGACGCTTCCCGGACGACGGGAGCCGATGAACCGGTCTTATGACGCATTATGGTTAATAGAGGCAGAACGGAGGCAGGCTTGATTGACGCGGGCGGCTAGTTATGTCAGTAATGCTGACATAAATTTCATCACAACAAGACCGGATCACCGGCAGCGGGGCGAGGGCTCCAAGGAGGAAACGGGCAATGGCCGAAGGTCATATGGCGCTCCGTAACGTAACGCTCGACGACAAATACGATCTCACCAAGGACCGGATCTTCATCACCGGCACCCAGGCCGTCGTCCGCATGCTGCTCATGCAGCGCGAGCGGGACAGGCTGGCGGGCCTGAGCACGGCCGGCTTCGTGTCCGGCTATCGCGGCTCGCCCCTCGGCGGCATGGACCAGAATCTCTGGCGCGCCAAGCAATGGCTCGAGCGCTCCAACATCGTGTTCCAGCCCGGCCTCAACGAGGAACTGGCCGCCACCGCCATATGGGGCTCGCAGCAGGCGGAGATCCGCGGCGACGGCAAGTATGACGGCGTGTTCGGCCTCTGGTACGGCAAGGGCCCCGGCGTCGACCGCTCCGGCGACGTGTTCCGCCACGCCAACATGGCGGGCTCCTCCAGGCACGGCGGCGTGCTGGCCCTCATGGGCGACGACCACACGGCGGAATCCTCCACCGTGGCGCACCAGTCCGAGTTCCACTTCGTGGACGTGATGATCCCGATCCTAAACCCGGCGGGCGTGCAGGAGATCCTCGATTACGGCCTCTACGGCTACGCCATGAGCCGCTTCTGCGGCACCTGGGTGGCCTTCAAGTGCGTGAAGGAGAACATCGAGTCCACCGCCTCCGTGGACGGCTCCCTCGATCGCGTGAAGATCATCATGCCCGACGACTTCGTCATGCCGCCGGGCGGGCTCAACATCCGCAACCGCGACGGGGTGCTCGACCAGGAGGCGCGCCTCCAGGACTTCAAGCGCGACGCCATGATGGCGTTCGTGCGCGCCAACAACCTCAACCGCATCGTCCTGTCGGGCGGACGCAGCCCCAAGATCGGCGTGATCACGGTGGGCAAGTCCTATCTGGACGTGCGCCAGGCCATGGACGAGCTCGGCCTCGACGAGGTCAAGGCCAACGACATGGGGCTTCGCCTCTACAAGGTCGCCTGTCCCTGGCCGCTCTCCCAGCGCGAGCTCCTGGAATTCGCCCAAGGCCTCGACAAGATCATCGTGGTGGAGGAGAAGCGCTCCCTGATCGAGGTGCAGGTGCGCGAGGAGCTCTACGGCACCGCCAACCAGCCCCTCTGCATCGGCAAGAAGGACGAGGCCGGCAACTGGCTCTTCCCGGTCAAGGGCGCGCTCGATCCCAACGACATCGCCATCGTGATCGGCGAGCGCCTGCTGGCCTACCACAACAACGACGACCTGCGCGGCCGCGTGGAGCGCCTGCGCCATGCCCAGGAGGTGCTGGCGGCCACCGGCGACGTGGCGAACCGCGTGCCGCATTTCTGCTCCGGCTGCCCGCACAACTCCTCCACCAAGGTGCCGGACGGGATGCGCGCCTATGCGGGCATCGGCTGCCACTACATGGTGCAGTGGATGGACCGCTCCACGGACGGCTTCACCCAAATGGGCGGCGAGGGCGCCAACTGGATCGGCGAATCGGCCTTCTCCAAGCGCGGCCACGTGTTCCAGAACCTGGGCGACGGCACCTACAACCACTCGGGGGTTCTCGCCCTGCGCTGGTCGATCCACACCAGGACCAACGTCACCTACAAGATCCTCTACAACGACGCGGTCGCCATGACCGGCGGGCAGAAGCACGAGGGCGGGCTCACCGTCGACATGATCGCCCGCCAGGTGCGGGAGGAGGGGGTGCAGCGCATCGCCCTCGTGACCGACGAGCCGCACAAATACCCGAAGGAGATCCGCTGGCCCTCGGGCATGACCATCCACCACCGGGACGAGCTCGACGCGGTGCAGCGGCAGCTGGCCGAGATCCCCGGCGTGACGGTGATGATCTACGACCAGACCTGCGCGTCCGAGAAGCGCCGCCGCCGCAAGCGCGGCGAGTTCCCGGACCCGGACAAGCGCGTCATCATCAACGACCTCGTGTGCGAGGCCTGCGGCGATTGCTCGGTGCAGTCCAACTGCGTCGCCGTGCAGCCCGTGGAGACGGAGTTCGGCCGCAAGCGCCAGATCGACCAGTCCAACTGCAACAAGGACTTCTCCTGCGTGAAGGGCTTCTGCCCGTCCTTCGTGACCGTGCACGGCGCCAAGATCAAGAAGGCGGTGCCCGAGACCCTCTCCACAAGCGGCATGGCGCTCACGCCGCTGCCCGATCCGGCGATCCCCGCCATCGACCGCACCTTCAACGTGATCGTCACGGGCGTGGGCGGCACCGGCGTGGTCACTATCGGGGCGATCCTCGGCATGGCGGCGCATCTGGAAGGCAAGGGTCTGGGCATGATCGACATGGCCGGCCTCGCCCAGAAGGGCGGCGCGGTCTACAGCCACGTGCGCCTCGCCAACAGCCAGGACGACATCCACGCGATCCGCGTCTCCGCGGCCGCGGCCCATCTCGTGCTCGGCTGCGACCTGGTGGTGACGGGCACCAAGAAGGTGCTGGCCTCCGTCAAGGAGGGGCAGACCGCCCTCGTGGTCAACACCGCCGAGGTGATGCCGGGCGAGTTCACCCGCAACGCCGACTTCTCCCTGCCGACGGAGCGGGTGAGGCGCGCGATCAAGTCCGCCGCCGGATCGGAGGGCGTGGCCTTCGTGGACGCCACCGCCATCGCCACCGCGCTGCTCGGCAATGCGATCGCGGCCAACATGTTCATGCTGGGCTACGCCTACCAGACCGGGCACGTGCCCCTGTCGGGCGCGGCCATCGAGAAGGCCATCGAGCTCAACGGCGAGGCGGTGAAGATGAACCTGTCCGCCTTCGCCTGGGGCCGCCGCGCCGCGGCCGAACCCGAGCTGATCGCCCGGATGATGAGCGACCTGAAGGCTCCGACGGAATCGCGCAAGCTCTCCGAGACCCTCGACGAGGTGATCGAGCGGCGCGAGCGCTTCCTCGGCGAGTACCAGAGCAGGCGCTACGGCAAGCGCTATCGGGCCCTGGTCGAGCGGGTGCGGGCGGCGGAGGAGAAGGCGGCGCCGGGTTCGACCGCGCTCACCGATGCGGTCGCACGCTCCCTGTTCAAGCTCATGTCCTACAAGGACGAGTACGAGGTGGCCCGCCTCTACACCAACGGCCATTTCGAGCGCCAGGTCGCCGCCGCCTTCGAGGGCGAGAACCTCTCTTACGAGTTCCACCTCGCGCCGCCGCTCTTCGCCCGCAAGGACCCGGTCACCGGCGTTCCGAAGAAGATGAGCTTCGGCCCGTGGGTGATGAAGGCCTTCCGGGTTCTGGCGGGACTCAAGGGCCTGCGCGGCACGCCCCTCGACGTGTTCGGCTACACCCATGAGCGCCGCACGGAGCGCCAGCTCGTCCGCGACTTCGAGGCGCTGGTCGGCGAGATCCTGGCAGGGCTCAACGCGGAGAATCACGCCGCCGCCGTGGGCCTGGCCGCCGTGCAGCAGAAGATCCGCGGCTTCGGCCACATCAAGGACCGGAACCTGAAGGCCGCCAAGGCGGAGGAGGCGGCTCTCCTCGCAAGGTTCCGCGCCGAGCCGCAGCCCCTGCCGGTCGCGGCGGAGTAACGGAACGGGCCATCCCGGACGGCGCGTGCCGCTCCAGGACCCCTCGTTTACGTCGCGGGGCGCGGCTTCGCGCGGCCCGAATCGGGGATTCTCACCACGTTGCCGCGCATCTGCGCGGCCTCCAGGAGCTCGGCCAGGCGCTTTGCGAGCTCCACCTGCCGGAAGGGCTTGGCCAGCCGCGGCAGCTCGGCTCCGGGTCCCTGCACGAGATTGGTGTAGCCCGTCATCAGAAGGGTCGGAAGCTCCGGCCTCAGCCTGCGGGCCTCCTGCGCCACGTCCGCGCCGCTCATGCCGGGCATCAGGTAATCCGTCACCAGCAGATCGATGTCGGCCTCCCGCGCCCGCAGCACCGCCAGGGCCTCCACGCCGGAGCCGGCCTGGATCACCGAGTAGCCCAGGTCCATCAGCATCTCGGCGGTGCCGACGCGCACCAGCTCCTCGTCGTCGATCAGGAGCACCGTCGCCGGCCGTGCCGCCGGAACCGTCTCGGCCGGCATCTGCTCGCTGGCGGCCGCCTCCTCGCCCGCGACCGGCAGCCAGAGCTGCGCCTGCGTTCCGACGCCGGGGGCGCTCGACAGCACCAGCGCGCCGCCCGATTGCGCCGCAAGCCCGTGCACCATGGACAGGCCAAGGCCCGTGCCCTTGCCGAGCCCCTTGGTGGAGAAGAACGGCTCGACCGCGCGCTTGAGGGTCGAGGCATCCATGCCCACGCCCGTGTCGATCACCGAGATGCGGATGTAGCTGCCCTCTTCGAGCCGGCCCCGGCGGCCCGCGCGCACCTCGTCGAGGCGAACCTCCATCGTCAGCCTGCCGCCTCTCGGCATGGCGTCCCGGGCGTTGATCGCCAGGTTGAGCAGGGCCAGTTCGAGCTGGCTCGGATCCACCCGCGCGGCCGGCAGGTCCGGGGGCGCGTCGAAGGCGACCTCGATGGTGGGCCCGATGGAGCGGGTCACCAGATCCTCGATCCCCATGATCAGGCTCGAGACGTCCACCGCCCGCGGCTGAAGGTCCTGCCGCCGGGCGAAGGCCAGCAGGCGCTGGACCAGGGTGGCGGCCCGTCCCGTGGCCTGGAGGGCGTTCTCGATGAGCCGCTGCGAGCGCAGGTCGTCCGCCGGAACCCGCCGCCGCAGCATGTCCAGGTTGCCCATGACGGGCGTGAGCAGGTTGTTGAAGTCGTGGGCGACGCCGCCGGTGAGCTGCCCGATGGTCTCGAGCTTCTGCGCCTCGTGGAGCTGGGCCAGGGCCTCCTCCCGTTCGCGGGTCCGCTCCGCCACCAGCCGCTCCAGGTCCTCCCGCGACCGGGCCAGCACGTCCCGGGCCTCGTATTGCCGCCGCCGGGCGTTCAGGGCCGAGCGCACGGCCCTCACCATGCTTTCCGCGTGCAGGGGGCGCTCCAGCAGCACCACGTTGCGCAGCCGGTCCAGCGTCTCGAAGGCGCGGGAGGAGCGGACGCCCTTGTGGCCGTTCGCCAGAACGATGAAGGGAAAATCCGACCAGGGCGGCTGTTGCTCGAGCCGGCTCACCAGCGTGTCCAGGCCGCCCCCGGCCAGCGCCTCCTCGGCCACCAGCGCCGCGCCCGCGCCGCGGGCGATCGCCTCCGCAAGGCCCGTGAGCTGATCGCAGCGGATCGCCGTGACGCCGTGACGCTTCAGCAGGTCCGTGGCGACTTCGGCGTCCCGCCCCCGGGGCGTGAGGACCAGAACGGTTTCATTCATCGCTCATGCCGTCGCTGCCTTCGCCGAGGGCATGGGCCCCGGCCGCGGCCGCGCCGCCCATGAGCGGAGCGGCCGCGCCCCGGTAGGTGGGAACTCCCGTGAGAATGCCCTGGAACGCCCTCAAGGGAGGGCCGATGCTCAGCCCGTGCCTGTCGACGCGGAACTCGCGGATGGTGCGCTCGTGGTCCGTCGTTCGCGTCTTCACCACCGAGATCGCCTTGCGAACCTCGCCCTCGGCCTCGAAGAACCGCAGGAGCAGCACCGTGTCGGCCAGATAGCTGAGGTCCACGTCGGAGCGGACGTCGCCCACGAGACCGTGCTGGCCCAGGATCATCAGGGTCACGACGCCCTGCTGGCCCAGGTAGGACAGCAGCTCGTGCATCTGCAGGGTCAGGTGCCGGTCCTCCGGCATGGCCTGCAGGTAGGCGTTGAGGCTGTCGACCACCACCACCCTTGCGCCGTCGTCTTCCACGGCTTCCCGAACCGCCGTGGCGAATTCCCCCGGGGAGAGTTCGGCCGGGTCGATCTGGCGAATGTTGAGGCGGCCTTCGTCCATATGGGGCTGGAGGTCCATCCCGAGAGCCGCCGAGCGCAGCATCAAGGTGGGCAGGCGTTCGTCGAAGAGGAAGAAGGCCGCCCGCTGGCCGCGCTCCAGGGCCGACACCATGCAGCGCACGGCGGCCGTGGTCTTACCCACGCCGGCGGGACCGCTCAGGAGCGTCGTGGTTCCCGGAACGAGGCCGCCGCCCAGAAGCGAGTCGAGGCCTTCCACTCCGGTGGTGAGCGTCTGCGGGCTGATGGTCCCCCGGTGCTCCGCCGCCACCAGGCGCGGATAGACGCGGACGCCGCCGGTGATGATCGACATGTCGTGATAGCCGCCGCTGTACTTGATGCCGCGCATCTTGATGACCCGCAGCTGCCTGCGCTCGGCCCCGAAGCCGGTGGCGGTCTGATCCAGCGAGATCACCCCGTGGGCGATGCTGTGGAGCTGAAGGTCGCCGGGCTCGGATGTGCGGTCGTCCAGCACCAGGACCGTGCAGTCGCGGCTCGAGAAGAAGTGCTTGAGGGCCAGGATCTGCCGCCGGTAGCGCAGGGGATTCTGGGCGAGAAGGCGCAGCTCCGACAGGCTGTCGAGCACGACCCGCTTCGGCTTGAGGGCATCGACGCGCTCCATCACCCCGCGAACGGTTTCTCCCAGCTCCACCTCCGACGGGTGCAGCAGGGTCTGCTCCTGGTCGGGATCGAGGCCGGCCTCCGGGACGAGTTCGAACAATTCGAGCGCATCGAGGGACCAGCCGTGGGTTTGGGCGACCGCGTGAAGCTCCGCCTCGGTCTCGGACAGGGTCACGTAGAGGCCGGCCTCGCCGCGCCGGACGCCTTCGAGCAGGAACTGGAGAGAGAACGTGGTCTTGCCCGTGCCGGGCGTCCCTTCCACGAGATAGAGGCGGTTGGGGGTGACGCCGCCGCCCAGAATCGTGTCGAGGCCTTCGATCCCTGTGGAGGTGCGTTGACTGTCGGAGGGAGGGACGGCGGATTTGTTCATGACGCGGCCTTCACCATCACCATACCTGTGCCGGTCGCAGCCGCCAGGGTGCGAAAGGGAGCCTACCAGCGTCACGTTGCGGCTGAAAAGAGGGACAACGGGGGAAACGTCATGCCAAGCTTCGGGTTCCGCAAGGGCATGGCGCCAGTCCGGATGGGATAACAGCCTTCCACATCCTTACTCCAGCCGCCAATCCACCGGCTCCAGGCCCTTGGCCGCAAGCCACGCATTGGCGCGGCTGAAAGGGCGGGTGCCCCTGAAATCGTTCAGGCGGTTGAGGGGCGAGGGGTGTCCCGCCTCGATCACCAGGTGCTTGTCCTGGTCCACCAGCGCCGCCCGCTTCCGGGCCGGGCCGCCCCACAGGAGAAACACCACCGCGGGCTGCTGCCCGGAGATGGCCGCCATGGCCTGATCGGCCAGGGCCGACCAGCCGAACTTCATGTGGGCCCCCGAGACCCCGGCCTCCACCGTCAGGGCCGTGTTGATCAGCAGCACTCCCTGCCGCGCCCAGGGGGTCAGGTCGCCGGATTTCGGCATGGGCGCGCCCAGGTCCTCCGCCATCTCGGCCAGGATCGTGCGCAGGGAGGCGGGCAGGCGGCGGGAGCCGCGGTAGGAGAAGGCCAGGCCGTGAGAATCCCCCGGCGTGGGGTAGGGGTCCTGGCCCAGAACCACCACCTTGACCCGCTCGATCGGGGTCAGGGCGATGCTGGTGAAGACGGCCTCGGGCGGGGGCAGCACCCGGGCGCCCGCCGCGATGGCCGCATCCACCCTGGCGGCCACCGCCTCCGCGCTGCCGTCCCGGAAGAACGGCAGCCTGAGCCACCCCGCCGTCTCCGGCTTGGCGCGAAGGGCCGCAAGGGCCTGCACAATGGGACCGGGCATGAGAGCGGCCTTTCGGTTGGGGAGCAGGGCTTGGGAACGAGGACGATCCGGCTGGAGACGGCCCGGTTCCCCACCCGTGAAAAAGCATGAGCGGCCGCAAGGATCCGCAGGTCTCGGGCGTCGACAGAATGTTACTTCTGTGACACGTTGCCGGTCTAGGTTTCGCAGGCCCGCCTGTGGATCAAACCCGATTGTGAGGACTTTCGACCATGCTTCAGAGCCGACCTGCCGCCGCCCTGCGCGCCGGCTTCCTTGGGCTTTCCATGCTGCTGTCCGGAACGGCTTTCGCCCAGGAAGCCGTGACCATCCGCTTCGTCCAGACCAACGACATCGACCGCATGGGCGCCGAGAAGGGCCGCGGCGGCTTCGCCAGGCTCGCCACCGCGGTCAAGGAGGAGCGCGCCAAGGGCAACACCTTCTTCGTCCATGCGGGCGATACCCTTTCGCCCTCCCTCCTGTCGGGCTTCGACAAGGGCGCGCACATCATCGACATCCTCAACCGCATCGGCCCCGACGCCATGACGCCGGGCAACCACGAGTTCGACCTCGGCCCCGACGTGTTCCGGGCCCGCATGGCCGAGGCGAAGTTCGACGTGCTCGCCACCAACATCATCGACGGCAACGGCCTGCCGGCCAACACCAAGGCCGACAAGATGGCCGAGGTGCAGGGGGTGAAGATCGGCTTCTTCGGCCTCACCACCGAGGACACCCCCATCGCGTCGAGCCCGGGCGATATCAAGTTCGCCTCCACCATCGACACGGCGCGCAGCAAGGCCAAGGACCTGCGGGCGAAAGGCGCCGACATCGTGGTGGCCCTGGCCCATACGCCGCTCGAGGTCGACATGATCATCGCCCGCTCCGCCGGCGTCGACGTGATCATCGGCGGGCATGACGAGCATCTGCTCGCCTTCTATGACGGCAAGGTCACCCTGACCGAATCCGAGTCCCAGTCGAACTACGTGGTCGTGACGGAGCTGTCCGTCACCAAGACCACGAAGGACGGCAAGACCACCGTGGCCTGGACGCCGAATTTCCGCATCGTCGACAGCGCAACCGTCAAGCCCGATCCCGAGATCGAGGCGGTGGTGAAGGGCTACGAGGACAAGCTGTCCAAGGAGCTCGACATCGAGATCGGCGTCACGGAAACGCCCCTCGACAGCCGCCGCGCCACGGTGCGCGGAGGCGAGGCCGCCATCGGCAATCTCGTGGCCGACGCCCTGAAGGCTTCGGTGGGCGCCGAAGTGGCCATCACCAACGGCGGCGGCCTTCGCGCCGACAAGCAGTACCAGGCGGGCCAGAAGCTGACCCGGCGCGACATCCTCGCCGAGATGCCCTTCGGCAACACCACGGTGCTGCTGGAGATCAAGGGCGAGGGGATCAAGGCCGCCCTGGAGAACGGGGTGAGCCAAGTGCGCGAGCTGGGCGGGCGCTTCCCGCAGGTGTCGGGCATCACGGCGGAGGTGGACCTCAAGGAGCCGGTGGGCAGCCGCGTCAAGTCGGTGAAGATCAACGGCGAGCCCCTCGATCCCGCCCGGACCTACAAGCTCGCCACCAACGACTTCATGGCCCGCGGCGGCGACGGCTATCGCTCCTTCACCGAGGCCAAGTCGCTGATCGACGTGTCGGCGAGCCAGCTCATGGCCAGCCAGGTGATCGCCTATATCGGCAAGACCGGAAAGGTCGCCCCGAAGGTCGAAGGACGCGTCGTCCTGCGCTGAGCCTCCATCCAACGTCCGGCGCCGGGACCCGCCGGCGCCGGACGGCGGCCCTGTGCCTTCGGAACCCCTTCAACCGGCGCGGCTTAGGCTTATGAGCAACCTTGCAGAGGAGCGCGCCTTGTTGAGGACATTTCTATTCGCAGCCGCGGTGGCCATGGGCGGCCTGGGGCTGGCGTCCCAACCCGCTTCGGCGGTGTCTCCGGGCGGGCTGCCGGCCGCAGCTCGAGCCGACTTCGAGACCGTGACCGAGGTGCAGTACTGGGAAGAGCCCCAATACCGCTACCGGCGCTCGTACCGGGAGAGGCGCATCTATGATGCACCTCCGTCCTATGGCTACCAACCCTATGGCTACCGCACCTACTCCGCGCCGCGATATGACGAGCCGCCGCGCTATCGCCGCTACGGCGCCACGAGGCGTCAGGCCGCTCCGCCCGTGAGAGGCTGCTATACCCCGCCGCCCATGGGATACCGCACGCCCCGGGTGGTCTGCAGCTACTAGCGCCGAAACGTCTCTTCGATGTCTCGGCCCAGGGCTCCGGCCCCCTGGGCCGCTCGCCCGCCCGATCCGAGGGGCTCGCCCATGGGCCACTTCGGCCCGCGACCCTGGCGCTTCCCAGGAAACCTGCCTACGCTCGTCGAATCAAAGGCTTGAGCGGAGCCGCGGTCATGCACGTCGTCGCCCTCGTCACCCAGAAGGGAGGCACCGGGAAGAGCAGCCTTGCGGTGTCCCTTGCCGTGGCGGCCGTGGAAAGCGGCCTCAAGGCGGCGGTGATCGACGTCGATCCGCAGGACACGGCGGGCGAATGGTACAGGCGGCGGCAGGCCGAGGCGCCGCAGGTTCACTCCCTGCGCTGGTCCCATCTCTCGTCGCGCCTTTTCCGCCTCGACCGGGAGGGCTGCGACCTCGTCCTCATCGATACCCCGGGCGCCGACAGCATCGTGGCGGCGGAGGCCATGAAGGCGGCTCATTTCTGCCTGTTGCCCGTTCGGCCGAGCGTTGCCGATATCGAGGCGACCAAAGCCACCGTGCGCTCCTTGAGCGGCGGAAACAAAGCCTTCGCCTTCGTGCTCAACCAATGCCCCACGGGCGGCCGCACCAGCCGGACCTCCAATGCCCGCATGGCGCTCCAGCTCCTCGGCCGATCCTGCGACGTGACCCTGGCGCACCGCTCCGACCACATGGACGCGGTTGCGGCAGGCCTCGGCGTGACGGAGTTCGCCCCGTCGGGAAAGGCCGCCGACGAGGTCAGGGCCTTGCTGCAATGGCTTCGGGTCAGGCTCCAGCGCCTGGGCAACGCCCGGTCCGATGCCGAAGAAGAGGCGGGCAGTTCCAGAGCCGGTGGGGCAGGGTAGTTCATGGCAGGGATCGGCGGCGCGGATTGCTGTGGAAGAGCCTCCGGGACGGCAGACGCCGGCGGTTGAAAAATTGCCCTTTCCCGAACCAGCCCTCATAAACGGACTTGGCTGCCCGTCGGAAGCCGTCTCACAGCCTTGTCGTTCAGGGGGTCTCATGCGTCGGATGCCTGCCATCGCCACATTCCTGGGGGCGTTGTCGATCGCGCTCCCGGCCTGGGCCCAGTCGCTGCCCTCCCTGCCGGCCCCGGTGCAGGCGGCTGTCCAGGAAAGCCGGGAGGCCTGCGCGCCCGACAAGGCGACCCTGGGAAAAGGCTTCGTCCAGCGGCGGGACGTGAATGGGGATGGGGTGGAGGACTACGTCCTCGATTATGCGGCGTTCGATTGCGGGGGGAGCTCCACCTATTTCTGCGGAAGCTCGGGCTGCCTGACGCAGGTGTTCGCCTCCCTGAAGGACGGCCGCTACGCCAAGGTTCTCGACGATAACGTGCAGGACCTGCAGTTCAAGCAGATCAAGGGCCGGGCGGCCCTGCTGATCGGGCTGCACGGCTCCGCCTGCGGAAAGGCGGGAGCCGCTCCCTGCCGTAGGACCCTGTACTGGAACGGCGAGAGGTTCAGCGCGGCCAACTGACAGGCTCCCGACGGCCCAGGCCGCCCCGGACTCGATGCCAGCGACAACAGGACACGGCATCGTGTTGGCGTCACCGGCGAAAAGCCCCTATCTAGAGCGCAAGCACGAGGCGCGCCGGAAACCCGGATGCGCCGCCAAGGGGCCTTTCGATGAACGAACGAGTGAATCTGGCCGACATGCGCCAGGGCGTCCGCCCGGTTGACCACCCGCCCGCGAGGACGGGGCGGATCGGCGTGCTCCTCCTCAATCTCGGCACCCCCGAGGGAACGGGCTACTGGCCCATGCGCCGCTACCTCAAGGAGTTCCTCTCCGACCGGCGCGTCATCGAGACGCCGCGGCTCCTGTGGTGGCCGATCCTCAACCTCATCATCCTCACCAAGCGCCCCGGCCCCAAGGGGCGCGATTACGCGTCGATCTGGAACAACGACCGCAACGAGGGCCCGCTCAAGACCATCACCCGCAGCCAGGCCGAAAAGCTGGCCGCGCACATGCAGGGCATCGCCGGCGACAGGATCACGGTGGACTGGGCCATGCGCTACGGCAAGCCGGAGGTTCGCGAGCGCATCCAGGCCCTGCTCGACGGGGGCTGCGACCGGATCCTGCTGGTGCCGCTCTACCCGCAATACGCGGCGGCCACCTCCGCCACCGCCTGCGACCAGGCCTTCCGCGCTCTCATGGACATGCGCTGGCAGCCGACCGTGCGCGTCTCGCCGCCCTATCACGACGACCCGGTCTATATCGACGCGCTGGTGTCCTCCATGAAGCGGGAGCTGGCCCGGCTCCCCTTCGAGCCGGAGGTGATCCTGGTCTCCTTCCACGGGGTGCCGAAGGAATACCTGCTCAAGGGCGACCCCTACCATTGCCAATGCGTGAAGACCTGGCGCCTGATGCGCGAGGCTTTCGGCTGGCCGGCGGATCGGTTCCGCATGAGCTTCCAATCCCGCTTCGGAACGGCGGAATGGCTTCAGCCCTACACGGACAAGACCGTGGAGGCCCTGGCGGAGGGCGGCGTCAAGCGCATGGCCATCATCGCTCCCGGCTTCTCGGCGGATTGCCTGGAAACCCTGGAGGAGCTCAACGGCGAGAACCGCGAGATCTTCATGCATCACGGCGGCGAGCAGTTCGCCTATCTGCCCTGCCTCAACGACAGCCCGGACGGGATGCGCGTCATCCAGGCGGTGGTCGAGCGGGAGCTTCAGGGCTGGCTCTAAAACCATGTGGCCTGCGCGTCTTGCGGGGTCCGCCGCCCTAGGCGCGTGGCGAGCTTTGCGGTAGCGTGGCCCCCTGCAACTCGGTTGCCTTGGGGATTCATGCCGTGTTCTTAGGTGGTTTCGATATTTTCGTGATCGTGCTCGTGCTCGTCGTCATCGTGACGATCGCCATGGGCATCAGGACCGTGCCGCAGGGCTATGCCTATACGGTGGAGCGGTTCGGGCGCTATTCGCGCACGCTCAGCCCCGGCCTCGGGCTCATCGTGCCCTACATCGAGAAGATCGGCAAAAAGGTGAACATCATGGAGCAGGTGCTCGATGTTCCGAGCCAGGAGGCCTTCACCCGCGACAATGCGGGCGTCACCATCGACGCCGCCGCCTTCTATCAGGTGCTCGACGCGGCCCGCGCCTCCTACGAGGTGTCCAACCTCAACCAGGCTCTCCTGGTGCTGACCATGACCAACATCCGCACGGTGGTCGGCTCCATGGACCTCGATCAGCTCCTGTCCCACCGGGACGAGATCAACGAGCGCCTCCTGCGGGTGATGGACGCCGCCGCCTCGCCCTGGGGCGCCAAGGTCACCCGGGTGGAGATCAAGGACATCCTGCCGCCCCAGGACCTCGCGGGCGCCATGGCCCGACAGATGAAGGCGGAGCGCGAGAAGCGCGCCGCCGTGCTCGAGGCCGAGGGCCTGCGCCAGGCGGAAATCCTGCGCGCCGAGGGCGAGAAGCAGTCGCAGATCCTGGCGGCCGAGGGCCGGAAGGAAGCCGCCTTCCGCGACGCCGAGGCCCGGGAGCGGCAGGCGGAGGCCGAGGCCAAGGCCACCGGCATGGTCAGCGACGCCATCACCAGCGGCGACCTCAACGCCGCCAACTTCATCGTGGCGGAAAAATACATCGACGCCATCCGCGCCCTTGCCACCGCTCCCAACCAGAAGGTGGTGATCGTGCCCATCGAGGCGGCGGGCCTTGCGGGCACCCTGGGCGGCATCGCCGAACTGACCAAATCCGTCTTCGGCGAGGGCGGCTCGTCGACGAAGCCCCCGCGCAGCGTTCCGTCCGTCACCGGCGGCACGGGGCGCCTATGATCGCGGAGGCTTTCAGGAGCCTGGGCGCATGGTCCTGGATCATCCTGGGCCTTGTCCTCATGGGCGTCGAACTCGTGGCGCCCGGCGCCTTCTTCGTCTGGTTCGGCCTTGCGGCCATCGCGACGGGGCTGCTCGACGCGGTGTTCGGCCTCTCCTGGCAGGCCGCCCTCCTGGTGTTCGCCCTGCTGTCGGTGGCGGCGGTGGTCCTGGGGCGGATGATCAGCCGCTCCGGCCCGGAGCCCGACAACCAGGCTCCCCACCTCAGCCAGCGCGGCCAGTCCCTCGTCGGGCGCGTCTTCGTCCTGGAGACGCCGATCAAGGACGGGGAGGGGCGGATCAGGGTGGACGACAGCTCCTGGCGCGTCACCGGCGTCGACCGCTTCGCCGGGGCCAAGGTCCGGGTCGTGCGGGTGGAGGGCTCGACCCTGGTGGTGGACGATCCCTGAGCCGGCGCGGCCTGTCCGCTGCGAGTGCTGCGCGGGACGCCTAAAGCATCCTGACCTATTGTAACGTTATGCCGTTGAGGGTATAGACGTCCTGCCTCCCGTCCGGGCAGTGCGCAATTCATCTTTCATCAGGCAATGCGATAATGGCCATCACGATTAATGCGTCCAGCTTCATCAATTCCGGGACTATTTACGGCGACCTTTACATGGGCGACCGGGACAATTACCTCGATACGAGAAACGGGACGATCACCGGCGCGATCAGAACCCTCGCCGGCAACGATACCGTCCTGGGCGGCAAGCGGTCCGAAGCCATCTACGGGGGCGATGGGAACGACAAGCTCAACGGCGGATTGGGCAGCGACATCCTGATCGGCGGAGCCGGCAAGGACACCCTGACCGGCGGAAGCGGCAAGGACACGTTCATATTCGCCGCGACGCCCGTATCCGCCAACCTCGACATCATCCGGGACTTCAGCTCGGCGGACGATACCTTCAAGATCAAGCAATCCATGTTCGCCGACATCGGGGCGAAGGGAAAGCTGAACGCGGACGCCTTCCGCCTCGGCGCAGGCGCGTCGGACAAGGAAGACCGGATCATCTATCACAAGGCGACCGGCTCCCTGTACTACGACCCGGACGGAACCGGCCCGCAGGCGCAGGTCAAGATCGCCTCCTTGAGCAACAAGGCCGCCCTGGCGCTCAGCGACTTCGTCATCTTCTGATCGTTTTCAGGCCGCCCCCGCCCGCAGCAGGTCGAGGTAGTGGACGAGGCCTACGGGCCTGTCGTTCTCCACCACGATCAGAACCGTGATCTTCCGGCTTTCCTGGATCTCCAGGGCTTCGGCCACGAGGTCGTCCGGCGCGATGGTGCGGGGGTTGCGGGTCATGATGGCGGACACGGGCAGGGCGCGAAGATCCGGCCGCAGGTTGCGGCGCAGGTCCCCGTCGGTGACGATGCCCGCCAGCGTGCCGTCCGCATGGGCCACGATCACCGAGCCGAAGCCCTTGCGGCTGATCTCCTCGATGGCCTCGTCCATGCGGGCGTCGATGCCCACGATGGGCAGGCGCTCGTTCCGGTGCATCACGTCGCGCACGAGCTTGAGGCGCGCGCCAAGCTTGCCGCCCGGGTGGAACACCCGGAAATGCTCCGCCGTGAAGCCGCGCTTCTCCAGGAGCGCGATGGCTAGCGCATCGCCGAGGGCGAGCTGCATGGTGGTGGAGGTGGTGGGCGCCAGCCCGTTGGGGCAGGCCTCCTTGGCCCCCGGCAGGGCCAGGCACAGATCCGCCGCATGGCCCAGGGTCGAGGCCCTGTCGGAGGTGAGGGCGATCAGGGGCACCCGGTAGCGCATGGCGTAGCCGATGATGTCCGCAAGCTCCGCCGTCTCGCCGGACCAGGACAGGGCGACGATCACGTCGTCCGGCTGCACCATGCCGAGGTCCCCGTGGCTTGCTTCCGCCGGATGGACGTAATGGGCGGGGGTTCCTGTCGAGGCGAGCGTGGCGGCGATCTTGCGGGCCACATGGCCGGACTTGCCCATTCCCGTGACGATGACCCGCCCCCGGACCGACGCGATGGTGTCCACCGCGGCCGTGAACACGGCTCCCAGGCCGTTGCCGATAGCCTCCATCAGGATGGCCAGGCCGTCCCGTTCGGTCGCAAGGGTGCGCAGGGCCGAGGAGACGGCCTGATCCGGGGAGTGGGGTGCGGGTTGTGCAACTGCCATGGCCGCCCTTAGGGCATTTTCCGCAAAAGTGGACACCGGTTTTGCAGAAGAAAATGCGCCTTTCAAAAGAGGAGAGCGATGTCCAGAACCGAAGTTCCGGACATCGCTCTACCATAAGGGGGAGGCCCGACGAAACCCTTAACGCCCTCAGGCCTTCTGGCGCAGGAGCGCCTCGAGCTCCTCGCGGAAGGCGGGGCCGAGCTCCTCGCGCTCCAGGGCATAGGCCACGTTGGCCATGAGGAAGCCGATCTTCGAGCCGGTGTCGTAGGTCTTGCCCTGGTACTTCATGCCGAAGAACTTCTGGTCCTTCATCAGGCGGATCATGGAATCCGTGAGCTGGATCTCGTTGCCGGCGCCGCGCTCCTGGGTGGAGAGCACCTCGAAGATCTCGGGCTGCAGGATGTAGCGGCCGGAAATGATGTAGTTCGACGGGGCGGTGCCGGGCTTGGGCTTCTCTACCATGCCGGTGATCTCGAAGGTCCGGCCGAATTCCTGGCCCACGGACACGATGCCGTATTGGTGGGTCTGGTCCTCCGGCACCTCCTCCACGGCGATGATGTTGCCGCCGTGCTGCTCGTAGGCCGCGATCATCTGCTCCACCGAGCCCCGGCTGAGCATGTCGGGCAGGAGAACCGCGAAGGGCTCGTCGCCCACCAGCTCCCGGGCGCACCACACCGCATGGCCGAGCCCGAGGGGCTCCTGCTGGCGGGTGAAGCTGGTGTGGCCCGCCTGGGGCTGGTCTCGGGCCAGGAGCTCCAGCTCCTTGGTCTTGCCGCGACCCTCCAGGGTCCGGTTGAGCTCATAGGCGATGTCGAAATGATCCTCGATCACCGCCTTGTTGCGGCCGGTGACGAAGATGAAGTGCTCGATGCCGGCGGCGCGGGCCTCGTCCACCACGTGCTGCACCACAGGACGGTCGACGACGCAGAGCATCTCCTTGGGAACGGCTTTGGTGGCCGGGAGGAACCGGGTTCCGAGGCCGGCGACGGGAAGGACGGCTTTGCGGATGCGCTTCATTGAGGGAGCCATGAGGGAGCCATGAGTGAACGGGAAAGACCAACGTCTTGATGAAAGAAAACCGGAACTGTCAAGATTGGGTCCAGCTATAACGCCCCTGGCGCGCCGGGGTTGCATCGGACGGGGCTTTCCCATTGGGGCCCTGGACCTGAATCCAAGCTGAAGCGTTTTGTTTCATCTGCCGGGCGAGGCAGCGAGCAGGAGGATGGAAATGGCGGTTCTGGTGACGGGCGGCGCGGGCTATATCGGCAGCCACATGGTGCTCGAACTCCTGGATGCGGGCGAGAAGGTCGTGGTTCTCGACGACCTCTCGACAGGCTTTCGCTGGTCCGTTCCCCAGGAGGCCGTCTTCGCGGCCGGCGACGTGGGCGACAAGGCCCTGGTCTCCCGCCTCATCGACGAGCACGGCATCGACAGCATCATGCATTTCGCCGCCAAGATCGTCGTGCCGGAATCGGTCACCGATCCGCTGGCCTATTATTTCAACAACACGGTCAAGTCCCGGGCGCTGATCGAGACCGCCGTGACCCGGGGCATCCGCAACTTCGTCTTCTCCTCGACTGCCGCCGTCTACGGCAACGCCGAGGCTCCCCTCCTGACGGAGGACATGCCGCTTGCGCCCATCAACCCCTACGGCCGCAGCAAGCTCATGTCCGAATGGATGCTCCAGGACGCCCACCACGCCCACGGGCTGCGCTACGCGATCCTGCGCTATTTCAACGTGGCCGGCGCCGACCCGAAGGGACGCTCGGGCCAGTCGACCCCGCAGGCCACCCACCTCATCAAGGTGGCGGCCCAGGCGGCCCTGGGGCAGCGCCCCCATCTCGACGTGTTCGGCACGGATTACGCCACCCCCGACGGCACCTGCGTGCGCGACTACATCCAGGTCAACGACCTCGCCCGTGCCCATCTCGCGGCCCTGCGCCACCTGCGGGGCGGCGGCGACTGCACGGTGATGAATTGCGGCTACGGCCACGGGGCCTCGGTTCTCGACGTGGTCAAGGTGGTCAAGGAGGTGTCCGGCGCTGATTTCGAGGTCCGGCTCAGCCCCCGCCGCCCGGGCGATCCGGCGCAGCTCGTGGCCCGGGTCGACCGGATCCGGGGCCTCGGCTGGGAGCCGCAGCACGACGATCTCGCCGACATCGTCGATCAGGCCCTGCGCTGGGAGCGGACCCTGGCTGCGCGGAAAGCCGCATAGCAACCCTCTATCAACCGGCTGTTAACCACCTTAGTGTCGCAATGGCAGGACCGAAACCCTGTGCCCGTGAGCGACCCCTATGTACCAGCCGGTTCGAACGGCGCGCTGCCTGTGCGGCGCCCTCATTCTAGGTCTGAGCCTCGCCGTCGGCCCTGGCGGGGCCGCGCCTGCCGCCCATGCCCAGGAGGCGTCCCAGGCCGACTTCGGGCGCTTCGTGCAAGGCCTCTGGCCCGCCGCCAAGGCGCGGGGCGTCTCCCGGGGAACCTTCGACCGGGCCTTCCAGGGGGTCGAGCCCGATCCCAAGATCATCGCGCTCACCAGGAAGCAGTCCGAGTTCGTCCGGCCGATCTGGGACTACATCAACGGAGCCATCTCGGCGCAGCGCCTTGAGCGCGGCCGGCAGATGGCCGCCGAGTGGTCCAAGACCCTGGCCTCGGTGGAGCAGGCCTATGGGGTGCCCCGCTCCGTCGTGCTCGGGGTCTGGGGCATGGAGACTAATTTCGGCAGCTTCACCGGCTCCATCGACGTGGTGAGGGCCCTGGCGACCCTGGCCTATACGGGCTACCGGGGCGAGTTCTTCCAGGACGAGCTGCTCGCCGCGCTCCAGATCCTGGAGGAGAATCCGGTGGACCGCGCCACCATGCGGGGCTCCTGGGCGGGCGCCATGGGGCAGACCCAGTTCATGCCCACGAGCTACCTGAAATTCGCGGTGGACGGCAACCGGGACGGAGTCCGCGACATCTGGACCTCGGTGCCGGACGCCCTGGCCTCCACGGCCCATTACCTGCGCCAGCACGGCTGGACGCCGGGCCTGCCCTGGGGCTTCGAGGTCAAGCTTCCGTCGGGCTTCGACTACCGGAACCTGAAGCAGACCTTCGCCCGCTGGCAGGCCCTGGGCCTGAGCCGGGTGGACGGCAGGGCCATGCCCCGCGCCGGGGAGGCCACGCTCTTCCTGCCCGGCGGAGCCGGCGGGCCGGCTTTTCTCCTCACGGGGAATTTCGACGTGATCAAGAGCTACAATTCCTCGGACGCCTATGCCATGGGGGTCGCCCATCTCGGCGAGCGGCTGATGGGCGGCCCGCCGATCCAGGGCGCCTGGCCCAAGGACGAGCCGATGCTGGACAAGGACCAGCGGCAGGAATTGCAGCAGAGGCTGTCGTCCCTGGGCTTCTACGAGGGCAATGCGGACGGCAAGCTCGGCTCCAAGACCCGGGAGGCGGTTCGGAACTTCCAGCTCAGGCGGGGTTTGGTTCCTGACGGCTACGCCGATTTCGCCGTCCTGCGCGAATTGCGGGCGACCCGCTGACGGGGGCCGCGCCGGATGCTATAAAGGAGCAGGCCCGGAGCCCAACATGGAAGCTTCCATGCGTTCGATGCCAGTCCTTCGCCTGCTTGCCATGATCCTGCTGCTCGTCGCGGGGAGCGGTCTTGCGGCCGTGGCGCAGCCCGGCTACCCGCAGCCAGGGTACCAGCAGCCGGGCTATCAGCAGCGCGCCCCCTACGGCTATGCCCCTCCGGGCTACGCTCCGCAGCAGCCGGTCTACCGCGACCCGCGGGCCTATCCTCCCGGCTATTATCCGGGAAAGCTGATTCGGCCGGCCCAACCGGCGCCGGATCAGGGCTTCAGCTTCCGCCGCCTGTTCGGCGCTCAGGAGGAGCCGCCTCCGGTGGCCCGCCGGCCGGTGGCGAAGCCCCGCAAGCCCGCCTTTCCCGTCACGGCGGCCCGGCAGGAGAAGCCGAAGGTGAACCCGGGCGCCCATGTGGTGGTGTTCGGCGACGCCCTGGCGGATTTCGCCGCCCAGGGCCTCGACCGAATGTTTTCCGAGGACCCGAACGTCGCCGTCGCCCCCAAGGTCAGGGCCGACAGCAACCTCGTGCGCAGCGATCCCGCCGAGTGGCCGAACTTCATCAAGGCCACCCTCGACGGAGGCCAGAAGGCGAGCGTGGCCGTGGTCATGCTCGGCCTCAACGACCGGCAGTCCATCCGGGACGGGGAGAGCAACCTGGAACTCCTGTCCGACCGCTGGAAGGACCTCTACCGCCAGCGGGTTGACGGGATCATGCGCACCTTCCAGGAGCGCGCGATCCCCGTGGTCTGGATCGGCCTGCCGCCGGTCAAGAGCAGCAACGCCTCCGAGGATCTTTCCATCATGAACGAGATCTACCGGGAGAGCGTCCAGCGGCTCGGCGGCACCTATGTGGACATCTGGCCCGGCTTCGTGGACGACGAGAACCGCTACGTGTCCACGGGACCCGACGTGGACGGCGAGCCCGCCAAGCTGAGAAGCAACGACGGCGTGTCCTTCACCAAGGCCGGCGCGCGCAAGCTCGCCCATTTCGTCGACACGGACATCAAGCGCATCCTCGGAAACGCTCAGCCTGGAACGGCGACGGCCGCCCTGCCGCCCGCCACGGAGGCTCCTGCCGGAGGAAACCCGGCCGCGCCCCCCGTCGAGGCCGCCCTGCCACCTCCCCCGGACGCCCCCGTTCCCGTGTCCCTGCCGAGCAAGCCGGCAGTCGGACCCGTTCTGCCCCTCACGCGACCGGACGTGACGCCGGGAGGCACCCTGGTGTCGGGCGCGCCCAAGCTCACGGGCGATCACGCCTTTCCGGTGCAGCGCGCCCTGCGGAACGGGATCGCGCCCAGCGCCCGGCCGGGCCGGGCGGACGATTTCCGCTGGCCGCGCTCGTAAGGAACGGCCTTCAGACCGGCAGCGTGCTCGACCCGGTCAGATAGGTGTCGATGGAGCGCGCCGCCTGGCGGCCCTCGCGGATGGCCCAGACCACCAGGGACTGGCCGCGGCGCATGTCGCCCGCCACGAAGACCTTGTCGCTCGAGGTCCTGTAGCTCCTGTCGTCGGCCACCACGTTGCCGCGCCGGTCCATCGCGACGCCGGACTGCTCCAGCAGGCCCTCCTTCACCGAACCGGCAAAGCCGATGGCGATGAACACGAGGTCGGCCTTGAGGATGAACTCGCTGCCGGGGATCGGCTGGCGCCGCTCGTCCACCCGGGCGCATTGCACGCCGATGGCGCGGCCTTTCTTGCCCTCGATCCCGAGGGTCGCCGCCTGGAACTCGCGCTCCGCGCCTTCGGCCTGGCTGGAGGAGGTGCGCATCTTGGTGGGCCAATAGGGCCACACGGTGAGCTTGTCCTCGCGCTCGGGCGGGCGCGGGCGGATGTCGAGCTGGGTCACGGAGAGGGCGCCCTGGCGGAAGGCGGTGCCGACGCAGTCGGAGGCGGTGTCGCCGCCGCCGATCACGATCACATGCTTGCCCCCGGCGAGAATCGGCTCCGCCGTCACGTCCTCGCCGTTCACCCGCTGGTTCGACTGGGTGAGATACGGCATCGCGTAATGCACGCCGGCCAGATCCTGCCCCGGCAGGTTCGGGTTGCGCGGGTCCTCCGCGCCGCCGGCGAACAGCACCGCGTCGAACTCGTTGTGGAGCGATGCGAAGCTCTTGTCCGCGCCGATGTTCACGCCGCAATGGAAGACGACGCCCTCGGCCTCCATCTGCTTCACCCGGCGGTCGATGTGGTACTTCTCCATCTTGAAGTCCGGGATGCCGTAGCGCAGCAGCCCGCCGGGCTTCGCCTGGCGCTCGAACACATGCACCTCGTGCCCGGCGCGGGCGAGCTGCTGGGCGGCCGCCATGCCGGCGGGCCCCGAGCCGATCACGGCCACGCGCTTGCCGGTGGCGACCTCCGGCGGCTCGGGCTTCACGAAGCCCATCTCCCAGGCCTTGTCGGCGATGGCCTGCTCGATGGTCTTGATGGTGACCGGCTGGTTCTCCAGGTTGAGCGTGCAGGCCTCCTCGCAGGGAGCCGGGCAGATGCGGCCGGTGAATTCCGGGAAGTTGTTGGTGGTGTGGAGGTTGCGCGACGCCTCCTCCCAGTCGTTCTGCCACACCAGATCGTTCCAGTCGGGGATCTGGTTGTGCACGGGACAGCCGGTCGGCCCGTGGCAGAACGGGATGCCGCAATCCATGCAGCGCCCCGCCTGCTTCTTCAGGTCGTTGTCGTCCAGCGGCAGCGTGAACTCGCGGAAGTGGCGCACGCGCTCCCCCGCAAGCTGATACTTCTGCTCCTGCCGGTCGTATTCGAGAAAGCCTGTGACCTTGCCCATCGTTTGAACTCTTTAAATCCTTATTCCGCCGCCTGACGGCTGCGCAGGCGATCCATCTCCTGGAGCGCCCGGCGATACTCCACCGGCATCACCTTCACGAACCTGGTGCGGTAGCCCGCCCAGTCATCGAGGATCTCCTTGGCGCGCGCCGAGCCCGTATAGGTGTGATGGTTGGTGATGAGCTGCATCAGGCGCTCCTCGTCGGGGCCCGACATGTTGGCCATGATGTCGATGCGGCCCTTGGTCTCCAAGTCGCCCCCGTGATGGTGGAGGCGGCGCATGAGGTCCTCCTCCTTCTCGACGGGTTCGAGATCCACCATGGACAGGTTGCAGCGCTTGGCGAAGGTGCCGTCCTCGTCGAGCACGTAGGCGATGCCGCCGGACATGCCCGCCGCGAAGTTGCGGCCTGTAGGGCCGAGCACCACCACGAGGCCGCCGGTCATGTATTCGCAGCCGTGATCGCCCGTGCCTTCCACCACCGCGATGGCGCCGGAATTGCGCACGGCGAAGCGCTCGCCCGCCACGCCGCGGAAATAGGCCTCGCCCGCGATGGCGCCGTACATCACCGTGTTGCCCACGATGATCGAGCGCTCCGGCGCAGCCCGCGTGTCCGCAGGCGGCCGGATGATGAGCTTGCCGCCCGACAGGCCCTTGCCCACGTAATCGTTGGCGACGCCTTCCAGGTTCACGGTCACGCCCGCGGCGAGCCACGCGCCGAAGCTCTGGCCCGCGGTGCCCGTCAGGTTCACCGTGATGGTGTCGTCGGGCAGGCCCTCATGGCCGTAGCGCCGGGCGACCTCGCCCGACAGCATGGCGCCGACGGTGCGGTCGGCGCTGCGCACCTTCGCCTCGATGGTCACGGGCTCGCCCCGCTCCAGGGCCGCTTCGGCCCCTGCGATGAACCGGCGGTCCAGAACCTCGTCGATGGGGTGAGCCTGCCGCTCCAGGTGACGGATGGCCACGTCGGGCCCTGCGTCCGGCTTGTGGAAGAGCCTGCTGAAATCGAGGCCCTTGGCCTTCCAGTGATCGATGGCCCCGTTCTTGTCGAGGATGTCCGACTGGCCGATCATCTCGTCGATGGTTCTGAAGCCCATCTCGGCCATCAGCTCGCGCACCTCCTCGGCGACGAAGAAGAAGTAGTTGATCACGTGCTCCGGCAGGCCCTTGAAGCGCTTGCGCAGCACCGGGTCCTGGGTGGCGACGCCCACGGGGCAGGTGTTGAGATGGCACTTGCGCATCATAATGCAGCCCGCCGCGATCAGGGGCGCGGTCGAGAAGCCGTATTCGTCGGCTCCGAGCAGCGCCGCGATCACCACGTCGCGCCCGGTGCGAAGGCCCCCGTCCGCCTGGAGCGCCACGCGGCCGCGCAGGCGGTTGAGCACCAGGGTCTGCTGGGTTTCGGCAAGGCCCAGTTCCCAGGGCGAGCCCGCGTGCTTGAGGGAGGTGAGCGGGGACGCTCCGGTGCCCCCCTCGAAGCCCGAGATGGTGATGTGGTCGGCCCGCGCCTTGGCGACGCCCGCCGCCACCGTGCCGACGCCCACCTCGGAGACGAGCTTCACCGACACGTCCGCGGCGGGGTTCACGTTCTTGAGGTCGAAGATCAGCTGCGCCAGATCCTCGATGGAATAGATGTCGTGATGGGGCGGCGGCGAGATGAGGCCGACGCCGGGGGTGGAGTGGCGCACGCGGGCGATCTTGGCGTCCACCTTGTGGCCGGGCAATTGGCCGCCCTCGCCGGGCTTGGCCCCTTGAGCCACCTTGATCTGCATCATGTCGGAGTTGACGAGGTATTCCGTCGTCACCCCGAAGCGGCCCGAGGCCACCTGCTTGATGGCCGAGCGCTTGGAGAGCCCGTTGGGCAGGGGCCGGAAGCGCTCCGGCTCCTCGCCGCCCTCGCCGGTGTTGGACTTGCCGCCGATGGCGTTCATGGCGATGGCGAGGGTCTCGTGCGCCTCCTTGGAGATCGACCCGAAGGACATGGCGCCCGTGGAGAAGCGCCGCACGATGCTCTGGGCGGATTCCACCTCGTCCAGCGCAACGGGCGCGCGCCCGGTCTCATCCGCGAGCTTGATGCGGAAGAGGCCGCGGATGGTCTTGAGCTCGTTCTCCTGCTCGTTCACGAGCCGCGCGAACTCGCGGTAGCGGTCCCCCGCGTTGAGGCGCACCGCGTGCTGGAGGGTCGCCACCGTGTCCGGGTTCCAGGCATGGACCTCGCCGCGGGTGCGATAGGCGTATTCGCCGCCCACGTCGAGGGCGGTGCGATAGATCGGCGCGTCGCCGAAGGCGTCGCGGTGGCGGCGCACGTTCTCCTCCGCCACCTCGTCCATGCCGATGCCCTCGATGATGGTGGCGGTGCCGAAGAAGTCCCGGTTGACGAACTCCGACTTGAGGCCGATGGCATCGAAGATCTGCGCGCCGCAATAGGATTGGTAGGTGGAGATGCCCATCTTGGACATCACCTTGAGCAGGCCCTTGCCGATGGACTTGATGTAGCGCTTGATCGCCTCGCCTGCGTCCACCTCCTGCGGCAGCTCCCCCGCCTCGTGCATGGCCGCGATGGTCTCGAAGGCAAGATAGGGGTTGATCGCCTCCGCGCCGTAGCCCGCAAGGCAGGCGAAGTGATGGATCTCCCTGGGCTCGCCGGATTCCACCACCAGCCCCACCGAGGTGCGTAGCCCCTTGCGGATCAGGTAATTGTGCACCGCCGCCGTGGCGAGCAGGGCCGGGATCGGGATGCGGTCCGGGCCCACCATGCGGTCGGTGAGGATGATGATGTTGTAGCCCCCGTGCACGGCCGCTTCCGCGCGGTCGCAGAGCCGGTCGAGGGCGCCGTCGAGGGCGGCTGCGCCGAGTTCCGCGTCATAGGTGATGTCGAGGGTCTTGGTGTCGAAGCGGTCCTCGAAATGGCCGATGCAGCGGATCTTCTCCAGGTCCTCGTTGGTGAGGATCGGCTGGCGCACCTCCAGCCGCTTGCGCCGCGAGGTGCCCTCCAGGTCGAGGATGTTCGGGCGCGGCCCGATGAAGGACACGAGGCTCATGACGAGCTCCTCGCGGATCGGGTCGATGGGAGGGTTCGTCACCTGGGCGAAGTTCTGCTTGAAATAGGTGTAGAGCAGCTTCGACTTGTCCGAGAGCGCGGAGATCGGGGTGTCGGACCCCATGGAGCCCACCGCCTCCTGGCCCGTCACGGCCATGGGCTGCATGAGCAGCTTGAGGTCCTCGGCGGTGTAGCCGAAGGCCTGCTGGCGGTCGAGGAGGGACACGTCCGTGCGGGACTCCCGCGCCTGCACGGGCTTTAGGTCCTCCAGCACGATCTGGGTGCGCTTGAGCCAGTCCTTGTAGGGATGGGCGTCGGAGAGCTGCTGTTTGATCTCGTCGTCCGAGACGATGCGGCCCTGCTCCAGGTCGATGAGGAGCATCTTTCCGGGCTGAAGGCGCCACTTCTCGACGATTGTCTCCTCGGGGATCGGCAGCACGCCCATCTCGGAGGCGAGCACCACGAGGCCGTCGTCGGTCACGAGGTAGCGGGCGGGGCGAAGCCCGTTGCGGTCGAGCGTCGCGCCGATCTGCCGTCCGTCCGTGAAGCACACGGCGGCCGGGCCGTCCCACGGCTCCATGAGGGCGGCGTGATACTCGTAGAAGGCGCGCCGGTCGTCGTTCATGAGCGGATTGCCGGCCCAGGCCTCCGGGATCAGCATCATCATGGCGTGGGGCAGGGAATAGCCACCGCGCACCAAGAATTCGAGGGCGTTGTCGAAGCAGGCGGTGTCGGACTGGCCCTCGTAGGAGATCGGCCAGATCTTGGAGATGTCGTTGCCGAAGAGCTCGGAATCCACCGAGGCCTGGCGGGCCGCCATCCAGTTGACGTTGCCGCGAAGGGTGTTGATCTCGCCGTTATGGGCCACCATGCGGTAGGGGTGCGCGAGCTGCCAGGTCGGGAAGGTGTTGGTGGCGAAGCGCTGGTGCACCAGGGCGATGGCGCTCTCGAAGCGCTCGTCCTTCAGGTCCGGGTAGTAGTCCCGGAGCTGGCGCACGAGCACCATGCCCTTGTACACGATGGTGCGCGAGGACAGGCTGACCGGGTAATAGCCGGCGGTGCGCCCGTCCTTCATGTCGTAGACGGCGTTGGAAATGACCTTGCGGGCCAGGAACAGGCGACGCTCGAAGGTCTCCTGGCTGTCCATGCCCTTGCCCTTGCCGATGAAGATCTGGCGGTGCAGGGGCTCGGTCGCCTTCACGCTCTCGCCCAGGTCGCTCGAATCCACCGGCACGTCGCGCCAGCCGAGGAGTTGCAGGCCCTCGTCCGCGATGGCCTTGGCGACGATCTCCTCCACGAGCCGGAAGCCCTCCGGGTTGCGCGGCATGAACAGGTGGCCGACGCCGTACTGGCCCGCCTCCGGCAGCCAGATGCCGAGCTTGGCGCATTCGGCGGCGAAGAACCGGTGCGGGATCTGAACCAGGATGCCGCAGCCGTCGCCCATCTTCGGGTCCGCGCCCACCGCGCCCCGGTGGTCGAGGTTGAGGAGGATCTGCAAGCCCTGCTCGACGATGCCGTGGGACTTGCGGTTCTTCATGTCGGCGATGAAGCCGACGCCGCAGGAATCCTTCTCGTGGGCCGGATCGTAGAGCCCCTGGGGAGCGGGCAAGGCCGGATCGCGCATCACCTTGACCGCATCCCCCCTGGAGGACGTGCGGGTCCGGGCTTCGGTTTCCGGGCTCTTGGCGGGTGCGTCGCTCATCTCAGATCCTCACGTCCGAACACGTCATCAGGGTGCTTGAGGCGGTTTTGAGGCCGCCGGATCATGGGGATCTCCGGATGCCTGCCGCCTCTTGCGTCGTTGGGAGGCCCGGGGTCTTGAAGAAGAGCCCGCTCCTCGCGGGCATCCTTGAGCTGAAGCCTCAGCCCAGAGTCGCCCGTTCCGCCCACGCTGCGCGGGCGGTTTTCGTGGTATCTCGTTTCGTTCGCGTCCGGCGAAGCATCAAAGAGACCTCAGGCGGCGGGCACCCGAAAAGGGACAGCGATACTGTCCTAATAAGGCCAACGTGCCAGAGTTCGCCCGGCGAGACAAGGGGGTGGGGAAGGATTTTAGACAAAAGTTACAACCTGCGTTCCCGACGCGTAAGAAAGACAGGGTTTCGGCCGCCCGGAACGAAAGTCTGCGCCGATGGGTCGATATCCTTGACATGTCGGCCGAACCCGCGAGGCTCCTGCGCCCGAGGAGATGATTCATGAACTTTGCCAGCGACAACATCGTGGGCGCCAGCGCCCCCGTCCTCCAGGCCCTCGTGCGGGCCAATGACGGAGCCATGCCGGCCTATGGGGCGGACGAGATCACTCGGCGGGTCAAGGCGCGCTTCGCGGAGATCTTCGAACGGGACGTGTCGGTGTTCCTCGTCACCACCGGCACCGCCGCCAATGCGCTGGCGCTCTCCTGCGCCGTGCCGCCCTACGGCCTGTGCGTCTGCCACCGGGAGGCTCACGTCATCGACGACGAATGCGGCGCGCCGGAATTCTTCACCCACGGGGCGAAGCTCGCCGGACTGCCCGGGGTCGGAGCCAAGCTGAGGGCCGAGGACGTGGCCGCCTATGTGGCGGGCCTGCCCCGATCCGTGAAGCAGATGCCGGCCAAGGCCCTGTCCATCTCCCAGGTGACGGAGGGCGGGATGGTCTACGGCCTCGACGAGATCGCAGCCCTCGGGGCCGTCTGCCGCGACCATGCGCTCGCCTTCCACATGGACGGGGCGCGCTTCGCCAACGCCCTCGTGTCCCTGGGCTGCACCCCGGCCGAGATGACCTGGAAGCGGGGCGTAGACATCCTGTCCTTCGGGGCGACGAAGAACGGCTGCCTGATGGCCGAGGCCATCGTGGTGTTCCGGCCCGACCTGGCGGAGGCGCTGGATTACCGGGTCAAGCGGGCAGGCCAGGTCATCTCCAAGGGCCGCCTGATCGCGGCGCAGCTCGAAGGCTACCTCGCTGACGATCACTGGTACGCCAACGCCCGCCACGCCAACCGCCTGGCGAAGCTCCTGTCCGAGGGCCTCGCCGGGCTTCCGGGCGTGCGCCTGGCCTGGCCGACCGAGGCCAACGAGGTCTTCCCCATCATCCCGGGAGCCCTGGACGAGGCCCTCAGGGCTGCGGGCGCGGTCTATCATCCCTGGACCGAAGCGAGCCTGCCGGAAGCCGAGCGGGTCGCGCCGGGCGAGGCCCTGATTCGCCTGGTCGTCTCCTTCGCCACCCTGGAGGAGGAGGTCCGCCGGGTGCTGGAGATCGCGCGCTCGGCCCTCGCCCGGCAGGCGGCCGAGTGATCCTGCCCCAACAGTGATCCTGCCCTAACCCTGCCGCAATCACCCGCGATGTCTGTGTTCAAGACGAAGGCCGGCGGGGCTGGAGACAGCCCCGGCAGGCCTCGGACGGACCAGGTTTCAGATCCATAAAAAAAGCGCCCCGGACCAACCGGGGCGCTCTTCGTTTGGGCGCAGGGCGAGAGCCCGTCAGGCTGACCTGTTAGGCTGCCTTCTGGGCCTCGATGGTCCGGGCGCCGTTCGAGGAAATCGGAATGAGCTTCGGCTTCTTGGCCTCGGGCATCTCGCGCACGAGGTCCACGTGGAGAAGGCCGTTCTCGAGGGCCGCGCCAACCACCTGGACGCCGTCGGCGAGCTGGAAGCGGCGGTCGAAGCTGCGGGCCGCGATGCCCTGATACAGGACTTCGGCCTTGCGCTCTTCGGACGCCTTCTTCTCGCCGCGCACGGAGAGGGCGTTTTCCTTCACCTCGATGGTCAGGTCCTCGTCGGTGAAGCCGGCGACCGCGATCGAGATGCGATAGGCATTCTCGCCGGTGCGCTCGATGTTGTAGGGCGGGTAGCTGGGGGCCGCGTCGACGCCGACGAACTGGTCGAGCATCGAGAAGAGACGGTCGAAACCGACCGTGTTGCGGTACAGGGGGGCAAGATCGTACTGTCGCATGGCATATCCTCCGCTTGAAGCAACATGCATCATCGGACCCACCTGAGTCAGGCTGGATCCGCGTCGCGTGCCGCCGTCATGGCCGGCACGACTTCGAGGTGGGCATGGACATGGTTGTTTTCAAGAGGCCGATGACCAAAGCCGCAAACGTTCTATAAAGAAGACCTGAGCCCCTGACCCCGAGACCGCCCCGAGATCGCCCTTGGAATTCATCGCCACCCCCGACAACCCCGTTCCCGCCGAGCCGGTCCTGCTCAGCGTCGCCACCCGCGACGGAATCCCCCTTCGGGCGGCCTACTGGATGCCCCGGACCGCAACGCCCAAGGGGACGGTCTGCATCCTGCAGGGCAGGGCGGAGTTCATCGAGAAGTACTTCGAGGTGGTGGGCGAACTGCTCGGGCGGGATTTCGCCGTGGTGGCCTTCGACTGGCGCGGGCAGGGACTGTCGGGACGGCAGGTGCAGAACCCCCGAAAAGGCCATGTCCGGCGCTTCGCCGATTACCGGCACGACCTGGAGGCGATCCGCGATCAGGTTCTGGTGCCCCACATGCCGGAGCCGCATTTCGCCCTCGCCCATTCCATGGGCGGCGCCGTCGCGCTCGGCGCGGCCTATGAAGGCTGGCTTCCCTTCCGCCGCCTCGTGACCACCACGCCCATGATCGCCCTGTGCATCATCAAGCGGACGCGATCCGCCGCCTTCGTGGCGCGGGTGTTGAGAATGCTCGGCCTGGGCAAGTCCTTCGTGCCCGGCGGGGGCGAGACCTCCATCTCCACCATGCCGTTCAAGGGCAATCGCCTGACCGCCGATCCCGTCCGTTATGCCCGCAACGCCGGGGCCGCCACGGCCATCGGCGCGGGCGCCGTCGGGGCCCCGACCGTGGCCTGGCTCGATGCGGCCTTCCGCTTCATGAAGCGCTTTGCCGATCCCCGCTATCCCATGAAGATCCGCCTGCCGACCCTCATCGTGGCGGCAGGCGCGGACCCGGTCTGCGCGACCCCGGCCACGGAGCGATTCGCCTCGCGGCTGAAGGCGGGCCGGGTCATCGTCATTCCCGGCGCCCGGCACGAGATCCTGATGGAGCGGGACGTGATCCGCGAGCAGTTCTGGGCCGCCTTCGACGCCTTCGTCCCGGGAACGCCCGACACGGTCGCCCCGGTCAGGCTCACCCCCGTCAGGGTCCGGCCGGCCAAGCCCGATCTGGCCGCCCTCGGCCTATCCGCCGAGGAGCGCGACGGCAGCGGCGTGGACCCGGCGGTCGCCCGCGGCGACGACGCGCCCGCCGTGAGCGGCTGACCCGCCGTCCCAGGCGGTGACGAGGCCGCCGGCCCCCTCGATGATCGGGATGAGGGCGGCGATGTCGTAGGGCTTGAGGCCCGATTCCACCACGAGGTCGATGTGGCCTGCCGCCAGCATGCAATAGGCATAGCAGTCGCAGCCGTAGCGGACGAGGCGCGCGGCGCTCTCCACCCGGTCGTAGGCGCGAAGCTCCTCCCCCTCGAAGAGCTTGGGGCTGGTGGTGGACATGACCGCATCCTGGAGGGAGGCGCAGGGGCGCGTCCTGAGCTTGCGCTCGCCGCCCGGCCCCCGGTAGGTGGCGCTGCCCCCGTCCCCGAAGAAGCGCTCCCCCGTGAAGGGCTGGTGCATCATGCCGAAGACGGGCTGGCCGCGATGGCTCAGGCCGATCAGGGTGCCCCAGGTGGGAAGCCCGGCGATGAAGGCGCGGGTGCCGTCGATGGGGTCGAGCACCCACACGTAGTCCGCGTCGGCCCGCTCCTCGCCGAACTCCTCGCCGATGATGCCGTGGGTGGGAAAGGTCCGCTTGATCAGGTGGCGCATGGCCGACTCGCTCGCCCGGTCCGCCTCCGTGACCGGATCGAAGGCGCCGCCGCGGGATTTGTCCTCCGCCGGAATGGCGCTGCGGAAGAACGGCAGGATCGCCTTGCCCGACAGGGTTGCAAGCTCGTTGACGAAATGCGTGAAGTCGATGGGCGCCATGACCCGTGATTCCTCTGCGATGGGGGCGGCCTTGGCGGCCGGTCGCCGATCCGCTTTTATCAACCGCTCCCGGCGCGGCAAGGGACCGAAGGCGTCTTCAAGGATCACTTATGATGAATTCCGCACCCCCGGCCGTTTCGAGCCGCTCCGAAACGGTGCTGTTCCTCGTCGCCGCCCTGGTGGCGGTCTATGCGATCAGCCAGTTCCTGCGCAACTCCATCGGCGTCATCGCAAGCGACCTCTCCCGCGAGCTTGACCTCACGGCCACCCAGACCGGGCTTCTCTCCAGCGCCTTCTTCCTGTCCTTCGCGGCGGCCCAGATCCCCGTGGGCATCGCCATCGACCGCTACGGGCCCAAGCGCGCCATGCTGGCGACCGCGGTGCTGGCGGTGGCGGGCACCGCCCTCTTCGCGCTCGCCCCTTCCGCCTCCGTGCTGATCGCCGCCCGGGCGATCATGGGGCTGGGCTGCTCCACCTTCTTCATGGCGCCCCTGGTGATCTATGCCCGGCGCTTCCCGCCGGAGCGGTTCGCCGTGCTGGCGAGCCTCCAGATGGGCCTGGCCAATATCGGGACCCTCGGCGCCACCGCGCCCCTGGCCGTCTCCACGGCGCTGATCGGCTGGCGCGCCTCGTTCATGGGCGTTGCCCTTCTCACCGTGGTCATTGCGCTCCTCATCCTCTGGGTGGTGCCGAGGGATGCCCGCGCGGGCGCGGAACGGGAGAGCTGGGCCGACGCCCTGCGCGGGGTCGCGGCGGCCGTGAAGGTGCCCTCCTTCTGGCGCGTCTTCTTCGTGCAGCTCACCGGCTATTCGTGCTTCGCCACCATCATCGGCCTCTGGGCCGGCCCCTGGCTGACCGACGTGCACGGGGCGGACGCCGCCACCAAGGGCAACATCCTCCTCTTCGGCGCATCGGCTCAGATGAGCGGCCTGCTCCTCTGGGGCGCCATGGACCGGTTCTGGGGGAGCTACAAGAGGCCCATCCTGGTCGGGGGCGTGGCCACGATCGCGCTCCTGGGGATCGCGGCCCTCTTTCCCCTGGGCCTCGCCTCCGCGGCCCTGTGGCTCGGCGTCTTCGGCCTGTTCGTGGCCTTCACGCCCATCCTGACCGCTCACGGCAAGTCCCTGTTTCCCGCCGCGCTGACCGGCCGGGGCATCACGCTCATGAACATCGGCACCATCGGGGGAGCCTTCCTGTCCCAGAGCGCCACCGGCCTGCTGATGGACCTGGTGGGGCGGTCCGAGAGCGGCGCCTATCTGCCCGAGGGCTACCGCCTGGTTTTCGCCGCCCTGGCCGGCTGGCTCCTGCTGAGCCTTGTCTTCTACAGCAGGGCCATCGATCCGCATCCGAGCAGACATGCATCTATGGCATAGCTTTTCGGAACTTTTGCTCTTGCAAATTGTGCAGCGCGGCGTAAATATTGCAGTGCGATATGGCGATGGCGTCGCCGCATCGCAGCCCTTCTTGGGCGTTTCCTCCCTAAACTTCGGGCCGCTGGCAACAGCGGCCTTTTTTCTTGTTGGGGCCGGGCTTCTCGCGAAGCCTATTCGGCTGCGATCTGCCGGGTGATCAGCTCGCCTTCGATCTCGGCGATCACCTGGGCGAAGGCCCGGGTGAGATTGTCGCTCAAGGTGGCGAAGCCGGATTTCTTCTGCAGGCTGCGCTCGTCCATGTAGAGCGACCGGTTGATCTCGATCTGCAGGGCGTGCCGTCCCAGGGCCGGCTCCCCGTAATGTTCGGTGATGAAGCCGCCCGCATAGGGCTTGTTGCGCACCACCGTCAGGCCGCGGCCCCGCAGGGCCGCCTCCACCAGGTCGATCAGGAGCGTGGCGCAGCTGGTGCCGTAGCGGTCTCCCAGAACGATGTCGGCCTTGGCGCCGTCCTCCCGGCTGACGCTGGAGGAGGGCATGGAATGGCAGTCGATCAGGATCGCATGCCCGAACGCCTCCCCCGTGCGGCGCACGAGCCCGCGCAGGGCGCGGTGGTAGGGCTTGTAGAGCCACTCGATCCGGTGCAGCGCCTCGTCGACCCTGAGGCGCGAATGGTAGATCTCCTGGCCATCCGCCACGATGCGCGGGATCGTGCCCAGGCCCCCGGCCACCCGCATGGAGCGGGTATTGGCGAAGGGCGGCAGCCGTCCGTCGAACATGCGCGAGTCGAGCTCGTAGGGCTCCCGGTTCAGGTCGAGATAGGCCCTGGGGAAGCAGGCCGCCATGAGCGGAGCGCCCAAGCCCACCACGGTGGCGAACAGCTCGTCCACGAAGGCGTCCTCGGAGCGCCTGAGAGCCATGGCGTCGAGGCGCGAGGCGGCCAGGAACGAGGCCGGATAGACGGCGCCCGCATGGGGAACGTTGAAGACGAAGGGGATCGTCTGCCCAGGGGGCTCGGTGACAAGAAAGGGGGGATCGAACTCGTCAGTAATGACTGGCCGCATCAGGGTTAAGGTTCTTTGGATTTAAGAAACGGTCGTTCGGCCTAGTGTAAGGCAGGTTCGCTGTCTGTCCATGACAATTCTGTGGGGGAGCCGCGCCCTTCCTTCACGCCTTATTTACCAGAAACCCGCATGAAGGCTTGAGCACTTCCGTCACGATTCGGGGCAAGCCAGCGATGAAGATCCTCCTCGCCGAAGACGACAACGACATGCGCCGCTTCCTCGTGAAGGCGCTGCAGAACGCGGGCTACGACGTGGCCTCGTTCGACAACGGCCTCTCGGCCTATCACCGCCTGCGCGAGGAGCCGTTCGAGCTTCTCCTGACCGACATCGTCATGCCCGAGATGGACGGCATCGAGCTGGCCCGCCGGGCGACCGAGCTCGACCCGGACATCAAGGTCATGTTCATTACCGGCTTCGCGGCGGTGGCCCTCAACCCGGATTCCCAGGCCCCCCGCGACGCCAAGATCCTGTCGAAGCCGTTCCACCTGCGCGATCTGGTGAGCGAAGTCGATAAAATGATGGCCGCCTGAAAAAGGTGGAGCCCCTGGCTTGCGTCCCGGCCTGCTTGTCGGTATATCGCCCCCACACATGAAACGGGGCCTGAAAACACCGTTTCGCGGGCGCGTAGCTCAGCGGGAGAGCACTACGTTGACATCGTAGGGGTCGCTGGTTCGATCCCAGCCGCGCCCACCATTTCCTATTTTCCGGCCTTCCCGAAGGGCCGCAGGAGACCGGATATGAAGATCCGTAACTCGTTGAAGTCGATCCGCGGCCGTCACCGCGACAACCAGCTGGTTCGTCGCAAGGGCCGGGTCTACATCATCAACAAGACCCAGAAGCGCTA
>JAESGY010000164.1_pt1 | contig 53543 bp, 46 predicted proteins | sample 9269841 | NCBI WGS metagenome assembly JAESGY01 (sample SAMN17022865, study PRJNA683097) | algae metagenome | isolation source: Spirirestis rafaelensis WJT71-NPBG6 and co-occurring heterotrophs from... | place: USA: Pinto Wells, Joshua Tree National Park, Colorado Desert, CA | collected 2006-08-15 | reverse complement strand
TAGGGCATACGGAATCTCAAGCTTGTGGACAGAACAACCTCTGCTTAGGTGGGGAAACTCCTCTAAGTAAGTTGACTGGTTGAAACAAGAATCCCACTGCTTCAAGCAGTGGGAGTGTCAAATTCCCCTAATGCTCAAATTAGATTTGAGCGCTTATCCAGCTGTGTTGAACTACATCAAGCAGATAGCTGAACGTCCAGCATTTCAAAAAAGCATCGGGGGACTCGGTTAATTTGGTTCTTGGTGAGTTGTTAGTTATTGGTTAACAGTCAACAATTAACCACAAACTAGCAACTCCTAGCCACTATCCACGCTCCAACCAACTAAGTGATTTACCGATAGTTCGTAAATTGCAGAGCCACCGGGTAATCTTCTTGCTTCAAGCGCTGAATCACAGTTTGCAAGTCATCTTTATTTTTAGCGCTAACTCGTACAGCGTCACCTTGAATTGACGCTTGTACTTTTTTGAATTCGTCACGAATCAATTTAGAAATTTGCTTGGCAATTTCCTGGCTAATGCCTTTTTGGAGTTTTATTTCTTGACGGACGCGGTTTCCGCTGGCTGATTCAACTTTGCCAAAATCAAAAATTTTCTGAGAGAGACTGCGTTTGGCAGCTTTTTCGCGCAGGATGGTGTGTACAGACTCTAAGGTAAACTCGCTGTCGGTGCTGATGGTAATGTTGTCTTCGTTTAATTCGACAGTAGTTTGAGAGTCTTTGAGATCGTAACGGCTTTTAACATCTCGGACAACTTGATCGACGGCGTTGACCAATTCTTGTCTGTCAAAATCGCTGACAATGTCGAAGGAATAGGTAGAAGCCATAGAACATTTTGGATTAGGTACTAGGATTAGGGACTAGGGACTAGGGACTAGGGGTTAGGAATTAGGGATTAGGGGTTAGGGATTAGGAAAAGTCTGTTTAATACTTCTTTCCCAGTCCCCAGTGCCTAGTCCCCAGTGCCTAGTCCCCAGTCCCCAATTAGCTATTAACGTGGGATGATGCTCAGGTACATAAGAGTACCCCAGCTGAGGGAGCCAACAGCAAACATGAGCGATCGCAAAAGGGGTATATTCAAAATATAAAAAATTGAGTATAGCAACCGAGCGGCAACAAAAGCGATCGCTGCGACTACTGCGATAGGAGAATTCACACCCGTTACGTATGCCATCAAAGCTGCGGCAGCAAAAATCATAAATCCTTCAAAAGAATTTTGATGTGCCCAGGTAGCTCTTTGCGCGTATGGTGGTAGTTTGTCAAACATTGCGCGGGGAGCAGACTGATCATACCCCAAACGCAAACGAGCATAAGCTACCACCAAAAACGGCAGATAAATTAGCACCGCAGCGGCTGCGATAGAGTACAAAAAAATAGGCATTGGTTATTGGTCAATGGTCATTAGTCAAGAGTCATTAGTCATTAGTCAAGAGTCAGTGGTCAAAAATAAAAGACCAACGACAAGCGACAAATAACTAATGACTAATCAAAGTAGAACAGCGTTACCACTTTTCTTTGTTCTTCTGCCTCACCACAAGTTTGCAACAAAGTGCGACTGTCGTGAAAAGCAAAACAAATTAATTGTTGGCAACGAGAAACTATTTCCTTGTTACACAGGTAACTAGCTTCAGCAAGAGACAGATGATCGTTACTGGGATTTTCAACCAGATGCATTACCTGTTCTAATTGCTGGCGCGATTCATTGGGCTGGCGTTCCAAGCTTTGGGGTAGAATCACCGTTAATAAATTGGCATCAGCCCGCATTGCTCCCCGGATGGCAGCTGAATTTGTACCTGTAGCACCAGATGTGATGATACGATTCCCTGATAGAACCAGGGCATAGGTCATCATCTCAATGAGGTTCTGATGCGTAATTGGGACGTGACGTGAACCTAACAAAGCGATTCGTTTAGAACCTGTTTGCTGGATAGTCGCCAGTTCTTGGGCTAATGTATCGAGGTTAATAAGGTCTATGGACTGACTCAAAGATGGACAGAATCAGATTAAACAACCCAGATATTCTACCAAACAGAGTGTATATACGAGTCTGCTTGTGTGAAACATTAATACAATTTTTTGCTTGCTCAATTTAAGCGAACCAGCTGTAGCCTCACCAGCAACACAGCCCTCTAACTGATAAATGAGCATTTATGCTTTCAATTGTGTAGTTATGTTGATTTACGGCAAAGCTACTGCGGGATTTAAGCCGAGTTGAGACAACAAGCGGTTAATGTCGAAATGTTCAGCCATCAATTGGCTTATGCACTGAACTTTAATTGGTTCGTGGACACGCACTTGACCGAAAGTGCGGTCAACAATTTCTACAGTGGTGAGGGTATCCAAATCTACTGACAAAATGGGGATTTCTAGTTCTTCAGCGCGATTGAGGATGAAAGGGGGAGGTGGGAGTTGTCCGGTAAGAATGAGACATTGAGTGGAGGTTTCCAAAGCAGCTTGTTGAATTTCCACGCGATCGCCTCCTGTGACTACCGCCATATTTCGCCGTTTGCGGAAATACTTCACCGCCGAGTTGACATTCATCGCCCCAATTGCTAAACTCTCGACCATTAAATCTAGGCGATCGCTACGACAAAGAACTTCGGCATTTAACTGATTTACCAATTCGCCAACGCTAACACTGCGTAGCAAGTCATTTTTCGGCAACATTCCCAGTACGGGAATATTTTGTTGTTCCAAAAACGGACGCAACTGAGTATCAACAGCTTCCATTTGGGCTAGGGGGATATCGTTGAGGACAACACCAATTAAGCGATCGCCTATACGCTGTTTAGCAGATAACAGTGCCTCAACTGAAAGCAGCGATTTATAACGACATACCAACAACACAGCCGCATCGACAACATCAGCCACTTGCAGCAAAGACAAGTCAAATAAATTGCCTTCTGACAAATCGCCAGGACCTTCCAACAATACCAAATCACCTCTCAATATTTGTAAATATTGCTGTGCTAAAGATTGCCGATAATCAGTTTTGTCTTCTCCACGCAAGCGTTTTTGTATAGCGACTTCATTTAAAGCAAGCATTATGGGTGCAATCCGGTTTGAAGGTAGATTGAGGCTGTTGGCAATAAACTGCACATCTTCCTCAACTACGCTTCCTTCAAATTCCCTCAAACTTGTACCTAGCGGTTTACCGTAGGCAATATCTAGTCCTTTTTGCTGTAACTGATATGACAAACCTAAAACTGTGGCAGATTTGCCGCTGTAACTCTCAGTTGATCCAATCAGCAAATACTTAGCGGATTTTGGCACACATGCACTCCTTATTTCAAAAGTAGTAGAACCCAGCTAGATCCTAATTCTAGGTCGAAGTTCGCGCTCAAGGTTGCTACCAAACTGGTTTATAGAAGCGATCGCCCAAATCTTAAGGATACTTTATAGCTCAAAATCGTACCTTTTTTGGGCGAAGCTGCCAAAACTGACAATTGTTGAGTTATATTTCCCAACTTCATCTCATTTATTCGTCTATACGCAGCAGTTTGCGGTAAAACGCTTGCGAAAAATCAGTCACGCGATAGCGCTTATAATTTTCCATCAGTTCAATTAAAAAATTAATAAACTCGAAACTTGCCATCATCAGTTCATAACTTAATTCAGCGTCGCCATCAAACTGAAATCGGCAACGAGTTAGGTCTGAGGGTAGGGTGGCAATATTCCAAGTAGCGACAAAGGGAACGTGCTCACTGCCTTCTATTTTACGTTTTCCTTCCAAAACGCCTTTTTGATAAAGACCAATGGCATAACGCAAAAAATCGCGCTTGCTGCCCTGAACGTAAGGTAAGTAGACGCTTGCTTGTTGTTGAGTCGCAGGCTGAAGTTGCTCAAAAGACATAATGTAATACTCCTCAAGTTAGTTTACAACCGGGGATGTAGGTAGCTTTGAATAGTGTTCCCAAAAAATTGTCATACATAACTATGGGGCAATGGGCACGCTCGCAATGGTTGGTAGAATAACCACTAACCACCAACAACTAACCATTACCAAAAGAATGTTGACTGTTGGTTAACTCCGTTTAAAGATGTCTTAAGGAAAACTTTTAGTGGGTTTACACTATGGCTCCGCTGGTTGCAAATTATTACTTGACGTATCGCTGTAATGCCCGCTGCCACTTTTGCAACATTTGGGCATTAGAACCAGGGAAAGAAGCTGATTTTGGAACGATTAAGCGTAATTTAGAAGATTTACGCCGTTTAGGGACTAAATATGTAGATTTTACTGGTGGCGAACCCTTATTGCGACATGATGTCGGGGAGATTTATACAGAGGCAAAACGTCAAGGTTTTTATACCAGCATGACGACGAATACGATTTTGTATCCGAAAAAAGCCAAGGAAATTCAAGGGTTAGTAGACTTTTTGAATTTCTCTTTGGATGGTGCGGATGCGGAAACTCATGATCAGTCACGCGGGGTGAAAATTTTCGACAATTTGGTAGAGTCGGTAGCGATCGCCCAATCTTTAGGAGAGTACCCGGTACTAAATCATACCGTGACTGCCCAAAATTACGATCGCATTGAAGAAGTTGCAGCATTAGGACAAAAACTAGCTGTTCGCGTCTGGCTAAACCCTGCCTTTACCGCCTATGACCAATACAACTCTAATAAGAACCCTACCCCGGAAATGGTAGCGGCAATTGAAGTTGCTGGCAGGAAATATAAAAATGTCGGCTACAATAAGGCTGCACTGGCTTTTATCGAAGCTGGGGGCAATGACACCAAAAATCCCCGCTGTAAGGCGGTGGATGCCGTGATTGCGATTTCTCCCAATGACGAGCTGCTACTACCTTGTTACCATTTTGCCCAAACCGGAGTTCCGATAAATGGGCGACTTTACGACCTCTATCGTGAATCGGAAGAAGTCGAACAGTATCGCCAATCTCAAGGTAAGCTAAAAGTGTGTGAAGGTTGCACGGTTTGGTGTTACCTAATACCCAGCTTCTTTATGGGTGTAGACAAATACTGGTTATTGAATCAAGTAACTTATGCCAGCGAATTCCTGGCCCGAAAACGATTCTTACAACGAGCTTGATCCGCTCAACTCGTTATTTTCTGACCTATCGGGAGATGATGAGTTGGAGATAGAAGAGGTAGAAACCGATCCTGTGTTTCTACCATCCCGGTTTCAAGGTCGAAGAAAAAAAGCCGCTCTAGTTTTGACTGTTGTCTGGAGCGGCACGATCGCTTTACATTTAGTTTCTTGGGGTTCTATTTTTATCCTAGGATTGACCACTGTCTTAGGAATTCACGCCCTGAGGATTGTGTTTGCTAGACCGGGCAAAGAAAATTTGGTAGGGGAGAATAATTTCTTCCCTTACCAAGAGGAAATGCTGGGTAATTTACCAAAAGTATCTGTATTAGTGGCGGCTAAAAATGAAGAAGCTGTTATTGCGAATTTAGTTGAAAATCTTTGTAGTCTAAAATACCCGCAAGGTAATTACGAAGTCTGGATTATTGACGATAACAGCACTGATACAACGCCGCAGGCATTAGCACAACTAAAGCAAAAATACAATAATTTAAAGGTATTAAAACGTTCAGCTGAAGCGAGTGGCGGTAAGTCAGGGGCATTAAATCAAGTTTTGCCACTGACTCAAGGGGAAATTATAGCGGTGTTTGACGCTGATGCTCAGGTGTCGCCAGACTTACTGCTGCGGGTAATACCCTTGTTTGCCAAAGAAAAGCTGGGCGCGGTGCAGGTGCGAAAAGCGATCGCCAACGCGAAAGAAAACTTTTGGACAAAAGGTCAAATGGCGGAAATGGCAGTTGATGCCGTTTTCCAAAAGCGACGGATTGCCATTGGTGGAATCGGCGAACTGCGCGGAAATGGTCAATTTGTCCGGCGCGAAGCTTTAGAATGCTGCGGAGGCTGGAATGAGGAAACCATCACCGATGACTTGGATTTGACATTCCGCCTGCATTTAAACGACTGGGATATTGATTGTGCTTTTAATTCAGCGGTAGAAGAAGAAGGCGTGACAAATGCGATCGCTCTTTGGCATCAGCGCAATCGGTGGGCAGAAGGCGGATATCAGCGTTATTTAGATTACTGGGATTTAATTCTTCGCAATCGCATGGGGAGAAGTAAAACCTGGGATTTGCTGATGTTTTTGCTGATTATGTATATTTTACCGACAGCAGCAATACCAGATTTATTGATGGCGATCGCGCGGCACCGTCCACCAATTCTCAGTCCAGTCAGCGGCTTGACAGTCACAATGTCAATGGCGGGTATGTTCGCAGGTCTAAAGCGGATACGTCAAGATAAAGAGAAAAAATTTCGCGTTTCTAGCTACTTTGTCCCCCTGCTTCAGACATTGCGCGGAATTATATATATGTTCCACTGGTTTGTAGTCATGAGCAGCGCCACTGCCCGCATGTCAGTCAGACCAAAGCGGCTGAAATGGGTGAAAACTGTACATCAAGGCACTGGGGACAAGGGACTGGGGACTGGGGACTGAAGACAAGTTCTTTCTATTACCTATTCCCCATGCCCAATGCCCCATGCCCAATTCCCTAATCTTCATCCACTTCTGGTTCTTCTAACAAATCAGATGCAATTGTAGAGTCTGACAATTCTACAGACTCTTCTGTGAAGCGGATAATTTGACCATCAAAAAATTTTGCAAGGCTTCGAGCTGCGATCGCCACTTGATCAGCATTTTCCATATCATCTACGGCTGCTGGTGGTGCAGGCGATCGCGGTGGAGGCATTTGCACTGCTTGCGGAACTGAGGGGGATTCAGTTCTTGCAGGAGGTTGTTTTGCTGGCATCGTTACTTCTGCTGGCGGCGCTATGTTATTGCTTTGATTATTGCTTTGATTATTAGTTTGATAAGTGGGCGGAGGCTGCGCTTTTACACTGTTAGGCTTTGGGGGAGTAGAAGGTGGTGACCCGCTGATTAATTCTAAATTTACTTTTATCTGACGCTGGAAAGCCTTTTCAAACGCTGTGGCAATTATAGGCTGCTCTGTTTGAAGTCTTTTATACCAAGCTGGCGATTTAATTCCAATTCGGGCAACATTACCATCAAACTCAATCAGATGGCACATTTGACGCAGCAATGAACCTGTAGAAACTGGTAGGTAAGTTACTACCTTTTGCCAAGTTTCTGCAAGTGAAGCATCGTTGGATTCTGGAGGGGCTTCCGGTGGGGGAGTCGGGGGGGATGAGGGAGTTGGGGGAGTTGAGGGAGTTGGGGGAGTTGAGGGAGTTGGGGGAGTTGAGGGAGTTGAGGTAGTGATGGGTGCTAAGCTTGGGGCTGTGGGTTGGGTGTTCGCGCTGGGTAGTAAGCCTAGCAATGTGACTTCTAACCACAAACGCGGCTGAGTGGTGTTTTTGATTTGCACTTCAGCAGTTCGCAAGTGTTGCTGTCCTGTCAAAATTGTACTTATGTCCAACTTTTGGGCGAACTCAACGATCGCTTTCCAAGTTTGGTCAGTACAAGTAACTAAATCTTGGCGTTTGGGTGCAGTTTTAGCTATGAGTAAATCGCGGTAGAATGCGGCAAGATTTTGAAGAATAGTTAAAGGTTCGCGACCACGGTCAAGGATTTTGCGAGTGCTGTCAAGAACCGCTTCCGGATTATTGTCAGCGATCGCGTTCACCAATACCAGCAAATCTTGTTCGCTTACCGAACCGACTAAATCCCAAACTCGCTCTGGTATCACTTCACCCGATAATAGTGCTAATTGGTCGAGCAGACTTTCTGCATCGCGCAATCCACCTTGAGCAATTTGGGCAACTAATTTTACAGCCTCATCAGAAATATTGATACTTTCTAGCGAGGCGATCGCTTTCAAATGCTTCACCATCGCCTCTACCTGAATTCGCCTAAAATCAAATCTTTGACAGCGAGAAATAATTGTTGGTAAAACTCTTTGTGGGTCTGTCGTAGCTAAGACAAAGACAACGTGTCTCGGCGGTTCTTCTAATGTCTTTAGTAGCGAATTGAATGCCGCATTACTAAGCATGTGACAATTATGGACTAACAGACCGTTAGCCACAAAGTTGTGATTATGCTCAACTTCTATATCATAAACTCGCTCAACTCCAGCGAGGTGGACAGATTCGACCGTTTCCAAACTTGTAGTCCATTGCGGGTATGGAATATTTTTTGAGGTCTGCCAACCATTCTTGCTGCGTTTCTGCGTGTGTCCAACATAATCTAGGGAATCTACTGTGTTTATTTGGGTAAGTGATAGACCCATCTCCCAGCAAGGTTCCATAAATAAGTCCCAGTATTTCTGGTGACAAAATCTCGGCTTCGGCAAGGAAATTTTTTGTTCTAAGTTCCCAAATACCGTGTCCTTTTTGATATGGATGTTTTTGCCAGTGAGATTGTATGGTGACAAGTCCTTTGCCTTTTTTTCGCAAAAAGGCTGGAACATCAAGCTTTTCTCCACATCCGCAAGCACAGAAAGGTCGCAGTAATTCAGCTTGTTTAAGAATGGATTCCAGATCGTATGATTTTTGCCCGTATGTATTGTTTTTGAACTGGTGTCCTCTGACAAATCTCCGGATATGTCCATCCGTGCCAAATTTGTAAATGAGGGTGCCGCATCCACACTCGCAGGGGATAGTATCTTCGCTCCTTTTTTCAGGTGTTTTGCTGGTATCCATCCCTCAACTGTCCTGATTAAATGATTACCCGTACATCTGATTTCTCGGTTTGTTGTTTTGATTACCAGAGTCTGACGTTCTCCCTGGTCTAACCATCTGACAACTTTTTGGAATTCCCACTTTCGATTTGCATCATTGTAACTGAGAACCTTTTTACCCTTAATGTTAGAGTCATCAATCCTAACAAGACCCTCGCTGGTTAAAACTAGAGAGTCTCCAGTTAGACACTCATCAATGACATAAACTTTATAGCGACATTGAACCGGGGCAAACTGCGCCTTTTCAATGAGTTCGCGGATATTATCGACACCAGTATTGCTGGCGGCATCGATTTCTATTACATCTAATGAATAGCCTTTAGTGATTCCCTGACATACATCGCAGATGCCGCAAGGTTTTGCTGTGGGTTTGTCACTATTAAGACAATTGAGGGATTTGGCGAGAATTCTTGCACTAGAAGTTTTCCCTGTACCTCGTGGACCAGTAAACAAATATGCTGGGGCTATTTTAGCAGTACGAATAGCATTAGTAAGAGTAGAGGCGATCGCCTCTTGACCCACCAGTTCGGCAAAACTCTTCGGGCGATACTTGTGGTGCAGCGGTTCGTAAGACATGGAATTGAATGTCAATGCCTTTTCAAGGTTGATTAGTACCACTCATCAGAGTTTGGCATGAAACTATTTTAAACTTACCGCCCAATCTTTAGGAAACCGAAATTGGTTCTTATAATCGTCTTTCTTCTTAAGGTTGATTTCCTATCTACATCAACATAAAAATTCATATAAAGTGTAAAAATTTATTAATTTATAATTTATAATTCCAGCGCTTCCGCGATGAAGTGTATCGTAGACATCGCTACAATCTTAAAATAACCAACACTCAGGGGTGCAGCAGATGCTCAATAAGCTCCTTCACTGGCTAAAAAGGTTTTTTCAACGCTTATTTGGTAAAAAACAGACTTTATCTTCATCAGCGGGTGATGTTCAAAAAGAACCCGCTCCACCCCTGACAGATACGGATCTTGAATTTCTCTTCACCGAACTTTTAGAAGGAGTACATCAAGCACGAGGGCAAGCTTGGGCGCTGAAGTGGCTGCATAATATTGAACATCGCGTCTCAACTGAACGTTGGCTTGAATGGTTAGGGCGCTTTAGTGAAAAATTGTTAGCATCATCAGCACCTAATAATGAATTAGCATCCCGGATGGTGGATCTAGGTGAATTGGAAGTCGGCGAAGTCGGCGATACTGGGTATGATATTGGAATGCGGCTGTTAACACGCAATGTCAGCGAACCAGTATGGGAGTATGAGGGACCAGATGTTATCAAGACCACTCCACCCGAACAAACGAATAAAGCAACAGCACCAGCAGCAGAGTTAGAAACTCTGTCGAAAAAAGAATTGCCAACCGATCCTGCACCCCCAGCAGAGTTAGAAACTGTTCCAGAGGAAGAATTGCAAACCGTCACCCTAGACCAATTGTTTGTAATGTTACAGCAGGATGAAGGCTTACGGCAGCAAATTTCCCAACAGTTAGGAATTGAGACAGACGATCCGCAATTGATTGTCCAGGAATTGTTTAATCAATTTCAAGCTGCGAATCAATAGGACTAGTAGTCCACCAAGCCAACGCGTGCGGGGTTTATGGTAAGAAAATCAAGTTTTTTTCTCCCCCTGCTTCCTCTGCTCCCCCTGCCTCCCCTGCCTGGCTTGACCCGTCATTTTTGGCTTGGTCGAGTACTGGGGACTGGGGACTGGGGGCTGGGGACTGGGCACTGGGAAAGAGATATAATTCCCCATTATTCTTAAATCTCTAGTCCCTAATCCCTAGTACCTAATCCCCAGTCCCCAATATTTATCTACTACCTTTTTACGTAATGCTTGCTTTTTTTGACACAGCGCTCGTTAAAATCTATGAGAAACAACATCCAGAGTGCGGCAGATGCTCAAGTGGCTAGTAAAGTGGCTTAATAAATTGTGGAAACGCGCCTTTGGCACGAAACGGACTCGTTCTGAAAACCGTAGAAAAAGACAAAATGTGGTGCATCAAGCACCAGAACTGACAAACGCCGATCTTGAAGTTTTGTATAATCAACTGCTAGAAGGCGTACATCAGGCACGAGGACAACAGTGGGCGCAGAAATATTTACAACGGATCGAAAATCGGATTAGCGTTGACCGCTGGTTAGATTGGTTGCTCAATTTTGGCGAAAAATTGTTATCATCACCTGCACCGAATAATCAGTTAGCAACGCGAATGGTGCAACTGGGTGAACTTGATATCGGCAGAATTGGCGATCTTTCTTATGACATTGGTATCCGATTGTTGACGCGGAATTTAGGGGAAGTTTATTGGGACGAAAACGAGGAAAATACAGAATATACAATGTCTACAGCAGTTCTCACTGCTATTGAAGTTGGTGATGCGGATAACTTTGAAGAACTGGAATGGCAGTATGAAGCGGCTGAAACTGAAACTAGTACTCAGCATGTGCCTACTGCTTCAGCAAGGGGGGGAATACAAAAGGGCGAATTATTATGGGAGTTCCAAGCGCCAGAAGCTGAAAGTATAACGCCGATACCAGAGCAAACTCAAACTGAGGAAGAGTTGATACAGAACTTGGGCGAACTGGTATGGGAGTTTCAAGCGCCAGAAACTGAAAGTATAACGCCTGTTGTGGAACAGGTAATAAGCGATCGCTCAATGTCTGTTGGCGAAACGTTGGTCGAAAATAGCCCAGAACCATCCGTACAAACAACTTGGGATGAGTCGTTGGCAAATTTAGAACCAGATGTAGCCCAGACGCTAGATGAGTTGTTGGTCAGATTAGACCAAAGTACCAGTTTAGTCCAGCAACTTGCTTCGGGGCTGGCAATTCACTCATCTGAATCAGCACAACTAATTAGTGCTGACACTCAGGCGCAAGAATGGTTTTATCAAGGACTTCAGCAAGCCAAGACTGGTGATTTGTCAGGGGCGATCGCTTCCTACGATCAAGCTTTACAAATTAACCCGTCGATGTATGAAGTTTGGTTTAACCTAGGTTTGACATTATTTCACTTAGGAGAGTTTAGCGAAGCGATCGCCTCTTATGACAGAGCGCTCTTAATCAAACAAGATTCTCATAAGGCTTGGTACAATCGAGGCGGCATCTTAGGTGAATTAGGAAATTTTGAAGAAGCGATCGCCTCCTTTGATGTCGCGTTGGAAATTCAACCAGACTACGAAGAAGCTTGGTCTAGCCGAGGTTTCGCGCTGCTGAAATTAGGAAGGCTATCAGAAGCCGTTTTTACTTACGACAAAGCGCTAGAACTGCAACCACACGACCCGCAAAGCTGGTATTACCGAGGAATTGCACTCGCTGTAGATCAACGAAACTCGGAAGCGATCGCTTCTTACGACAATGCACTGTTAATTGATCCAGATTATCCCGAAGTTTGGATTGACCGAGGTGTAGTGTTAGGAAAATTAGGACAATGGTCAGAAGCAATTGAGTCTTGGGATAAAGCTTTAGAAATTCAACCGGATTTTTACTTGATTTGGTTTAATAGAGGTATCGCCTTAGACAACTTAGGACGACGAACTGAAGCGATCGCTTCTTATGACAAAGCTATAGAAATTAATCCCGATTTTCACTTAGCTTGGTATAACCAAGCAGTAGCGCTGTTTCATATCGGAGAATTTGTAGAAGCGATCGCTGCTTATGATGGTGCTTTGCAAATTCAACCAGATTATTGGGAAGCTTGGATTGGTCGGGGTAAATCCGCTGGAATCGCAGTAAATCCGATTTTGAAAGAAGGCGATTATGATGCGAAACTGATCAGTTATGAAGCCGGGTTAAACTATGTTCGCCAAGATACACACCCAGAAGGTTGGGGAAGATTACATTTAGCGATCGCCAACGCACACTACGACCGAGGAAAAAGACATCCCACACCCCGCTATTATTGGCATCAAGCCGCATCTGAGTACAATCAGGCGCTTTTAACCCTCACACAAGAAGATTTTCCCCAATTGCATCTAGAAGTATTACAAAACTTCATTAAAACCCTTTTAGGTTTGGGGGAAATTACATACGCACAAGAGCTATTACAATACGCGACAGATGCATGGCAACGTTTATTAGATGAACAAAATTCTGAAGAAACTAAAAATCAATTAGCTTTGAAATTTACTGGATTTGGACAGTTAGCTGTTGATTTAGCCATACAATCTGGCGAATTGCGACAAGCTTTAGAAATCGCCGAATACAACAAAAATGCTTGTTTAACTTGGCTTATTTTTGGTTGGACTGATGACATTGACTCACCCAATTACGCACAAATTCAGCAACTACTGAATCCTACAACTGCAATCATTTACTGGCACATCAGCCCTTATGCTCTACGCACCTTCATTATCAAAGATAATGCCCCAGAGCCTATCCCCGTCTTTACACCCATAATCAGTGCCGGAGTAAGTGATGAATTTACCCTACCTGAAGCCGTGCAAATTTTGGTGGAATTTGAAGATTGGCTAGACGATTGGAATCAACAATACCAGGAATATCGCAGCTTAGAGCAAGACAAACAAAGCAAAAATAATCATTCCTGGTTAATGGATATGGAACAGAGGCTTTTGGGTCTGAAAAATATCCTTAATATTTCCACCATTGAAGATGAACTTGAAGGCATTAACCAATTAATATTAATTCCACACCGCGACTTACACAGATTTCCTCTTCATGCCCTTTTCAATATCTATTATGAAGAAGAATTACCGAGCGTCGATACAAATTACACAATTACCTATTTGCCAAGCGCTCAAATCGGCTTATCTTTAAATTCGCAACTACAACCCAGGGCAAATAAAGAGAAATTATTAAGTGTTGAGCATCCCAACAGTACAGATTATCCACCACTAAAATTTGCCAAACTTGAATCAGAAACTATTTGCCAGATGTTCGATAATCCCAAACGATTCCAGGGAACACAAGCGACTAAAAATGTAGTGGAATATGCCTTATCTGGTGATTACAATATATTTCATTTTACAGGTCATGGAACTGACAATTTTATTGAACCGAAAAAATCACAACTCGTATTATCAGGTGACGATAAACTAACCTTACAAGAAATCTGCCAAAAGACACTTGCAAGTTACAATTTAGTTACTCTTTCAGCTTGCGAAACTGCTCTTACTAGCAAGCAAACTATCACGACCGAGTATCTAGGTTTAGCAAGTGGTTTTTTGAGTCGTGGTTCTGCTCATGTAGTTAGTACCTTGTGGACTGTAGAATCAACTGCAAATGCCTTACTAATGATTGAGTTTTATCGCCGACGACAGCCAAACAAATTAGAAGCAACGGCGTTTGCAGAAGCCATAAAATGGCTTAAAGAACTAACTGTTGGAGAGTTGAAAAAATGGTATGAAAATTTACTAAATACTTTGCCTGCCGACCAATTTAGAATTAAGGCGTATTTAGCAACACAAATGTATAGAACTAGAAAATTGGCAGCAGATGAAAAGCTGTACAATCACCCTTACTACTGGGCAGCATTCACAATTGCAGGTAAACTAATTACAAAGGCAAAAGAATTAGATGAACTAGAAGATTTTTACGCCCTAATAATCGACCAAGATTTTTAATAATTTCTTCTTCGTAGTGAGCATTTCAGAGCTCAAACGCTCACTACAAGATTAAATCTCTGGGTTTGTGCTGTATACTTAAAATGATCCTGAAACAACCAGTACTATTTCATAACTCGCTACACCTATGTTTCGCCAGCAGTAAAGCCTCGTAACTTCTTTCAAAATTGAAAACACCTTTCAAGAGCATTTTTATGATTGAGAGGAAGATTTTTCATGGGTTACGAGGCTTCCTCTGTGTTGATTATTGCCAGGAAATTGATGTTAGAGGAACCGAGTTATGAGTCAAGTAGCTACATACCACATTCCAGATTTTCATTTCGACTATTACAGCATTATTCCCCATAAAACCCAGCCGCAACTCTTAATGGTATCTAATGAAAATGGCTGGTGTTTGCCTCATTTTGTTCCTTACGAGCATCACTTTGGGATTGTAGACCACATCAATCAAGAAATCAAAGTGCAACTAGGATTAAATGTCACGACATTGCGTTGCTTTCATGAAGATTACTGTCGAGAAACCAAAACTGGGTGTAGAGTGTATGCAATGGAAAATCACTCTTCACAATGGGCACTTCCGACAAATGCACGTTGGATAGAGTTTCATGAATTAGATAGTCTGACATTTGCAATTCCTAAACTGCGCCAAATCTTAAAATCTTGGTTTGCTGAAATTCTCAGCAATAACATACCAGAATTGCGAGTTCCTTGGGCGAAAATTGGTTGGTTTGAGAAAGCTGTGGCTTGGATTAATGTACAACTTAATAATTTAGGATTGAGTGCTACTGCTCCCATCATACAAGTAAAAAATTGGGGAATTTCTTGTTTGCTAAAGGTGAATACAACTTCTGGAAATCTTTACTTAAAAGCAGCGCCTACTACCTTTGCTAATGAGCCTAAATTTACCTATTTACTAAGTAAAACTTATCCTAATTACTTTCCTAAAATACTGGCTGTGGATACAGAAGAGCAGTGGATGTTAATGGAGGATTTTGGTGGAAAGCATCTTGCAAAAATTACGGATATTTCCCAATGGGAAGCAGCACTTCGCTTGTTTGCCGAAATGCAAATTCAGGCTGTTGAACAAGTAGATAAATTACTTATTTTGGGCTTTCCTGACAGACAGGTAGACCGACTAACTAGCCAAATTGATCCACTGTTTGCAGACACCTCAGCCTTAGTACCGCAAACCGACTCAGGTCTTTCTGAAACTGAAATAGAAACATTACGCTCTTTGACTTCTCATCTCAAGGAAATGTGCCGTGAGTTAGCTGTCTGTGGTATACCGTCAACGCTAATACACGGTGATTTGCACCCGCAAAATGTGGTTGTGACTGATGGAAAGCATATCTATTTTGACTGGTCTGATGCAGCGATATCTCACCCCTTTTTCGATATAGTTAACTTTTTGCAAAAGATTGAAGAGGAACTTCCGGACGTTGCAGATATGCGAATCCGTTTACGCAATGTTTACTTAGAAAGTTGGACAATCTATTTACCGATGGAACAATTGATTTTACTTTTTCACAAAACGCAACCTTTGGCGGCTCTTTACAGTGCCATTATCTATTCCGAAATAACTCAAAATTTGGAAGCTTCTCAAAAATGGCAAATGGCAGGAGCTGTTCCTTTTTTCCTCAAAACACTAATAAAACAAATTAAGTTTTAGAACTTTAGGTTGAGAAACCGGGCTTTCATACCTGATTTGAACAAAATATCGTTACCCAAAAAAATCCGCTTTCTGGGATTAGTGAATTGATGTTCTAGCACTCTACGATTAATTTGATAAAGTTTAATAATCTAGTAAGTAATTTAATGCTTAAAATAACCGTTTTTACACCTAATACAAAATCTATCTATGCGTCAAATGCATAATTTTTATATACTATTGAGAAGCTATATCAAAACTGATGGCAATGCCAGAAACTTTAACTGAGGAAAATTTTGCTGACGGTTTGAACTTTTTGGTATCACGAGATCCAGACTTGGCGGAAATTTTTAAAACTCTCGGTACACCACCAATTTGGGTACGTGAACCAGGCTTTGCGACGCTTATCCAAATTATTTTAGAACAACAAGTTTCTCTCGCATCAGCCAAAGCAGTTTTTACTCGTTTGCAAGAAACTATCTCTCCAATTACTCCAGAGTTATTTCTACAACTTGATGATGTCGAAATCAAGCGAATAGGATTTAGTCGGCAAAAAGCTCTTTATGCACGCACATTAGCACAATCTATCATTGCAGGGCAGCTTGATTTATCTAGCCTCAACACGATGGATGATGAAGAAGTACGCACTGTGCTAAAAAAGCTCAAAGGTATCGGCGATTGGACAGTTGATATATATTTAATGATGGCGCTCAGGCGACGAGATAGTTTACCCAAAGGTGATTTGGGGTTAATATTGGCAATAAAGAAGGTGAAACGATTAGACCATCGTCCAAAAGCAGCAGAAATTGAAGCGATCGCTGAGATTTGGCGACCTTGGAGAGCAGTAGCCACGCGGTTATTATGGCATTATTATCTCAGTGAGCGGCAATCTCGCATCATTTAGCATGGTTTCCAGAGTCAGCAAAAGTCACGATCAGGCTAAAATAGTAGCCTAAAGAAGGATTATGCCTAAGCATGTGATTATATGACTTCAGCTGCTCTTGTAAAAACTGAGTACGAAGCGATTATTGGTTTAGAAACCCATTGTCAGCTGAGTACTAACACCAAGATTTTCTCTAATAGTTCTACGGCTTTTGGTGCTGACCCCAATACTAACATTGACCCGGTTTGTATGGGTCTACCTGGGGTATTACCTGTACTCAACGAAAAGGTATTAGAATACGCTGTGAAAGCGGGTTTAGCGCTAAATTGCCAAATCGCTAAATATAGCAAGTTTGACCGCAAACAGTATTTTTATCCCGATTTACCCAAAAATTACCAAATTTCTCAATACGACTTACCCATTGCTGAACATGGCTGGTTAGAAATTGAGTTAGTCGATGCTGATGGTAATCCGATGCGGAAAAAAATCGGCGTCACTCGTCTGCACATGGAAGAAGATGCGGGAAAATTAGTACACGCGGGAAGCGATCGCCTTTCTGGTTCTACTTATTCTCTGGTAGACTACAACCGAGCAGGTATACCGTTGATCGAAATTGTCTCAGAACCAGATTTGCGTTCTGGACAAGAAGCTGCTGAATATGCTCAAGAATTACGCCGCATTGTCCGCTATATCGGTGTCAGTGACGGTAACATGCAAGAAGGTTCTCTCCGCTGTGATGTCAATATCTCTGTGCGTCCCATTGGACAAAAAGAGTTTGGCACGAAGGTGGAAATCAAGAATATGAACTCTTTCAACGCCATCCAAAGAGCGATTGAATATGAAATTGAACGCCAAATAGCCGCAGTAGAAGCTGGCCATCGCATTATTCAAGAAACTCGTCTTTGGGAAGAAACTTCTCAACGCACTATTAGTATGCGCGTTAAAGAAGGAAGCAGCGATTATCGCTATTTCCCAGAACCAGATTTAGCACCGATTGAAGTAACAAACGAACAATTAGAATCTTGGCGTAGTACACTGCCAGAATTACCAGCAGAAAAACGTCATCGTTATGAATCTGATTTGGGACTTTCACCTTACGATGCGCGGGTGTTGACAGAGGAAACTAGTGTTGCTGCGTACTTTGAAGAGGCGATCGCCAAAGGTGCAAATGCCAAACAAGCAGCTAACTGGATTATGGGCGATATCGCTGCCTACCTCAACAAGCAAAAACTCAGCATCACCGAAATTGCCCTCACTCCTACGAATCTGGCAAAACTTATCACCCTAATTGAAAAGGGTACCATTGGTAGCAACAAAGCAAAAGAGAAATTACCAGAGTTGCTAGCTGGTAATTCTCCCGATGAAGTATTCAAAGGTGAAGAAAAAATCTCTGACGCTAGCGTACTCGAACCCATTATTGACCAAATCATCGCCGCCAATCCCAAGGAACTAGAGAAATACAAGAGTGGTAAAACCAACCTCAAAGGCTTTTTTGTTGGACAAGTTCTCAAACAAACTGGTGGACGTGCAGATCCAAAACTGACTAACGAATTGGTAGATCAAAAGTTGAATAACTAGTCAAGGGGACAAGGGAGACAAGGGAGACAAGGAGACAGGGAGACAAGGAGACAGGGAGACAAGGAGACAAGGAGAATTTTTGAATCATACTCCCCTTGTCCCCCCCTCCCCCTCTTCACTGTATTTTCCCGGATAATTCTTCACAAGAACTTGATAAAAAGTACATTAAAGATGGGTGTAACACCTCAGTCCTAAAATGCTATACTGTGATAATTAGATGCACCCTGATGATGTGGAGAGCTACCCAAGTGGCTCTTCTTTTTCATTTTTGTGGTTTTGAGAAAAATTGCGTCAGAGATTTTCACCAAAAGCTTAATAGGGGGTATTGCACCTCACCCCAAATATGGTACTATGTGTTAAGTAGATGCACCCTGATGATTTGGAGAGCCACCCAAGTAGCTCTCCTTTTTCATTTTTGTGGTTTTGGGAGAAGTTGCGTCAGAGATTTTCACCAAAAGCTTAATAGGGGGTATTGCACCTCACCCCAAATATGGTACTATATGTTAAGTAGATGCACCCTGATGATTTGGAGAGCCACCCAAGTAGCTCTCCTTTTTCATTTTTGTGGTTTTGGGAGAAGTTGCGTCAGAAGATTTTTACAAAAAAGTTAATAAGGGGTATTGCACCTCACCCCGATTGTGGTACTATGTGTTAAGTAGATGCACCCTGATGATCTGGAGAGCCGCCCAAGTAGCTCTCCTTTTTCGTTTTTTTCCTAAACTAGCCTGCGCGAGCGTTTCAAATAGGCAAGTTATTAATAACTAACAAATTACTACTTACAGGTGACGAAGACTTGATATAATCGCCCCTCAAGCAAAGAGTAATAGTTGTTGGGTAAGAATAATGGCAGACTGGCAGGAAGTTACTGGTGGTGTGACAGCACCTAGAGGTTATCGAGCAGCGGGAATTACCGCAGGTTTAAAACCTTCGGGATTGCCGGATTTGGCTTTGATAGTATCAGATGTAGAGGCGATCGCAGCTGGTGTATTCACCACCTGTCAAGTAAAAGCCGCTTGTGTAGATTATTGTCATCAACGCTTGCAAGCAAAGCATAGCGCTCGTGCTATACTCTGCAACGCGGGACAAGCAAATGCCGCAACGGGTAAAGAAGGCTGGTTAGATGCTTTAGAATCTGCGATGCTAATAGGGCAAGCGTTAAATATTCCTTCCGAATCGATTTTACTGGCTTCTACGGGCGTAATCGGTCAAAGAATTAAGATGGAACCTTTGCGGAGTGCGATTCCCAAGCTGGTAGCAGCATTATCAGAAACAGGTTCAGATGCAGCTGCCGGCGCGATTATCACCACCGACTTAGTAACAAAATCCATCGCTTTAGAAACAACTATAGGCGATCGCCCGGTGCGAATTGGTGGAATTGCTAAAGGCTCGGGGATGATTCATCCGAACATGGCAACTATGTTAGCATTTGTCACTTGTGATGCAGCGGTTGCGCCCACCCTTTGGCAACAAATGTTAAGTCGCGCAGCAGATAGAAGCTTTAATTCGATTACCGTTGATGGCGATACTAGCACCAATGATAGCTTGATTGCGCTTGCCAACGGTCAATCTCGCACCCCAGCAATTACCGAAATGGGTGCAGAAGCCGAAAAATTAGAAGCCATGTTAACAGCAGTATGCCAGCATTTAGCGAAAGCGATCGCTCGTGATGGTGAAGGTGCAACTTGTCTTATTGAAGTGCAAGTTAGTGGGGCAACCGATGAACAAGCAGCTAATCAAATCGCCAAAACCATTGCCGGCTCATCTTTAGTTAAGTCTGCCATATTTGGACGCGATCCAAATTGGGGACGCATCGCTGCTGCTGCCGGACGTGCAGGTATTCCTTTTGAGCAAGAAAACCTGCAAATTAAATTAGGGGATTTCTTGATGATGGAAAATGGTCAACCAATACCTTTTGATCGTGCCGCAGCGAGTGCTTATTTAAAACAAGCAGCAGCGAATGCTTCCAAACCAGAAAATATGACAGCGACGAATATGAGCAATGATTTGTCAGGGGATAGAAGTACAATCAAAGCTCAAAGTCTAGATAATCCCGTGATAATTGCAGTTAGCGTTGGTAATGGACAAGGTTCGGGTAAAGCTTGGGGTTGTGATCTAAGTTACGACTATGTGAAAATTAACGCCGAGTATACAACTTAAGAATATCGAACCCCCTTCTCTTTTCCTAAGGGAGAAGGATGCCAAGAAAAGATGCCCAAAGCAGCAGATATCGGTGGGAAGCGTTTAATTAGTCTAGCTCCAGATGCTTGGCTAAAATGGGTAACGCAGTCCCCCGATGTCTTGGCGAAAGAAATTCTGGCTTCGGAATTTCAGTGGATAAGCCGTTGACATACCTCCTCGTCTATACGGAGCGAGGATTCCTTAACGTTTCATCAACCAGTGCTTACAAGTAAGTCTTACCCAGTCTCCACGTTCGTTTAGAGTCTCCCAATGCCCTATGACGACTTTGCGCGTGACAAACGTATCAAACGCGTGCTCTCAATCCGCCTATTTCAGGATGTAAATATTGAGCCTAGATATCTAGCTAGCTTACAATCTTACTACAAAAGCCGTCAAACGAAGAACGAGGTTTTAGACCCATTTCTCTGATAAAGCTATGTTACTGCACCTGTGCCCAACTTTGGACATCTGTAAAGTTTTCCAAGATCATTGTCTCATATACAACTTTCGCACTATCACTTTCAAAAATCTTGGTAATGACAAGGGCTAAAAGGCTGAGGGCGAATAAAACCGATTCTTCTTGATAAACTATATTTTTCGAGCAATATGAAAACCTGAGAGATACGAAACCTCAATACTCCCACCACATTTTTTCTCTAGTGCTTCTCTTAAACCCGCAAACAAAGAATCCCGATTCTGTTGTTCTAGCGCTATATATGGTGAGTAAGTACTTAAAAGCGTCAAATAATCATCAATGCTATAACTGACTTCACACACCAACTCTTCAGAGACTAAATCCTGGAAGCGACCTGAGTCAATAGCAAACTTTCCAAAGCTTCTAAAATTTTTTTCCTGAGTTTCTCTCGTTTCATATTGCCCCAAAGAGGGAGCGTGTATCTGATAAACTTGATGCAAAAGTTGGTAAACTTCGTAATCAGGTTGAGCTTGCATATTCAACATCAAAATCAGAGAACCGTTGTCTTGCAGCGCATCAGCAGCTTTCGGATAGCCAATCTCCGGGGGAATCCAATGAAAAGCAGTGGCTGAAAGTACCGCTTTGAATTTGGTCGGCTCTAACTCCCACTCTTCAAATGTGGTATTCTTAACTTCTACATCTGGATACTTGGCACAATTTTGTCGTGCTAACTCGCAAGCTTCTAAACTTGGCTCAAGGCAGATCATCGAAAAACCAAGACTCGCGAACGATGTTGTTGCAGTTCCAGGACCGCATCCCACTTCAAGAATAATTGCGTTTTTATCAAGTTCAGCTAACTCGACAGCACGAGAAACAAGCTGCATCGGATAGCGTGGTCTTGCTCGATTATAAGCATCTGCAACTTGACTGTACCAACTTTTTCTTTGTTGGACAGTGTAGGCATCTGCGTTAAACCAAGTTATTCTTTGTTCGGATTCCATGAAATGTTCGCGTAGGTAGTGAGCGCTTCAGGGATCAGTTGAGCAAGCTTGGTGTGTACGAAAGCTTAACTATGCGATTACCAATTACCAGCATAATTATACTGATAATTGGTAATCGTATTATTACCAATTACCCATAATTTTTATAGCACAGTTTGTAGATGCTGAACTAATTGCGGTGCGCCCATCGCACCCTCAATTCGATCCACAGGCTTGCCCTGTTTAAATAGTACTAACGTTGGTAGAGCCGAAATTTGATATGCACTCGCTAACTCAGGGTATTTTTCCGTATCAATTTTGACGATTTTCATCTTTCCGGTGAGTTGAGCATTGACTTGCTCTAAAATCGGCACCATCATTTGACATGGACCGCACCAATCAGCATAAAAATCTACCAACACGGGTAAATCAGAAGCTGACAGCATATCTTCAAAGCTATTGAATTGCTTTTTTGTTGACATATAGTACACACCAGTTTTTTACTGTTTGACTTTAATGGTAATTCTTGCCGATTGAAATCGGTGTAACATGTTTTTGCTTTGATTACTGCAAATATATATTACATCACGGCGCTTTACTGAGATACTTTGCATTATTGGGAGCTTCTTACTTTGCGAAAACCAAGACAGGATGAGGGTTATGAACTAAAGCATTAGACTTATTACAAAAGTTATAATTTGGGGTTCTTTCTCTGCGTCAGCCAAAAAATACATAATTATTTACAATTACTTTTTAAATGCAACATAATTGCAGATGAAAGTCCACTCCAAAAAGGAGTATTTACATCAGCTTTCCTTAAACCTTCGCTCGTCCAAGAATTACAATTTCTTAATATAGAGTAACTACCTTTTGCCGCATAAAATCCAGCATTGTTAGTGTGACCATCACCTAAACGAATTTGCCTGCCATTAGCATCAAGTTGAAAAGTAGATTGAATAAAATTTATTAATTGCCAATAATCTTTTTGATTAATTTTAATACATTTAACCTCTAGATAACTGGGGATTATTTGGTAGCCTTTAACGTACATGACAGAAGGAGTGGGAAGAAATAGCGCTTTTAAGATAGTAGAAATTTTTAGATTTGTCCAAGAAAAATTGGACATATAAAAATCGCGATCGCCCCAACCAAAACTTAAATAATTATAATTTTTCTCATGGTCTATACCAATTTCATCTAAAGAGAAATATTGATGCCAGTCAAAAACACTGTTTTCAGTTGGTACTATAATATTAGAGTGAATGCCAGTATTAGAAACACAAATTTTTAGCTCACAATTATATTTTGAGTAATTTTGCCATTTATTAGGTATTAAAATACTGCAATATAATAAAACTAAACAAAAAAAAACGCACTGATATAGCGACGGAAATAACCGTATAATAAGCGTGGGGAACTAAGAACCTTAATATATTTCATAACATACTCAGCACGGTTTATAGAAGATTTGAACCAGGTGAATCGGAAAAGGGGATAATTATATATATAAACTACAAAAGATTAGACTGATGAGTCCCCGCCGCGCACTGCTGTTAGTAAATCCTCATGCCCGCCAAGGACAAAATAGTTTGTCCGAAGCAATCGAGTATCTGAAAAAACTGGGTTTTGATTTGCTGGAAGAGTCTACAGAAAATGCCCAGCAAATACCGGAAGTTATCCAGCGCCATCAACATGAAGTTGACTTGGCGATCATTGGTGGTGGCGATGGCACGTTAAACGCGGCAGTAGACGCTTTAGTAACTAGCCAGTTGCCTTTGGGAATCTTGCCTTTGGGAACTGCCAATGATTTAGCAAGAACTTTAGGAATTCCCAACTCTCTAACCGAAGCTTGTGACATTATCGCTCATGGTGAAGTGCGACGCATCGACCTTGGGTGTGTGAACGACAAACACTTTTTCAACGTTGCGAGTCTAGGGCTGAGTGTAAAAATTACTCAGCGACTTACCAAAGAAGTTAAGCGACGATGGGGAGTCTTTGCTTACGCTGCTACCGCATTGCGAGTAATTTGGGAATCTCGACCTTTTAGTGCAGAAATTCGTATCAACGGCAAATCGATAAAGGTAAAAACAGTGCAAATTGCCGTGGGTAACGGTCGTTATTACGGTGGTGGGATGGCGGTGGCTTACGATGCATCAATCCAAGACCAAAGGCTAGATCTCTACAGTTTGGAGATTAAGCATTGGTGGCAAATTATTCTCTTATTGCCTGCTATGCGACAAGGGCGATACATTAATTCGCGGAATGTCCGCGCCCTAAATGGTCAAGAATTTGAAGTCTATACCCGTAAACCGCGTCCCATCAATACCGATGGTGAAATCACAACTTATACCCCTGCCCACTTCCGCGTTATCCCTCAGGCATTGTCTGTTTTAATGCCACCAAGCAAAAAGTTATGAGGATTGGGCATAGGACAATGGGCATAGGGCAATGACTAATTACCATACGCCATGCTTGCGGTAGATGAAAATTTGAGGTTTAATGAAATATCCTCAACTGTAATTGTATTTCTAAGTAATGAAATTGTTTTAGTTAAATTAAAGCAGGGTATTGTGGCAACTCAGATCAAATCAAGCCAAATACATTTGAGGTTTTCTCAAGATATTAAGTTACTCCTACAACGGTTAGCGCAAGAGCCGCTGACTTTAGGAAATATTGTGGCAGAAACCTCAGAACGGGGTTTTAGTTTGACGATCGCATTACTAGTTTTACCCTTTTTATTTCCCATGCCACCTGGGTTCACGGGTCCTTTTGGTGGCGCTTGTTTGCTATTGTCAGTACAGATGGTTTTAGGTAGACGCCAGCCTTGGCTACCTAAAAAAATTGCCAACTACAAATTTCCTCGCCTTTTTGCTCAGACACTTTTACAAAATCTGCGGCGAGTCACTAAAATATTAGAGAAAATCACCCGCCCCAGGTTGGTGAAAATAGCCAAAAATCCTTTAACTTGGCGATTAAATGGGCTTTGTATCTCTTGGTTAGCAATATTGTTAATTTCACCTGTTCCCCTAACCAATCCGATCCCTACCGTCGGAATTTTGCTATTAGCAGTCGCCAATATAGAATCTGATGGTTTGTTGATGTGTATCAGCTATATTTTTACTGCTTTGACTACCTTACTATTTGCATTCATCGCTTATGCAGTCTGGATGGCTCCCAGTTTACTACCAGCCATATTTAAATAATAAAAGCCCTCAGCCAGAAACCGAGGGCAGTAATTTAATTAGGGTGCATCTACCATTTGTTTATCCGTCACAGCTATGGCTAAATCAGGAGAAATCTCAAAAAAGTCTTTTCGATTGTAGAGACTTTCTACAATCTAAGGTCTCTACGAACGTGGACATGGTATAAATTGTGATTGACAAGAAAAAAATCCTAGCCAGAAGCTGAGGATTGGTCGTGAAGGAATATCAGCCAATCTTATTAATTATGTTTTTTACTACTTGAGATAGATGTGTAAAATATAAATACTCATTAGAGATTATGCAGATGCATAATCTCTAATGAGTGAACGGGTTGTCTAAGTATTTTAAGTAAGATTCCTTTCCGCCAGCTGCCCCAAAGGAGAATCCATTTGGAATGAAAGCAATACGATCGCATCTTCTGCCTTATATTGTGGCGGTGGTGGCTGTTAGTAGCGCATGGCTACTGACATTTTTGCTACACTCACTACTGACACCATTGATTTCTCCATTGTTTGTTGCTGCTGTGACGGTTAGTGTCTGGTATGGGGGGATAAAGCCAGGAATGCTGGCTAGCGCTTTGTCTACTTTAGCCATCGGCTACTTTTTAATTAAACCATCCCAAACGCTGTTTGTTGGTAGTTTTGAGACTGCGGTGCAGCTGAGTGTATTTTTGTTAGTAACAATACTAATTAGCTCGCTCTCCTCAAAGTTACGCACTGCCAAACAGCACCTAGAGATCAGTCTACAAAAGTTACAAGCGAGCGAGTCACGCTTTAGACGCTTGGCTGAGTCTAACATTATTGGTGTAATTGTCGGTGATATGGATGGCGCGATCGCCGAGGCTAACGATGCCTTTTTGAAGATGGTAGGTTATACGCGTGAGGATTTAATATCTGGGCGAGTGCGCTGGCGGGAGATGACACCACCGGAATATATTGAAGTAAGCGATCGCTCTATTGCCGAACTAAAATCTAAAGGCGTACACGATCCTTTTGAAAAAGAATACATCCGCAAAGATAATAGCCGTGTGCCGATTTTACTAGGTTCTGCTACCTTAGAAAATAATCCACAGGTAATAAGTTTTGTATTAGATTTAACCCAGTATAAAAACGCAGAGAATGCCCGAAAAACAAACGAAGAACGCTACCGCGCTTTTGTAGAACAAAGTTCAGAAGCTATTTGGCGCTTTGAAGTAGAAAAGCCAGTTTCGCTTGAATTATCCGAAGATGAGCAAATTCAGCATTTTTATCAATATGGTTACTTAGCAGAATGTAATCATGTCATGGCACAGATGTATGGCTTTTCTTGTGCCGAAGAACTTGTTGGAACAAGGTTAGGAGACATTGTTGTTGCCTGCGATCCCCATAATATAGAATATCTGCGTAGTTTTATTCGCTCTGGCTACCGACTAGTTGACGCAGAATCTGATGAAGTAGATAAGTATGGTAATTCTAAGTACTTCGTGAATAATCTTGTTGGAATTGTCGAAAATGGCGTTTTAATTAGAGCATGGGGAACTCAGCGAGACATCACAGAACGCAAACAAACGGAAATAGCATTGGTTGAAAGCGAGAAGCGTTTTCGGCTACTAGTAGAATCAAATATTTTTGGGGTGGCTATTGGTGACTTTAGCGGGGGGATAAGCTACGCCAACGACTATTTCCTAAATATGATAGGTTATACCCGTGAAGAACTGCACTCCGGGGAAATACGCTGGGATGAAATGACACCACCAGAATACCACGATTTGCAGGTACAAGCATTAGAACAAACAAGAATGCATGGAAGCACCACACCTTTTGAGAAAGAATACATCCGCAAAGATGGTAGTCGTGTCCCCATTCTAATTGGTGGTGCATTGTTGCAGGAATCTAGCGGCGTTGGACAGACAATAGTATTTTCTCTAGATTTAAGCGAACACAAACGAACACAAGAAGCGCTGCGTCAACGAGAAGAACAACTGCGCTTGATTACAAATGCTGTACCGGTTCTAATTTCTTATGTCGATTCCCAGCAACGCTATCGATTTAATAATCAGAAATATGAAGAATGGTATGGCGTTCCCGCTTCGGAAATTTATGGTAAGCATATTCAAGAATTTGTGGACGAGTCAGTTTATGAGTCAATTCGTCCTTATATAGAAGCAGTATTATCAGGAGAAGAAGTCACTTACGAAACTAAAGTATCCGATAAAGATGGCGCAAGCCGTTATGTTGAGGTTTCTTACGTTCCCCAGTTTAATAAAGAAAAAGCGGTAGAAGGATTTGTTGCTTTAATTAACGATATTAGCGATCGCAAGAAAGCAGAGCAAGAACGCGAACAACTGCTACTTCGAGAAAAAGCCGCACGCACCGAAGCTGAAACAGCAAATCGCTTGAAAGACGAGTTTTTAGCTACACTTTCTCATGAACTGCGTACTCCCCTAAATGCGATGTTTGGCTGGACGCAGCTACTAACTACCCGTAAGTTTGATGAAACTACCACAACTCGTGCGCTAGAAACAATTGACCGCAATACCAAAACCTTGAAAATATTAATTGAAGATGTTTTGGACGTATCGCGCATTATCACTGGTAAGCTTAATCTGAAAGTCATACCAGTAAAACTGATAAAAGTTGTGGAAGCAGCACTTGATATTGTGCGTCCAGCAGCTGAGGTTAAAGAAATTCGCCTTCAAAGTATATCCGATTCATCATTAGGATTAGTTTTAGGCGATGCCAACCGCTTGCAACAAATTGTCTGGAATTTGCTTTCTAACGCCATCAAATTCACACCCCACGGGGGAAAGGTGGATGTGCAACTAGTGCAGATTGATTCAGATGTGCAAATTCGGGTCAGAGATACCGGAGAGGGAATTGCTGCCGATTTCTTGCCTTATGTATTTGAGCGTTTCCGTCAGGCAGATAGTTCTAGCACGCGATCGCATGGTGGACTTGGATTAGGACTGGCGATCGTCCGTCATTTGGCAGAATTGCATGGTGGCACAGTCCGCGCCGAAAGTCCAGGAATCGGACACGGAGCAACGTTTATTGTTACTCTACCTTGTAAAGCTGCGATCGCACCGCCAACTACACCAGAGCAATTATCACCCACTGAGGCAAATAAAGTAGTTGAAAAATGTTTGCCAACCCTTGAAGGCTTGCGGGTGCTTGTCGTGGATGATGAAGTTGATGCCCGCGAGTTAATCGCCACAATGCTAGAACCATTAGGAGTACAAGTAATGGCAGCCGCATCTGCAATTGAAGCACTTGTTGCCTTGCAAGCATTTCAGCCTGATGTCTTGGTAAGCGATATCGGGATGCCAGGAGAAAATGGTTACGCCCTAATTCGTAAACTGAGGGAGCTTGAAGAAGAGCAAGGAGGACGGATTCCCGCCGTAGCCCTGACAGCTTATGCTAGGGCAGAAGACCGCACACAGGCGCTTTTAGCAGGCTTTCAGCTACACGTTCCCAAGCCAATCAATCAAGCCGAACTAGCGGCAGTGGTAGCAAATCTTGCTGGAAGGACTTGAAGAGGAGGCAGGAGACAGGAGGCAGGAGACAAGGAGACAGGAGACAAGGAGAATAATTCTTCTTTCTCCCCATCTCCCCCTCCCCCCCTCCTCCGCTCTCCCTATTCCCCAACAATGACTAAAATGAGAATTAACGTAACCTTTTCTATTAGCTAAAGTGTCAGATTCTCTGTCATTGCGCGATCGCTATCTAGCCTTAATCGATGAAATTGTCCAAACTACCCTCAAGGGTAAGATTAGCTCTGTTGAGCAAGTTTATCAAATGTTGCTCAAGGGGGTAAGTTCGGGGACGGGTGAAGTTTTTGAGTTAGCTTTGAGCGATCGCCTCGCTGCCGCCCAGAGCTTGGTAGACTCAGAAAAAGATGAACTGAAAAAAGCGAAAGCTACCCGCAGTTTAAGAGCAATCAAGACGATTGAAAATCAATGGCAACGCACCCAAGAGCAAAATAAAGCTAACAATGCGATCGCCTCCTCCGTTAAAGAAATTACCGCAGATGCAGGCGATCGGCTTGCGGCATTAATGCGCGTCATTGACCCGAACCGAAAGTATCCTCTGAACTTACAACAACTTCAGCAGTTGGCAAAATCTCTACAGCAGGGTTCTGAAAATCAAGAAATTCTGCAACTATCAGAAGGTATCATCCGTGGTTTAGCATCTTGGCAACGACTTTCTGATAATTTGCTCGGCTGGATGTATGAGCAAAACCGCTCATCAATCGGATTTGGCGGTGTACCCGGTGAAAATGGTCCTTGGGCAAGTTGGGAAAAGACAGTTAATAGCCCTTTAATTCAAGCACTTTTTCACACGCTGGCAATGGAACAGTCGGCGATTGAATTTGCCCAACAGCAACGCTTTATTACAGATAGTGACTGGGTGGAATTAACATTGGTGTTGCAGTACTTGCAGCGCGGGTTAGTTAACTGGTTTGACCAACAAGCTTACAACGTCAAAGCCGGTTCAAAGTTATCTATTTCAACTTTCTTGACATTTGCCGCCATTTGGAATCAGTTAGCAAATGGTTTTGAGGGTATAAGCCGCTATAGTAATGCATCTTCGCAAGTGTTGTTACAAATTTTGCGAACCTTTGCCCAGCGTGCGTACTTTCCCTTATACGGGGGAATTTTCGCTTCATTTTCGGGAAGTTATTTACGAGATGCTTTAGATTATTTAGATGAACCGCTGCGACAAGCCGAGGGAACCCAAGAAAAAGCGCGTATTTTGACACTTTTAGGTTATTCACAGCGAGCAATGGGGCAATATGATCGCTCGCTCCAATTTCATCAGCAAGCTTTAGAGATAGCTAGAAATGCAGGCGATCGCCCTTGTGAAATAGCTAATCTCAACCATCTCAGCCGTACTTTTGTGGCATCTGAAAATTATGCCGAAGCGATTAACAACAGTCAACGCGCATTAATACTCAGTAGACAAGCAGGCGATCGCACCGGAGAAGCAAACGCACTGGTAAATTTAGGCTACAGCGAAGTTATGCAAGCGCAGCAGCTCAAAGAAATTGAACCAGAAACTTATGAAATGGCAATTAACTATTTGCAACAAGGCTTAAAGTTATCAGAACAATTAGGCGATATTCAAAGTAAAGCATTGTGTGTTAGCAGCTTAGGAATTGCCTACTTAGTAACAGAACAACCACAACTCGCCATCAAACACTTAGAAGACGGTTTTAACACAGCGCAAACATCCGGTGATTTATATTTACAAGGTTTAAATTTAGCGAATTTAGCTGAAGCAAATTACAGCATGGCAAGTTTTAATAGAGCAATTTATACAGGTTGTCTGGGAATGTATTTGCTAAATCAAATTACTTCTCAAGAGTGGCGTAAAGCAGCCGCGTTACTGACAATTTTACAAGGACAAATGGGTGCGGAAGCTTTTGAAAATGCATTGCAACAACATCGTCCAAAAATCATCGCCGTAATTGGCGTAGATGGATATGATTATATTCCGCAACTATTAGAAGAATACAAGCAAAGTATGTAGGTAAATATTGGATATTATGCCCAATAATTGTTACCCAAATACCAAGCGAATAGAATTCGCGGAGTTTACGGGCACACAAACAAAGCCTGCGTTCGCGTAGCGTGTCGTAGACAAGGCAGGCTTGATAGAGTCCGCGTTCGCGTAGCGTGTCGTAGACAAGGCAGGCTTTGTTTGTATAGCCCCAGACTTCCAGTCTGAGGGGCTTAAGGCGCAAAAATGAATTATATACTCTAAATAAAAGGCAGGAATTGTTATGCTCAACGTAAATTTGGATGACGAAGCTGAGAAGTATTTAGTAGAGATTCTCGCGCAAGAAAAAATAACAAGTAATGAATTGATAAAACGCCTGTTGCATGAACATTGGCAAAGCTTGCAGCCGCGTAAGACCTTTTTAGAACGGCGGGGTGGGCATCCTGAGCATTTACTTGAAGGTCCTAGTGATTTATCTGACCGTGATGCAAGATCCAAGTATCTTGCGGAGTATTTCCAGAAACGGTATGAACAAAGCCAGCAGAAGCAAGAAGCATGACTTATTACCCTGTTATTCTTGTTGATAGCTCTTTACTGGTAGCCTATTACAATGCAAGAGACAGCTATCATGTCCAAGTCCAAGACTTTCTTGCAGACTCTACAAGCAGGCTCATAACTACAGAAGCTTGTATTACCGAAGTGATGTATTTGCTTGCTCCTAATTCGCGCGTGCAAAATGAGTTTTTATCTGATGTAGCTATTCGTTTGTATGAATGTGAATCGTTGATAGTTGAGGATTTTGCCCGTATTGCCGAACTTAATACTCAGTACGCTAGTTTACCAGGAGATTTTGCAGATTTGTCATTGGTGGCTGTTTCTGAGCGTTTGAATATTAGTGCGATCGCTACTCTTGATAAAGACTTCGATATTTATCGTCGCTATCGTCGCCAACCTTTTGAGCGTGTGTTTTTACCGCAGTAATTTTTAAGCATAATCTAGGTTGCGTTGAGGAATGAAACTCAAGTTTGTAACTAATGAATTGTTGGGTTTAACAACATGAAACCCAACATTACTCGTCTAGATAATAAACGAAAAATTTTAATTGCATATTAGATTGCGTATCTATGACACCATAGATTAAGTAACAGCCTGCAATTCCTGCCGCAACAGAGGCTTTATGCTCAACTTTAACATTGCCATTCCCCAAGCATTCAAAGTGAGTCACGACCAATTCCAGGAACTCGCTACTGTTAACCGTGATTTAAAGCTAGAGAGAACCGCAGCTGGAGAATTAATTGTCATGCCTCCTACTGGAAGCGATACGGGCAACCGCAACTTAGATATTGAAGGGCAGCTTTGGTTGTGGAACCGTCAAACTAAACTGGGTAAAGCGTTTAATTCTTCTACGGGTTTTCACTTAGCAAATGGAGCCGATCGCTCTCCCGATGCGTCTTGGATTAAACTACAACGTTGGGAAGCACTTACACCCCAACAACGAGAAGGTTTTGCGCCTATATGCCCAGATTTTGTTGTAGAATTACGTTCTCCTTCTGACAGCATGGACACATTGCGAGCAAAGATGCAGGAATACAAAGAAAATGGAGCTACTTTAGGGTGGTTAATTGACAGAAAAAACCGCAAGGTCGAGATATACAGGCAAAATCAGGATGTAGAAATATTAGATAATCCTGCCACTTTATCAGGAGAAAATTTACTACCGGGATTTGTCTTAGACTTAACTGAGGTTTGGTAGGCTGACATCGCAAGCGGCAAAATCATCACATAATGACATAAAGCCACCCTGCACCAATTACCCATGCCGCAAAATAACCAAATCGCTGTCGAATTTCGCAATGTCACCTTTAGCCGCAATAATCGCCCGTTAGTATCAAATCTCAACTTCACCATCCGTCAAGGAGAAGCATTGGTATTACTTGGACGCAGTGGAAGCGGCAAAACTACGACAATGAAATTAATTAATCGCCTGTTTATTCCCACAAAAGGCGAAGTTTTATTTGATGGTATTCCCACAACTCAATGGAATGAAATTAAACTCCGGCGCAAGATTGGTTATGTAATTCAAGAAACTGGTTTATTTCCTCATTTCACTGTTGAACGAAATGTAGGTTTAGTTCCTTCTTTAGAAGGTTGGAAATCGAAACAAATTAAAACGCGAGTTTATGAATTGTTGCAATTAGTCGGTTTAAATCCCGAACAATTCGCGCAAAGATATCCTCATGAACTTTCGGGAGGGCAAAGACAAAGGGTGGGTGTGGCAAGAGCATTAGCAGCCGATCCGCCCGTTTTAATGATGGATGAACCCTTCGGCGCACTCGATCCAATTACACGCTTAGAATTGCAACAAGAATTTAGAAGGTTACAACAAGAATTAGGCAAGACAGTTGTTTTTGTCACGCATGATATTCAAGAAGCTTTTGTTTTGGCATCAAGGATTGGTTTAATGTATGGAGGAGAATTGATAGTATTAGATACGCCGACAGAATTTAGGCGATCGCCTCATCCAGAAGCCCTTGCCTTTATTGAATGTCTGCGTACCCTGGAAACCTTCTCTAAAGACAGTTTATGAACAATTTCTTCCTCATCAAATACGCTCCAGAAATCCTCCAGCATACACTAGAACACTTATTTTTGGTAAGCATTGCAATTGTAATTGCCATACTTATAGGCATTCCCTTAGGCATTTTAATTACCCGCATAACTAGCCTGCGCCAACCAATTCTTATTATTGCAAATATTCTGCAAACAATTCCCAGTTTGGCGCTATTTGGCTTACTTATTCCTGTGCCATTTATTGGCGGAATTGGCGCAACTCCAGCAATTGTTGCACTTACTTTATATTCATTCTTACCGATCATTCGCAACACTTATACTGGTATTACTAATGTCGATCCAGCTATTCGGGAAGCTGGACGGGGTATGGGAATGACAGATAGACAATTGTTGTTGCAAGTTGAGATTCCCTTGGCAATGCAAGTGATTCTCGCGGGTGTGCGCGTAGCGACGGTGATTGCTATTGGTATTGCAACCATCGCAGCGGCAATTGGTGCTGGTGGTTTGGGTGAGTTAATTTTTCGCGGAATTTCAGTTGTAAATAATGATTTAATTTTAGCTGGCGCAGTTCCAGCAGCGGTAATTGCTTTAATTGCAGATTTTGCTATTGGTTTGCTAGAAAGTAAATTAAAAGTTAAAAATTAACATGAATGTTCAAAGATTTTTTGTATTCTGCTTTTTAACTTTTGCTTTAATAGTTTCACTGGCAAGTTGTCAGCTTAATTCCAATAATAAAAGTAGTGCTGAGATTGTTGTTGCTTCTAAAGGCTTCACTGAGCAAGATATTTTAAGCGAACTATTAGCACAGCAAATTGAAACCACAACTAATTTCAAAGTCGAACGTCGCCGCTTTACTAGTGCTTTGGTGACACACAATGCTCTGATTGCTGGCAAAATTGATGCGTATGTTGAGTATACAGGCACGGCTTTTACAAGTATATTGAAGCAAAAAGTTATAAACGATCCAAAAGTAGTTTACGAAAAGTTGAAACAAGCTTACGCGCAGAAATTCAATTTAGAAGTAATGAGACCTTTGGGTTTTGAAAACACTTTTGCAATGATTATTCGCGGTGAAGATGCAAAGCGCTACAATATTCAAACTCTTTCCCAAGCTGCTGAATATACACCTCAATGGCGTGGTGGTTTTGGCTATGAATTTGTGGAAAGGGAAGATGGTTTTCCCGGATTAGCGAAAACTTATGATTTACGCTTTGCTAAATCTCCCCGCTTGATGGAGTTGGGGTTAATATATCGGGCTTTGCTGCAAAAACAAGTAGACATGATAAATGGTAATTCCACTGATGGACAGATTGCCCGCTTGGGTTTGGTGGTGCTAAAAGATGATAAGCAGTATTTTCCTCCTTATGAAGCAGCACCGATTGTGCGTCAAGCAACTTTGAAAAAATATCCGGAAGTCAAAAAAGCGATCGCTCAACTTTCTGGTAGAATTACTGCTGATGAAATGCGACAATTAAATTATCTGGTTGAGGGTGAATTACAAGATATCAAAGACGTTGTACGCCAGTTTCGCAAATCTAAGGGTTTAGCTTCACCCAAAGATAGTATTAGCAATTCGTAATCAGCAGTTTATTGCTCATGTAATTTAAGCAGTAAAGTGCTTACTACAAAATTTTTATGAGTGACTGAATTTATGAATACCAATTTACGCCAAGTTATCAAAACATCAGTTCAAGCTAGTATTGTTTGGTTTTGTCTTGCGAGTGGAAGTGTTCTTTCTCAAACCCTACCTCTTTCACCTAATTTGATTGGCTTCAACTCAGATGAAGGAGAAAAGTTATTAATTGACAGTAAATCTAGAGAAGATTTTTTCCCCCTAAGCACGCAGTTTGTTACTCAAAACAATCAAGCATATTGTGGGGTAGCTAGTATTGTGATGGTGTTAAATAGTTTAGGAATACCCGCACCAGAAGTACCGCAATATAAACCCTATCGAGTATTTACTCAAGAAAACTTTTTTAGCAATGAAAAAACTAAAAAAGTCCTTCCGGCTGAGGTTGTTTCTCAAAAAGGTATGACTTTAGACCAAATTGGTGGATTATTAGCAAGTTATAACGTCAAAGTTAATGTTTATCATGCTGCTGACACTAGTATAGAAAAGTTTCGCTCTTTAGCAGCAGAGAATTTAAAACAGCCGGGAAATTTCATTTTAATTAACTACTTACGCAAAGAAATTGGGCAAGAAAAAGGCGGGCATATCTCACCCTTAGCGGCGTACAATGAGCAGACAGATAGGTTTTTAATTTTAGATGTTTCGCGTTACAAATATCCCCCCGTGTGGGTAAGAGCAGCAGACTTGTGGAAAGCGATGGCAACAACTGATTCTGAGTCAGGTAAGACGCGGGGATTTGTATTTGTTAGTAAAGGTTCTTAAGTAATAAGCGCTTGCTAAATGAACGTTTATTTGAGGTTACAAAACTAACTTACAATTAAACCATCCTGAACTCGGATAATTCTTTTTGTTTGAGCCGCGATATCTGGTTCATGAGTCACAATCACAATTGTGATACCTTGTTCGTTAAGTTCTGTTAACAAATTCATTACCTCATAAGAAGTCTCAGTATCTAAAGCTCCCGTTGGTTCATCTGCTAAAACTAATGCAGGTCTATTGACTAAAGCACGCGCGATCGCTACTCGTTGTTGTTGTCCCCCAGAAAGTTGGCTGGGACGATTGGAAATGCGATCGCCTAATCCCACCCTTCTCAAAGCGTCTAATGCTCTTTTACGGCGTTGTGGCTTTGGTAGGTTCGCATAAACCATAGGTAACATAACATTATCTAGAGCAGTTGCACGCGATAGAAGGTTAAATTGTTGGAAAACAAAACCGATTCTTTGGTTGCGAATATACGCTAATTCATCATCATCAAAAGTAGTCAGGTTTCTACCTTCAAAAATATAGTTTCCAGTTGTCGGACGATCCAAACAACCGACAATATTCATTAACGTAGATTTACCCGAACCTGACGCACCCATAATCGAGACATATTCACCTTCTTCAATAGAGAGTTGAATTCCCTTCAATATGGGGACAGTAACTTCTCCTAAATGGTAAGTTTTAGTAATAGATTCCATCCAAATCATCGTTGTCATATTGATTTAAAATTGTTAGTTCTTTGTTGTTTGTAGAGACGCGATTAATCGCGTCTCTACGTGGTTAGTTGTTCTTTGATAGTTGTGATCCCATTTATATATAAAAATATAGCTAATTAGCCCACGCAGGTGGGCTTTGTTCGTATAGCCCCAGGCTTATAGCCTGAGGAATAAATCATCAAAAAAAATAGATATTAATCACTTCTTAAAGCCGTAATTGGATCTAATTTAGAAGCGCTTCGTGCTGGAATGACTCCCGCGAGTAAACCAACACTTAACGAAAGTCCAAACCCGACAATTATTGACCAGAAAGAAACTACAAAAGGAAACTTAAAAATAGTTGCCGCTACAAAAGCAATTAAAATTCCACTTCCAATTCCAATACCTCCGCCAACAGTAGAAATTACAATCGCTTCCGCTAAAAATTGATTAAGAATAGCTGAATTTGTCGCCCCTACTGCTTTGCGAATTCCGATTTCCCGCGTTCGTTCGACAACAGAAACCAGCATAATATTGGCGATTCCAATGCCACCAACAACTAAAGAAATTCCAGCGATCGCTACCACCATCACCGTAAATAAACCAACAATATTCGTAAAGGTGCTAATAATATCAGCTTGGTTAGTAATCCGAAAATCATCAGCCTGCGGTGGGTAGATATTGTGACGCAAACGTAAAAGATTGGTAACTTGAAACTGAACAGCTTCTAACTGTTCCTGATTTCCAGCTTTAATTAAAATCCCATTTACAGAAACGCCAGATAAAGCATTGTTACCTACAAGTCTAGCTGACATAGTAGTAAGAGGTATAAAAACTAGGTTATCTCGATCCATCCCTCCTTGGGAACCCTTAGACTGCGTTACGCCAATCACTTCATAAGCCTCTCCTCTAATCCGGATTCTCTTGCCTATGGGATCGCCACCGTCGTTAAACAGAGTACTCTCAAGCGTAGGTCCAATAACAGCAACTTCTCTGGCAGTATCTAGTTCTTCTTGATTAAAAAATCTTCCATTTTCGATCTGGATATCTCTTACTTCTGGGTAATTTAAATCAGTACCATAAACAGGTGTTGAATCGTTCTGACCTCCATAAACAATTTGTGCATTTCGTTGTAGGTAGGCAGAGACAATTTGGGCAGATGGTGCTTGTTGAGCGATCGCTTTCGCATCATCCCAAGTTAATGTACTGCTAGAACCAATTCCTTGACGGATATTTCCGCTTGTAGCTGCACCAGAAAAGACTGAAAGAACATCCGGACCCAATGCTTGTATCTGTTGCTCGGTTCCTTTTTGCACACCCTGACCAACAGAAGTAATAGCAATTACTGAGGAAATCCCAATAATCACGCCCAGCATAGTTAGTCCTGTGCGTAATTTGTTACTCCAAAGTGTCTCCACAGCCATTGACAAGATTTCTGACAGTGAGACAGTACGGCTATTTTTCTGTTTAGTAAAAACCTTAAGCATATTGTTATATTTATAACTAAATTTTTAAGGCGCACCACCACGACCACCGCCACCACGACCACTACCACCACCTCCTCCTACACCAGGAAGAATCCCTCCTCGCGGTGTTGACTGCGGTCGTGACCCTGGTGGAAAGCTGAGTAATACCCTTTCGTTTCCTTTCAATCCAGATTTAACTTCGGTATATTTATCTACAGTAGCGCCAGTTTGAATGCGAGTAAACACAGGTTTGTTATCTTCTCCTGCCACAAACACACCTGTAGACCTTTCTCGGCGCACAACCGCTGCTGTCGGTACCACAAGAGCATTTTTTAATTGACCTACTTCAAAATCTGTTGTTACATTCATCCCAGAGCGCAATAGATTTTCGGAATCCGAGACAATGGCTACCTTCACTTGAAAGCTGGTAACATTTTGCTCTACTATTGCTTGAGCGCCAATTTGACTGACTTTACCCTCAAAGGTTTTTCCTGGATAGGCATCTGCTGTAATTATGACTTTCTGACCAAGGCGGATTTTAGCAATATTTACTTCAGCTATATTTGCTACAACCTGATTTGTAGAAGCCAAAGATACGATTGAAGAAGAAGTTGCACTAGATACAGCACTACCTGAGGTGGTTGGCGTGACAAAAGCGCCTGGGTCAGCATACTTTTGAGTTATAACACCATCAAAAGGTGCCCGAAGTACGGTGTCATTGATTTGGGTTTGGATGGTTTGCAGCGAACCGCGAGCGGAAGCTAACTGAGCGCGTGCTTGTTCAATATCTTCTGTGCGTGTTCCCGCTTTCAAAAGTGCTAGAGCCTGCTGTCTCTGCCTGACAACAGCTCGTAATTGTTCGATATCTTCTGGACGCGAGCCGGCTTTCAAAAGTGCTAAAGCCTGCTGTCTTTGCCTGACAACAGCTCGTGCTTGTTCGATATCTTCTGGACGCGAGCCGGCTTTTTGCAACCCTAATGCTTGCTGTGCTTCATTTACTTGACCTTGGGCACTGTCACGATCTGCACGGCTTTGGTTTACAGTTTGAAGAGAAATGGCTCCAGAATTGTAAAGTTGCTGATTGCGGCGTAAATCATCTTCTGCTTTAGTTAAGTTTGCTTGAGCGCTTTGTAAACGTGCTTGTGCAGAACCAATATCTTGAGGTCGATTACCTGTTTGTGCTTTTTGCAAATTTGCTTGAGCCTCATCTAATGCTGCTTGTGCAGAACCAATATCTTGAGGTCGATTACCTGTTTGTGCTTTTTGCAAATTTGCTTGAGCCTCATCTAATGCTGCTTGTGCAGAACCAATATCTTGAGGACGATTACCTGCGATCGCTTTTTGTAGATTTGCCTCTTGTTGTGCTATTTGCGCTCTGGCTTGGGTGAGTTGTCCTTGCAGGTTAGAATCATCCATATTCGCAAGTATCTGACCCTGTTTAACCGTATCCCCTTCCTTCACCAGCAATCTTTTCAGTATGCCTGATTGTTTCGGACTGACATTAATCGACTTTTCGGGCTTAACAGTTCCGTTCGCCGAAATCTTAATCGCTAAATTTTGACGAGATACAGGCTGTGTCAAAACTTTTTGGTTTGCTTCTTGTTTGGGAACAACGACTGCCTGCCGATAAACTACGTAGCCTCCTCCACCCGAAATACAAAATGCCAGTAGCCAAGGTAGCCAGTTAATTCTGCCCTTTTTCTTCTTCTTCTTTTGTTCGGGCAAAAAATTTGTGGAATCTACAGGCTGTGATGTATCTAATTTCATTTTTAATTTCCGGTGTAGAAATAATGGCTACCGAGAGGCATTGCTAGAAAAACTTAGGTTAACTATAATATGATAATTTTGTATTAACGATTTCTTGAATTAATAGTGTTTTAATCGAGCCTCATACAGGTTTGTATATATCTTTCTTTTTGTATAACTCACTTTCAGCTACTGCATACACGCATACGTTTTTTGTACTTGTTGCTTTTGCTTTAGTGTAAACACTTTTGATATCCATCATATGAAATTAACTCAAACAATCATATGTATCAATAGTTCTAAACTCATCCATGACTAAAGTCACGAGTTTTGCTTAGTATATTCTTGGACTAACTTATCAATAGACTTCTTGGAGACGTAGGGGAAAGGGGAAAGGGTATGAAAAAACATATATTTATAGAATGAGTGCAAAAGGTCTAATTAACAGTCCTAGACTAAGTACACGCATTGGACGCATTTTATAGAGAAATATTTAACAAAAACTCTGCGACTCTCCGCGTTTACCTCCTTTGCCCCCTTTAGGTTCATCAGTTCGACGGGACGGAAACCGATTCCACCGGATGATTCACCTCTGCGTTTAAAAACGCCCACAGGCATGAGATTCCTGGGGCTAAACGAACAAAGCCTGCCTCCGCAGGCTTGAAGATTTTAGCCCACGCAGGTGGGTTTAGTTCGTTTAGCGACACCCTTCTAAATGTTAGTAAATGCATTGGGATGTGCCCAAATACATTGACCCGTTATGTTAATGCATGAACCTGCGATACATTTAAAAGCCCTACGCTCTTACGTAAAACTATAATAATTCTTGCTCATATGGATGATTTTTTCGTGCCTTGTGAAAAATCAGGGTTCGTGAGTATAATTAGTGATGTGGCTCATGACACTCATAGGGAAAGAGTTTAATGATCGCCCTAACCGGAGTGGCCTTCCAAAAAAAAATCTATGAGAGTTCAGCATCTCTGGTGTACCGGGGCATCAGAGTGCAAGATGATCAACCGATCATCGTAAAAATGCTAAAGCTTGATTATCCTTCTCCCCAAGAACGGACTCGCTACAGACAGGAATATGAAATTACTCGTTCCCTCAAAGAGGAAGGAGTTGTCAAGGCATACAGCCAGCAGGACTATGAACGCACGATCGCCATTCTCTTAGAAGATTTTGGCGGAGAATCTATCGAACGATGGATACGGCAGCAACCAGACTTCCGCCCCATGTCCCTAGGCAATTTTTTACGATTCGCGATCAAGCTCACAGATATACTGGGCAGAATCCATGCCGCCAATATCGTTCATAAAGATATTAACCCTGGAAACATCGTTTTTAATCCGGATACTGGTGTTGTTAAAATCATTGATTTTGGGATTGCTACCCGCTTTAACCGCACAAATCCAACGTTTCAAAGCCCTCATGGTTTAGAAGGAACACTTGCTTACCTGTCTCCAGAGCAAACCGGACGCATGAACCGCTTGCTCGACTACCGCACTGATTTCTACTCGCTTGGCGTAACATTCTACGAACTGCTGACTGGACAGTTGCCGTTTCCCACTACAGACATTCTGGAGCTAGTCCATTGTCATATTGCTAAATCACCTGTTTCTCCGGATGAACTGAATGCCAAGATTCCTAAAACCATTTCAGAGATTGTTCTGAAACTAATGGCGAAAAATGCAGAAGATCGCTATCAGAGTGCTTGGGGCATCAAGGCGGATTTAGAACGCTGTTCAGAGCAATTTACAACAACAGGTCAAATTGCTCACATTCAATTAGCTCTGCAAGATATTTCCGATCAGTTTCACATTCCCCAGAAGCTATATGGAAGGGATAAGGAAATTGCAATGCTGTTAGCGGCGTTCGTTCGCGTAGCGTGTCCAGAGGACAATCGGGTTGCGTGTTCGGAGGACAGTGTTGAAACAAGATTCAACGTCGAAATGATGTTGCTATCTGGCTACGCTGGAGTTGGCAAATCAGCACTGGTACAAGAGATCTACAAACCCATCACGGCGAAACGTGGTTATTTTATCTCTGGTAAGTTTGACCAATTTCAGCGTAACATTCCCTACAGCGCGATCGCTCATGCCCTGCAAAAATTAGTGCAACAAGTACTGGGTGAACCTGATGAGCAGTTGTTGCAGTGGCGATCGCACCTTCTAAAGGCTTTGGGAACCAACGGACAAATCATCATTGATGTGATCCCGGAAGTTGAGTTGATTATTGGCAAGCAGCCACCCGTATCAGAAGTTGGGGCAACGGAAGCTCAAAATCGCTTTAATCTAATTTTTGGGAAGTTTGTGCGGGTGTTTTGTTCAAAGTCACACCCGCTTGTGATCTTTTTAGATGATTTGCAGTGGATAGACTCAGCAACACTTAAGTTAATCGAGTTGATGCTGCTTGATGAGCAAACCCAATCGCTATTTTTGATTGGAGCCTATCGAGATAATGAGGTAAATTCAACCCATCCGTTGATGTTAACGCTAGAGAAACTCCGAAAACAAGGGGCAGTGCTTCAGGAGATAATCCTCTCACCATTAACGCTTGAGCCACTGATTCAGTTGATTGCCGAGACGCTACATCAGAATGCAGACACAGTTTGTTCCTTAGCCGAGTTAGTACTGCGTAAAACCGAGGGCAATCCTTTCTTTGTCGGTGAATTTTTGAGAATGCTGCATAGCGAAAATCTGCTGACCTTTGACCCCCCTCAATCCCCCCTTAGTAAGGGGGGAAGTAAAGGGGGGTGGCAATGGAACATTGCTGATATTCAAGCCCAGGATATTACCGATAATGTGGTGGAGTTGCTACTGATCCAGTTAAAGAAATTACCAGAAAATACACAGCAAATTCTCCAGTTAGCAGCTTGTATCGGTGCTGAATTTAATTTAGATACGTTAGCGATCGTTTGCGAGAAAACTGCTAAAGCGGTTTCTCTAGATTTACTAGTAGCCATCCAAGCTCGATTAATTCAACCTTTATCTGAATTAGACGAAAATCTGTTAGTTCAAGAATATAAGTTTTTGCACGATCGCGTACAGCAAGCCGCCTATGCTTTGATTGATGCGTCACAGAGGCAAATCATTCATCTGCAAATCGGTCGTAATCTCCTCGAAAAAACTTTACCAGAGCGATTAACGGACAGAGTGTTTGAAATTGTTGATCACTTAAATCATGGGATTGAACTTCTCACCAATCAATCTGAACGCAATGAAATTGCCAAACTAAATTTAATCGCAGGTCAGAAAGCAAAAGGGGCGATCGCGTATAGTACGGCAAAAAACTATTTAGCTACAGGAAGGAAATGGCTAGGAGCGTCTAGCTGGCAAACAGATTATGATTTGACTAGGACTTACGCAAGCGTCACAATATAAGGTCAACTGGCACATATATTTCAATTTGCCGTAAATGCTTGTAAGCATTGATTTATAAACCTTAGAGCCATATTAATTCTATGTGACAGTTTTCAGATAAATGTGCCAGTTGCGTAAGTCCTGTTGACATTAAACTTACATTTAGAAATAACAGAAGTCGCTTACTTGTGTGGCGATTTTGAGCAGGTAGAATCCTGGGCGGCGATCGTTCTACAATCAGCTCAAAGAGTTCTTGATACCGTAAAAATTTATGACATTAAAATCCAAACTTACATCGCGCAGAACCATCTCTTAGAAGCGATCAATACAGCATTGCACGTTTTACAGCAACTGGGAATCAGGTTTTCCGAACAGCCAAGTCAGTTGGATATTCAGCTTGAAATAGACGCGATCGCATCACTCTTTAACGAGATGCCGATTGAAGAGCTGAGTTATTTGCCGGAAATGGTCGAACCAGATAAGTTAGAAGCAATGAGAATCCTATCAAGGATAACGACCGTTGCCCAAATTGCGGCTCCTAATTTGATGCCTCTATTTGCGTCTAAGCAAGTCAGCTTGTCAATTCAGAATGGAAATGCGTCTACATCTCCTGTTGCCTATGCAAACTTTGGGTTAATTCTGTGTGGGATGGTTGGAAACATAAAGTCTGGTTACGAGTTTGGGCAGCTTGCCCTAAGACTTTTGTCACAGCCATATACCCATGCAATCAAATCTCGGACTGTAACAATTGTAAGTAACTTTATTACCCCGTGGAAGAAACATGTCAGGGAAACATTGCAGCAATTCCTAGAAGGCTATCAAAGTGGGCTTGAAACAGGAGATTTAGAGTTTGCTGCCTATTGTGCTCATTGTTATTGCTTTCACTCCTTTGCTGTCGGGAAAGAACTCGTGGAACTTGAACGTAAGATGACGAAGCATGGTGAAGCAATCCGTCAAATTAAACAAGAAGTAGCACTTACCTGGAATCAGGTATATCAGCAGTCTATCTTGAATTTAATCGGACGCTCAGTTAATCCATTCCGTCTAATTGGAGAAGCATACAATGAGGAAAGCAAACTGCCACAGCATGAAATAGCAAATGATGGATTTGCAATCTTCAATGTACATTTAAATAAGCTTTTCCTATGCTATTTATTTTATGAGTATAATCAGGCAATTCAGAACTCAGATATAGCAGAAAATTATTTGCTCCAGATGACTGCTACCTTTGCTAAGGTTTTGTACTATTTCTATGATTCTTTAACTAGACTCGCAATATATCCTGAAAGCTGTGCTCAAGCACAGCCAGAAACTCTCAAAAAAGTTGCGGCTCATCAAAAAGAAATGAAACACTGGGCACAGTATGCTCCGATGAATTATTTGCATAAATATTATCTAGTTGAGGCAGAGAAAGCGCGAGTTTTAGGGCGGTTGTTTGACGCAGAAGAGTTCTACGAACAAGCAATTCTTGGTGCTAGAGACAATGAGTACATTCAAGAAGAAGCCTTAGCCTACGAATTAGCTGCCAAACATTATCTGGTGCGGGGTCGGGAAAAAATTGCCCAAACCTATATGAAAGAAGCTCACTACTGCTATGAGCGTTGGGGAGCGATTGCAAAGGTTAAGGATTTAGAAAATCGCTATCCACAGTTCTTTCCTCAATCGTTGGACAGCGCTGACACGCCAATCCGGACTACTTCTGGAACCACCTTGAGTCGCTCAGACAACTCTTTTGATCTAGCGGCGGTATTGAAAGCCTCTCAAGCCATTTCCAGTGAAATTGAACTAGAGCAGTTACTCTGTTCGTTGATGCAGATTCTAATTGAGAATGCTGGCGCACAAACCGGACGCTTGATTTTAGAAAACTCAGGAGAATGGGCGATCGAAGCTGCTTGTGAACTAAATGATGGTGAAAATGTTGGTGCTACACGCGTGCTGCAATCGCTTCCAACAACAGGTCGCTTATCTGAATCAATTATTCAATATGTAATCCGAACGCATGAGTCTGTCATTTTAAGTGATGCAACTCGTGAAGGTAATTTTATCAATGATCCCTACATTCAACAGAACCAAATTCAATCACTTCTCTGTTTACCGCTATTAAATCAAAGTAAGCTCGTTGGTGTGTTGTATCTAGAAAATCAATTAATAACTGGGGCGTTTACACCAGAGCGATCGCAGGTCTTGAATCTGTTATCATCCCAAGCAGCCATTGCAATTGAAAATGCCAAACTCTACTCAAAGCTACGTGCTAGCGAAAGTCAGATGGCTCAATTTCTAGAAGCGGTTCCAGTGGCAATTGCAGTATTAGATGCGGCGGGTCGCCCCTACTACGCCAATCAACGGAGAATTGAGTTAGTAGGTAAAGGGATTGATCCTTCTGTAACACCAGAGCAGTTCGCAGAGGTTTATCAATTTTATCTGGCGGGAACGGAGCAAAAATATCCAACTGAGGAACTGCCAATCATCCGGGCGTTGCGCGGCGAACGCACCACAGTTGACGATATGGAAATTCACCGAAATAACGCAACCATTCCAATTGAGGCGTGGGGGACTCCAGTATTTGATGAACAGGGCAATGTGGCTTATGCGATTGTAGCCTTTCAAGACATTACAGAACGCAAACAAGCCGAGCAACTCCTAGCCGATTACAACCGCACCTTAGAACAACAAATCGCCCAACGAACGGCGGCTTTACAGCAAAGCGAAGCAGAACTACGCCATCGGGAACAGGAATTACGGCTGATTACCGATGCTCTACCTGCTCTAATCAGCTATGTAGATGCCAATCGATGCTATCAATTTATCAACCGCACCTATGAAGTCTGGTTTAGCTGTAGTCGAGATGAGATTTTGGGCAAGTCTGTTCGTGAACTCCTGGGTGAGGCGGCTTATCAAATTGTTGAACCGTATATCAATCAAGCGTTAGAAGGCCAAACGACAACAATTGAAGCAGAAATTCTCTTTTCGTTTGGTAAAAAGTATATCAGTGCTACCTTGATCCCCGATTTCGATGGCAATGCTCAAGTGAGAGGATTCTATGGTCTAATCACAGACATTAGCGAACAGCGAAACGCTGCACTGCGTGAACGTAAACGAGCCGAAGAAGCCTCAATTTTGGATGAACGTAACCGTATGGCACGCGAAATTCACGATACGCTGGCACAGTCCTTCACCGGCATTATCATTCACGCTAGATCTGCTGCAAACAAGATAACGTTAGATCCGGAAAAAGCTCTGGCTTACCTGGCTCAAGTACAGAACTTAGCTCGAACTGGACTGGCTGAGGCACGCCGCTCTGTAGAGGCGCTGCGCCGTCCATACTTATTGGAAAATAATGATCTGCTTAGCGCTTTCAAGCATCTAATAACCCAGCTAGAATCATCTACAGGTACGATAATTATGTGCGAAGCCATCGGTATCCCCTATCCGCTACCTTCAGAGGTGGAGAATAATCTGCTGAGGATTGGACAAGAAGCATTGACTAATGCGCTCAAGTATGCTTATGCAACTGAAATTCGCGTTGAACTAATCTATCAGTCCACGCAGTGCATATTAAGAATCAAGGACGATGGACAGGGATTTTCCATCGATCGTTCTTCTAGTCACAATGGTTTTGGTTTATTGGGGATGTCAGAACGGGCTGATCGCATTGGGGCACAGCTCCAAATCCAGAGTGCCCCTGGACAAGGGACAGAAATTGCAGTGTCCGTGAATCAGGAAAAGCTATCATGAGCCAACCCAATACCATTCGTATTCTGGTTGTAGACGATCACCCTGTTGTGCGTCAGGGCTTGGTTGCGATGCTGGAAGAAGCGCCAGATATTCTTGTAGTTGAACAAGCTGGGAATGGTCGTGAGGCACTCGCCGTCTTCCGTCAACAGCAACCAGATGTGACTTTAATGGACTTGCGAATGCCCCTGATGGATGGCGTCGCTGCCATTACTGCCATCTGCGCCGAGTTTCCTGCTGCTCGAATCATCGTGTTGACGACCTACGACGGCGATGAAGAAATTTATCAAGGATTGCGCTCAGGTGCCAAAGGATATTTACTCAAGGATGCCGAGCCAGAAGAATTGCTGGACGCGATTCGCGCCGTTCACAAAGGACAGAAGCACGTTCCACCCCGCGTCGGTGCCAAACTTTTAGAGCGCATGGCGAGTCCAGAATTAAGCGATCGCGAGTTAGAGGTGCTTCAACTCATTACAACGGGCAAGAGTACCCAAGCTATTAGCAAAGCTTTACATATTACTGAACGCACTGTCAATTTTCATATCAATCATATTTTAAGTAAGCTGGGTGTGGAGGATCGCACTCAGGCTGTAATCGTTGCGTTAAGGCGTGGCATTGTTAGCTTGTAGCGTGATACCTGTCAAATTTGTCAGTTTATTAGCTGTCTAATTTGTCAGCTTATCTCCTGACATTTTTCTCAGCGACAAAATCGAATGAACCCTCTAAATTGAGATTATGCAACAGATAACAGAGCGACATCGGTTTACCCAATTGTGAAAAAAGTTTCATTCATAGCAATCATCTGTCTCTATCTGCTGCACTCTTTTCCTTAAAGGTGCCAAATGAGTCTCGGTGATTATAATCGGTTGCTTGTGCCGATTTCAGAACAAGATCATATTCAGGGATTGGTGAGTACTTCAGTGACACTCGTCCAATATGGTGACTACCAGTGTCCCACTTGTGGCGAAGCTCACCGATTAATCAAGGCAATCCAGCATCAGATCAATGACTTGTGTTTTGTATTTCGCCACTTTCCACAGTTGCAAATACATCCTTATGCTCAACGTGCAGCTGAAGCAGCCCAAGCGGCAGCCACCCAAGGTCAGTTTTGGCAGATGCACGACATTTTGCTCACCCATCAACAAGCGTTAGGAAACGATTATCTTGTGGAGTATGCCAATAATCTAGGACTCGATATTCCCCAATTTCTGCAAGATATATCCTCTCAAGTACACATAGCGCGTATTAATCAAGATATAGAAAGTGGATTACACAGTGGAGTAACGGCTGCCCCAGCTTTGTTTATTAATGGAATTCGATATACCAGTCCCTGGAACATTGAGCAGTTGATGGCAGCTATTGTCACTGCAAGTCATTAATGTTCCTGGTCTTTAACCCCAACTAAAAAAGAGAGGGTAAGCAGCTATGCAAAGAAGAACCAGTTTTGAAAGTAAAGGACTAAAGTGTTCCGTCACCTTTTACACTCCGGATCAAGTCGCATCCGGCGATCGCTTTCCCGCCATTGTCATGGCTCATGGAATTGGCTTGACCAAAGAGATGGGTCTGCCGCAGTTTGCTGAGCTCTTCGTTCAAGCCGGGTTCGTCGTCTCGCTGTTCGATTATCGCTACCTTGGTGCCAGTGAGGGAGAGCCTCGTGGGCAAATGATCCCTGCCGAGCAGCATGAGGACTTCCGCAATGCCATCACCTGGACCCAACTACAAAGCGAAGTTGATCCTGAACGCATAGGTCTGTGGGGCTTTTCTTATAGCGGCGGTCATGCGCTGCATTTGGCCGCATTCGATCCGCGCGTGAAAGCAATCGTGGCACAGATGCCTACGGTAAATGCGTTTCTCATCTCCCGCCGCGTTGCCTCCCCACTTGAACTCGAAGAACTCACGAAGATAGTTTCACTTGACCGGATAAAACGGTATCAAACCTCAGAGGTGAGCTACCTCCCGTTGGTTGCCCCACCCGGTCAACCCAGCTTCCTTGCGACGCCCGATGCGTTCAATTGGGTTGAATCGGTCAAGAGCGCGAGTGAAGGAAGATGGGAGAATCGGATCTCCTTTGAATCGATTGAACACTGTCTCTATTACGAACCGGTTCCTCACCTTGAGGCGATCTTTCCCACCCCGCTATGCCTCATTACGGGCGAGAAGGACTTTCTTTCACCTGCCGACTTGACCGCCGATGTCCATGCGCGTGCGATGGAGCCGAAGTCTCTCACAATTTTGAAGGGCGGACACTTTGACGGCTTCCAGGGAGAGGGCTTCGAGATTGCAAGTACAACTGCCTTGAGATGGTTCGAGAAATATTTGAAGCAGGCTTGAAAGTCCTTTGTCGCTGCAAATCATTTAAGCTGCGAGTAGTCAAAGAAAAGTATTTGAGATAAATATGACAAAAACCATTTTCATTACAGGAACCTCCTCAGGACTGGGCAAAACCACTGCGCGCTTTTTCGCCCACGAAGGCTGGAACGTTGTGGCTACAATGCGGCGACCGGAGGAAGAACGAGAACTTGTCCAACTCCCCAACGTGCTTGTCACGCGGTTAGACGTTCAAGATCGCGTGAGCATCGCTACGGCAATCGAGGCTGCGATCGCTCTATTTGGGCGAATCGACGCTTTAGTCAATAATGCTGGCTTTGGACTCTTCGGGTTGTTCGAGGCGACACCACCCGAAAAGATAGCGGAGCAATTCAACATCAACGTCTTTGGGGTCATGGATGTTACGCGCGCGATTTTGCCACATTTTCGGCAAAACAAAGGCGGTTTGATCCTCAATATAAGTTCCGGAGGTGGCGTATTCACGCTGCCGATGCTTTCGCTATATTGCGCCAGCAAGTTTGCACTCGAAGGTTTCATCGTGGCATACCTGAGAAAATCGCAAAAATCCTTCTGTTTTTTGCCATCGAGGAGTCTTCGTTCATTCTTGGCGAAGAGCTAGTGGTCGATGGCGGTTTTACACTGTTGTAAATTTGCAGGACAAAACTCAATCAACATAGGAGAGCAAGATAATGATTCATGCGATACAAATTCATGAATACGGTGGACCAGAGGTACTGCGCTATGAGGAGGTGGATATTACTGAACCAGGTCCGGGTCAAGTGCGCCTGCGTCAGACGGCAGCGGGCGTCAATTTCTCGGATATTTATTTCCGCGAAGGCGATCTCAAGATCCAACAATTTCCCTTTATCCTTGGTCACGAAGGTGCCGGGGTTGTTGAGGCAGTTGGCGAGGGCGTAACAGATGTCAAAGTCGGCGATCGCGTAGCTCATCAACTAGTCACTGGTGCCTATGCCAGTCAACAAATCATCCCGGCTGACCGATTAGTGCAGCTGCCAGAAACTATCAGTGACGAGCAAGGGGCGTCCATGATGCTAAAAGGCATGACGGCAGAGTACCTTGTGCGTCGAACCTATCCCATCAAACCAGGCGACACCATCTTAGTCCACGCAGCAGCCGGCGGAGTCGGACTCATTCTCATCCAGTGGGCGAAACATTTAGGTGCCACTGTTATTGGAACCGTAAGCAGTGAAGCAAAGGCTGAGCTAGTCAAAGCGCACGGTTGCGACTACCCAATTGTCTACACCCAGGAAGATTTCGTTGAGCGGGTCAGGGAGATTACAGGCGGTGAAGGCGTACCTGTGGTTTACGACGGTGTAGGCAAAGCTACTTTTATCAAGTCACTTGAATGCCTGAAAGTGAGAGGACAGATGGTAATTTTCGGCTGGAGTTCCGGAAAAGTGCCGCCGTTCGACCTACATAGCCTAATTGATAAGTCGCTTAGTGTTACGAATCCAGGACTCCACCATTACACGGCAACCAGGCAAGAATTGCTGGAGTCAGCCAACACATTGTTCGATGTGGTCAACAATGGTAAAGTTAAAATTGAGGTAAATCACCGCTATCCTCTGAGTCAGGCGGTACAGGCTCATATCGATTTGCAAGCACGTAAAACAACAGGCTCCATTGTTCTAATCCCTTAGGAGTAAATGAGGATGAAGTCGAGAATTCGGCAATGTACCTTTGCAGAGTTCTTCTGGTAGGTGCTGCATCACCCTCTGAAACCCAGATGGGTCATCCAATCCCTGAGATACAATCAATGAGCCTTGAATCGCGGTCAGTGCGTCTTCCGCACGCTGTTGGGCAAGTCTCTCATCCATACCCGACTCAACTAACATGGTGGCGATCGCATCAATCCAGACCCGATAAATGGCTTTCACTCTGTCATGAAACACATCGCGGGCGGAACCCAAGAGCAAAATCGCAAATAAGCAAGGTTGCTTTCCCCCTTCATAGACTTCATTGACGCGATCGCACATATGTTGCAATCGGGATAAGGGTTCGCCTCGGCTGTTGAGCGTTTGCACAACATTTTGATCTAACCAGCACTCAAGATAATCCAGCACCACCTCAACCATCTGATCCTTGCCGCCAGGGAAGTGATGGTAAAGGCTAGCTTTCCCTAATCCAGTTGCTTCAGAAATCTTGGATAGGGTTGCGCCATCGTAACCATACTGCCGGAACAGGCGCAGCAGATAGGGAATATAGGTTTCTTTAGGCATAAGAGCGCAAGTTTAAAGTTTTCTCTTGACATTATACCAAACGAACGGTACAAAAATAAATCTGATTCGGTATTATCTGATTTGGAGGACTAAGCCATGATTAAGCTCTACGGTTACGAACTATCTGGCAACAGCTACAAAGCAAAATTAATGCTCTCGTTGCTGGGCTTAGACTACGAGTGGATTAAAGTCGATTTGTTGGCAGGGGCGCACAAACAGCCTGAGTTTTTAGCACTGAATTCGTTTGGGCAGGTGCCGGTGTTGGTTGATGAAAATACTGTTCTAGCCGATGCTCAAGCGATTCTCGTTTACCTGGCTCGGCAATATGGTGGTGAATCCTGGTTGCCAAGAGAGGCAGAACCCATGAGTCGCGTGATTCGATGGCTATCGACCACAGCGGGAGAAATTCGGCAAGGTCCAGAAGCAGCACGTTTGTACTACCTGTTCAAAGCGACCAGCATCAACCTGGAACAGGCAAATCAGAAAGCAGAGTTCATCTTGACTCAACTGAACGATCATCTAGCGGATCGGGAATGGCTGGCGTTAGAACGCCCTACGATCGCCGATGTGGCAGTCTTCCCTTACGTTGCCCTCGCCCCCGATGGCAAAATTTCCCTCGACAATTATCCAAATGTGCTTGCCTGGATTGATCGCGTCAAACATCTTCCTGGTTTTGTCGGCATGATTGGCATTGCAGAGCCTGTTGCAGCGTAAGGAGGGCATCATGCCACGTAAATTTGGAGAAATTGCCTTTACGCCCCAAGTGCAAGCCGCACAAGAACAACGGGGTTCACGGCAGACCTATGAACGCTACATTGCGAAGGGTCCTAGCAATGATGCTATCACCCCAAAGATTGAGGAATTCATCGCTCAACTTGATGGGTTTTACTTGGGAACCGTCAGTTCTAATGGCTATCCCTATATCCAGTTTCGGGGCGGACCCTCCGGTTTGTTGAAGGTGCTCGATGAGAAAACCCTCGGCTTTGCTGACTTTTCTGGAAATGTGCAGTACATCACGGTGGGCAATCTGTCTGGCAACGACAAAGCGTTTTTGTTCTTGATGGATTATCGTCATCGCAAACGCATCAAGATTTGGGGAACAGCCGAATATGTTGAAGATAATCCAGCATTAATTGAACGACTACAAGTTCCAGATTATCCTGCCGCAATTGAACGCGCTATCCTCTTCCACGTGGAAGAGGATAGCGAAAATTGTCCTCAGCATATTCCCATCCGCTATTCAGAAACAGAAGTTGAAGCGATGATGGCTCCCCTGCAAGCTCGGATTGCCGAGTTAGAACAGCAGTTGGGCGATCCGCAGGACGTACTTTTAGTACATCGCACTTCTTCAATTACTGCTGATAACACAAGTCATTAATTATTAGGAGCAATCTCATGTCACAATCACTCTGGTTTTTTGGCTCTCGCCTCACCATCGTTGCCGATCACACCACGACCGGGGGTCAGTACGATCTGATCGAAGGCTATTTCCCACCTGGCTCACAGACTCCTCCCCATCGCCACACGCGCTATTCCGAACAACTCTATGTGCTGTCCGGGGAGTTCACGGTCTGGGCAGGTGAGAACAAGGTTGTGCTAAGCGCTGGTGAAAGCTTCCTAATTCCGGTTGGCACACCTCACGTCGTCGCTGTACTCGGCGATCAGCCAGCTCGCGGGTTGGTCGTTGCTGCGCCCAGTGCCTTTGCTCGGCTGATTGCAGCAGTGGGGACGCTCTCTGAGACAGAATCATCGGACATGGAGCTAGTTGAACGCATTTCCGCTGAGATTGGCGACGAAATTCTGGGTCCGCCCGGAACCCTACCCTCCGCCTGATGCTATGAGAACATAGCAATCGTCGAGAGCCCAATCACGGTTGCCGATATCACTCAACTTTATCTTCGTGAGGAAGACAATCCAGAGTTACTTCACCACGCTGCTCAGCTTGAAGCCTTACCCAAAAGTTGGCGCGACTATTTCCAGCAGTAGTGTGTTTCCATCTCAATTGACCGTGCAATAGAAATTGCAACAGAACTGTGCATCATCAGATCGATTTCACGCCACAATTTCACCTTTATAAACTTACGGAGATATCGAATATCGCAGATGAGAACGTACTCGTTCTCATCTTTTTGCCATGTGTTACAGGCAGATCTCAGGGCAAACGCATCTAAAAAAGGTTCAGCAGATATTGACAAAAATCAATATTAATGTGTTAAGAGAAAGCCGAGTTTATTTGAGTTCTAAAAGTAAATAATTTGAGTAATATCAAGTTCGGATAATTACTTATAATAAAGGTGGAATCGTTGCAGTGTATCTATTCAAGTACTATGCCGAAACAGATTGCGATCGCTAACCACTTAAGCAAAGAAGAATTGTTAGTTGGTTA
>JAESGY010000163.1_pt1 | contig 53764 bp, 39 predicted proteins | sample 9269841 | NCBI WGS metagenome assembly JAESGY01 (sample SAMN17022865, study PRJNA683097) | algae metagenome | isolation source: Spirirestis rafaelensis WJT71-NPBG6 and co-occurring heterotrophs from... | place: USA: Pinto Wells, Joshua Tree National Park, Colorado Desert, CA | collected 2006-08-15 | reverse complement strand
TACTTGATGAACGGTCGAAAAGCCGAGCCTGGTCTTGAGGATCGTTTCGAGCGCAAGCCTGAAGTAATCGTCCGGGTCAGCAATCAGGGCTGCTCGCCGCGCTCTGTCCATGGAAGCCCTTAGGGGTAAGACTGAGGTAGTAGAGCAAATATGAACCGCAATTGCGAAGGTTTCCTTAAGGAAGGATTTCCCGGCACCAGTGGTTCAAGTCCCTTGATCAGCGCGTCGCGATGCATCCTGATCGAGCACGGTCCATTCAGATCTGCTTGCAAGATCCGCGACCAGAGACTGTTCTCCTGTGCAAGAACTCGCTCATGAGCATAGGTCTCAAGCAACTTCCGGACGGTACTTGTTTTGCTCTCACAGGCACGGCTGCCGATGAACGCTCGATTTTCGCTGGCGGTCAAAGCACAGCCCTTACTCTCGTCATCATGGACGGCAGCGACTTCTCGAGCCAGATTGTCGAGGCGGCCGGAAGCCTGAGAAGCAGCTACCCTGATGCGAGGATTGCCGTCATGACCGACCGCGTCGATGTAAGGTTCATCAAGCAGGCGCGGGATGCAGGAGTGAGCGGCTTCTGCCAGTCAGCATGCAGCCGAGAGGTTCTCATCAAATCCCATGAACCCGTCATGTTAGGTGAGGTGGTCCTGCCAACCGGCATTGGGCCTTACTGCTCGACGCAGTTCCAGCGGCCACAGATTTGCAGGCTCCGGGTGAAGCCGGAGCACCGATGGAGACCCTGACACGAAGTTCCAGAAACTTTCGACTCGTGAGGCGAAAATCCTGCATCGCCTTACCGGGGGGCGCCCAACAAGCTCATCGCCCGCAGGCTTGATGTGGCTGAAACGACCGTGAAGGCCCCCATTAAAGCCATTCTGCGCAAGATCGGCGCGGCCAATCGCACCCACAGGCCACCATGTGGGCGACGACCCACAAGCCCAAGCCCACTGGCGCCTCCTTGTGAACTTGAGGAACGTGTCCTCCTGATGTGGCTGGGATCAGCTTCGGATAGGCGACTGGTCCCAAACTAGCGAAGCACGGGAGCGACGATCACCCTGGTGACGGCAGCGGCTCTGATCTCACCCGTCTGCAAGCGACTCGGTCGAGTCAACAGACCTCCGACGCGAAAACCCAGCTCCCCGGCCGTTGTCCGTCTGATGCTAAAGTTCCAGATTCGATGGGCTATGCCGGAACCGCAGACTTCATTCGAGCGATAACGTTGCGGGCCTCCCGCGCGGCCCTGCGCACGGTCTCAAGCGGGCCCGAAAAGTCGGCCCCGCCGACGCAGGCCTGTTCCAGAATCGTGCAGAGCTCCGCCAGTTCCGGGAAGCCCAGGAGGGCAGCTTGCGACGTGAGCGCATGGGCCGACCGGCCGACCTGCTCCCGATCAACGGCTTGAGAATTGTCACCGCCGAACGCGCTCTTCAATTGTTCGTCGAACCGCGCCAGCCACAAACCGATGCGGTCCGCTCCGATCGTATCCCTGAAGCTTCTGAAGCAATCCTCCTGAAACGAGGTGCCGCTCTGGGAAAGCTCTTCCTCCGGGGCAGAGACGCCGTCCTGTCCAGGCAGCCACACGCTCAGCCTTGCAAGCAGATCGTCCCGCTTCACGGGCTTTCCGATATGGTCGTTGATGCCGGCTTCGATGAAGGTTCTAACCTGCTGGGGCAGGACATTGGCGGTCATGGCGACGATCAGCGTCTGGCTTGCCGGCCGGTCCAGGGCGCGGATTCTCCGGGTCGCCGTGATGCCGTCCATTCCTGGCATCTGTATGTCCATGAGAACCAGATCGTAGGCTCTCGCCTGAACCGCCGCAATGGCATCCTCGCCGTTCGACACCACGTCTACCTGGTGGCCGGCGGCCTCGAGCAGCGTTTGCACCAGCTCCTGGTTGATCTCGATGTCCTCGACCAGGAGGATCCTGGCCGGCGCGGCGCTCAGGGGCCCGACGGCCTTCTGCGAGGGCAGGCGTGCGGCGGCTTTCGGCACGGCGAGCTCGATCCAGAAGGTGGAGCCTTCGCCCTCCTTGCTTTCCAGGCCGATCTCGCCGCCCATGAGTTCGACCAGGCGTTTGGAAATCGCAAGCCCCAACCCTGTTCCGCCGAACTCGCGCCTGATGGAAGGATCGATCTGGGAAAAGCGCTTGAACAGGCGGTCATGCTTGTCCGGAGCGATGCCGATGCCCGTATCGATGATGGAGATGCGGATGACCTCACCGGTCCCGGAGCGCCCCTTGTGCTGCACGAGAGTGGTGATGTGCCCTTCCCGGGTGAACTTGACCGCATTATTGAGAAGATTGAGCAGGATCTGGCGAAGGCGCGCCTCGTCGCCCAGCACCATGTTGGGAATGTGGGGATCCAGGCTGATCTGGATCGGGACGCCTTTCTTGCCTGCGCCGCTGCTCACGATGGAAACCGTGTCCTCGACCAGCGACACGAGCGAGAACGGTTCCACCTGAAGCTTTATCTGGTCAGCCTCGATGCTCGAAAAGTCGAGAATATCGTTTGCCACGGTCAGCAGGGCCGAGGCCGAGACCTGGATCAGGTCGGCGTATCGACGCTGCCTTGCGTTCAGCCTCTCTTCCAGCAGCCGCTCGGTATAGCCGATGATCCCGTTCAGAGGCGTACGGATTTCGTGGCTCATGGAAGCCAGGAAGTCCGTCTTGGCCCTGCTTGCGATATTGGCCCGTCCGAGGGCGTTCTCCGCCACCTCCTTGGCCGCCATGAGCTCGCGCTCCCGGTCGGCGACAGCCTCGGCCATCCTGTTGAGCGCACGGGACAGGATACGGACTTCGCCGGCGCCGATCTGCGACGAGCGAATGCTGAAATTTCCGTGCTCGAAGGCTTCCGCCGTATGGGCGAGACTCCGCAGGGGCCGGAAGATGAGCCCCTCGACCCCCAGCATCCCGAGTAGGAGGGAGCCGAGCACGATCACCGTGATCAGCACCAGCCGATAGCGGAGGGTCTCATCGATGGCAGCAATGACGGACAGCCTGTCGAGACCGATGGCGATGACGGCGTCCGTTCCCGGCAGGCCTCGGAAGACGAAGAGCCGCGACGCGCCGAAAAGATCGGGCGCTTCGATGCTTCCTTGAGGAACCTCGAAGGCCCTTCTCACGATGGACTTTTCCCGCAGGTCGGTTCCCACCAGCTTGTTTGCGGGGGGATAATGGGCAATGAGCGTTCCCTTGCGGTCCAGCACCAGCATATGGACGTCGAGGTCGGGATCGATGCGGGCCGGCGAGCGTCCCTCGAAGATGCCTGGGTTCACGTCTGCGGAGAGAACGCCGATCACGCGATGGCCCTCGCGAACCGGCACGGCCGCAATCATGCTGAGCGCGCCCGTCTGCGGATTGGCGATCAGGTTGCTGAGGACGAAGCCTTTCGCGGCCAGAACTGTCGCGAGGAAATCATGCCTGCCGGCGTCCAGCGCATCCGTCTCTGTCCGGTCGCCGCACACCTGGCTTCCGTCCGGGTTCGACAGGCGCAAGGCCATCATCCAGTGCTGTAAGCCGAGATAGCGTTTCAGGAACGCGTCGCAGGCCGGACCGCCGGAGCGAACCTCAGGGGCGTCGGCGAGGAAACGCAGGACGGCTCCCGCCTCGTCGATCACGTGGTTCTGGCTGTCGATGGCGTACGAGATGAGAAGTTCGGCACGTTTGCGGGTGGACTCGATCGTTGCTTTGCGTTCATCGCCGGCAAGCTGAACCAAGGCTCCCGCCAGGGGCGTCAGAACGGCGATCCCGATCAGGAGAAAGCGCCAGAACAAGCCGCTGCGATGAAGCCGCCGAAGGGCCTTTGCTCCGTGGATCATCTCCGCCTCTGCGACGGAACGGGAGCCAGGAGGCTTTCCATCGAAGGGAGGGACCCGGTCATCCTAGAACCCGCTGAGGAGGCTGCGCTTGCGGTTGGGATAGGGCCGCGCGCCGGCGACTGCCGCGGCGGCGCGGTTGTTGACGCCGAAGTAACGGAAGATCGCCGCCATGTGGATCTTCACCGTCCCCTCGCCCAGGCGGAGGGCCAGCGCGATCTCCTTGTTCGTCTTCCCCTGAACCAGAAGATCGAGCACGTCCTGCTGACGAGGCGTCAGCGGACTTCCCGCAAGCGCCGGTTCGGGATCAGGCTCCTCAATCCGCATCTCATTCGGCTGCGACGGGACGGAGGGCAGATTGGCGAGCAGAGGAGGCACATAGATGCCTCCATCGAAGATCATATTGAGAGCTGCGTTCAGATCCGTGATGCTCAGACTCTTGGGCACGTAGCCGTGGACGCCCGCTTCGAGAGCCAGGAGAATGTCGTGCCGGGAACTCGAACCGGAGATCACCGCGATCCGGGCGTTCGGAAAACATTCGCGGACGGCCCGCAGGTGCGTCGGGGTTCTCATCCCCGGCATGGAGAGGTCGAACAGAGCGGCGCAGACGTTGGGATTCTCGCTCATGCATTCCAGCGCCTCATCGAGAGAGGCCGCTTCGAGAACGCCTGAAAACCCGAACTGGCGGGTGAGAATCGCACTCACGGCCATCCGGAAATACGCATCGTCATCGGCAATCAAGCCGACGCGCAAAGGCGGTTCCATCGTAGTACCCCCAACGCACAATCAACCACAGTTGATCGTTAAGAACTAGGTATAAAGTCAACTGGTGATGTCCAGTCTGATACAGCTTGCCGCACCTTTAACCTAGCATAATGATGTTCTGAAATTCTCCCTTACGGAAGGTTTGGACAGTTGCAACCAAATATACAATGACTACAAACCATCCTAATTCCGTCACCCGTAAACTACAATCATAAAATGCTTATGAATGACTTACTTCGTAACGCCTTGAAACAAGATTTTAGATCGTCCAGTACGGATATAGATGCAGGAATGAGCTAGAAGCTGAACGAAAATAGGAATTCATTTACAAGTTGTAAGCTGTCTAGGTATTTTCGCCGCATAGGGCTTCATCCCTACTTGCATTTTTACACGTGTGATTTGCACAATCGCACAATAAGAACATGATTACCTTACGGTACTTCTGGATCATGCAGCAAGCTTTTTCCGGTGGCGGCGCGCACAGGCTCTTACTCCGGAAGGATGCCTTCCTCCGATCGACGGCAACACCCTGCGACAACCATGGAACCCGGGTCCCGAGGGGATAGCCGCAGCAGAAGCCCGGATCGAAAGCCGGAGACCTCTCCAGCGCATGGTCGCTAGGCGCCTGCCCGGCCTCAGGCCGCCGCAGCGGTGTGGCAGGCCCTGTCATACAACTCGCTGTACTTGGAAGCAGACCGATCCCACCCCTGGGGCCGTCCCATGGCGGCCCGCCGCATCGCCGAGAGCCGGGGCCTCGATCGAAAGGCGACCAGTCCCCGCCTGATGGCATCGACGAAACCATGGAGCGAAGGCTCGCCGAACAGGAACCCGTTGATCCCGTCCTCGATGGTGTCGGCCAACCCTCCGGTCTTATGGGCAATGGGCAGGGAGCCGAACTTTTGCGCGTACATCTGGCTGAGGCCGCAGGGCTCAAAGCGGGACGGCATCAGAAGAAAGTCGCTGCCCGCATACATGCGGCGGGCATCGGTCTCGTCGTACCCAATCTTGACGCCGATGGAGCCGGGATGCCGCTCCGCCAGGGCCAGCAGGGCCTGCTCGAACCGGGCTTCGCCCCGCCCGGTGACCGCGATCTGCCCGCCCTGGGACACGATGGTCTCCGCCGCCGCAATCGCCAGGTCGACGCCTTTCTGATGGACGAGCCGGGACACCACCGCAAACAGCGGCCCCTGCGACATGGCAAGGCCGAAGCTGTTGCGGACATGATCCGCATTGGCGCGCTTTCCGCGCCAGTTGCCGGCGGTGAACCGGCTGACGAGATAGGGATCCCGGCTGGGGTCCCAGCTCTCGTCGATGCCGTTGACGATCCCGTCGAGGCGACCCTGTTCGGCGCGGGTCCTGAGAAGCCCGTCCAGCCCGCAGCCGGATTCCGGCCTCGTGATCTCCTGGGCGTATGTGGCGCTCACCGTCGTGATGTAGGACGCGTAGAAGATGCCCGCTTTGAGGAAGGAGAGCTTGCCGTGGAATTCCACGCCGTTGATGTGAAAGGCCGCATCGGGAATCCCGAGGCGGGACAGGCGCTCCCGTTCGAAGAGGCCTTGATAAGCGAGATTGTGGATGGTCAGGATGGTCGGGACATGGTGTCCGCGCCAGGCCAGATAAGCCGGCGCAAGGCTGGACGGCCAGTCGTTGAGGTGCAGGAGATCGGCGCGCCACAGGGGGTCGCCGCTGCCGCGGGCAATGTCGGCCGCAGCCAGCCCGAGACGCACGAAGCGGATGTCGTTGTCGCTCCAGTCCACCCCGCAGGCATCGCCGTAGGGCGACCCCTCCCGGTCGTAGAGCTCGGGGCATAGAAGCACGTAGATGGTCAGACCGTCCCTCGTGCTCGCGCGGCCCAGTCCGCAGGCGGGAATGCCGAAGGACGAGGGCAGCGTGGCGATCTGCTCCACGGGGCCTACCTGCGACAGCACCTGCCGGAAACCGGGGATCAGGATTCGGACATCGTAATGATGCCTCAGGGCCCGCGGCAGGGCTGCCGATACCTCCCCAAGGCCCCCTGCCTTGACGTAGTCGGCGATCTCGGAGGTGACGAAGAGAATGGATTGGCGCCGTTTGACCGAGATGACAGGACGAGCGTCGTTGCGCAGGCCAGCAAGATCCAGGTCCAGGCAAGCCGATTTGGCTTCCAGATTTTGTAATGTTAACATGTTGGCACAATGGCGCGTTCCCCATTGACCCCCGCGCCAGAAGGTTGGTCCCCAGCAAAACTGCCTAGCTTGACCGAAGTTCCACCCGAAAGCGCAGATTTTTACTGGCATGAACTTGCCGCTGCCGCGCACAAGGTCATCTCTGAGCAGGAGGGGGAAGAACCACGACGTATGGGAGCCTCAGCGCCTGGCAGTTTTCCCGCCGGTCGGCGGAACATTGCTTGCCCGCGGTCGTTCGCCCGTGCTCTTCCCCAAAAGTGTTGGAGATCCGATGCAGCGAGCGCACCCGATGCCCTTCGGGGCCGAGATGACAGCTGAGGGCGTTCGCTTTGCCCTCTGGGCGCCAACCGCCCGCGAGGTGAGGCTCGTCCTCGACGGGGCCGAGCAGGCGATGGCGGCGGAGCAGGACGGCTGGCACCGCGTGGTCTCGCCGGAGGCCCGAGCCGGGAGCCGGTACGGCTACCGCATCGACGGCGATCTCGTGGTGCCCGATCCGGCCTCCCGCTTCCAGCCGGACGACGTGCACGATCTCAGCCTCGTGGTGGAGCCGCAGGCCCATAGGTGGTCCGACGGCGCCTGGAGGGGGAGGCCCTGGGAGGAGGTCGTTCTCTACGAGGTGCATGTGGGCACGGCGACGCCGGAGGGCACCTATGCGGGGCTGATGGCGAAACTCGAAACCTTGCGGGGTCTCGGGATCACGGCCATCGAGCTGATGCCCATCGCAGAATTCACGGGACGCCGCAACTGGGGCTATGACGGGGTGCTCCCCTACGCGCCGGATGCGGCCTATGGCAGCCCGGAGGATCTGAAGCGGCTCGTCGAGAGGGCGCACGAACTCGGCATGATGGTCTTCCTCGACGTGGTCTACAACCACTTCGGGCCCTCGGGAAACTACCTCCACGCCTATGCCAAGTCATTCTTCACCGAGCGTCATCCCACCCCTTGGGGGGCCGGCATCAACGTGGATGGGGACGGCAGCCGCACGGTGCGGGACTTCTTCTTCCACAACGCCCTCTATTGGCTGGAGGAATACCATGTGGACGGGCTGCGCTTCGACGCGGTCCATGCCATCACGGACGACAGCCGGCCGCACTTCATCGAGGAATTGGCGGCACGCATCCGGACCGCCTTTCCTGAACGCCACATCCACCTGGTGCTCGAGAACGAAGCCAATCAGGCGCGCTGGCTCGGCCGGGACGAGAACCGGAAGCCCCTCCTCCACACGGCCCAATGGGCCGATGACATCCACAATGCCTGGCACGCCCTGCTGACCGGCGAGAGTGAGGGCTATTACGAGGATTACGCGGACCAGCCGCTGGCGCGTCTCGCGCGGGCGCTTGCGGAAGGCTTTGCCTATCAGGGCGATCCGTCGACTCACAAGGGCGGCAAGCCCAGGGGCGAGCCCTCCGGCCATCTGCCGCCGACCGCGTTCGTGTCCTTCCTCCAGAACCACGACCAGATCGGCAACCGCGCCTTCGGCGAACGGCTTTCCCATCTCGTCCCCCCGGAGCGGCTATCCCTCGCCCGGGCGATCTTTCTTCTGTCGCCGCAGATCCCCCTGCTCTTTATGGGAGAGGAATGGGCGGCATCGACGCCGTTCCAGTTCTTCGTAGATTTCGAGAACGATCCGGACCTCGCCAAAGCCGTGCGCGAGGGCCGCCGGGGAGAGTTCGCCCATTTCAAGGCCTTCGCGGACCCGGAGGCGTCGCAGCGCATTCCCGATCCGACGGACCGGGCCACCTTCGAGCGCTCCCGGATCGACTGGATGGAAACGGATCGGCCGCCCCATCGGGAGGTCATGGCGGAGACGCGAAGCCTGCTTGAACTGCGACGGACCGAGATTCTTCCCCTCATCAAGAGCGCCTACAGGGGCTCCCAGCATCGGGCATCGCCCGACAACACCCTCGAGGTGACGTGGTCCTTCGATGGGGGCACCCTGCGGCTGATCGCGAATTTCGGAACGGAGCCCATGAGCGCGAGCGCCGGTGAGATGGCGCAGGCGCTCTGGTCGAGTCCAGGGGTGTCCCGCTCGGGCGCGGACCTCCATCTCCCACCCTGGACCGGAGCGATCCTGAAAGGGGCATCGGCATGAGCAAGCTCGATGCCCTGCTGGAGCGCATGGCGGCGTTCGTCGGCATTTCCCCGAGCTATACGGACGCCTTCGGGCAGAGCGTCGAGACGCGCCCCGAGACGCAGCGGGCTCTGCTGGCGGGACTGGGGCTCGGCATCGAGACGCCGCAGGAAGCGCAGGAGAGCCTTCAACGGCTGGAGCGCCTGAAGGCCGGCGCGATCCCGGCCGTCATCCCGGTCGAAGCCGGCCGGCCCGCCAGAATCCGCCTGCGCGGCTCCCCGGGCGCGACCGCGTGGTCCGTCACGGAAGAGAACGGCGCAGGGCATGAGGGCCGCCTTGCCAAGGGCGGGACCTCCCTGGAGGTCCCCGCCCTTCCCATGGGCTACCACCGCCTCCAGGTGGGCGACGCCGGGGCGACCCTGATCGCCGCGCCGGGCCGGTGCTGGGAGCCCGATGCCCTGGCGGGGGACGCCCGGCTCTGGGGCGCGACGGCGCAGATCTATTCCCTGCGCTCCGAACGGGACCTCGGCATCGGCGACTTCTCCGACGTGGGCCTTGCTGCGGAAGGGATCGGCGCAGTCGGCGCAGCCTTCCTGGGCCTCAGCCCCGCACACGCGCTGTTCGCCTCGGACCGCACGAAGATCTCCCCCTATTCCCCATCCTCGCGCCTGTTTCTTGAGCCCTTCTACATCGATCCGACGGCGGTGGACGGCTTCGCCGAGAGCGGGGCCGCGGCGATCCTGGAGCAGCCCGACATGCGGGAGCGCCTGGCGCGGCTGCGGGGCGCCCAGCTCATCGATTACGCCGAGGCATGGTCGATCCGGCAGCCGCTCCTCGACGCCCTCTGGGCCAGGTTCCAGGCATCGGAAGCTCCTTCCACATTCGTTGACTTTCGACGCTCAGGTGGAGACGCCCTGGAAGCCCATGCCACCTTCGAGGCCCTGTCGGAGCATTTTCGCGGGCAGGGACTGTCCTGGGCGGGCGATTGGCCCGAGGCGTTTCGCTCCGTTCGCTCGGACGAGGTCCGGCGCTTTCGCCTGGAGCACCCGGAACGGGTCTCCTTCCATGCCTGGCTGCAATGGCTGGCGGACCGGCAATTCGCCCGGGCCGCCGAGCGGGCGCGGGCGAGCGGCATGGCCATCGGCCTTTACCGGGACCTTGCGGTGGGGGCGGACCGGGGCGGATCGGAGATCTGGGCCGCGCCGGAGCATTTTGCCACCGCGCTCTCGGTGGGAGCGCCCCCGGACCCCCTGGGTCCGCAGGGGCAGGATTGGGGCCTGCCGCCCTTCAATCCGCTGGCCCTAGAGGAGCAGGGTCTTGCGGCCTTCCGCAAGCTGGTGGTGGCCAACATGCGCCATGCGGGGGCGATCCGGATCGACCACGCCTTCCAGCTCCGGCGCCTCTTCGTGATCCCCTCCGGCGCTCCCGCCTCGCAGGGGGCCTATATCGATTATCCCTTCGAGGCGATGCTGGCCGTCCTGCGCCTGGAAAGCCACCGGGCCTGCTGCCTGGTGATCGCCGAGGATCTCGGCACCGCCCCGGAGGGCTTCTCGGACGCCATCATGGAATCGGGCGTCCTCAGCTACCGGGTGCTGCCCTTCGAGCGCGAGGGCGCGGCGTTCAAGCGGCCGGAGGAGTATCCCCGCTCGGCGCTGGCGGTGATCACCACCCATGACCTTCCCACCTTCATCGGCTGGTGGCGGGGCCTCGACATCGACATGCGCCAGACCCTCGGGGTGTTCGAGCCCAAGACCGCCGCGAAGGAGCGCCTCGCCCGCGCCGCCGACCGGCGGGAATTCGCCACGGCCCTCGCCGAGCAGAATCTACTCCCCTCCCCGGCCCTGCCGGAGGAGCCGCCGGTGGAGGGCGCGGTGCGCTATCTGGCGCGCACCGCCTCCGTTCTCACGGCGGTCCAGATCGAGGACGCCTCGGGGGAGCTGAACCAGACCAACATGCCCGGCATGGATGCGGGCCATCCCAACTGGCGGCGGCGGCTCTCCAGCTCCATCGAGGAGATCACCGCCCCGGGAAGCCTCCTGGCGAAGCTCTCGGTGGCCATGGCCGAGGAAGGGCGGGACGCCCGCCCCCGGGGCCAGGCCCTCGCGTCGCCGCCGCCCCGCGCCACCTACCGGCTCCAGTTCCACAAGGACTTCACCTTCGACGATGCGGCGAGGATCGTGCCCTATCTGGCGGGCCTCGGCATCAGCCATGCCTATGCGTCGCCGATCCAGGCGGCCGCCCCCGGCTCCGTCCACGGCTACGACATCGTCGATCACACGGCCATCAATCCGGAACTCGGGGGCGAGGAGGGCTTCCGCCGCTTCTCGGAAGCCCTGAAAGCCCATGGGCTGAAGCTCCTGCTCGACATCGTGCCCAACCACATGGGCGTGGGGGGCGAGCATAACGCCTGGTGGCTCTCCGTGCTCGAATGGGGCCGGCTGTCCCCTTACGCGGATGCCTTCGACATCGATTGGGAGCGCCCCGGCGCCCACGGCAAGCTCATCGTGCCCTTCCTCGGCAGCCCCTACGGGAAGGCCCTGGAGAAGGGCGAACTCAAGCTCGCCTTCGATGAGGACGAGGGAGGCTTCAGCGTCCGGCACTGGGAGCACCGCTTCCCGATCCGCCCAACCACCTATCCGGTGGTGCTCGACCTTGCCCTTGCGGCCCTGGGCGAGCGAGGCCCGACCGGCGAGGCCATCGCGCTCACCGAGGCCCTGCGAGGCCTGGAACAGGAAAATCCGAACGCCGACCCTTCATCCGTCCCCGGCAGGGCCGAGGCGCTCAAGCGCCGCCTCGCCGAGGCGGTGGTGGCCGCTCCGGCGCTCGGCAAGGCCATCGACAAAGCCGTCGCCATGCTCAACGGCACCCCCGGCGAGCCCGAGAGCTTCAACGCCCTCCACCGCCTCCTGGAGCAGCAGGCCTACCGCCCGGCCTATTGGCGGGTGGCGTCGAGCGACATCAACTACCGCCGCTTCTTCGAGGTGAACACCCTGGCGGGGCTGCGGGTGGAGCTGCTGCACGTCTTCGAGAAGACCCACGAGCTCATCTTCAGGCTCGTGGACGAGAACCTCGTCCACGGCCTCAGGATCGACCACATCGACGGCCTCGCGGACCCGGAGGGCTACGCCCGGGCGCTCCAGCGCCGGGTGGGACCGGGCTTCTACGTGGTGGTCGAGAAGATCCTGGAGCCGGGGGAGGAGCTGCGCCCCTGGCCGGTGGCCGGAACCTCGGGCTACGACGCCCTCAACCTGATCGACGGGGTGCTGGCGGACACGGGCGCGGGCGACGCCTTCGAGGGGCTCTACCGGGAGGCGTCCGGCCTTCAGGGCAGCTACGAGGCCCTGCTGAAGCAGGCGAAGCTGGAACTCACCGAAAAGAGCTTCGCCAGCGAGCTGGAGGTGCTGACCGGCGACCTCAAGAGGATCGCGGATGCAAGCCGCCGCACCCGCGACTACGCGGCCTTCGCCCTGCGCCAGGCCCTGGTGGACATCATCACGGCGTTCCCGGTCTATCGCAGCTATGTGCAGGGCCCCGACGCCTCCGCCGAGGACGCGGCGCTGATCCGGAGCACCGTCGAGGCCGCCAAGGCCTCGAGCCCCCTGCCCGACCGCAGCGTGCACGACTTCGTGGCCGCAACCCTCCTGGGCGGGGGCGAGGCGGGCGAGTCGGCCGATGTCCGCCGCTTCCGCCGCCGCTTCCAGCAGCTCACGGGCCCCGTCATGGCCAAGAGCCTGGAGGACACCCTGTTCTACCGCTATGGCAGGCTGATCGCCCTCAACGAGGTGGGCGGCGACCCGGCGCATTTCGGGGTCGCTCCGGAGGCCTTCCACGAGGCCAACGCGGCCCGCGCCCGGGCCTGGCCCCACGCCATGATCGCCACGGCCACCCACGACACCAAGCGCGGCGAGGATGCGCGGGCGCGCCTGCTCGCCCTGTCGGAGATGCCGGACGAATGGGCCCGGGCCCTCGACCTCTGGCGCGAGACGATCTCGTCCCATCTCCCGGACGGCGCGGCGGCTCCCGACGCCAACGATGGGGTGATCCTTCTCCAGTCCCTTCTCGGCGCCTGGCCGCTGGAGCTGCTGGAGGATGCCGGCCGCAAGCCGCTCGCCTCGTTCCAGGAGCGGATGGAGGCCTACCTCACGAAGGCCCTGCGGGAGGCCAAGCGGCATACGACCTGGATCAATCCCAATGAGGCCTACGAAGGCGCGGCCCTGGACCTGCTGCGGGCCGTGCTCCGGCCCGGCGGCCCCTTCATGGAGCGCTTCGCTCCTCTCGCCCGGCGCCTGTCCTTCCTGGGCATGTTGAACGGGCTGTCGCGCACGGTGCTCAAGCTCACCCTGCCGGGCGTGCCCGACATCTACCAGGGCACGGAGTTCTGGGACTTCTCCCTCGTGGACCCGGACAACCGCCGCCCGGTGGATTATGCGGCGCGGATCAAGGCGCTCGACAAAGCCGCTCCCCTCGAAACCCTGATCGAGACCTGGCCCGACGGGCGCGTGAAGCAGCGCATCCTCTCGACCCTGCTGCATGACCGCGCCGCGGCGCCCGAACTCTATGGGAATGGGGACTACGAGCCGCTGCCCCTCGGCGGCAGCCGGGCCTCCTGTCTTCTCGCCTACGTCAGGCGGCATGGCTCCGACAGCCTCGCGGTGGTCGTGCCGCGCCTGTGGTCCCGCCTTGCAGGGAAGAACCGCCTGCCCCTCGATCGCGCCGCCTGGGGGGACACGACCGTTGGTCTGCCCGCGGGCCGCTGGCGCAACGTGCTCACCGGCGCGGACGTGACGATACAGGGTGGCGAGGGCCGGGCCGAAGCTCTCCTGACGCCGTTGCCCTTCGCGGTGCTGAGGCGCGCGGACCCTATGGATTAGCCCGCGTTTCCAAACCGGCGCGACGGCGCATTCCTGCAACAGCAATCGACAAACAGCCCTGTTCAGGTGAGACTTCCCGTCGCCTCGCGCGTTGACGACACGGATCCCTTCACCCTGCTTGCCCCCGGAACCTGCGATGAACGATAGAGTAGTGACCCCTGAGCTCTCGGCCAACGAGGTTGTGTCGCCCAGAGTCACGCGCCAGTCGCGGGTTCGGGAAGGCCTCCCCTACCCGCTCGGCGCCCATTGGGACGGACTGGGGGTCAATTTCGCGCTCTTCTCCGCCAACGCCACCAAGGTCGAACTGTGCCTGTTCGACCAGGACGGCCGGCGCGAACTGGAGCGCATCGAGCTGCCGGAATACACCGACGAGGTCTGGCACGGCTATCTGCCGGATGCGCGGCCGGGCACCACCTACGGCTACCGGGTCTATGGACCCTACGAGCCCAAGGCGGGGCATCGGTTCAACCCCAACAAGCTCCTCCTGGACCCTTACGCCAAGCAGCTCGTCGGCAACCTGACCTGGGACGATGCGCTGTTCGGCTACACCATCGGCTCGCCCGATGCGGATCTCTCGTTCGACAAGCGCGACAGCGCCCCCTTCATGCCCAAGTGCCGGGTGATCGAGCCCGCCTTCACCTGGGGCCGGGAGCGCCGCCCCCGCACGCCGTGGGAGCGCACCATCGTGTACGAGGCGCATCTGCGCGGCTTCACCATGCAGCATCCGGCCGTGCCCAAGGAGCTGCGCGGCACCTTTTCGGGCCTCATGCACCACGAGGTCATGGAGTACATCAAGAGCCTGGGCGTCACCGCCATCGAGCTCCTGCCGATCCACGCCTTTGCGGATGACAGCTACCTCATCGAAAAAGGACTCCGGAACTACTGGGGCTACAATTCCATCGGCTTCTTCGCGCCGCAGCCGCGCTATCTCGCGACGCCCTTCGTGAACGAGGTGAAGGAGATGGTGAACCATCTCCACGACGCAGGCATCGAAGTCATCCTGGACGTGGTCTACAACCACACCGCCGAGGGCAACGAATTGGGGCCGACCCTGTCCTTCAGGGGCATCGACAACGCATCCTATTACAGGCTCGCGCCCGATCCGCGCTACTACGTCAACGACACGGGAACCGGCAACACCGTCAATCTCAGCCACACCCGCGTCCTGCAGCTCGTCACGGACAGCCTGCGCTACTGGGCGCAGGAGGTGCACATCGACGGGTTCCGCTTCGATCTCGCGACCATTCTCGGACGGGAGCCGCACGGCTTCGAGGAGGACGGCCGCTTCCTGGACGCGGTGCGGCAGGACCCGGCGCTCAGCGGCGTGAAGCTGATCGCGGAACCGTGGGATTGCGGGCCGGGCGGCTACCAGGTCGGCCGCTTCTCGCCGGGCTGGGCCGAGTGGAACGACCGCTACCGGGACACGGTGCGGGCCTACTGGAAGGGCGACGAAGGCAAGCTGCCGGAACTCGCCGGAAGGCTCACCGCATCCGCCGATCTGTTCAACAAGCGCGGACGCAAGCCCTGGGCTTCCGTCAATTTCGTCACGGCCCATGACGGCTTCACCCTCAAGGATCTCGTGTCCTACAACGAGAAGCACAACATCGAGAACGGCGAGGACAACAAGGACGGGCACGGCCACAACCTGTCCTACAATTACGGCGTCGAAGGCCCGAGCGACGATCCCGAGATCCGCGCCGTGCGCTTCCGCCAGATGCGCAACATGCTGGCCACCCTGCTGTTCTCCCAGGGCACGCCGATGCTTCTCGCCGGAGACGAGTTCGGCCGGACGCAGAAGGGCAACAACAACGCCTATTGCCAGGACAACGAGATCTCCTGGATCGACTGGAAGGGCATCGACGAGGACGGGCGCGAGCTTCTCGACTTCACCCGCAGGCTCATCGAGCTGCGCCAGTCCCTGCCGCTCCTGCGGCGGGGCCGCTTCCTCACGGGAACCTACAACAAGGAGCTGGACGTCAAGGACGTGACCTGGCTCACCCCCGCCGGCGAGGAGATGACCCCCGAGCAATGGGAGAACCCCCACGCGCGCTGCATGACCATCCTGCTCGACGGCCGCGCCCAGCCCACCGGCATCCGCCGGCGCGGAACGGACGTCACCCTGCTGCTGATCCTCAACGCCCATGACGACGTGGTGAAGTGCAAGCTGCCGGACGTGACCGGAGGACGGGACTGGATGTGCCTCGTGGACACCAACCAGCCGGACCTGGATGCGCCGGTCCCGTTCGAGTTCGGGGAGGAATATCCCGTGACGGGGCGCTCGCTGCTGCTGTTCCAGCTCAGGCAGGTGCGCAAGCGCGGCGCATAGGGAATTTGCGCGAGGCGGACCCGCTCTTCAGCGGCTCGCCTCACGCCTCCCGGAGGATCGACCGGTAGAGGCTCGCGTATTGGCGCGCGGGCCGCGTCCAGCCCACATCCGCCCCCATGCCGTTGAGCTGGATGCGCCGCCACGCATCCCTGTCGCGCCAGAGGCCCTTAGCGCGAATGAAGGCGTCCGCCGCCGCCGGGGGGTTGACCGGCGCGAACTGGAACCCCGTCGCGACGCCGCTGGCCAAGGCCATGTCGTTGGCGTCGATCACCGTGTCGGCCAGGCCGCCCACCCGCGACACGACGGGCACGCTGCCGTAGCGCATGGCGCAGAGCTGGGTGAGCCCGCAGGGCTCGAACCGGGAGGGCACCAGCAGGGCGTCGCTCCCGCCCTGGATCTGGTGCGCCAGGGCTTCGTCATAGCCGAGGAAGCAGCCGATCTGCCCGGGATAGACGGATGCCGCCGCCTGGAAGCTCTCCTCGATCCGCCGGTCTCCCGTGCCCAGAAGGGCAAGCTGCGCCCCGTCCGCCAGGAGGACCGGAAGGGATGCGAGCACGAGGTCGAGGCCCTTCTGCTCCGACAGGCGGCTCACCACCCCGAACAGCAGGGCGTCCGGATCGGGCCTGAGACCCAGGCGGCCCTGAAGGGCCCTCTTGTTGGCGGCTCGCGCATCCAGATGGTCGCGGTCGAAGGGGGCGGTCAGGTGCGGATCGGCGGCGGGATTCCACACCTCCACGTCGATCCCGTTGACGATGCCGGCGATGTCGGCCGAGCGCGTCCTGAGAAGACCGTGGAGGCCCATCCCGCCCTCGGGAGTCTGGATCTCCTTGGCGTAGGTGGGCGAGACGGTGGTGATCCGGTCGCAGAGCCGCAGGCCCGCCTTCAGGAAGCCGATCTGCCCGTAATACTCCACCCCGTCCAGGGTGAAGGCGCCGGGGGGAAGCCCGAGTTCGTGGAGGAGATAGGCGGGAAAGGCGCCCTGGAAGGCGATGTTGTGGATCGTCATCACCATTCCAGGACGCGGGCGGCCGTCGAAGTGCAGATAGGCGGGCGCCAGTCCCGCCTGCCAGTCATGGGCGTGGACGATGTCCGGCGAAAAGCCCGGCGCGAGCCCCTGGCCGATATCGGCGGCGACGCGGCCCAGCGCCGCGAAGCGCCGGGCGTTGTCCGGCCAGTCCCACCCTTCCGGGGCGCTGTAGGGCGAGCCGGGGCGCTCGAAGAGGTGGGGAGCATCGACGATGAACAGGTCGAGAGGGCCGGCGCGGGCGCTCAGGAGCCGGGCGGGGCCGCCGAACAGGCCCGCGTAATCTTGCACCACATCCCCGGGGTTAGCCGCCCGCATCACCGCCGGATAGCCCGGAACCAGGGTCCTGACCGAGACGCCCTCCCCCGCGAGGGCAGCCGGCAGGGCTCCGGCCACGTCGGCCAGTCCGCCTGTTTTGATGAGAGGGAAGATTTCCGACGTGACCGACAGGACGTTCAGGGGCCTCATCCGGCCAGCCTATCGATCATCGGCTGGGTGATGAGGCAGATGCCCCGCTCGGTGCGGCGGAAGCGCTGGGCGTCCCGCTCCGGGTCCTCGCCCACCACGAGCCCTTCCGGGATGCGGACGCCCCGGTCGATCACCACGTTCTTGAGCCGCGCAGAGCGGCCGATATCCACATAGGGAAGGATCACCGCGCCGTCGATATCCGCATAGGAATGCACGTGCACGCCCGTGAACACCAGGGAGCGGCACAGGGACGAGCCCGAGATGATGCAGCCGTTGGACACCAGCGAGTTGATCGCCTGGCCCCGCCTTCCCTCCTGGTTATGGACGAACTTCGCCGGCGGCTGCGTCTCCGAGAAGGTCCAGATCGGCCAGTCCCGGTCGAAGAGATCGAGGCCCGGGATGATGGCCGTGAGGTCGATATTGGCCTCCCAATAGGCGTCCACGGTGCCCACGTCGCGCCAATAGGCCTGCGATTCAAATTCCGACCGGACGCAGGAGCTGGTGAACCGGTGCGCGACCGCCTTTCCGTGCTCGACCAGATAGGGGATGATGTCCTTTCCGAAGTCCCGGTTCGACCCTGGCGTGGCCGCATCGCGCCTGAGCTGGTCGAAGAGGAAGCGGGTGGTGAACACATAGATTCCCATGCTGGCCAGGGCCATGTCCGGGTTGTCCGGCATTCCCGGCGGGTCCGCGGGCTTTTCCAGGAACGACACGATGCGGTCGGTTCCGTCCACGGCCATCACGCCGAAGCCGGAGGCTTCCATGCGGGGCACTTCGAGGCAGCCCACGGTCACGTCGGCGCCCGTGTCCACGTGCTGGCGCAGCATGAGCTCGTAATCCATCTTGTAGATGTGGTCGCCCGCCAGGATGACGATGTACTCAGGGTCCGCGCTGCGGATGATGTCGATGTTCTGGTAGACCGCGTCCGCCGTGCCTTCGTACCACATGTCCTCGGCGACGCGCTGGCTGGCCGGCAGGATGTCGAAGGTCTCGTTGCGCTCGGGCCGGAAGAAGTTCCAGCCCCGCTGCAGGTGGCGGATCAGGCTGTGGGCCTTGTACTGCGTCGCCACGCCGATGCGCCTGATGCCGGAGTTGAGGGCGTTGGACAGGGCGAAGTCGATGATCCGGGTGTTGCCGCCGAAATACACGGCGGGCTTGGCGCGGACATCGGTCAGCTCCATCAGCCGGGAGCCGCGTCCGCCGGCCAGGATGTAGGCCATCGCGTGGCGGGCCAGAGGGGCATGTGCAGCGCTTGCGTTCGACACGGTCGGGCCCTCTCAAGTGGGGCAACCGCTTGCCCCCTATGTAGACGCTGGAAACCGGCTGCTGGTTCTCCCCGGCTCGTTCCGGCCCTCAGCGGAGACTTTGCCCCCAGGCCTCCCGCGGGGGCGGAAGGCCGAATGCGCCCCGCGCCCGTCAGGTGGAGCGGGTCGTGCGCTTGCGCTTGGGCGGGGACGCGGCTGGGGACGCGACCGGAGCGGCGCTCTCCTCCGCGGCCGGAGCGGCGCTGCGCCGCTTGCGGGCCTTGGGAGCATCCGGCACCGTCAGCAGGCCCTCCTCGGACTGCGGCAGCACCTCGTCGGTGGTCTGGCTGGTCATGCCCAGGGGAGCGGCGCTCACCTCCACGGGGGCCGCGCCCCCGGAGGCCGCCTCGCCCGGGAGCGGGCCGGAACCGGCGCCCGTCCCCGCCTCGCCGAGGATCTCGCTCTCGGCCTGGTACCAGTAATCCTCGGCGCGGTCGGGAAGGCACCCGTTCTGCATCCAAAGCTCGTAGGCCCGGTCGCGGATCCTCTGTTCAAGCTGATTGTCCATGGTCACCCTTCAGTGCTTTCCGGCCGGCCTTTGCGTCCAGCCACATGGCTGCGCGCTCTACGAACACGAACTGGATAAAGTTATTGGGCGGCTGCCTGGATTGACAACGGCGATTCCGAAAAACTGTCGCCGGCCCGGGCGATGGGGCCGGCCGAGGGGCTGCGGCGATGCTATCTCGGGGCCGGGCCCTTCCCGGGGCGATCCCAACTTCCACGACGGGAACGGCCCGGAGCGCCCGCCGAGCATGGCTCAGCGGAGGCCGCCCTCACTTCTTCCTGTTGTAGACGTCCAGCGACACGGCCGCCAGGAGCACGAGGCCCTTGATCACCTGCTGGTAGTCGATGCCGATGCCGAGGATCGACATGCCGTTGTTCATGACGCCCATGACGAAGGCGCCGATGACCGCGCCCGTCACCTTGCCCACGCCGCCGGTGGCCGAGGCGCCGCCGATGAACACCGCGGCGATCACGTCGAGCTCGAAGCCGAGGCCCGCTTTGGGGGTGGCGGTGTTCAGCCGCGCCGCGAAGATCAGGCCCGCGAGGCCCGCCAGCACGCCCATGTTGACGAAGGTGAGGAAGGTCAGCCGCTCGGTCTTGATGCCCGAGAGCTTCGCCGCCTTCTCGTTGCCCCCGAGGGCGTAGATGCGCCGCCCGATGGTGGTCCGGTTGGTCACGAAGGCATAGAGCGCGATCAGCACCGCCATGATGATGAGAACGTTCGGCAGCCCGCGATAGGTGGCCATCAGGTAGCAGAAGCCGATGACGAGTACGGCCAGGAGCCCGTTCTTGAAGGCGAACAGCCCGAAGGGCGCGGTCTCCACCGCATGCTTGAGCTGGTTGGCGCGGGCGCGGAAGCTGAAATAGACCAGCGCCGCGACGCTGGCGACGCCGAGGAAGAGCGAGGTGTAGTTGAAGGCCTCGCCGCCGAACACGTCCGGGATGAAGCCCGAGCTGAGCTTCTGGAACGCCTGCGGGAAGGGACCGACCGACATGCCCCCGAGAAGCGCAAGGGTGAGCCCCTTGAACACGAGCATTCCGGCGAGCGTCACGATGAAGGACGGGACCTTGAAATAGGCCACCCAGTAGCCCTGGGCCGCGCCGATGAGGCCGCCCACGATCAGGCACACGATAGTGGTGGTGACCGCATCGAACCCCCAGCGCACCATCATCATGGCTGCCAAGCCGCCCACGAAGCCGACGATGGACCCCACCGACAGGTCGATGTGCCCGGCCACGATCACCAGCAGCATCCCGAGGGCCATGATGACGATGTAGCTGTTCTGGAGAACCAGGTTGGTGAGGTTGAGGGGCCGCAGCAGGGTTCCGTTGGTCACCACCTGGAAGAACAGCATGATGACCAGGAGAGACAGCAGCATCCCGTAGTCGCGGAAGTGGGTCTTGACGAAATCCAGCCAGGACGTCTGCTCGGGAGCATGAAGGTCGTCGGCAACTCTGGTGTCCATCTCAGCGTCTCCCCGCCTTTACAATGGCGTACATGATTTTTTCCTGGGATGCCTCGGCGGCATCGAACTCGGCGATGAGGGAGCCCTCGTTCATCACGTAGATCCGGTCGCACATGCCCAGCAGCTCGGGCATCTCCGACGAGATCATCAGAACGCCCTTGCCCGCATCCACCAGCTTGTTGATGATGGTGTAGATCTCGTATTTCGCCCCGACGTCGATGCCGCGGGTCGGCTCGTCCAGGATCAGGATCTCCGGGTCGGAGAAGAGCCACTTGCTCAGCACCACCTTCTGCTGGTTGCCCCCCGACAGGTTCACCGCCTGCTGAAACACGTTCGAGCTGCGGATCCTCAGCCGGTTGCGGAAGTCGTTGGCGACCGCAAGCTCGCGGATGTCGTCGATCACCAGGTTGCTGGACACCCCTTCCAGATTCGCCAGGGTGACGTTCTTGCGGATGTCCTCGTCCAGGACCAGGCCGTAGGTCTTGCGGTCCTCGGTGGCGTAGGCGATGCCGTTCGACACCGCCCGCTCCACCGTGCTCACGTCCACGGGCTTGCCGTGCAGGAGGGCCCGGCCGCTGATGTTCTGGCCGTAGCTCCTGCCGAAGAGGCTCATGGCGAATTCTGTGCGCCCCGCCCCCATCAGCCCCGCGATTCCCACCACCTCGCCGCGCCGGATATGCAGGTCGATGCCTTTGACCACCTGCACGCCGGCGTGGATCGGGTGATAGGCGGACCAGTTCTCCACCTGGAAGATGGTCTCGCCAATGCGGGGCTCGCGCTTGGGGTAGCGGTCGGCCATGGCGCGGCCGACCATGCCCCGGATGATGCGGTCCTCGCTGATCTCCTCCGCCCGGCAGTCGAGGGTTTCGACCGTGCCGCCGTCCCGAAGGACCGTGATGGCGTCGGCCACCTTGGAGATCTCGTTCAGCTTGTGGGAGATGAGGATCGAGGCGATGCCCTGCGCCTTGAACTGGAGCAGCAGGGCGAGCAGCGCGTCGCTGTCCTTCTCGTTCAGGCTGGCGGTGGGCTCGTCCAGGATGAGGAGCCTGACCTTCTTGGCGAGCGCCTTGGCGATCTCCACGAGCTGCTGCTTGCCGAGGCCCAGATTGGTCACGAGGGTATCGGGGGATTCGTTGAGGCCGACGACCTTGAGAAGCTCCTTGGTGCGCGAGAAGGCGGCGGACCAGTCGATGATGCCGTATTCGGCCTGCTCGTTGCCGAGAAAGATGTTCTCGGCAATCGACAGGAGCGGGATCAGCGCCAGCTCCTGGTGGATGATGATGATGCCGAGCTTCTCGCTGTCGGCGATGCCCTTGAAGCGCCGCTCCTCGCCCTCGTAGTAGATGTCGCCCGAATAGGAGCCGTAGGGGTAGACGCCGCTCAGGACCTTCATCAGGGTGGACTTGCCGGCGCCGTTCTCGCCCACCAGCGCGTGGATCTCGCCCGCCTTGACGGTCAGGTTGACGTTGTCGAGGGCGTTGACGCCCGGAAACGTCTTGGTGATCCCCCGCATCTCAAGGATCGCGTTCATCGGCTACCTCTGAGGGCCTTCGAGCCCGGGGCCCCAAACCATAAGCAAGGACCCCGCACCGGGGTGCAGGGTCCATTTTTTCGTCGATCCTTACTGGATCTGGCTTTCCTTGTAGTAGCCGCTGCCCACCAGGACTTCCTTCCAGTTGGAGGCGTCCACGTTGACCGGCTTGAGGAGGTAGGACGGCACGGTCTTCACGCCGTTCTCATAGGTCTTGGTGTCGTTGACCTCGACGGCCTTGCCGCCCAGCATGGCGTCCACCATGTTGGCCGTCACCTTCGCCAGCTCGCGGGTGTCCTTGAACACGGTCTGGGTCTGCTCCTTGGCGAGGATCGACTTCATGGAGGGAACCTCCGCGTCCTGGCCCGTGATCACGGGCATGGGCTGCTTGGGAGTGCCGTATCCGACGCCCTTGAGCGACGAGATGATGCCGATGCTCAGGCCGTCATAGGGCGAGAGAACCGCATCCACGCGCTTGTCGGTGTAGAAGGCGCTGAGCAGGTTGTCCATGCGGGCCTGCGCCACCGCGCCGTCCCAGCGCAGGGTCGACACCTTTTCCATGCCCATCTGGCCGCTGGCCACCTTGAGCTTGCCGCTCTTGATGTAGGGTTCGAGCACCGACATGGCGCCGTTGTAGAAGAAGTAGGCGTTGTTGTCGTCGGGCGAGCCGCCGAAGAGCTCGATGTTGAACGGCCCCTTGCCTTCCTTCAGGCCCAGCGCCTTCTCGATGTAGCCGCCCTGGAGCACGCCCACCTGGAAGTTGTCGAAGGTGGCGTAGTAGTCCACGTTCTTGGAGTTGCGGATCAGGCGGTCGTAGGCGATGACCTTGATGCCCTTGCTGGCGGCCTGCTGCAGGGCGTCCGACAGGGTCGTTCCGTCGATGGCCGCGATCACCAGGACCTTGGAGCCCTTGGTGATCATGTTCTCGATCTGGGCGAGCTGGTTGGGAATGTCGTCGTCGGCGTATTGGAGATCGACGTTGTAGCCTTTCTCCTTCAGCACCTTGACCATGTTGTTGCCGTCGTCGATCCAGCGCGCGGACGACTTGGTGGGCATGGAGACGCCCACGGTCCCCTTGTCCTGCGCCTGGGCGGGATTGAGCAGTCCCAGGGCTCCGAGAGCCAGGGCCGCCATGGTGGTCTTCAGTATCTTCAAGGTCGTTCTCCCTCTTGATCCATGCCCGGGCCGGTTCTCGCCGCGCCCGGTGCGTGTGACTGGCACTTCCTACTCGATGACCTCTGTCATTCCAAGCGTGGCGACCCGAGGCGCCGGCGGGTCCGTCGCCGCGCCCAAGGTTCCCGGCGCAGAGACGGGAGCCGTCCCCAGGGTGGCCTACAAGCTCTTGTCTGACAATCGGCGCCCGAAATCCACTCAGCCCATCGTTCGTCGATACTATAATACCGTTCCGCTTTGACAATCACCTCCGCAGGGCGAATCGGGCCGGTTCCAGGCTCTTCCGACGTCCGGCGGGGCCCCTCGGCCGGGAAGGGCCGGGGTCCGGATCGCCGCCGGGGCTTCCCCGGCGCGCCGGATCCGGGAGCGGAAAATTTTGCAGCCGACGCCTTGAAGAGCCGGGGACGACAGGAGACCATGGGCGAGGACGCAAGCACGCCGCTCCGGCGGGCCGGGTTCAGCCCCTGGGCTGACCCAAACCGGCTGGGCCTCACAGGGGTCATGGGGCCGGAGGAACTGATTCGGCCGTCCGACAGGACGGGAGCGCGACCCGGCCCGACAGCCGCCGGGCGGCGCTCGATCACCATCGAAAGGGAGAGAAAATGGCCTTGTCCGAAGCAACCTCCAAGCGGCCCTACCGGGGCGTCTTTCCCGTCGCCCCCACGATTTTCGACGATGACGGGCGGCTCGACCTCGACGGACAGAAGCGCGCCATCGACTTCATGATCGACGCCGGCTCCCACGGCATCTGCATCCTGGCCAATTTCTCGGAGCAGTTCGTCCTGAGCGACAGCGAGCGCGATGCGGTGATGCACGCGGTTCTCGACCACGTGGCCGGGCGGGTCCCGATCATCGTCACCACGAGCCATGTCTCCACGCAGACCTGCCTGGAGCGCAGCCGGCGGGCGCAGGAGGCCGGCGCCGCCATGGTTATGATCATGCCGCCCTTCTTCGGCGCGACCCTGAGGTTCCCGGAGCCCGTGGTCTACGAGTTCTTCCGCAGGGTCTCGGACGCCATCAGCATTCCGATCATGGTCCAGGACGCCCCCATGGCCGGCACGGCCCTGTCCGCCCCCTTCCTGGCCCGCATGGCGCGGGAACTCCCCAACCTGTCCTATTTCAAGATCGAGATCGCCGGCACCGCCGCGAAGCTGCGCGACCTCCTGGCCCTCGGGGGAGACGCCATCGAAGGGCCCTGGGACGGCGAGGAGGCGATCACCCTCATGGCCGATCTCGACGCGGGCGCCACGGGGTCCATGACCGGAGGCGGCTATCCGGACGGCATTCGCCAGATCATCGATCCCTACATGGACGGGCGGCGCGACGAGGCCGCGGCGGCCTATGAGCGCTGGCTGCCCCTGATCAACTACGAGAACCGGCAATGCGGGCTCATCGCCGCCAAGTCCCTCATGAGGGAGGGAGGCGTCATCCGCTCGGAGGCCGTGCGCCACCCGCTCCAGCCCCTCCACCCGGAGACCCGCAAAGGCCTCATCGAGATCGCCCGCCGCCTCGATCCGGTGGTGCTCCGCTGGGGTCGATAGCCCGGGGCCCGCGTTTCGGTCCCTTCGGGCGGGCCCCTGCAATGGGCGCAGCCGCCGCACCCGCGTCGCCGGCATCATCCGAAAGGGCTGCGGCAGCCGGCAAGCCCAGGGGCGTGTTCGGTTGCTCCCTGCTCCGTCGGGTGGTAATTTGATACAGGCTGCGCAGGAGCGGCAGCGCACCCTGCCCTGGGCGGCGGCCTGCTGATCTGGAAAGGGGCCGAGCGGATGTCAGTCACCCCGTCACGGATCTGCAAGGGCTGCTGGCAGCAGTTGCGCATCCCCGTGCCCCTGCGCGGTCCGGCCTCCATCCCTTTCCGGATCTTCGGCATCCGCCCCAGCCGGATGAACCCGAACACCTGCACCGTCTGCGAGCTCATGTTCACGCGGATCATGAAGAGCCGCATGATCGCCGTGGACGTGTCGGTGCTGTTCGCCGACCTGAAGGGCTATACGAGCCTGTCCCAGACGCTGCCGCCCGACGCCGTGTCGTCCCTGCTCGACGCCTTCTACGACGAATGCGCCGCGGCGATCTGGGACCATGACGGGCTTCTCAACAAGACCATCGGCGATGCGGTGATGGCGATCTTCAATTTTCCGATCGAGCAGGAGAATCACGCGGAGCAGGCCGTGCGGGCGGCGCGCGAGATCCAGCGGCGCTGCAAGGCCTGCTGGGAGGGTCTCCTGGCCGATCACGCCCGCTTTGGAGCAAGCGACCTCGGCGTGGGCGTCGGCATCGCCTCCGGCTCCGTGAGGTTCGGGGAGTTCGGCCGATCGCACCGCGACCTGACGGCGATCGGGACGGTGGTCAACACCGCCGCCCGCGCCCAGTCCGCCGCGGAGGCAGGCGAGATCCTGGTGAGCCAGGCCGTTTACGACCGCGCGGGCCGCGACCTGGTCGGCGGCGAAGGACGGGAATACCACCTGAAGGGCTTCGACGCCCCCGTGCAGCTTTACGCGGCCTGACGGCGGCTCCGATCGTCGGCGCAACCGGCCCGGCGCGCCGACCGCTCAATGCAGCGTGGAGGTGATCCGCCGGATAGTGGCGTCGAACAGCTCGACCGCCGTGTCCGGGGCGTCGGGAGCGGACAGAACCGAGATCGACGCCTCCCCCTTGGCCATCATTACCGTCTCCAGGAGCGCGTAATAGGCGAGGTCCCGGGTCGGGCCGCTCGCCTCGCCCTTGAGCGAGCTGATCGCCTCGATGATGTCCGTGTGCTGCCTGGCGCTCACGAGCTCGCGGGCCCTGCGCAAGAGACCCAGAACGGTTGTGCGGTTTTCCATTGGCCTGCCCCTTCAGCCGATCCCATGCGGCTGCTCTTTACGTCGGCCCGGTGACCGGGCTCTTGGGGGCGAGATTATCATAACGGCACGGCTTGGCAGGCTACTTTTTGTCGCGCCGGGGATCGGAAGCGGCCGAGGATGGGGCGGGCTACCAGCGCAGGCGCAATTGCCCGCCCACGGACCAGCGGCTGAACGGCTCGTCGTCCCCCTCCTGGGGAATGCCGCTGTCCTCCGACGAGCGCGCATAGGAGACGAGGTGGTTCGCATAGAGCGCAAACGAGGCCAGGGGATCGAACTCGTAGGTGAGGCGCGCCGTGCCGGAGGCCACGAAGCCGCCGCTGCCCGGCTCGCTGAGGGCATATCCGGCCCCGCCCTGAATGTCGAAGACCCATCGCTCGGCCAGGTTGCCGTAGAAATGCGCGGTCGCTTCGAAGGATTGATACCGGTCGGGATTCCAGTAGCCGTTGTCGACGACCTTGGAGAAATCGAACGCGGTGTAGCTCGCGCCGAGCCAGAGGTAGGGCACCGCGGTGAGGCGCTTGGCGAACTGGACCTGTCCCCAGACGCGCTCGTTATCGTCGGAGTAGCGGCTGTACTGGGCCCGGCCGCTGAGGCGGGTCGCGTTGTCGGGCGTCACGTCCACGGCGAAGCCGAAATCGTCGGCCAGAATGTCGTTCACCATCGAGCGGGTGTTCTCGTCGGCGTAGCGGCGCAGCAGGTTCAGGTCGAACCGGAACACGTCCGAGGGGATGAGGCTTAAGGTCGTCTCATGGGTGAAGGTGACGTCCTGGTCCTCCTGCCGGTTCCGGCCGCTGAGGCGCCGGCTCTCCTCCTCGAGGTTCAGGAAGACGGACGACCGGACCTCGAACACATCGTTGAACCGGTGCCGGCCGGCGATGCCGATGCCGTAGAGATCGACGCTCGGGAAATCGTCGCCGCGGAACCGGAGGATGCGCGCCTGCGGCCCGAACGCCGTGAGGCCGTTGTTCAGGGTCAGGGCGTGGGAGAGCTGGAGCGACGAGATGGCGAGATCGTCCGAACGGCGCGCGTGCCACGCCTCGACCTGCGTCAGCGGACGACGCTCCAGGGAGAGCTGTTCGAGAAGCCTCTGCGCGCCCTCGTCGCCGGGCTTGCTGGCCAGCACCGCCCGCGCAAGATCCTCGGAGAGATCGGGACGGCCCATCTCGCGCCGGGCCTGGGCGGCGATGAACAGGGCGGCTGGGTCCTGATCCGTGCGGGCGAGAAGGGGCTCCAGCCGCGCCAGGGCCGCCCGGGGCAGCCCCATGGAGCGCTCGGCCGTGGCCGCGCCGCGGATCGCCTCCCCGTTGCCGGGCTGCTGCGCCAGAACCGCCTCGAAATCCGCCAGCGCCGGAGCATGGCGGGTGATGTCGTTGAGTGCGTTGCCGCGCCCGATCAGCGCCTCCCCATCGCCGGGGGACGCGCGAAGGATCTCGGTGAAGACGGGAACGGCCGCTTCCTGCTGGCCGCTCCAGGCGAGCGCCCGGGCGAGGCCGAGCTGTCCGGCCCGCTTCTCGGCGGCGGCCGGGCCGGCGCCTTGCAGGACCTCCCGGAAGAGCGGAATGGCCCTCAAGGGCTGGCCCGCATACAAGACCTTCTCGGCATATTCCCGCAGCAATTCCCTGCGCCGTCCGGGCGTCACCGCAAAGGCCCGTTCGAACAGGGACGCCGCCTCGGCATTCGCGCCCTGCTCCGCCGACTTGCGCGCCGCCCCGACAAGCGCGTCCGACAGGGCCTTGCGCGCCTCGTCGTCGCGGGGGTTTTCGCGCAGGATCGCCTGCCAGGCGGGAACGGCCTCACGAAACTGGCTGCTCCACAGAAGCGCGAAGGCAAGGCCGCGCCGCACCCGGCGGCGCTCGGCCTCGGGCCGGTCCCCCTGGCGCAGGGCTTCGCGATAGAGCGGCACCGCCCGCGCCGGATCGCCCGAGTAGGTGATCTGCTCGGCATATTCCGGCAGCAGCTCCTGCCGGCGCGCGGGGGCCGTGCCCATGGCCCGCCGGAAAAGCTCCGCCGCATCCGCATTGCGGGCGCGCTGCGCGGTCTGGCGCGCCGCGCCCACGAGGGCGTCCGAGAGCGCCTTTCGCGCCTCGTCGTCGCGCGGGTTCGCCTGGAGGATGGCGCTCCACGCCTCGATGGCCTCCCAGAACCCGCTGCTCCAGAGGAGGGCGAAGGCCAGCGCCCGGTTCACCTGCGGGCGATCCGCGGCAGGCAGATCCCGCCGGGTCAGAACCTCCCGGTAGACCGGCACCGCCCTTCCCGGCTCGCCCGAATAGGCAAGCTGATCCGCATATTCGCGGGCGACCTCGCCGCGCCGGCCCGGATTGAGGCCGATGGCGCGCTCGAACAGCAGGGCGGCCTCCTTGTTGGCCCCGCGCCCCGCGGCCTCGCGGGCCGCCGCGATGGCGGCGTCCGCAGGCGAAGCAGGCTGGGCTGCGGCAGGAGGCCCCGGAGGAGGCGCCGGAGGCGGCCCGGCGCTCGGGCCGGCCGGCGCGGGCTGGCGCTCCGTTCCCGCGCGGGCGTCCGCGAGCCCCTGCCGGGCTTGGGCATCGTTCGGGTCCTGCCGCACCACGTCCTCGAAGGCGCTTGCCGCCTGCGGGAACTGGCCGCTCCAGAGCAGCGCGAAGGCAAGGCCGCGCCGCAGCCGCCGCTGCTGGTCCTCCGGGCGGCTGCCGTCCCGCAGGGCCTCGCGATAGAGCGGCGCCGCCCCTGCGGGCTGGCCCGCATAGCTCGTCTGCTCGGCATATTCCGGCAGCAGTTCCTGACGCCGTTCGGGAGCCGTGCCGATGGCCCGCCCGAACAGGGCGGCCGCGTCCGCGTTCCGGGAGCGTTCGGCGGCCTGGCGCGCCAGGCCCACCAGCGCATCGGACAGGGCTTTCCTGGCTTCCGCGTCGGCGGGGCTCCCGCGCAGGATGCTCTCCCAGGCTCCAACCGCCTCCTGAAACCCGCTGCTCCAGAGAAGAGCGAAGGCGAGGCTGCGGCTGGCGCGCTGACGCGCTGCGGCATCGAGGGCGATGTCGGCCAGGCGCTCACGATACAACGGAACGGCCTCCGCGGGCCGCCCCGAATAGGCGAGCTGATCGGCATATTCGAGGAGCAGTTCGCCCCGCCGTTCGGGGCTCGACGCGATCGCCTGCTCGAACAGGCGGGCCGCCTCGTTGTTGTCGTTGGTGGAAGCCGCCTGCCGTGCGCGCTCCACCACGTCCTGCGAGCCTTGGTTCTGCGAGCCTTGGGCCCAGGCGGGAGAAGACGCGAGGCCGAGGCTCAGAAGCACGAACAGGCGCGCGAGTCGCGTTCGAAGGGCAGGCCTGCGTGGAAGCATTACGGGAGGTCTCGAATCGCGAAGCGCGGTTGGTGAGGTTGATGCGAAGTCTTGTCTTGAAACAAGCGAAGTTTAGGTCTCAAGTCTGATATGTCTATTCGACCTCTTCCCTACAGATAACGGGATCTTATCGCTCGTGCGTAACCCCGTTGCTTGCGTGCCCGGAGACGTTCCGCTTGCCCCGCTCTGCCTCGCGCTTTCAAACGCAAACGCCCTGGACTCCCCTGCCCTACTCGCCGCTGCACGAAACGATATGGCAGTTCCTCGCCACATCGAGCCTGGTCTTCGGCACCTGGTACCTGGGATGGCGGTGGCTCGGCTCGATCAACTACGACGCCCTGTGGTTCGCCGTGCCGCTGCTGATTGCGGAGACCGGCTCGTTCATCGGCCTCGTGCTGTTCACGGTCAATCTCTGGTCGGCGAAGTCCCCGACCCCCGGTCCCCTGCCCGCCAGCATCCGCGAATGCACCGACGATCCGCATACGCCGGACCGGCCCGTCGCCGTCGACGTGTTCTTCGCCACCTACAGCGAGGACCCGGAACTCGTCCGCAAGGGGCTGAGGGACGCCAAGCGGCTGACCTATCCCCATCCCATCGACCTGCAGATCCATGTGCTCGACGACGGCAAGCGGCCGGCCATGGAGGCGGTGGCGCGGGAGGAAGGGGTGAACTACATCACCCGCTCCGACAATGTGGGGTTCAAGGCCGGCAACCTGCGCAACGCCATGACTGTGACGTCCGGCGACTTCATCCTCATCTGCGACGCGGACATGCAGCCCTTTCCGACCTTCCTGGAACAGACCCTCGGCTATTTCCGCGATCCCAAGGTGGCCTGGGTGCAGACGCCGCACTGGTTCCACGACATTCCTCCGGGCGTGCCGCTCCCGGCGGCGCTCGAGCGGTGGCTGGGAGCGGCCGGGCGCAAGATCGGCAACGCGTGGGAGCGGGTCTTCGGACCCGTGCAGATCGGAGAGGACCCCTTCGCCAACGATCCCCAGCTCTTCTTCGACGTGATCCTGCGCCGGCGCAACTGGGCCAATGCCAGCTTCTGCTGCGGCGCGGGCTCGATCCACCGCCGGGAGGCGGTGATGGAGGCCGCCCTCAGGCAATGGTCCGATCAGGTGTCGGCGGCGGCGGGGCGCAACGAGAAGGCCGCCCGCCGCCTCACGGGCGAAGACGCCATCATGGATTCCATCGGCGACATGATGCGGTGGCAGAGCGCCCTGGAGCAGGAGTTCCAGCCCTACAAGTTCCATGTGTCGGAGGACATCTACACCTCGATCGTGCTGCACAGCGACCGGGAGCGCGGGTGGAAGTCGGTTCTTCATCCCGTCGTGCAGGCCAGGATGCTTTCGCCCAACGATCTGTTGAGCTGGACGATCCAGCGTTTCAAGTACGCGGGCGGCACCCTGGACATCATGGCGCACGACAACCCCCTGCTGCGCCGCGGCCTGACGATTCCGCAGAAGCTCATGTACGGATCGACCTTCTATTCGTACCTGGCCCCGCTCTGGACCATCGTGTTCCTCGTCTCGCCCATCATCTTCCTGTTTACCGGCATCGCTCCGGTCTCGGGCTACTCCCTCGACTTCTTCGTTCACATCGCCCCGTTCCTGCTGTTCAACGAGTTGTCGCAGCTCGTCGCCCTGTGGGGCAATTCCAACGCCAAGGGCCGCGCCTGGTATCTCGCCATGTTCCCCCTGAACCTTCAGGCCCTGTGGGCCGTGGTGCGGGGACAGAAGATCTCGTTTCCGGTCACGCCCAAGGACCGGCAGGTGGGCACCTATCCGCGCCTCGTCCGGTGGCAGATCGCGGTCGCGGTGCTGACCATCGCGGGCCTCGTGTGGGGCTGGAGCGCGCTTGCGGCGGGACGGGAGGGCTATTCCATCGGAGCCATGATCGCCAACACCGTGTGGGGACTCAGCAACGTCCTCGCCATGGTGCCGATGATCCGCGCCGCCTTCTGGCAGCCCGACCCCCTCTACGAGGCGGCCATCGTCGAAGGCGCCGCGTGATGAACGGCCGGAAAGCCCTCAGGTCCAGTTCTCATCGGGGGTTTCGCTCGTCTTGAAGACGCGATCCAGGGTCGTGAGCTTCAGGAGCTTCATGGCCTGGGGGCTCGGCGCGACGAGGCGCAGGTCGCCTCCGGCCCGGCGGGCGGCCTTGAGGCCGGACACCAAGGTGCCGACGCCCGTGCTGTCGACGAACGAGACCTTCGACAGATCCACGGCCAGGCGCGTCCTGCCCTCTGCGATGACGCCCATCAGATAGGTCTTGAATTCGGGCGCAGCCGCGGCGTCGAGCCGCCCTTCGGGCCGGATCAGGGTGACATTGCCGGCAAGCGTTTCGACTGTCGTGCTCATTCCCGAACGTCTCGTGGTTTCACCGGCCAGAATCTCTCCGCGGGGCCATGGCCGCCGCCGGTTGCCCGCGCGAAAGCGCCGACGGCTTCCCGGAAATCGGAGGTGAAGCGGAAGATGACGGGCACCTGGGTCCGGTAGCAGGCGATGGATTCGATGCGGCGCTCGAGCATCGCGCCGATCGGGACGGTGAAAGGCTCGCCCACCGCATCCCCCAGGAGCGCCAAGCGAGCCGAAACCCCGCCGGGGGTATGGATCGCATAGGGGCAATCCTCATAGGCGTACACCTTCACCCGTCCTGATGCGAGACGCCGTCCCGCCTCGAAAACGAGCTGGTGATCCACGTGGTTTCCCGCCCCGAGGGGAACGAAGACCCGGGCATCCTCGTCCCATTCCGGCAGGTGGCGGATCTCGTCGGCCAGGTGCTCGGCAAGCTCCACTTCCTCGTCCTGCAGGACGCCGAACAGCTCGGAATCGGAATTGTACCGGGCCGGCCCGATAGATGGCGTCCGGCAGGCCCAGCCAGCGAATGCTGCATCCGAGGACCCCCGCAGCGTCGGCGTCCTCGGCCCGCCGCACGGCCAGAACCTGCTCCGCGTCCGTGACCTTCCAGCGCGAGTGCTTCCACGCTGCGAACTCACCCACCATTTCATCCACAAGCTCGCTGGCGAAGACGGTGATCATGTGCGGTTTGCTTCCCTGATCCGCCATCAGGGCCACGGCGCCGCCGCAGGAGAGCGGCACGTCGTCATAATGCGGCTGAATGAAAAGAGCCGGACCCGGCGCCAGAACGTTCATCAATCCTGCTTGTATCCGTTGCTTTCGAACCAGAGAGGAAGCGCCTTGATAACGGCCACGATGCAGCAAGCGCCCTATCGCCTTTGGGTCGAGTTCAGGTCATCCCGATAGGTTATGAAATTCCATAGCGGCTGCTTTGCAGCACAATGATCTCTCGTCGAAGGTTTCATGTTCTCAGGTTTAGAGCATGAGCGAAATGGCTCGCGCCCCGAGCGGATGCGCCTTTTGACTCACTTGCCCTTTCCTGCTCCGGATTTCATTGTTCCTCAGGCTCATTCAACAGGCAAGCTGGCCTCGATAACGGTTTTGTTGGAGACGGTTCTGTGACGTTCAAGGAAGGCCTCCTCAAGGCCCGCGGGCAGATCGCCTTCGTGACGGCGCTGGTGCTTTCGACGGCGTTCATCATCTACCTGGAGACCCTCGATACGGAGGAGCGCATCCAGAGCCGGGTGTCTGCCGAGCTGGCGCGACAGCGGGGCGCCCCCGCATCGGCTTCGCCGCCTCTCGTCTCCGCCGTGGCCACACTCGTGCGCAGAGCGCAGGACGCCTACGGACAGGAGCCCGAGGCTGCCGCCAACCGGGCCTCGGTCCTCACCTCGGTGTCATCCGCAGTGCAGCTCGGAATCATCGGCAGCGCCGAGGGCCAGTCTCGGATCCAGAGGATCCTCGACGACATGGAGCGCAAGCCGGGAGAGCGGAACGTCGCGCTCGCCTCGGCGCTGGCGGTCACGGCCGCAACCTTTCCATCCCTTCAGGATCGGGTCAGCCGCCTCCTGCCGCCGTCGTAAGGGGGCCCGCATGAGCCTCAGGAGGGGCGCGGTTCGATGCGCTTGATCATGCGCAGCCGGTTCTCTCCCTCGGTGGAGCTGTACTGAACCTCGTCCATGTTCATGCGGATGAGCGCCAGGCCCATGCCGCTTTCTGGGATGTCCTCAAGGTTCGTCTCGTCGAAGGCGAAGCGTTCCGCCGAGGCGTCGCTCAGCAGTCCGGCCTGCATGGGAGAGGCGTGATCGACGATCTCGATCACCACCTGTTCCTTGTGGAGGCCCACGAGAACATGGATATCCCGCCCCGGCTGCCCGCCATATCCGTGCTTGATCACGTTGTTGATGGCTTCGACGACGCTGAGCTCGACCGCGTCGAGTTCATCGTCCGAGACGAGTCCGGTGCACAAGCCCCGGACTGCGAGCGCAATCTGCACGACCTTGTCGAGGTCGCTGTCGATGAAAAGATTGATGGATGAAATCATGGAAACATTCTCGGTTCTCCGCCCTGCTTCGTCAGGACGAGAGTTTTGCGACAGCGGAATCGACCGTGTCATGAAGTGCAAAGACCTTGTCCATGCGGGTGAGCGTGAAGAGACGGCTGACGGCTCCCTTCGCGCCCGCGATGGCGAGATTCCCCCGCGGCCCAAGCTGCTTGAGGCAGGCCACGATGGCGCCGAGGCCGGAGCTGTCGACGAAGTCCACGTTGCTGAGATCGAGCACGAGCTGGCTCTGCCCGCTCTCGATGCATTTGGTCATTTCGTCCTTGAAGACAGGGGCCTTGCTGGCGTCGACGCGCTTTTCCGCAACATGGACCACAAGCACGTTGTTCCTGAGCTCACAGGTGAGCATCGATCGTCCTTTCGCTTAAGCGGTCCAGCATCAGAACACTGAGATCATCCGTCAGTGTCTCGGAGCCGCGCCATTTCCGCAAGGCCTCATCGAGGCCGTCGAGGATGTTTGGTGTAGAGTTTCCCGCCTGTTCCTGCACGAACCCGCGCAGGCGGGCCTCGGAGAACTGCTCCCCTTCGGCATTCTCGGCCTCCACGAGCCCGTCGGAATACACGAGAAGCCGGTCGCCGGGACCGAAATCGGTCTCCAGCGTCTCGTAGCTTGCCACCTGAACCATGCCGACCGGAAACCCTCCGTCGCCGAGAACCTCCACCGGCCCGTCGCGCCGGACGAGGAGCGGAGACGGATGGCCCGCCTGCACGATCTCCAGGCGACGGTTCCGCACGTCGATCCGGCCGAGAATCATGGTGAAGTACGGAAGGTCCCCGGGCCATTCCCGATTGATCCGATCCACCATGTCGTCCAGCCGAACCGCGTCGGCCTGGGTGAGGAGCGCCTGCGACAGGGTGTGGTGGGAGGCGACCGACACGAGGGCGGCCGCGGCTCCGTGACCGGCCACGTCGATCTGGAAGAAGCCGACTCGCCCGTCGCCGAGCTGCACCACGTTATAGGTATCGCCCGCGATCAGGCTGGAGGGCCGAAACAATCCGTGATGCCGCACGAGTCCCAGGGTCGATGCTGCGGGCAGCATGGTCTTCTGGATCGCCGCCGCGGCCTCGAGATCAGTGCGGAGCAGCCGATAGGCCTCCTGCAGGCGGCCGTGAAGCACCTGCCTGTCATTCTGCTCCCGCTGCCGCCGGAGCGCGTTGGCCTTGAAGATCCGCAGGGCGTCGCTCATCTCGCCGATCTCGTCCCTCCGGTCGAGACGCGGCAGCGGAGTCGACAGGTCGTTGTCGGCCAGCCGCAGCATGGCGCTGCTCAGCCCCTCGACGGGCTGCACCACTCTCATGCGCACCACCAGGATGCTGGCGAACACGGCCGCGATGCCGCCGAGGAGCAGGACAATCCATGAGGCGACGGAGCGCCTCGCCTGGGCGAGCTGCTCCTCGAGCCGCTCCCGCGAGCTGCGCAGCAGCTCCTGCTGCATGGCCGCAACTTTGAGAAGCGAGCGCTGCGCAATGGCATACCATTCCGTCGGGCCCACGGCGGGCCTCACCCCGCTCAGAAGGGAGGTCAGGAAGGTGTCCTGGAGCGGTGCGAAGGTGGTGTCGTAATGCTCATGGGAGGACGCGATGGCGGCCTTGACGGTTTCGCTCAAAGGTGTCGTGAGCTGGCTCTGAACCAAGTCCCAGGCGAGCATCGCCCGTCCGGAGTTGCGGCCGATGTCCTGAAGCTCGTGGCCTGCCGTTTTCTCCGGCTTGCCCAGAGCGCCGGTCATGAGCGCCTGATTGCGGGCGATGCTTTCGCTGAGAATGGCGCCGTAGACTCTGATGGTGGCCTCAGCCAGAAGGACGGGCTCCTGCGGCCGCTCCTGCTGCAGCAGGGTGAGCCGCGACGAGTGCAGTTCCTCCACCACCTGCGTGGCCTCGCGAAACCAGCGTTGGGCCACGTCCCGGCCCTGTCCCTGCCGGGCCAAGGTCAGATGTTCGTCCGCATGGCGTCTCAACGCCGCCAGATCCCGGCCGATCCGGGACAGCGAGGCCAGGCCATAGGGCGCATCCCTCAGCTCGACGCCTCTCGATGCGATCTCGCCATGGGCAGCCTTGAGCAGGGCGTCGACCTGCCGGCGCGCCCGCGCCACCTCGTCGAGGCTGCCGCCCTCCCCGCCGGCGCCGATGAGAAGAACGTAGGTGCGGCTGCGCTCCTCCGCGAGGGCGGCGGCGGCCAGCAGGAGTTGCTCCCGCGCGGCGTTGGACGCCACCATGCGCTGGGCCGCCTGGTATTCCATGTATAGGCTGCGGATCTGGACCGTCACGGCGAGGAGCAGGGCCAAGCCGAGAAACGAGGTCAGAAGCAGCAGAGTATGACGAATTTTCATGAGGGACGGATCTGGCGCAGGCAGGCTCGGTTCTGGTTGAGGGGATCGAAATCTTTGGCAGGCATGACATCATGGCGCCGCTGAAAGCCGAGGCGAAGGCCTTGCGAGAGGCGGCAGCCCAGAGAAATCTGCGCTACGGAACCGCTCTTGCCACGTCGGACCTGTCCTGGAAACCGTATTGCCGGCTCATTGTTCGCGATTGCAATCTGATTACCCCCGAATACGAGATGAAGTGGGATGCGATCGCGGGGCTGTCCGGCGAGCCCGATTACAGCGCCTGCGATGCGCTTGTGGCCTTCGCGGCGGGCAACGATCTAGCCTTTCACGGCCATGCGCTCTGGTGGCACGGGTCGGTGCCCGCGTTCCTGCGGGAGAGCGCAGGCGAGCCCTTCGCCCGGGCGGCGCTGGAGCATCTCGAACGAACGGTGGCGCGCTATGCCGGGCGGCTCCTGTCCTGGGACGTGGTGAACGAGCCCCTGCATCCCGGCCAGGGGCGGGAGGACGGCCTGCGCTCATCGCCCTTTCTCGACGCCTTCGGGCAAGGCTATATCGGCAGGGCCTTCCGCGAGGCCGCCGCCATCGACCCGGGGGCGGTTCTGGTGCTCAACGAGATGGGCCTGGAATACGCTTCCCCCGAGGCGGAGCGGAAGCGGCGGCTGATGCTCGCCCTGCTGGAGCGGGAGCTTGCCGGGGGCGCTCCCATCCATTGCCTCGGGATCCAGTCCCATCTCGCTGCGGGGGACCTGCCCGGCGATCACCCGGAGCTCCGCGCCTTCCTGCGGGAGGTCAGCCGGCTCGGCCTTAGCGTGATGATCACCGAAATGGACGTGAGCGACGCGCGCTGTTCCGGCAGCCGCAGGCAGCGCGACCGGATGGTTGCCGAGACCTATCGGGCCCATATCGAGCTCGTTCTTGCCGAGTGCAGGGTTCTGAGCGTCAGCACATGGGGGCTTTGCGATGCCCGCAGCTGGCTGAATTCCCATCAGCCCCGGCGCGACGGCTTCCCGTTGCGGCCCCTGCCCCGGGATCGCGCGCTCCGGCGAAAACCCGCATGGCACGCCATCGGGGCAGCGCTTCAGTCCCGATGATCCGGAAGCTCCTTGGAGCCGGCGAAGCCCGAATTCCGTCCCGAACGAGCTTGCTCAGCTTGACGGCCGTTCTAGGATGACGTTACCGGCTGCCGGCATCCCTGACCATGGAGGCTACCGCACAGCAGCTACCCACATCGGCGCCGTTCGCTGCCGTTCCACGCCGTCGGAAGCTTCGCCTTACTGCGGCAGCAATCGGCGAAAAGCTTTGAGAAGCTGCTCAAGGGCTTCAACCAGGCCTATAACATGAGGCGCCAGCGCGTGCTCAAAGGCGCCTCACCCGAGCAGATCGTGCAACGGCGCTTGGCCGTTGAGTCCAAACTGGCGAACTCGCGCTTCAAGCCGCCCGATTCTGAGGCTCTCCCTCAGGCCCTGCAGGTCGTTGCTGCTGCCAAGGAGGTCTCGCATCAAGACAGCTAAGCTTCTTTGAAGATGTCACGTGCCAAGGTGGTGTCTGCTGTAGAAGTCCACAGTGCACTGACCCACCTGCATTTGATTTCTCTGTCGTTGGCATTGCGATACCGCGCCATTCGGAGGTGTCACTTTAGGACCCAGCTTCGTCGGGCGAGCACGCCTCATATTTCGATCTGGCTCACACGTGGCCAGAATGGACGAGCTAAGCTCACCCAAGCTGTGGAACGATTGTTGCCCCTAAGCTGTTAGCCATGGCTAGGCCCGGCAGCCCTCCCTATGGAGCCGCTGAGTCGCCCAGGCGGGAGACATCGAGCACCCAAAAGTTTTCCCAAAAGCAGACATGTTTGGACGTACCTACACAGGAGGCCGACATGGTTCCTCATCGTGTATCCCGATTTTCGGGGCTTGGCTTGGCTGCCGCGCTTCTCCTTCTCATGGAGATCATCCCGTCGCCGGCTCTCGCGCAAACTCAGCCTCCCGCACCATCACTAAAACAAGCCGCACCTGCTCGGGACGGGAATACAATCGGGATTATCCGAGGGGCGCCGGAAGAAGGCGCTCTCCCGTTCGTCAATGAAATCGCGAGAGTTCTTGCCAAAGGGCAGGAGACTGGCCCGAACGGAGAGCTGGCGCTTCGCGTGCTCCCGATTGTCGGTCGTGGCGGAGTTCACGATGTCCGGGATGTTCTCTCGCTTGCTGGGGTGGACATGGCGATCATACAGGAGCCCTTGCTCACTCATTTGCACGAGAGCAACGAGCTGGGTGATCTCAAGAACAGGCTCGTCTACATTACTAAGCTCTTCAACGAAGAGCTTCATATCATAGCGCGAGAAGATATCCGGCAGGTTTCCGATCTCGCCGGTAAGCTTGTCAACCTTGGCGATTACGGCAGCAGTTCTGAGGTCATCGTGCGCGATGTGTTCAGGACCCTCGGCCTTCAGGTCTCCGAGGCCCACTTGGGATCAGACGAAGCCATCGAAGAAATGCGACAAGGGAAGGTTGCAGCGACTGCCGTACTAGCCGCAAAACCGGCAGCCCTCGTTGAGCGCCTCACACGTGGTGGCGGATTTCATCTCATCCCAATCCCATTCCCAACCGACGCAGCGTCCTATCTACCGACCTCCCTCCGGCATACCGATTATCCAAACCTCATCCCGGCGGAAAAGACTTTAGAGACCGTTGCGGTTGGGACGGTGCTGGTTGCCTATAACTGGCCCGAGAAGAGCAGCCGCTATCGACTACTGGGTAACTTCGTGGACATGTTCTTTTCCCGCTTCTCCGAATTCCAGGCTGCCTCACGCGGCCCTAAATGGCAGGAGATTAATCTCGCGGCTGTCCTGCCAGACTGGAAGCGGTTCAAGCCAGCAGAGCGTTGGCTGCAGACTTCGCAGGCACAGCAAGCAGGCGTGACTTCCACAGGCGCGGTCTCACAATCTAACCCAGCCGCAACGCCTGCACCGGCTCGGCGCAGCGCCGAGACAGAGCGTTTGTTTGAGGAATTCCTGCAATGGCGTGAACAACAAGGAAGACGTTGAAGAAGAGTTTGTCGCATGGGGCACTACGAGCCTTGAGGGATGGCAGCCATGAAGAAGCAGGTGATTGCCGCAAGTGTCCTGGCAATCTTGACGAGCTCGGCGGTTGAGGCGCAGGCCCCATTGGGGCCCCCGCCCCGTGGGTTTAAGAGGGTCAGCAATCTTGTGAAGCTTCCTAGCTTCCTGCCAGGGCTGGGTGTGCTTTACGTCCGGCCCGAAACTCTGCCAGCCGGCCCATTTCTCGCCTATGACCGGCAAGGACGGCGGGTAAGCACCGTTTACATGATCCCGGTCGAGGATATTGGGAACCGAAAGAAGTTCGACCTTGCGGGGTTTGCGGGTCGGAACGATCACGTGTCCATGTACTTCAACGAGGGCCATCCTGGTGTGGAGGTGCCCCACTACCATGTTGTGATCTGGCATGTGAACAAGCGGGGTGAGAACCGAGTGGCTAAGTAGGCTCTACGTTTGGCTTGCACAAAGAAGTGATTTCCACTTTGAGGTACAAGCGGCCCTTTGGACTTGCATTGGACAAGATACTGCTGGCGAATGCCTTATCGGTAGCTTGGAAGCGTCATCAGCTTGGTGAATGCCGATTGCCGCGTTCGTGCGAGCGGCGTTCCAGCGAGCCAGGCACCGAGCCGAACGAGGTTCATGGCTGCCGCCGTCAGCACATGCTGCAGATGGATCTTGGCCAATCCGATATCCCGGGAGCGCCGCAGGTCGAGGGTGCGGACACCCTCCGAATTCGTTCCCTCGATGCCGGCGCGCTGCTGATACTCCTTTGAGAAGGCGGGCTGCGCTTCCCGCGTGTGAGCTTCCTCTAGCGTTTCGTGTTCCTCGCATGGCCGCAGTGTCAGAAGGCGTCGGCCGCTCCGAGTACACTGTGACTTCAAGGGACAGGGTCGACAGTCTGTCGTCGGGAAGCGAACCTTGAAGGCTGTCCGCCCCTGGTGGTAATCGGCCCCCCAACTTCGGCTCGGGTACCCGGCTGGACAGATTGCCACTTCGCGATCCCAATCGAGGAGGAAGTCCTGCACTGTGAAACCCTCGCCCGATTGGGCCTGCCACTAATAATCCTTGGGGGCCGGCCCGAGGAGCCTCACGCCTCTCTGCCGGCTGGCCACAGGCTGGTCGGCCGCGACATAGCCGGCATCGACAAGATGAGTGTCGGGCAGCAGACCTTTGGCCTCGAGCGCTTCATGAGTGTCTTCGAGAGCGTCGCGATCAACGACCGGTGCCGGAGTGGTTTCCACACGCGTGATCAGATGCGATTCGCCCTCGTCGCACGTCTCGGTCAGATACACCTTGTAGCCGATCCAAATCGTTGACCGCTTCTTGGCATAGTGCACCTCCGGATCGTAGGGCGAGGCGACCATCAGCAGCGAGGGTGGAATCCCCTCCTGATCGGTCCGCCGTCGCACCAGGGGCGGAGCCTCCGGTCGTGCGGGTGGAGCTTCGCTGGTCGGGCAGAAGTTCTGAACCCACACCTGCCGCAGCAATTCAACAGCCGGGATTTGCCGCAGCCATGTCGGTGCGCCAGGAGCCATGATTGCAGCAAGCAACTGATGACCGTCGCGACCGATCTGCTCGGCATAGGCGCGCCGCTTCGCCTCGCCTTGCGGCACGTCACAATCGCCCGCCCGCCGGCCATAGCGCTCCACCCAGGCCGGATCGGCATACATGCGCAGCCACTCGGGGCCGCCATGGCCAAGGCACTCAGATGGGGTAGAACAAACAGAGAACGTGACATCGAATTCTTCTCTATCCGACGCGACCGACTAACGTGAAACTTCTGAAGCCTGAGAGCGTTAGAGTCAGAGGTCGCTGATCACCGCTTGGACTCAAGGGACGAAAATGATTGCTCTCACGTTTGCCGCCCTGCTTGGGACTATACTTACAGCAGCCTTTTGTTGGCAAGCGGGCGTGCTTGTGGGTGTTTTGTTGTCACCTCTAGGCGGAAGCTTACTTATTTTAGGAGTGGCATCGCTCCATGCGGTGAGAACGCTTGAGGGAGGCATGCAACGGGAACCGACGCGTCTTCCGCCACCTGGGGTGGTTTGGTGCTAAGCCAAATCAGTAAGGTGCAAAATGAGGCACTATAAGGTTATTTCGAGGCTGCCTTCACGTTCTCCAGACTGATATCAGGCAAAGCGGCGCATCTAATCACGTAGAGTGAGAGATTAGATCTTGACCATCTACTCAGCAGGAGGATTAAGAGGGTCGCTGGCGATCTTCGCTGGTTCAATCTCTAAAAAACGGTCTGACCGCGGCTCTCTGTGTCCGCTCCACCTGAGCGCTTTGGCAGCTGAGAAGTAGACCCGTTAGGAGAATCGTGAAGGCTCCGCAAAGCTGCGCACTGAGGAATGCGATGAGTGCGCCATAAGACCAAAGCAGTGCAAAACTCAGCAACTCACCGACGAAAGCAGCCACCAGTAACGTGATCATAGAAGTCCCCACCTTCCCATCGGGGATGCTTATTGACGCGCACACTTGCCGCGTCTGTCAATTCAGCCAAGTAGCGTAGGCTACTTGGTTTCCTGACTCGCACTGAGCAGCAGCCGAATCAAAACTTACTAACGTGGCGATGCATAGGCTTTGGTCCTGGATATGGGTGAAGGATATTACGCCTCCAAACGCTATATCGGCTTGTTCCACGTCATCCGCAAAACAGCATCAAGTTAAGAGAAAATCGTCGGTAACGCTCTGCATACATCCGCTGTTCGCCCATTGGTTCGCTCGGTTAGTACCCGCGACTCTGGGTTGACCTCGATCCCGGAGGTGAACCCCTCTATCATCCTCTACTCGCTGTTACTAAGGCAGGAAGAAAACAGTCCTTCGGAGGAGATATGAGCAGCCCTCTCCTGGATCCAAACTGGCGGTTTGGTAAGTTGCTTTCGCAGAACGCCTAAGGGGTAAGGGTCGCGAGCACGTCGTACTTGGGAATGGTGTCCTCAAAAGTCCGAGTCATACCAAACAGGTTCACAAAAAACTGGATTCATGCCCCTCATAGGCACGCATCGCATGTGTGCTGTGCTGTATCTCTTGTAACGTTAATTGTGCCTGAGCGGGTGGAGGGAATCCCATGTTCTACTATGCCTCGAAGATCATCTGGTTCTTTGTCACTCCGTCTACCCTTCTCGTCAGTCTCATTCTGCTGGGGCTCCTCCTTGCGCTGTTCAGGAGCATGAGAAAGGTCGGAATCGGCATCGCCCTAACATTCACGATTGCCACCATAGCATTCGGACGCCTTCCCCTCGCCGCCTACATCATAGTCCCACTGGAATCACGGTTTTTGCCCTTCCTTGACGACGGCCAACCAGTCGAGGGGATCATTCTTCTCGGTGGCGCCGTAGACGCAAGAATTTCAGTGAAAAGAGGTGCCATCACCTTGAATGAAGCGGGGGAACGCATTCTTGGCACGGTCCAGCTGGCCACCCGTTACCCGAATGCTCGCATCCTGCTCTCTAGTGGCAGTACAAATGAGAATGGTGTTACCGAAGCCTCTGTCATCGCATCGTTCTTGAAGGACTTTGGCATTGATTCAGCGCGGATCATGGTCGAGGAAGGCTCGCGCACGACTTACGAAAACGCGGTATTCTCGCGCCAAGTTGCAGCACCGAAAGCGGGTGAGCGTTGGCTTCTTGTGACGTCGGCCTGGCACATGCCGCGTGCCGTGGGCGTTTTCGAAAAGGCTGGTTTTCCGGTTGTGCCCTACCCGGTGGACTTCTCCACCGCCGGAGGCTTCAAGGATCAAGCACCCTTTGTGTCCATTTCCGACGGGCTGCGGAACCTGGATTTTGGCACCAAGGAATGGATAGGTCTCTTCGCGTATTACCTGACTGGCCGCTCGGCTGTTCTGCTTCCGGGCTCTCAGGAGCCCCCGGGCTGGCGACGGCGCCAGCCCATAGGAGATGCACCTGAACAGCTGGACTGACTCCACTCGCTCACAGGTAGGATCCAGGGTTGGCCGTGCAGACAGGCGAGGCACGAGGCTGGGTCAGTCAACCGAGCCGAGGAGGTCACGCGGGTGCAGGCGTTGGCTCCTGTGGTGGCCAGATCTAGCAATCCGGCGTGTCTTTGCTGACGTCAATTGCGGCGTCGCACAACGGGCAAAGCGTCCCCGCGGTGCAGGCTGGTCAGTGGGAGTCCACTCAGGTGAAGCAGGTGCTGGATCCCCTATGAGAGCTTCTCCCTAAAAACGAGGAGGAGGTAAGCTCTCGGGGAAGATCCTTCATCCTCAATAAACAACGAACGACAGCAAACATAAGATAATCTTAAACCTGGTAACTGAACGGCTTAGCTTATGTTGACGATGCAGAAGAACAGGATCGGCTATCGATCAATCGTTTTGGATGGTCATATCATTGGTGAAATCAAACGCCAGACACACAGTCGCTGGGATGGAACGCTCTGGTTGAGTGACCTTGCTCTCCAACGGCATGCCGGAACAGCGCAGGACACCTTCCATGCGCTTAAAACAGCGTACTATTGGTACTTGAGACAGAAGCAGAGAGAGGCTGGACTGCATCAGCATTAGAATGCGCGGCTAACCCGCGAATGGACGCAGGTGCTAGATCCGGTGGTGGCCTAAGGTCCGAACCTCGGCCGTTGCGTCCGTGAGGGCGCAATTCATCCTCTTGATCTGAGCGTGGTCCGGGAATGATGAAACCTTGTGAGGCAATGCTCGATCCTTGTCTACCCGCAGGTGTGCTTGAAGACTTTGATGCTGTAGTCCGTGTTCCACTGCCGTTGGCGCATCTGCTCCTTGCACATGTTGGAGCTGCCCGATTTTACCTGCTTCGATTCAGGGCTGACCGTGCTGGGGTCCCGGCGGAGAGCACCAAAGGGGCGCGGTGACTGGGGTTTGACCTCATTGTGGAAGTCAGAGCCCTGCTCCGGCGCTAACCGGCCATTGCGTGGGCGCACGAAACGTTTAGGTACGCGGGAGACCACTTAGCGTGTCCTCAAGACCCACAGCCAAATCGACCTCAGCCTGAAAGGCGAGTTCTACGGCTGCTTTCAACGGACTCCCGACTGAGGCAGCAATGTCACCAGAACGCGGACTTTCAAAGCGAGGTTTCGTTGTGATCATAAGGATAGCTGCAATCTTCTCAGCAAGGTGGAGTATAGTCGTCGGTTTGCCCGTGCACACATTGTAGATCGGGCTTTCAATCGATACACACTTCATTGCGGACGTGAGCGATCGCACAACATCGCTGACATGAATGAAGTCCCTCGTTTGCGAGCCGTTACCGTAGATGACGATGGGTTCTCCCGCTTTAAGCCGCTTGCAAAAGATCGAAATGACGCCCGAGTACGGCGAGGATGGATCTTGGCGGGTTCCATATACGTTGAAGAAGCGGAGTCCGCACGTGGGCACATGATGGATCAGCCCTGCCACGAGAGCGTGCTGCTCACATCCGAGCTTGTCGGCCCCATAGGCAGAATGAGGCATTTTGTAGGCAGTCTCCTCGAGCGGCACGTTTGGATTGTTTCCGTACACCGCGGCAGACGAGGCATAGACGACGGGGACAGGCCCTCTGTCCTGAGCCCGTCGGGCTGCGTCGAACACCGCAATGGTGCCGGTCAGATTGGTCCTGTGAGTTCCAAGCCAATCGCGATTGCCGAGTTCGACCGATGCGACCGCGGCCAGATGGAAGCAACCATCGGCTCCCTGCATGGCCTTGCCAACGATCACCGGATCGGCGACGTCACCCTCCATGACCTCGACATCAGGCCGGCAGTTGGATTGTCTTCCGGTTGAGAAATTATCAAGGATGCGAACCGAGTGTTCCTGTTGAAGGAGAGAGTCCACAAGGTGCGAGCCAATGAATCCTGCTCCCCCGGTAACCAGGTAATGGGCCATCGTACGTTACTCTTGCAAGATCTAAGTTGGGATTTGTCTTATATGTGCTGCAGGGGGTTAGGAGGTTCCGTTATGGGCTTCGATTTCAAGTGCCTTGCGGGATCTGAGGTGACACGGGCGAGGTGGTCAAGAAGTTCAGTTAGTCTTGTCGGCAAATTTCCTTTGTCGGTGGAGGAGGTTTGTCTTACGGACGAAGCAGTATTCGGTTGAGCAGATCGTGGCGATCCTGAAGTAGGCCGAGCTGAGCCTGCCCGTGGGACGAGTGCCTGAACCCGCACTGGTTGGATACTAGCACCGATGCCTGACGGCTGATCGAAGCTTGGCGGATGGAGTATAATGAGAGCCGTCCTCCCATGGCTCTTGGAAACAGAACGCTGCAGGAATATGCTTTGCTGACAGACCCTTCGCCGGTAGCGCAGGGCTCAGTGGCCGACGGAAGCTCGCCCGGGACCGCCAAACCCACGCGATTTAAAGCAACGTGGAACCGATTTCCCCCTTGGACTACCCCCCTTATTGAGCACCTAGTTTTAGCGTCCGCACTTTTTACATATACAACAGTTCCTTGACTAAGTCCTTCTTCCGATGCGACTCTCCCAACGCTCTTACGCGTGCTAGAGCACAAGACTACGAGCTACGTAACGGGATGCGAGTTAGAACGTGAAAATCAGCGTATTTGGGATCGGCTATGTTGGAGCTGTGTCGGCAGCCTGCCTTGCTCGAGACGGCCACATCGTTGTGGCTGTCGACTCAAACGATGCGAAAGCTGCCCTTATTGCCTCCGGAAAATCTCCTATCGTAGAGCCTGGTCTTGATGCTGTCCTGCAGAATGCAGCAGCGTCACAGCGTCTTACATGGACTCAATCCGCCGAAGAGGCAGCTCAGGCTTCGGATCTGTCGCTTGTCTGTGTTGGAACTCCGTCGCACCCTAATGGATCACTTGATCTAACCTACGTCAAACGCGTTAGTGAACAAATCGGGCGGGCTCTCAAATTGAAAAGAGAGTTTCACAGCGTTGTCATGCGCTCGACGATGCTGCCTGGAACAATGGATGAAGTAGTCATTCCTATACTTGAAGAAATTTCGGGCAAAACGGCCGGACGGGACTTCGGTGTTGGTTATTATCCGGAATTTCTGAGAGAGGGTTCAGCACTGGTTGATTACGATAATCCCGGCACGATCATTGTCGGGGCGTTGGACGAGACAACGTTAAGTCTGCTGTTGCAGATAAATGCTGACCTGCCTGTGCATCCTTGCGTGCTGACACTAAGAGCCGCAGAGGCCGTTAAATACGCCAACAATGCCTGGCACGCCACAAAAATCAGCTTTGCAAATGAGTTAGGGTTGGTGTGCAAGGCCTTAAAGGTTGACAGTCATGAGGTAATGAATGCTCTCTGTTCTGACATGAAACTGAACATTTCTGCCGCGTATTTAAAGCCTGGGTATGCATTTGGAGGATCCTGCCTCCCCAAAGATGTCAGAGCGCTTCGCCACCGTGCCCGTGAACTCGACCTCGATACTCCTCTGCTGAATGGGGTGCTCCAAGCTAATGAGCAGCAGATACAGCAGGCATTCGACAAAGTGGTTCGAGCCAGGTCTCGGAAAGTTGGAATTGTTGGGCTGAGTTTCAAGCCAGAGACGGACGATTTGCGCGACAGTCCTCTTGTGGAGTTGGCAGAGAGACTACTCGGACGTGGGTTCCAGGTTAAGATCTATGATCCGATAGTAAGCCTCTCAAAGTTAACTGGGCTGAATCGAGAACACCTGATACAGCGTTTGCCGCACATCACAGAAATGCTCGTAGACCAACCAGGCGAGCTTATATCGCATAGTGAAACTCTCGTTCTCGGAAACAGGCGCGAAGCTTCTCATATTCTGCGCATGCTGCAACAGGGCGATGAGAAATACCTTATTGATCTTGTTCGCGTGGACTCCCCGGAACTCAGCGGGAGGCAGGTTGATGGACTTTGCTGGTAGTATAGATTGCACAAATCCGTGAGCCTCAAGACATACTTCAGGGTGGACTACTTGAATGGGGGTGGATCACGAGCCTGCTGGACCCGGCCGCTGTACTCGCCCGACCTCAGACCGATCGAGCAGGTGTTTTCTAAACTCAAAGCGCTCCTGTGCAAGGCAGCCACTCGCACTAAGAGGGGCTTTGGAGCACGACCGGAAAGCTGCTTGATAGCTTTCCAGCCGAGGACTGCCACAACTATCTTAGCAACTGCGGATACAAAAGCACCTAAGTCGAACCTGCTCTAGGCCTTCACAATGCCTTCGCTGTAAACCCCGCAGCGAGCGAAGACATTGCGGGTATCAACAATAAGACACGCATGGTCGGCGATAAGTGCATAATCGACATTGTCGTGATCAGTGGACACAAACACGGCATCGTAAGATTTAACCACCTCAAGTGAGAGATCAACGGATCGCCGCCCCCCCACGTTAGGATGTTCGCGGGTGAAAGGAATAACTGGAATGAAGGGATCGTGGTAGTCAACAACGGCCCCTCGGTTCTCCATGAGTTCTATCAGCTTAAGCGAGGGGCTTTCTCGGATATCGTTGACATTCTTCTTATACGCCATGCCCAGGAGCAAGATGCGCGCGCCTCTCATGCCCTTACCCATGCGCGAATCTAGGGCTTGAGCTAGACGATCAACCACATGATAGGGCATTCGCGTGTTCACCTCACCTGCAAGCTCAATAAAGCGGGTAGCAATATCGTACTCGCGCGCCTTCCAGGTGAGATAGAAGGGATCGATGGGGATACAGTGGCCTCCCAATCCAGGTCCTGGATAGAACGGCATGAACCCAAAAGGCTTGGTCTTGGCGGCTTCAATCACCTCCCAAACATCGATCCCCATTGCTTCGTAGACAACCTTCAGCTCGTTCACGAGTGCGATGTTGACCGCGCGAAAAATGTTCTCCGTGAGTTTAACGGCTTCAGCCGTTGCTGCCGACGACACCGGCACGGTACGAACAACTAAGCGGCTGTAGAGCGCATCCGCCAGAGCGAGAGCCGTGGGTCCATCACCTCCCACGACCTTGGGAATGCGAGCTGTGCTGAAATCGACATTGCCGGGATCCTCGCGCTCGGGCGAGAACGCGAGGAAGAAATCAGTGCCACTGCGAAGGCCACTCGCCTCAAGGATAGGCCTCACGACCTCCTCCGTGGTGCCCGGGTAGGTTGTTGACTCAAGCACGATGAGTTGGCCCCGGCGGAGGCGCGGTGCGATGGCTCGGGCCGTGGCCTCCACAAAGGTTAAGTCGGGTTCGCGGTGGCGCGTCAGGGGCGTTGGAACGCAGATGAGGATTGCATCAGCCTCTACCAAACGACTGATGTCTGCGGTCGCCTCGAATTTGTAGTTTTGGACAGCGCTTCTGATCGCCTGAGCTGGGATGTGGCTGATAAAGCTCTCGCCCCGATTGAGCTGCCCTACACGCGGTTCATCGATGTCGAAACCCAAAACCGAGAAGCCTTTACTCACGGCCGTAAGCGCAAGTGGAAGGCCAACATAGCCCAAGCCGATCACACAAATCTTTGCTGTTCCATCTCGGAGCGCTTCAATAAGATCATCCGGACTACGGTCGGCTCGGTGGAGCGCATCTGGGTTTTCAGTATTCATCTAAGCCCTCTGGAGAAAGTATATTGTAAATAGCGTAACGAAGTGCTGCTTGTGAAGCCAGATTCAAATCGAAGCAAGCGATAGTACTGGTTCTGCGTCTAAACACCCGATGTGGCAAGCTAGGTCACGGATTAGTGCGCTTGATAATCAAGCAACATAGCTAGCTAACACAGCCATGTCGCTCCGGCTATTCGTCATGTGAGATCGTCTCCTCGTTTCCTGCTCGCGGAGATCCCCGTCGTTTGTATAGCCACGGAGGGTTACTGGCGAACTCCACTGTTCAGGTACTCGAAGGAGAATTTGCACCGAGCACACCCAGTGCTACCGCTAATGACTTGCCACGATCTGCTCGATCGGAAGCCGCCCCTTCATCATGACAGACCTACTTTATGTCCAAAGGAGCTCACAGGAGTCAACAGCAAAGCTGAACCCTTTCTTCCGAGTAATCTACTAATATCTAAGAGGTATTTAGTGAGCAGTGATGACGTGCTAATTGAACTATGAATGTGGCGTCCACTGATTTGGGCAGCAGCTGTGAAAGTGTGCACGAGGGGGGGGGAATGGTCACTAACGTTACCATTGCATATGAAGGCGCACATGAATGCGCAAGCTTGGATGAGCGTTTACCCCTCGATAGGGCTAATGCTGCCGAAATCGAAAGTGCATGCTGTGCTCGCAGCCGCTATCTTGCACTGAGGAGAGTGGTCGAGATTGCCATTGCGCTCGTAGCCGCTCCCGCAGTCGGATGTGTGATCGCACTTGCTGCACTCGCAATCGTAATGTCTATGGGCCGCCCAGTGTTCTTCCTTCAAGAGCGTGTTGGGTTCAGGGGCCGCGTCTTCAAGATTGTCAAGCTGCGGACGATGACATCCGGCAGCGTTTCGGCTGCTCCCTCGGCCACTTCGATCAGTGACAAACGAGTGACGCCTCTCGGGAGTATCTTGCGTCTGAGCCACATCGACGAACTGCCGCAACTGTGGAACATTCTCTCCGGTGACATGTCCTTTATTGGACCTCGGCCAGAACAGACTCGGCTTGTCGATGAGTATAAAGGGTGCATTCCGCATTTTGATCTAAGGCACTGTGTTCGACCTGGACTTTCGGGATGGGCGCAAGTCCGCTTTGGCTATGCCTCAGACACGAAGGAAACTCGCACAAAGCTCGAGTACGATCTATATTATATCAGGAACGCTGGCTTAAAAATGGATTTTAAAATTTTATGGCTGACCTTTACCGTCTACTTGAACCCACGTTATGCGCGGTAAACTTCAAGACTCCGGCGTTTGGACGGCCCGATGGCGGGGGCGCAGTCAAAGCGTTGCGGCCTCTTTCTGCACCAGCAAGACTGAGACGGCTATGAGGAGTAGTAGTTCCGGTACCACCGGACGAATTCTGCAACTCCTGTCTCAATTGGGGTTGAGGGTTGAAAGCCTGTCAGGCGTTTAAGGAGAGCATTGCTGGCGAAGGTGGCTGGGACATCACCAGGTTGCATAGGCAGGTAAATACGCCTCGCAGGCCTACCTACATTCTTCTCAATTTCACTGATGAACGTGAGCAGTCGAACGGGTTTGCCATTACCGATGTTAACCACTCGCAATGGGGCAGCAGGGCTGACCCCGTTCACTCGGGCCTCTAGAGGGTCGCTCATCCGCTCTGGGATCGCGCAGCTTAGCAACACGACCGCCTCAGCGAGATCTATCACGTACGTAAAATCGCGGTCCATCTCGCCATTGTTATACACCTCGATTGGCTGGTTCTCGAGGATCGCTTTCGTGAACTTGAAGAGAGCCATGTCCGGGCGGCCCCAAGGACCATAGACACTGAAAAACCTAAATATGGTTGTAGGCACGTCCCACAGATGGGCGTAGGAGTGAGCCATCGCCTCAGTGGCTTTCTTGGTAGCAGCATACAATGTCAAGGGGTGATCTGTCTGATCATCCTCTTCAAACGGCATTTTTGTATTGGCGCCATACACCGAACTCGTCGATGCGAGTAGGAAATGACGGGGCTTGTGAGCTCGAGTCAGCTCCAGCAGGTTGAATGTGCCGACCAGGTTCGCTTCAATATAAGCTCTCGGATTCTCGAGGCTGTACCGAACCCCAGCTTGTGCGGCCAAATGAATGACCACCTCTGGGGCGAACTCCCGATAGAGCGCGGATAGAGCTACGTCGTCCTCCAGCAGCAACTCCCGTGCGGAGAAGCCAGCCGACTGCAGAAGCATTTGATGGCGGCGCTGCTTCAGTTGCACATCATAGTACGGGGTCATACCATCTAGACCGAGGACCTCGTGTCCCTGCTCTAGCAATTTCTTTGCCACATGATAGCCGATGAAACCAGCAGTTCCCGTGACCAAGTACTTCATCAATCACCATCTTTGACTTGGACGTTTCAAACTCTCGGTTGTTTACTTTACACGAGTAGGTCCTTCGCTCCAACCACTCCCAACATTCGGACGCCCGTTGGTGATAGAACTTGATGTTTGAGCACTGCGTTGGCAGGCTGATCGCAAGTCCGAAAGGGGCGGCGGTACTGCAGAGCTGAGAGCCCGAACCGCTCATTTAAGCTGAGTGGCCCGAGAGAGAAGGAAGAGAACTACTGCCACTGTATGATGCGCGCCTTCAGGTGTCTTCTCTCTGAAAACGCTGTGGTATGAGGAGCTGGTCTCCTCCCAAAAGTCTAGACCAAGCGAGTTGAGAGCTTGCTGCCATCGCGCTCGCGGGATCTGGGTTGAGTGGGATATAGAAAATCTCCTATAAAGGAAGGCTGCCTGCTGGCCTGCCCCATGAGGGTGATCCGGGTGTGATGTTAATTCAGCGTTGGTCTGGGCGCCAGCCTGGAAGGCGGAACCAAGACCTCTGGTGCGGGCGGCCGGTAGCCTAAGGATGAGTGCGGGCGCACGGTGTTGTAGTGCCAGCGCCAGCTCTCGATAGTCACCCTGGCCTCCTGCAGGGTGTAGAAGATCTCTCCCTTCAGCAGCTCATCCCGCAGCTGACTTCCGTGACGCCAATTGAGCGGACCGCCTCGGCAACAGGTCGCCCCTGTGCGGTCAGCACGTCCACCTGCCGCAGCTTGGCAACAATCTCCTCGGCTGTGTGCCTGTTCTTGCCCATCGTCTGTCCTCCTTTGGCTCATAAGCCACACTTCAGGGAGGATCACTTTTCAGGAGGCAAGCCACTCCGGTGGCACGCTGTTTAGGCCAGAAGGTCTAAGACAAATGCTGACTTTCGACAGCCTTGAAATTGATTTACGAATCATGAGCAATGATCAAGCTATCGCTCGAAGACTACGAGAAATATAAGACGTACTTACTTGTTCAGGGGAAGCAGATGAAGGTTCGGGGCCCAGATCTTACCCCGTAAGGCTGAAAGTGAATTTTCCAATACTGATGATTGCTGTGAGTAGCCGCCGAGTTGTTGGCGGCCTGGTTTTCTTATCACTATTCCAACGATGAGCACATATGTGCCGCGCCAAAGGGGCAGTTAAGATGGACAATCAAGGTCTTGCGTCTATCGCTGAGTTACCGCGTGCGTTTGTGGACACGACGATGCCGGTGGTCACAGGGCGCTCGATCTATGTTGCCGCAGGGGGAGATCTGCAGGCAGCGATCAATGCGGCGCGCCCTGGCGACGAGATCGTGCTGAAAGCAGGCGCCACCTTCAAGGGCCGATTTACTTTGCCTAACAAAGGCGAGGGAAACGAGTGGATCACGATCCGAACCGATGGTTCTCTTCCCCTTCCCGGCACCCGGGTGGGTCCTGATAATGCAGGTGGCATGGCGAAACTGGAGGCCGTTGGAGTTCAGGCGGCCATCGTCACAGAGCCGGGGGCGCATCATTACCGGCTCATTGGACTCGAAATCACCACGGCACCAGAGGTGAATACCACCTACAACCTTGTGACCTTGGGGGACGGGAGTCCCGCTCAGGACACCCTGGCTGAGCAACCGCATCACCTCGTGCTCGACCGCATGTATATACACGGTAGGCGCCGCTTGAATTTTTTCCGGTGTGTGGCTCTGAACAGTGCGCATACGGCCATTGTCGACTCGTACATCAGCGAGTGCCATGCCCGTGGCTTCGACTCACAGGCCATCTGCGGCTGGAATGGCACAGGCCCGTACCTCATCCAGAACAACTACCTTGAGGGTGCCGGCGAGAATGTGATGTTCGGCGGGGCTGACCCGCATATTCCGAACGCGCTGCCCAGTGACATCGTGGTCCGAGGCAATGACTTCTACAAGCCGGTAGAATGGCAGGGCGTCTGGACGGTCAAGAACCTGTTCGAGATCAAGAACGGACAACGTGTCCTGGTCGAAGACAATCACTTCGAAAACAACTGGGCGGATGGGCAGAACGGCTTCGCGATTGTTTTCTTCTCCGCGAACCAGGATGGCACTGCGCCTTGGTCGCAAGTGGCGGACGTAACCTTTCGTGACAACATCGTGCGCAGCTCCCCGGCAGGCCTGAATATTGCAGCAAATCCACAGAACAGCGCTGTGCCGGCTGCCCGCTTTGCGATCACCAACAACACCTTCTACGATATCGGTGAGTTTGCCGGAACCACAAACGGACGGATGTTCCAGCTGCTCGGTGTCGGCGGAAGCCTCAAAGATATCATCATCGAGAACAACACGGCTATTCACAACACATCAAGCGGGTCAACTATCTTTTTCGATGAAGGGCCTACCCTCGGTTTTGTATTCCGCAATAACATCGTGACCACTGCTGAGACAGGGATCGTTGGCAGTGGTACTGGATATGGGGATGCAGCTTTGAGCTACTACACCCCCGGTGGCATCTTCACAGGTAACGTTCTCATCGGTGCCAACCCACAGCTCTTCAAAGCGCAC